>Ga0315899_10000404_pt1 | contig 52444 bp, 37 predicted proteins | sample LakEriMetagenome_2_FD_203518 | JGI IMG/M metagenome (GOLD analysis project Ga0315899, IMG submission 203518) | Freshwater fungal communities from buoy surface, Lake Erie, Ohio, United States - Buoy 4 MA112 | ecosystem: Environmental > Aquatic > Freshwater > Lake | place: USA: Lake Erie, Ohio... | reverse complement strand
GACAGCACTTCTGGGTTTGGTGCCGCTGGCGCTTGCGAAGGGAAAGCCCGGAAGCGAACTGCTTGCACCGCTGGCGATTGTGGTGCTGGGCGGGCTCATTTCGTCGACGTTTCTCAACTTGTTTGTCGTTCCCGCGGGCTATGCGCTCGCATTCGGGGTGAAGTCGCACGCTGCGGACGGTCCGGGTGTGCTGCGTCGCCTTGCTCATCGTTTGTCCAAAGCTTCGGCTGCATCCAACTGAAGGAGATTCCATGATGATGACTACGCGCACGATCAATCTGTTTGTTTCCGCTTCGCTGCTGACGCTTCTTGTCGGCCTGGCTGGCTGCGAAAAGAAGGCACAGGCGCCGGCGGGTGACGGGCACACGCATAGCGAAGGTGATGGACATGATCACGGCATGTCGGCATCGGGCAAGACCGCCGACTCGCACGACGGGCACTCGCATGATGACGGACACGGGCACGGCGAAACCGTGCAGCTCGGCGAGCAGACGGTCGATGGCATGACCGTCAAGGCATCTCGCGATGGCGCGATCACGGCGGGCAAGGATGCTGCGATCGATGTGTGGGTGACTGGTGGCACGGGCAAGGTGGCGGCAGTGCGCTTTTGGATCGGGACGCAAGATGCGAAGGGCTCAATGAAGGCGAAGGCGGAGCTTGAAAAGGACAATTGGCACACGCATGCGGAAGTGCCTGACCCGCTGCCTGCCGGGAGCAAACTGTGGGTGGAGGTGGAGCTTGAGTCCGGCAGCAAGAGCATCGCTGGGTTTGAGCTCAAGAGCTAAGCCGAGCGCGCATGTTGCGTGCGTTGCCGTGGTGAAGATGGCACCGCTTGCGTGATTCGATGACGCCGCAGGTGACAGGCTCCTTCAGATGAGGGGGCTTGTTTGTTGCGCTTTGGGGTGTCGCAGCGGCTATGGGCGGGCTGTTGCTAGTCGGCAGTCTGGACATGATGCAGAATCGGGCGCACAAAGGTGGGTTTGGGAAAGCGTCTCGACCAAAAACGAGCAAGCCCCTCCAACTGGAAGGGCTTGTCGTTTGAGAACTTGCGTTTTCCGCCGGAAGAACGCGGAAAACTGGAATGGGCGAGGAGGGATTCGAACCCCCGAAGACGTAAGTCAGCAGATTTACAGTCTGCCCCGATTGGCCACTCCGGCACTCGCCCGGGAACATGTCCCGCGTCGCGGCTTTGGGGGTCGCGGAACGGGAGGGAAATATACGGCGGCTGGCACCACGAGACAACTGGCGAGGCCGTACGACCGTGCACGTGAAGGGAAAGTGGCCCGCCCGTTGCGCGAAAGCGGCGAAATCGCCGCGGGAAGGTGGACCTCGAAAGCCGCTGGAGGGAGTTGAACCCACGACCCATGCTTTACAAAAGCATTGCTCTACCACTGAGCTACAGCGGCGGCTACGAAACGGTAGCCGGGCAAGTTGGCTTAGTCACTTGGGCTGACTGCCGGGTGGAGCCGGAGGGGCGACGCGCGGGTCGCTCCAGTTGTCGGGCATCCAGTCGGGCAGGTCGGCGATACTCGCCCGAGCCTCGGATGTGACGGGGACACCCCACGCTTCGAAGAAGGGGCCCAGGTCACGACCGACCTGGCGGCTCATCATGACCATCCACATGTCGCGCTGGTCTTCGTCGCGACTGGGGCGTTGGTTCTCGGGCAGTTCGCGGTACTTGGCGAACACTTCGCGGTAGGCTTCCCAGCCAAAGGCCTGCTCGATCTGCACGTACATCTTGAGGGCGAGGAACGGGTCAGACTTCCACTTGCCGAAGGGCGAGCCTTGTGCCACGTGCTTGCGCATGGTGTCGAGCATCTTCTCCGGCGTGAAGACATCTTCGCGTGCTTTGGCGGAGGGCAAGCCGCAGATTTTGTCGATCGTGTAGAGGGTGAAGATGTTGACCGTCACTTCGCCGGTGCCATCGAACGTCCACATGTCATTCTGGTGCCAGTGACCCAGTTCGTGAAAGAGGCCCCATGCGTCGCCGTCGGCGTTGGTTGCGAGCATCTTCGCGTCGATGAAGTTCTTGGCGGCGGACATGGGAATGGTGAGCGGGCGGTGCGCGGGCGCGTACATGTAGCCCCATGAAACATGCGGATCGGGCACGTAGCGAGCTTGGCGATCACCCAGCCCGTTTAGCCGACGGGGCTCGAGCGAGCCTTGTGCGTGCACGATGCGGTCCCACAGTTCAAGCAGTTGCTGCGGATCATCGAGTGTGCGCAGCAAGTCGCTGGGCACGGTGAGCGCGATCTCGCGAGATTCGAGTTCACCCCAGGTTCCCGGCGCGTTGCGAATGCTGTCGCGCCATGCCTGCACACTGGTCTTTCCAAGCACGAAATGCGGCGTCTGCACCGCACCCGTGACGGTGAGGCGAACCGAGTCCGGCGCGAACTCGGCGGGAACGACGAGATAGAGCAACCCCCCTACTGCACTCGCGACTTCCGTAGTCACTGCATCAACGGTGAACTCGCGCGTGACTTTGGGGAGGCGGCGCAGCGGCGGGCGCAGCGCGGGATCAAGATGCGCGCCGATTTGCAGGCGCAGGCCGGATGCGACGAGTTCTTGACTCAAAGTGACTCGCACCAGCTCGCCGGCCGGGACGAAGAGACCCGTTGCACGCCAGCCGGGCAGGGTCGTGTCGATCTCCACGGCGCGTTCGCTGCGGTCAGCATCGGCGGCGACAATGCCTGGGAATGCAGCGGCACTGGGGTGAGCCGTCACTTCGCGAGGTGGAAGCTCGAATGACGCACTTGCAAACTGCTCACAGGCGAGCATGGCAAGCGGATCGCGGCCTGGGCGCAGGCCGCTCTCCTTCATGCGGGCGAAGCTGGCGTTAATGGCGTCGGCGGAGCCAGCCATGAGCTCTTCGAGGTTGAGGATGCGGCGAGACTGCTCGGGCGTAAGCGTGCGAAGTGCAAGGCGAGTGCGTTCGAGGGCTCCGTTGATGCGTTCGGAGTTGATGCCCTTTTCACCTCGCGTAATGCGCATGATGGCATCGATGTCATCGGCGCCGGTCGGATGCTCGCGGCTTGAGACGGGATAGCGGTTGTTGCGATCGCCATCGATTGTGCCGTCGGCGAAGGCGATGTTGAGATCGATCAACGCGCGATTGCCGGGATGATCGCTGATAGTCTTGCCTTCGTTGAGTTGCAGCCAGCCCCATGCCAAACCGGATGTGATGAGGGTCCCGCCGCGTTCGACGAAACTTCGCAACTGGGCTGCATCAGTAGCTTTGGTGAATTGATGCGAATCCACGATGAGGATGGCCTTCTCGTCGAGCGCGTCGCGCCAGGACTTCTTGACGGTGGGCCACGCGGGATCTGCACCGACCGCATCGAGCACTGCCGTCCCGGCGCCATCGAGCACAAACGGAGCTGCGTTATCGCGAGCATGCGCCCACGCGACGATGCGGCGCATGCATTCGCGCAAGTCCGGATCGTTCTTGATACTGTCGCGACTGAGGTAGCCGCCATGGGCGAAGGCAAGCACGGTGCCTTTGCCAACGTCGGATTGCACGAGGACTGAGCCGGAGCCATCGGGGGCGTCAATCAGCGATCGTGCGGAGCCCAAGGCGAGCACGGGTCCGGGTGCGCCGGTGAGCGGCAACGAGGCCACACCTGTAAGGTCAGGCGATGACGTTGCACGGTCGATGGATGCTTGTGGAGCATCTTGGGCGGGCAATGCAGCGGTGTAGGTTGGCATCGATCCGAAGGCTCCCGCGAGCACAAAGGACGCGAGGATGCTGAATCGGCGGCTAGACGATCGGCGGGGGTGGAGGCTGCTCACCGGTCACTGTACCGAGCTGGGTGGCCCTGAGCCGGGGGTGTGAGCGGATGAACTTAAGTGCTCGGACACGCAGAAGTTGGGATCATCAAAGAAAACACCCGCGGAGACCGCGGGTGCTGAAGTGAGCGATATTGGACTTGAACCAATGACCTCTTCCATGTCAAGGAAGCGCGCTAGCCAACTGCGCCAATCGCCCGTGAATGCCAAGTTGTGGAGGTGATTATACCTCCGTGGGATGGGGTTGTCATCTGGCCCAGCCCAGCGGTTACTCGCAGGTGCCGCCAGCGAGGATGCGGAAGAAGGCGATGATGTCTTCGTCCTCGGGGAAGACGCCGTTGTTGTTGAAGTCGATGTCGTTGCAGCCCAGCAGAGCGTCACAGGTGACGGGGTTGCCGCCGGCGAGGGTTTCGAAGAAGTCGGCGATGTCCTGGTCTTCGGGGAAGACGCCGTTGTTGTTGAAGTCGATGCTGTCGCAAACGAGGCCGCCCGGATTCACGGTGACGAGGACAGTATCGGTACCGGTGAGGTTGCCGTTGTCGGTAACGCGGAGGGTGACGGTGGTCGTGCCGACGGGCAGGCTGACGTTGAGCGTGGAGCCGGTGCCCAGCAGGGTCGGGCCGTTCAGCCATTCGTAGAGCGTGATGGTGCCGTCGTCGGTGCTAGAGGTGCCATCGAGGGCGACCAGTTCGGCACCGGAGTTGTCGGTGTCGGTCACGGTGATGTTGTTGCCAGCGTTGGCGACCGGCGCTTGGTTGGGCGCGGTGACGATGCCCGTGAGATTCACGACGAGCGTGGGTTGCTCGGGCGAGTCGGTCGCGAGAACGAGCGTGGCGTTTTTTGTGCCGACCGTTGCGGTGGGCATGGTGATGACGTGGGAACGACCGGTGCCGCCTGGGGCGTCGTTGTAGTTACCCGTGGGAATCGAGAAACCGGTGCCTGCCGGGAGGTTGTAGTTGAGCGTCGCAACGCCATTGGCGCCAAACAACGCGATGTCGCCAGTGTTGCTCACGATGAGGGTGAGCTGTGGGGCCGCGCTGCCCTGCGTAACGGAGCCGAAGTTGAGCGTGGTGCCGTTGACGCCGGCCTTCGCGGGGACGCGGAAGTCGGCGTAGACCGGCAAGTGTCCGCCTGAGGTCGTTGCGCAGTTGATGAGTGCCTGCGCGATGGCAGGGCCGACCATGGCGTTGCCGGTGGTCGCGAGTGCGGCGTTGTACGTACTGCCGTCATTGCCCCAGCAGCGATAGCTGTGGTTGGGATCGTTCCAGGTGCTCGTGCTAAAGCTCAGCGAGTTGGATCCGATGTAGTGCCAACCAACCGTGTCGCGCAGACTGCTACTGATGAGAATCTGATCGTGGCGATCGTCCATGCCGCCGCCACCTGCTGCAGCGGGGTCTTGGGTGTGGATGAAGCGGAAGGCAGAGGAGTTGTTCCAACTGCCGGGCGTATTGATGGGATCGAAGAATCGCCCGGCGTTGTTGGTCTGGCTACCAACAAGTTCCACATAGCTCGTCTGGGCCGAGCTCTGCATGTTCATGTCGCCCGCAACGAGGAAGTTGTAGCCAGCGGGGAGAGCGGTCCCTGTTCCGTTGGTGTTCACTCCCTCGGCGTTGTCGCGAATGCGCTGCGACTCAACGAGGCGGCGGGAATTGTCGTCGGCCGTGCTGCCGGCCTTCATGTGAATGCTGTACACCGCGATGACCGACTGCGGTGCGGTGTAGCCAATCGGGCGCAGGTCGTAGCGATAGGTGTTGCGCGGCTGGTTGGTGAGCGATGTGCCACCCAGTGCGACGGTGGTCGTGGCCAGCAGTTGGAACCGACCGGTGCGATAGACGAGGCTGTTCTCGCTGTCGCTGTACGAGGGGCTGTCGATGTAAGGAGCGGATGCCCAGTCACCGGGGCTTCCTGAAGCGGTGTTGAGTACGGTGACCAGCGAAGCCAGCGCGCTCGCGTTGTTCATTTCCTGCACAGCGATGACGTCTGGCGCGAGGCGTTGGCCCGCCAGAGCCAGACCCGTCGGGACCACGCCATAGACCGCAGTTTGCACGTCGGCTTGACGATTGGTGCCGGACCAGTTGCTGATGTTCCACGCGGCGATGCGAACCTGACCGTGAGCGAGGCCGCACGAGGTGAGCAGAACCAATGCCGCGGATGCGCCGCGGGCAACGAGAAGAGTTGAACGACCGGTCATGCTGGCTCTCTCCGCAGTCCGTTCGGGACGGATGCAATCTGACCCCTCAGACGCATGAATATAACCCGGAAATGGCAAGAAACCAATGACAATGGTCCGTCCATGCGATAGATGGACAAAGATCGGGTACCGAAGCACCTCCGACCCCGCGTTATGGAGCGTCGGAAGGGGGCACAGGTCCCGAAAGCCGAACATGTGCACAACGCCACGGCCGTTCTTGCAGTCAGGTGTCGATGCTTCAGGCGGGACGGTGGGATCGCCATTCGACGTTATCGATCAGCCTGACCGAGCCAACGCGCGCGGCTATGAGTGCTCGCTTGGGGCCATCGGTCGTGCGATCGAGCGAGGTAGCATCTCGAACGACGGCGTACTCGGGCTCGATGCCTCGGGAGGCGAGGACGCGGCACATCACCGCTTCCGCATCGGCGGGCGTTACGGCGTTCCAGGATTCGCAGAGTGCTTCGCTGATAGCCAGCGCCCGCTCACGATCTTGCGGCGTAAGGAACCGATTGCGACTGCTCATGGCGAGGCCGCCCGATTCGCGGACAGTGGGTGCACCCGTGATCTCGATGGGATATCGCAGCTGTTGCGTCATCGCGCGAATGACCTGCAACTGCTGCCAGTCTTTCTCGCCAAAGACGGCGACCTGCGGATGGACGATGTCGAAGAGACGCTTGACAACCTGGCACACACCGGCAAAGTGGCCGGGCCTTTGTGCGTCTTCAAGCTTGGGCTGGGTAGCGACGGCGGGCACGGACGGAACGGACACCGGCTGGCTTGGCGGATAGATGTCAGCGACGCGCGGGGCGTACACGATGCTTGCGCCAGCGGCTTCACACAGCGCGAGGTCCGCCTCAAGCGTGCGGGGGTAACGCTCGAAGTCGCTCGTTTCGTTAAACTGGGTCGGATTGACAAAAATGCTGACGACACAGCCGTCGGTGAGCTTCTGCTCGCGGGCGATCTCCGCGGCGTGCTTGATAAGGCTGGCGTGGCCCTCGTGCAGTGCACCCATGGTGGGAACAAAACTACACAATCTGCCACCAGAAGCGATGACGCGGGCGAGATCGCGGGCGGTCGTGACAACAATCATGGCGGGAATTTATGCCTGACACTGACACCATGAAACTGTGGGAACGACGACTGCTGCATGCGGCAGGGGATGTGCATGTGGACGCCGGCGAATTGACCGGCTTTCGCGATGGGGCCGGGCATCGGCGTCGCGTGGACCCGTGGCTCCTGGCACATGCGTTTGCACTGGATGCAAGCGGGTTGCGCATGGACGCTGCGGCGGGCAGCGAAGAGCCCTGGTTGACGCTGTGGGCGTGTGTGCATGACGCTGAACTGGATACTTCCGTATGGCACCAGGGCGAGGGGCCCCTCTTTCGCCAACTGCATGCGAGGGCGATTGAAGTCTGGACTGAGGGCGAACTGGTCGGTCTGCATGCACTGTGGTGGCTGGCCCGACGCGATCCATCGCTGCAGAAGCGAGCCCGATCGGCGGCAAGTTGGCTCATCGCCGAACTCCAGCCAGACAACGCGACACAGCGGCCTTGGGCGATTCATGCATTTGCGGAGCTTGCCGCAGAAGGCGACATTGAGGCAGACATGTACGCGCAGACGCTGCTGCTGAATGCGACGGCAGGCCGAGAGAAGCCAGATCGATTCAGCGCGGCGATCTTGGTTGATAGCGCAAGGTACCTGCATGAAGCGTGTGGGTAAGGCAACACACTGATGGGTCTTGCCGGCAGGATCGAGTGCGCTCGACGGCGGACGCATGCACGTATCCTGTCGTATGGCTGAAACGATTTTCGCGAAGATCATTCGTGGCGAGATTCCCTGTCACAAGGTGTATGAAGATGCGCATGTGCTTGCGTTTCTTGACATCTTTCCATTGGTGACCGGACACACACTCGTGATTCCCAAGGAGCCGGCAGAGACGCTCGACGCACTCTCGGACGAATCGGCGGCGGCGGTCGGACGCGTCATGCCGCGGATTGCGCGGGCGGTTTTGCGGGCGACGGGCGCGAGTGCGTACAACGTGCTGCAGAACAACGGCAGCGCCGCACATCAGGCGGTGATGCACGTGCACTTTCACATCATTCCGAAGATCGGGGATGCGGGGCTCGGCATTGGCTGGAAGGCTGGCAAGCTGGATAATGTGGCGGGCGCCGAGCTTGCGAAGAAGATCGCAGGTGCGCTGTGAGTGTGCCAGCAGGTGCATCGAGCGGGGCCGTCAATCTCTACATCATCGATGGCTATGCACAATTCTTCCGCGCGTATCACGCCATTCGCACACCCATGACGAGTCCGGTGACGAAAGAGCCGACGAACATGACGTTCGGCTTTGTCGGCATGCTGCTGAAGCTGCTGAAGAACGAGGGAGCGACGCTGGGAAGCTTGCCGGCAACGCACATGTGCGTTGCTCTGGATGTGGGCGGCGATCATGGCACATTTCGCACGCAGCTTTATCCGGCGTACAAGGCAACTCGGAAGGCTCCGCCGGAAGATCTAGAACCGCAAGTGGAGCGGTGTCTTGCGATGCTCCAGACGCTGGGTGTTCCCGTGCTAGGTGCGGAAGGCTTTGAGGCCGACGATGTCATGGCGACGCTGGTTTCGCAGCTTGCACCACGCGGCGCTCGCATTCGCATGATCAGCAAAGACAAAGATCTCAAGCAGTTGCTGATAAGCGACGGGGATGCGCCGCAAGTGGAGCTGTTTGATATTCACACGGACACAGCGTTTAACGCAGCAACGCTTGCCAGCGAGACGGGACTGAAGCCCCAGCAAGTGATTGACATGCTTGCTGTGATGGGCGACACGGTAGACAACGTGCCCGGCGTGACCGGTGTGGGTGACAAGACCGCAGCTCAATTGATCTCGCAGTATGGCTCGCTGGATGCGTTGCTGGCGGATGCGGAGAACATCAAGGGCAAGCGCGGCGAGAACATTCGCGCCGTGCGAGATCAGCTCGCGCTGTCGAAGGAGCTTGTCACGCTGCGGCACGATGTGCCTGTGGAGCTTAATCTGGCAGCGGCCGATATTCGCAAGATTCAGCTTGAGAAGCTGATTCCCATCTGCAGGGAACTGGGATTCAACCGGTATCAGGATGAAGTGCGGCTGATTCTGGGGAAGATGGGCGTGATGCCGCTGACGAGTGGCACACCCGCGACGAGCATCGCTCGCAGCGAGGCCCCCACTGCGACAGCGAAGCCCACTCGGCGCAAGCAGGAAGACGTCGATCCGATGCAGGGCGGCCTGTTTGATGCTGTCGCGACACAGGCGGCGATCGCGGAGCCTCGCTTGGCGCAGACGGGCACGTACCACTGCATCACCACGCGGACGCAGTTGGATGAACTGATCGCGCGATGTAAGACCGCTCCGATAGTCGCCATCGACACGGAGACGACCTCGCTTTCGCCTCGTGATGCGAAGTTGTGCGGCGTGTCGATCGCGGTCAGCGCGGGCGAGGGGTACTACATCCCCACGCGGAGCCCCACGCCTGAGCGACACCTGACGACGGAGCAGGTGCTGAATGCGCTGCGGCCCGTTCTAGAGAGCGACAGCATCGCCAAGTGCGGGCACAACTTGAAGTATGACTTGCTGGTCCTGCGGGCACATGGCATTCACCTGACATTGCCGCCATCGCGTGGCGAGTCGCTCGGCAGCTTTGATTCGATGGTTGCGTCGTACTTAATTGATGCGTCGCGCAGCAGTCATGGTCTTGACGCACTAGCGCTGGCACTGCTTGGGCGGACGAACATCTCCATCACGGAGTTGATCGGTTCGGGCAAGCACCAGCGGACGTTTGACACAGTGCCGCTTGATCTTGCGACGCAATACGCAGCGGAAGACGCGGACGTGGCGCTGCAACTACACAACACGATGCAGCCGCAGCTTCGGGAGATGGAGCTGGTCGATCTGTTCTCCCGCGTGGAGATGCCGCTGGTTGAGGTGCTGGCAGAACTGGAGTGGAACGGCATTCTGGTGGAGCCGGGCGAATTGGATCGGCAGCGCAAGCGTCTTGAGTTCCAGATCGAGCGCATTCGCGGCTTGATCGACGACGCGGCGGTGCACTCGGCGATCGGTCGCAAGTTTGACCCCGATAGCCCCAAGCAACTGGCGGCGGCGCTCTTCAACAAGCCAGAGGATGACGAACCGGGACTCGGCATCAAGGGTGCAAAGCGCACTAAGACGGGCTTCAGTACGGATGCCGAAGTGCTTGAAGATCTCGCTGCGGATGAGTCGCTGGGCACGCCGATTCCTGCGCTGATTTTGGAGTATCGCCAGCTGACCAAGCTGGTTTCGACGTATCTGGTGGCCCTGAAGGATGCGATTCATCCGCAGACCAGGCGCATTCACAGCAGCTTCCACCAGACGGTCGCGGCGACCGGGCGGCTGGCGAGCAGTGATCCGAACCTGCAGAACATTCCCATTCGCAGTGATGTCGGGCGTGAGATCCGCAAGGCATTCGTCGCGGCACCGGGTCATGTGCTCGTGACGGCGGACTACTCGCAGATCGAACTGCGGCTGTTGGCACACCTGAGCAACGACCCTGCGTTGATTGACGCGTTCCAACACGATGCGGACATTCACACCGCAGTCGCCGCGCAAATTCACGGCGTGAAGCCGGCGGATGTGACGCGCGAACAGCGCAGCGGCGCGAAGATGGTGAACTTCGGGATCGTGTACGGCATCACTGCGTTCGGCCTGGCGCGTCGACTCAAGATTCCGACGGGCGACGCGGCGGAGATCATCAACGGGTACAAAAAGCGATTCGCAGGCATTACGACGTTCCTGCAGGAGTGTGTCGAACAGGCGAAGGCCAATGGCTACGTGACGACGATTCTGGGTCGGCGGCGCCCCATCCCGGATATCGAGAGCAGCAACCCCAGCAGACGTGCGCTGGCGGAGCGGCTGGCGATCAACAGTGTTGTGCAAGGCAGTGCTGCGGACCTTATCAAGCTCGCGATGGTGACCATCGAGCGTGAGCTGCACCCGCGTGCGGGCACATCAGCGCTGCACGACACGCAGGACATTCGCATGCTGCTGCAGATTCATGACGAACTCGTGTTTGAGACTCCGGAATCTCGAGCGGACGAAGTGAAGGCTTTTGTCCAACAACGCATGCAGAACGCCATGACGCTGAAGGTGCCCCTGAAGGCGGATGCTTCTGTCGGTCGCAACTGGTTTGAGACCAAGTGAGATTACGACTTGGGCGTGGAGGATGGTGCTTCGTGCGGCTTGCCGTTAATGGTGAGGCGCGCGGGGTGGCTGTACCACTGGTTATCACCATTGGGCCCCGGATACTGCTTGTCCAGAATGGCGGTGACGTCAGCCATGGTGCCGTCGGCTTTAGCCCAGTGGGTGTTCACATCGGGGAAGTCGATCGAGCAGTTGTCGCACTTGTTGGTGGATGAGAAGCGGATAGGGCACCAGAAGCTCTCGACGTTGCGGAGCATTTCACTGCCGAGTGACCAGATGCCCGTCATCCAGTCGCAGTAGAGGCACCAGATGAGGTCCCAGCCTACCAGGCCGTTGAACTTCTGCCGGGAGACGTTGACCCACTGCGCGTCGTCGTACTTGGGCAGGCGAATGAGCCACGTGAGCGGCGGATAGATGAAGTACTCGCCAATGCGAATGAGCGTGAAGAGCGGCACGGCCCATGCTGTCCACCAAACAGCGGCGTGGTTGCGAAACGCCCCCACTTTGCTGTTGAGATTCTTCACGATACGCGGGCCGCGGCGTGCGTTGCCGTGCCAGATTTCGTGGCCCCACGACCAGAGTGTGAGCGCAAGCATCTGGGCGAGAATGGATGCGAGCAAGTACGCGCCGAAGTTGAGCGGCTTGCTGTCAAACGGGAGCGATGGGTAGTACCACCACACGACGACAGCGGCAACCCACGGCAAGTTGGTGAAGAAGGCGACGAGCAGGTCGAGGCCGGGTGCGTGCCAGAGCCAATTCTGCAGGCTCTTGCCAAGTGTACCAAGAGCGTTCAGTGCGTGGAGCGCAATCGCAGCGAGCAGCAGCGCGACGACGACAGAGCCGGCGAAGATAGAGATCACGAGATAATCGCTCATGAGGCAGCGTACGCGCGAGGGAGCGGAACGCTTGAGCCGATGCGGGTCGCAGGCGCTCAGAAGACAGCCAAACGAAAAACACCGACGCTTGTGCGTCGGTGTTTGTGTGCGCTCTCACCGTGGATTCACCCCGATATGCATCGCGTGTGACGGGATGCATCTGTCGGATCAGATCACTCGGGCTTGCCGCCAGCCATGTCGTAGATCCACGCGTCGCCGTTGCGCGACCAGTTAAGGACTTCGCCAGCCTTGAAGAAGAGGCCCAGTTCGCGTTCGGCGGCTTCGGGGCTGTCGGAGCCGTGAATGAGGTTGAAGCTGTTGCTGACGCCAAAGTCGCCGCGGATGGTGCCGGGGTTGGCCTTGCTGCCGAAGGTGGCGCCCATCATGTTGCGGGCGATGGTGATGGCGCCGTTGCCGCGGATGGCAAGGACCAGCACGGGGCTGGAAGTCATGAACTTCACAAGACCGGGGTAGAAGGGACGCTCCTTGTGAGCGGCGTAGTGGGTCGCGGCGAGTTCCTGGCTGATCTGCATCAGCTTACAGCCGACGACCTGCAGGCCCTTCTGCTCGAAACGGGTGATGATCTGGCCCATCAGACCGCGTTGAACGGCGTCGGGCTTGAGGATGATGAGTGTGGTTTCCATGGTTCGTGATTCCTTGTATGAATGCGTGTGCCGCACGGCTTCGTGTCAGCATGCGCGTCGCGTGGGGGCCGATGGTAGGTCGTCGGAGCGTGTGAGTCGAAATCGGACGTTGCGTGCACCGGTAATGCCGCAGGTCGTCCCGTAATTTTCGAAGCGGTGAGCAGTGGCGCTTTCGTCCAGCAAAACGTGGACAATTTTGCGTCGGTTTCTCAACTGAACCGGTATATTCCGCGTCGAGGAGAGAGCCGCCGAGGGTTTCTACGTGCGTGGAACTTGAAGCGGTTCAGGAGTGAGAGACATGCTTGTTCAGATGTCCGCCGCCGCGGTTGCGATCGCGGCTTTGTCCGGGGTTGCGCAGGCTGCACTTGTGCAGACCACGATGACTGCTGATAACCACTATGCGATCTACGCCGATAACGGCGGGGTCATTACGTTCATCGGTGGCAATGAACTCGGTCGGCTCGGGGATCCGGGCAACTTCAACTGGTCACTTCCGGAGACGATGTCCTTCACGGCGACGACGGCCATTTATATCGCCGCGTGGAGCGATGATGCATTCGCGCAGGGCCTGCTGGGTGACCTGACCATTGATGGTCAGGACTTCAGCACGGGCAACGCTGCGTGGCGCGTGTTCCGCACTGGTCTGGATCGCGATGACGATGTCAATTACCCGACGGCGGCGGAAGTCACCACGCAGTTGGGCATCGCAAACGCGAGCAACCTGTGGGAAGTTCCTCACGTTGGCGGCTTGAATGGCATTCAGCCGTGGGGCGTGATTCCCGGCGTGAGCACGAACAACGCTCGCTGGATGTGGGCATCACAACCGGGCGACACGGATCCGCTCATCGGCGGCGTTGACGTGGGTGAGTACCTCGTTTTCTGCATTCCGGTGCCCACGCCTGGCGCACTGGCTCTGATGGCGGTGGGCGGACTGCTGACGATTCGTCGGCGTCGTTGATGCGAGACCGACCCAACACGGCCCACAACGCCGCAAACATTTACAACGTCTTCACTTAGGGTGGATATTTGACATATCCACCCTGTTCCTTGCGCATGCAAGTCGGTGTTCTGTTTCATGAGCAGAGTGGGGATGCGTTCGCCCGTGCGGCGGCGTGTCTCGACGCTGAGAAGACGCACGACATGCCACGCGCTGGAGTGGTTTTGTTGGCCGCGATGGCGGCCAGTACGGGAGCGGCGCAGGCTGAAGTCATCGAAGTGACGACGACAGCCGACAACCACTACGCAATCTACGCCGACAACGGTGGCGTGCTCACGTATATCGGTGGCAACGAGCTGGGTCGCGACGGCAACCCGGGGCAGTTCAACTGGTCGCTGCCCGAGCATTGGAGTTTCACGGCGACACCCGCCCTTTACGTCGCGGCATGGAGCGACGACTCAACCACTCGAGGCCTGCTGGGCAACGTGAGCATTGGCGAGGTTGATTGCAGCACTCGCAATGCGAACTGGCGCGTGTAAGACACTGGCACAGGGCGTGCTGATGGTTCGCCCCATCCCACGGCGGCAGAAGTGACTGGGCTCGTCAGCTTCGCGCTGGCCAACAGCGGCTTTGGAGCTCCGCAGATCGTCGGGGCGAACGGCATTGCACGTTGGGACGGGATTCCCGGCATGACGAGAGGCGCGAAGGGGCAGTGATCGGACCGGAACGTGGGAGACGGCTCGGGATATCCCGTCGTACGTGGTGTTTTGTCTGCCCGTTCCAGCGACTGGGATGCTGGGGCTGGGCGCAACGCTCGCCGGCCGCCGAAGGCGCCAAACGACAGTCCACGACTGTGCTATGTATGTGCTCGCAAGCCCGTCTTGACAAACGGGCTATCTTCAATTGATGGCGATCTATCGACATACAGCGTCTCGTGACAATGCTGTCGGCCTGCGCGTTCCTCCTCGGCTGTTCATTGCGATCATCATCGCGTTGATCAGCGTCGTGACGTACTGCAGCCGTCAGCAGATGAACTCGGTGACGGGTCGAACGCAGGCGATTGCGCTGACGACCGAACAGGAGATCTATCTGGGGCAACAGATGGCGCCGCAGATGGCCGCTCAGTTCGGGAATGAGGTACGCGACGCAGGGGCGCAGGCACTGGTGGATGCAGTGGGCGCGAAACTGCTCGCGGCCATGCCTGAGGAGTATCCCGACTATCCGTTTGACTTCCACTTGCTGGCCGATGCGCAGACCGTCAACGCATTCGCGCTGCCGGGCGGACAGATCTTCATCACTGCGGCGCTGTTCAATCGACTTGAGACAGAAGGGCAACTGGCGGGCGTGCTCGGGCATGAAATCGGCCATGTGCTTGGACGGCACAGCGCCGCCCAAATGGCGAAGGCGGAACTGACGCGTGGGCTTGTCGGTGCGGCGGGCGTGGCGGGCAGCGATGTGATGGGGCAGCGTGGAGCGACGCAGATCGCGGGCGCGGTGGGCAACATGATGATGCTCAAGTATGGTCGCGCCGATGAATTGGAGGCTGACGCACTGGGCCTGCAGTTCATGGCGGACGCGAATTATGACCCGCGCGCGTTGATCCGCGTCATGGAGATTCTGCGCGAAGCAAGCGGCGGAGCATCCCGACCTGAGTGGTCCAGTTCACATCCGGATCCTGGGAATCGCATCTCGAAGATTGAGGAACGCTTGCGGATGATGTTTCCGCAGGGCATACCCGCGGGAATGACGCCGTGAAACGAAAACGGCTATTGACGGTGCTTGTTCCGGTCGGCGCGGCATGCGTTGCGGGGATCGTCGCGTTGTTCGTGCTTACCGACAAAATCGTGCTCGCACCCTTCGCGGGCATCGCGGCGCTGGTGGCGGTCGTGTGCGCGCTGATTCCTGTCTGGCTGCAGCACCGATAAAGCTCACGACTTCTGCCGACGATACTCGGAAGTGAGCATGCCGGAGTACCCCCAGTTGTCGGTTTCGACTTCATCGATGACGATGTGAGTGTGCTCTGGCCGTTTGTTGAGCACTCGCTGTAGCGTCGAGGTGATTTCGGCGACGATTTGGGCCTTTTGCTCGCGAGTGACACCGTCGTTTGTGATCTTGACATTGACGTAGGGCATGAGTTATGGATGCCGCGATCAGACGAAGGTGACGGAAGGATGCAACGCAATACCCTTGGAGTACGAACGTTGAGCGAGGGCTTGTGAAGGCCGCAGACGCCAAACGGCCGAGGGCGACAGGAAGCACCGCATGAAGAGCCTGATACCGCGAATGACGATGACGCTGGCAGCCGGCGCCGGGTGCGTTCTGTGCTGCACGCTACCGGCGCAAGCGGGCAGCGTGCTGCTGCAGGCGAGCGCGGACAACACACTTTACGAGGACATCAATGGCCTGGTGAGCAATGGACAAGGCGAGAGTTTCTTCGCGGGTAGAACCGCGCTCGAGGAACTGCGTCGCGGGCTGCTGCGTTTTGACTTCTCCGCGATTCCCGCTGGATCGACGATTACCGGTGTGACCCTCACGCTGACATGCACCCGATCGATCTCGCTGGCGGAAGAAGTGTCGCTCCACCGTTCGCTCGTGTCTTGGGGCGAGGGCGCGTCGAACGCGCTCGGTGAGGGTGGTCGTGGTGCGCCGGCCCAACCTGGTGATGCAACGTGGCTCCACCGTTTTTCAGACGCGACGGCGTGGACCTCGACAGGCGGTGATTTTGATGCCGCTGCAAGCGCGACGACCGCCGTATCTGGTAATGGGCAATATACCTGGACCTCGGCAGGCATGATCAGCGATGTTCAGGGGTGGCTGAACGATGCAAGCGGCAACTACGGCTGGTTCGTACTCGGAGCCGAGAGCATTACAGGCAGCGCCAAACGCTTCGCGACACGTGAGAACACTGACGCGACGCTCCGACCGACGCTGGAGGTCACATATGTCATTCCGGCACCGGGAACTGCCCTGGCGTTGAGCGGCATGTTGCTGCCGCTACGGCGTCGGCGACCAAAACCTGTGTGACCGAACCCTGGAAATGGTGCACGCCGCAAGATTTTCGCAATGTTGATGAAATACTCTTGCATGAGTGAGCGTTTGGCGTCATACTCGGACGTAGACGGCGACTAGACGGGCCTGAGAGGGGCTCGTCGGTCGAAGCGTCCGACGATGGACGCGGTGCAGCGCATGCTACTGAAAACGCCGATAGGCCAGGATCGCCCGGAGCTCGTTTGTACCGCAAGTCGCCCATGGCGATGCGCTGGAGCGGCTTGCAGCACAATGGAAGGGTCACGCTGCCGCGGGCTGGCAAGCATTGAGAGTTCGCACGAGGAGTCGTCAAGATGATGAGCGACATGGAAGCGACAGGCGCAACTCAGACCCAAGAAACACTGCACCAGCCTCGCATCGCAAAGAGCCGGCGAGGACTGCTCGCGCTCGCGTCGGGGGCGACGGCGTTGGCTGCGGCCATGAAGAGCGCGAGCGCGCAACCGGTACGCGTCAAGGGCGACGTTGATCCCAGTTCACTCCTGGAGAAACTGGTCGATCGCATCACCTTTGGTGCAACGCCTGAGGAACTTACGCTCGCGCGGCAACTGGGGTACAGCGGATACCTCGAGTATCACCTCAATCACCTCGCAATCGACGACAGCGCGCTGAGCGCACGGCTGGCGCCACTGACCACACTCACGATGACGTATCCGCAACTGCTGCTGCAGACTTTCAGTTTCGTGCGTAACGAACTGACGGAGGCGACGCTGCTTCGCGCCGTCTTCAGCAAGCGGCAGTTGTTCGAGCGCATGGTTGAACTGTGGACTGACCACTTCAACATCGAGATCGCAACGGTTCAGTACTACAAGACAGCTGATGATCGCGATGTGATACGCCCCAACGCACTGGGGACATTTCCAACTCTGCTGAATGCGAGCGCTCGCAGCCCGGCGATGCTGTACTACCTCAACAATGACGTGAGCACTGCAGCCAACCCGAATGAAAACTACGCCCGCGAACTGATGGAACTGCACACCCTGGGGGTGGATGGCGGGTACACGCAGACCGACGTGCAGCAGGTTGCACTCTGCCTGACCGGCTGGACAATCTGGAGAGGTTCGAGCACAGGCGCGCTGGCGGGGACGTTTCGCTACGACAACACCAATCACAACCAGACCGCAAAGAACGTACTGGGCACGCCGATTCCAGCCAATGGCGGTCAGCAGGATGGCGTCACGGTGCTGAATCTGCTCATCAATCACCCCAGCACCGCGCGGTACATCGCGACCAAGATGTGCCGACATTTTCTGGGATACGAGGTTGCCCGCAGCATCATTGATCAGGTCGCTGCAACCTACACGTCCACGGGCGGCGATATCAAGGCGATGCTGCGTGTGGTGTTGAAGCCCGAACATGTGGCTGCCGCCACGCCCAAGATGAAACGCCCGTTTCACATGTTCGCTGCTTCTCTGCGGCAGACCAACGCCGCTATCACAAGCACCTCTTCGCTGCGAAGCCGCCTCACTGAGGCCGGGCATCTGCCCTTCAGTTGGCTCACACCTGACGGGTACCCGGACAAGCTGAATCACTGGTCTGGCAATCTGATCTCACGCTGGAACTTCGGCGCGTCGCTCATGAACGGCACTGCCGGCAGTATCGCCGGCGTCACGGTGGATGACGCAGCGTTCTTCGCTGGCGCGGTGACGGCTGATGAGATGATCGCCCGCATTGATGATCGCTTTTTCGGTGGACGCATGGATAGCGATGATCGAGCTCGCGTTCGTCAGTTCATGCTTCCCAGCCCCCCCACCGTCACGCGGCGGCGCGAAGCTATCGGTTTGGCGCTGAGTTCACCGAGTTATCAGTGGTACTGAGTCACACGGGTGGAGTTCGGGCGGCTCTTGCGCCGCGGCAACCAAAGCCGCGAGCGACTGATGAGAATCTTGGACCTGGACCTTCCTTGCGTCGCGGAGTATGAACATGTCGAACGACAATGACAACATGAATTCGAGCGCCTGCGGCGCGAACGGCTGCCGGGAGTATCAGCAGTTGTCGCGGCGATCGTTCGTGCAGGCATCGACCGGGCTCGTGGCGTTTCTAGCGGCGCACCAGTGGGTTCCGCGCGTGGCGTACGCGCAGTCGCACCGGGGCGGCATGCGCGATGTGATCGTGTCGATCTATCTTCGCGGTGCCGCCGATGCCATGTCGATGTGCGCGCCGTACTTCGAGAATGACTACTACACGCGCCGTCCAACCCTTGCACTGGCACGGCCCGACACCAGTGATCCCAACCGGCTGACAGCGCTGGACTCTCGCTTCGGCATCCCTCCCGCCATGATGGGGCTGCATCAGGCGTATCTCGATGGCAAGCTGCTTTTCGTGCACGCATGCGGCAGTACGGATCCCAGTCGCAGCCATTTTGAAGCTCAGCGCTTCATGGAAGTCGGCAAGCCGCGCGATCCTTCACTGGGAACGGGCTGGCTTGGTCGGCACCTGGCAAGTGTGGATGTCATGCTGCCAGGCAGTGTTCTGCGAGGTGTGGCAATCAGCAGCGGCATGCCGCAGCAGCTTGTCGGCGCTCCGAGTTCGCTGCCAATCAGCAATCTTGACACCTTCGGGATTCAGGGAAGCTCCAGCACACTGACGGCCCGACGGAGCGCGATCAATGACATGTACGGATTGACCGAGGATCCGCTGAAGGCGACTGCGAGCGCGACGCTGCAAACGATTTCGATGCTCGACCTGATCAACTTCTCGGGATACGCACCCGCCAACGGCGCTGTGTATCCGACATCCACGCTGGGCACGCAGCTCAAGTCAGCGGCTGCACTTGTTCGAGCACAGGTTGGTGTGGAAGCGATTGCGGTCGATGTCGGTGGTTGGGACACACACGAAAATCAAGGTCCGGTCACCGGGAGCATGGCCAACCTGATGAGCAACCTTGCCAATAGCATTGGCGCGTTCTACCGCGACGTGGTCGCGGGCGGCGGCCCGAATGTGACTGTCGTTGTGATGTCGGAGTTCGGTCGGCGACTGCAGGAAAACGGCAGTCTTGGCACGGACCACGGACACGGCAGCATGATGATGGTGGTCGGTCAATGCGTCAATGGCGGACGGGTACTGACCAACTGGCCCGGTCTTGCACCGCAGAATCTGTTTGAGGGCATCGACCTCGCTGTCACGATCGATTACCGAGACATTCTCGCGGAGATCGTGGCGCAGCGAGCGGGCAACCTGAATCTTGCAACGGTCTTTCCACAGTTCACGCCCACATCGCGAGGAGTGTTTTCATGCTGAAGCAAGCATGCCACGTTCAACACATCGGGCTGGCGATTGCACTCGCAGTTGCGTGCGGGTCCGCTCGTGCACAACTGTTCAGCAATGGATCTGCCAACCCGGGCACGCCCGCACTGGCGCTCGTCAATCAGACCGGCAACAACACGCCTGCCCCCGGCAGCAGTCAATGGAGCGAGGTTGCAAGCGTCAGCGCGTTGCTCGGAAACTCGCTCGCGGGTGTCGCCTGTCACGCCGATCAATCTGACGCCAGCGGCGGGGTGCGACTGGCCGATGATTTCACGGTCCCAACAGGACAAACCTGGCGCCTCGCCGGCATGCAACTCTTTGCGTACCAGCCCGGCGCACTGAGCACCCCCGTCAGCGGTGCAACACTGCGCATCTGGAACGACGTGCCAGGCGAAGCGGGCAGCAGCGTAGTGTTTGGTGACACCAGCACCAACCGACTGAACAGTGTTGCCGCGATGGACGCGTATCGCGTCTTCACAACCACTGTTGGGCCAGCGATCATGTCCCCCGATACATCACGGCGCCTGTACGCCGTGACGCTGAACGTGAACCTCACTTTGGGACCCGGAACCTACTGGCTTGATTGGCAACTTAGCAACTCGAGCGGCAACCCGCCGCTGTTTGTGGTGCCCGTCACACTCAGCGGCACGCGCACACTGCCAGGCTGGAACGCGAAGCTCTTCGCCGACGGTGCGTGGACACCCGTGAACGACACCGGAAAGCCCGAAGGTGCAACTGACGCGGCCCAAGACATTGCGTTCGTGCTGCTGGGCAGCCCGGGCGCAGAGTGCGACAGCATCGACTTCAATCGCAACGACGTCTACCCCGAGGATCAGGATGTCATTGACTTCTTCCAGGTACTCGCAGGCGGCGCGTGCCCATATGCAGACCCCTGCGACATCGACTTCAACAACAACGACGTGTATCCGGAAGATCAAGACGTGATCGATTTCTTCAACACGCTCGCTGGCGGTGTGTGCGGCTGACGACTCTCGTCGTCGCGCCAACCCAAACACACTCCGAGTGGACATATCGCGTTGTGTCCGCTCTGATAGCACATGGGGATTCCACAATCAATCGCCGGCACGAGCACTCCCTGGCACTGGCTTGAGAGTCGCCGCGTCCGCCATTCACTGCTTTGGACTTCAGTCGCGATGGCGGTTGCGTTTCTGCTGACGACAAGTGTCTTCGGTGTCGGACGCCCAAAGGGCAAGTTCTTTGGTACTCACGACTTCATGTACTTCTACGCGGGTGGACGCTGCTTCATTCATGGAGAGAATCCGTACGACGAAGCGACACTTCGGGCACGCAGCGAAGGTGAACTCGGCAGCCATTCATATCGCGACGAGTCAACCGTTCGTGTGTACGGCGGCTTTGCGTACCCGCCAAGTTCGGCGCCGTTCTTCGCGTTGCTGAGCCTTCCAGACTTCAACACATCACGACTCATCAATGGAGCTATCAACGCGATCTGCTTTGCATGGTTCGCGTGGCTGCTCTGGTGGGTCGCACGGCGCGAAGGCGTGCTCGATCGGCGTTGGGGCTGGATCGTCATGACGGCGTGCACGGCGTTTGTCTTCGCGTCACCATTCTCGTCTCACGCGATGTGGAACGGACAAACCTCCTTGCTTGCGATGACGCTGACGTTCAGCGCTTGGTGGTGTTGGCAGAACGATCGCTGGGTCATCGCGGGACTTCTGCTGGCACTCGCAAGTTTCAAGCCGCCCTTCTGCGCGTTTCTCGTACTCATGCTCGTCTACAACCGCGCGTGGAAGCCGCTTTTTGCGTCCATCGGCTTTGGACTCGCCCTGATGTCGATGGCTGCGTATCAGCAAGGTCCCGTCGGCATGATGCACAACTGGCTCGGCGCTGTGAAGGTGTATGCGAACTATCACACGAACCTGCCCGACTTCCTGCAGAGCTTTGGCATGCGTAGTTTGCTCTCAGCCGCAGGCTGGAAGACCGTGCCCTCGCTCGCTTTGCTAGCACTGGTGCTGTTTGGCACGCTGCTGTGGCAATCCAAGCGATTCACCAGTTTCGAGACCATGTGCCTGGGGCTGATCATCTCTCTGATGTTCATCAACGCGCACAACTATGACCTGATCGTGCTCACACCCATCCTCGCCGCTGTCCTGTTCCGCTTCGGCACGACGATGCCTCGAATCGCCCTCACACTCTTCGTGGTCGCGGCTTTGTGCTTTCCTATGCGAGCAATGAAGGCTCTGGAAGGTCTCCCTGAGTTTCTCATTCGCTGGCGTGAGATGCTGTTGATTGCTGGCACGCTGGCTTGGGTGTGGTGGATGGTGAAGAACACGCCGACCCTCCCACGACATTCAGCCGCTACACCAAGCGCATGAAAAACGGGAACCGCCTTACGACGGTTCCCGCGTTTGCGTGCACTGGATGATGTCGCGTGTTTAGCAGTTGCCGCCTGCAAGTACATTGAAGTAATCGATCACATCCTGATCTTCGGGGAAGACGCCGTTGTTGTTGTAGTCGATGTCATCGCAGTTGCCGGTGGAGCACGCGCCGCCCGCGAGCACGTTGAAGTAGTCGATCACGTCCTGATCTTCGGGGAAGACCGTGTTGTTGTTGAAGTCGATGTCATCACAGCCCGGTGTGTGGGTGATGGTCATCTGACCGGGGCCCGACTCACCGTTGAAGCCGCCAACGCGGATCATGTAGCTATCGCCTGCAGGAGCGCTGAACTGCACGAAGGATTTGCGTGACAGCCCTGCCTCGCAGACATCGACGCTGTCGTCGTTGCAGGCGACCAGTGCAAGCGGACTGGCGGGGCAGGCCTGCTGTGTACCCGTGTAGACCGCGAGGACTGTGTCGAAGCTGCTGCCGCAGGTGTTGATGGTGATAACGCCGTTGCTGGGCGAGATGTAGCGGTACCACACATCCTTGCGAGGCAGGCCGCATTCTGAAGTCGCGAGGCTGCTGTCAGTCGCCGCACACGAGTTGAAGGTCGCGGTGCCCTGGCCAACCGTGATCGCGTTGGAGCACTGGTCGTTCGTCACGCCGTACGAGATGAGGTTGCGAAGCGTGAACTGTCCCTTCGCACCGTTGTAACCTGCGACACGGATGAGATATGACTCGCCGCCCGTGAAGTTGAACGTCACGAGGCTTGCGCGGTTGTTCGGCGCGCTGAAGGTGTGATCGTCGTTGCATGTGATCGTGTTGCTGCCGAAGATCGTCGAGCATGCACTGTGCACGCTCAGGACCGTGTCAAAGCCGCTGCCGAACGTATCGAAGATAGCGGAACCATCACAGCTGGGATTGAAGCTGAACCACACGTCGGGGCCCTGTGCGACATTGCCGCTGCTGCCGCTACCGCACGTGGTCGGCGTACCAGCCGAGGCGGTGGCAAACTCCGTACAACCGACGAAGTCCGCATTCTGCGTCACCGTCATGGGCATGGAGCACAGATCACCAGTCGCTTGGTTCTGTTCCATCGTCAGCACATAGGCCGCGCCACGATCGGTGAGCACACCTTCGTCATCGCTCGCGTCGCCCAGACCGATCACGCCGTTGCGGACCACGACGGCATTTGCAAAGCTGCCGTTGGCGGCCGCATCCTGGTCGTTGATCGCGGACTGGTACTGCCAACTGCCACTGACCTTACTGAAGACATAGGCACGATTGGTTGACGCTTCGCCAACCACGATCTGGAGGTTGTCGGTCGCCACACTGCTGCCGAAGGCACCGTTGGCAACGGGCACGGGCGAACGAAGCTTGGCGACGAAGTTCCAGGAGTTGGTCACAACGTTGCGCTCGAACACATAGATCGCACCGCCGTTGGTCGCCGCTTGGAGGAAACCGCCTTCCTGCAGCGTCATGTCCTCGCTGGGAGCGCCCACAACCAGCACATTCCCAGCGATGGCCACGGCGGAGCCGAAGTTCTCACCAGCTTCAGGGCTCGGCGGCCGAACGGTCGTGGGAGCACCGCTCACATTGCCATTCGCCAGGCGTTCAAAGATCTGCACCTTGCCGTGATCATCGGGATTGCCGGGCTCATCAGCCAGAGGGATGCCAATCGCGGCGAAAGGCGAGTTGGGAGACATCGCAACGCTGGTGCCGCGGCGATCGCCGGGCTCACCGCCGTAATCACCACCCCACACATGGAAGTTCTCGATCCACTGGTTGGTCGCTGCGTCGCGAACAAAGAAGTACGCTGAGCCAGATTGCACGCCAGCCCAGTTGTGCAGCGGAGCACCCACGACAGCCCAGCCGCCGCCCACGTCGCTGATGGCAACGCTACTGCCGAACGCGGCATCGGCGGGCGAGTTAGCAGCGAGAATCGTCACATCGGTGCTGAGCAGATACGACGAACTACCGGTAGAACGGCGGAAGATACGCGCACGCCCCTGGCCGGTGTTGTAGCCGGGAGCGCCCACGATGAGATAGGGATCAGCCAGACCGATCGAAGCGCCGAGACGTTCGCCCGCTTGACCTGTCGAGTTCCACGCAGCGGTCATCGTGCTCCAGCCGTTGATGCGCTGGAAGATCGAGAAGCCGCCGGCATCGCTACCGGCACCCGGCGCGTCTTCACCCGGCATACCGACAGCGAAAAGTGGTGCGTTGCTTGGACCGCCGAACGACATGGCGACCGATGCGCCGAAGTTGTCGTCGTTCAAGGGCGAAGTGCCCAGCAGTTTCGACACGGGGTTGCAGGTTTGGGCACAAGCGAGGCCAGCGCAGAGCGTGAGGGCGAGAGCGACGGAAGAGCGAGCGAGCATGATCTGTTCCTTTGCGTATGTTGCGTTCTGATTGGTCGCGATCACTCGCGACTCCACTTTCCACGCATGGCAGTGCGAAGAGCATGACACGCGCGGCTAGATAAGTCGCGAGAATTTGTGACATGCTCTTGACCACGCACACGTGTTGCATGCAAATGCAAACAGGCCGGCGCTCGTTGTCGCCGGCCTGCCGCGCAGAGTTTTGCAACCCTGCATGGATTACGGAATGTCAGTGGAGCACGGACCGCCCGCGAGCACTGTCAGGTAGTCGATCACGTCCTGATCTTCGGGATAGACCTCGTTGTTGTTGAAGTCGATATCTTGGCAGTTGCCTGTACTGCATGCGCTACCGGCGAGTACGTTGAAGAAGTCGATGATGTCCTGGTCCTCGGGAAAGACATCGTTCTGATTGAAGTCGATCAGGTCGCAGCTGCCGCCGAACGACACGTACTTGCCCTGCTCGGTCGTATCGAGATTGATCCAACCGACGTTCTCACCCCAGGCGTAGCCCCGCAGCTTGCCATCTGTCTGCACCCGGGCACGCTGATTCGTCAGCAGCGTGGTGACACCGAAGTTGATCCAGCCGATGTTCTCACCCCACGCAAATCCGCTGAGTGAGCCGTCGGTGTTGATGTTGACGCCAAAGTCGGGCACATCGATCACCGTACCGCTCGTGGGATTGCTGTATGCGAGGCCGTTGGCGGGCGTGCCATCGCCCATGTTGATGTAACCTGCGTTCTCGCTCCAAGCGAAGCCAGCCAGAAAGGTGTTGCCTCCATTGACACGCACACCTTGCGATGCGAGCGGTGAGCCTGCATCTCGCCAGTTGATCCAGCCGGTGTTCTCCGCATAGCAGAACTTCGCCATCGCGGCGACGTTCGACTGAGCCAGCACTGCGGGAGCGACTGCGAGCGAACCGGCCAAGACGATGAGATTGCGGGACATAGTGAGTTCCTTTCGTGGGTGTGCTGTGCAATCAATGCGAATCTGATCTCGCTACTGGCTGGGGCTGTCTACAGGAATCGTGCGATAATCGCGAGGAACGCGAGTGCGAGAACGCCCGCAACGATGAACCACGTGGGATTCGACGAACGTTCCAGCCTCAGAAAGCCGCGCTGCGGCAGCGTGGCATCGGCATACGCCTTCACGACCGAGCCTGGCAAGTACTCGCGGATGTCTTCTGCCGCGCTTTCGCGGCTGGCATAGGCCCGAACGATGACCGTGGGATAGATCATGTCACTTTCATATCGCACGCCTCGAAACGTGTATGCGAAGCGAACTTCGGGGTGATGCGAGGTTGTGCTGTTGTCGCGCAACAAACGCGTGTCAGTGTCGTTCGACTTTGTCGTGCGTACGTCCGCAGAAAGAATGACCGCCTCGACGGGCACGGCAGTGGCGAGCACACGACGCTGCAAGAAGAACTCACGCGTTCCCACGTAGAGCAGCATCGTTCCCAGCCCGCCGAACATAAGCACGAAGATGCCGAGCATGATGTAGTCTGTCACAGTTCGTTTCCTTTCGCGGCGACGGAACAGCTTGGCAAGCGGCATGGCGATTACTCCGGTGTATAGCCAAGAATCTCCGCGATTTCGGCATGATCCTCGTCTTGTCCAGCGCAATAGCGATCCGCTTCTTCCTGCGTGTGCGGGTCGGGGTACGTGCTCAGCCGGTACTGCAACGCGCGGTTGTACAACTCCAGAGCCCGCGGCTTCGCAGGCTTGCACTTGCCATCGCGCTTCACCTGCTCGCGCAGGGCTTCAACGAATAGTTGGGCCAAGGCCGCGCGTCCCTGACCGCTGTCGTCAGCGGACAGCACGACACGTGCGGCTTCATCGAACTTGTCGCTCGCCACCAAAGAGCGTGCAAATGCAACCGCTGATTCACGAGCCTTCGCCAGCTTGCGGGCGTACACCTCGGCTTCGTCTTGCGGTGGCGGCATATCGGGCTCATGCTGGATGATGTCGATGTGATACTCGGGTCCGTCCTTCTCAAGTTTGACGGTCGGCCCTTGGTGATGGAGCAACTCGATGGAGTAGATGCACTTCTCAAGTGTGCTCATGTAGCTGGGTTCCAGCTCACGCTCGCACATGGCGTGAGCTGTCACGAAGCGACCGCCGTCTTCAAATGCGACAAAGCTCATGACCAGCTCGGTACCATCTTGCACTTGCAAACCAGTGGCGATGATCGCCGGGTGGTTCTTGCGCAGTCCTCCCACGTACGCCGGGCCAATGCTCAGCAGTGTGATGCCAAAGTGCTTACACAAGTACTCGAACCATTCGCGGACGGATCCGTCGCCGTAAGCCGGACGGCCCGCAACCGCGATGAGCGCCATGGCGACAGGTGATGCCGTGAGCATGAGCGGTGCCGACACATGCGGCTTATCGAAGTCGTACGTCTCGTTTTGCAGTGGCGCTTCAATGAAACCGACGGGCATCTTTATGGTGAAGTCGAGATTGGCAAGACGACTGGTGAACGTTTTGCGAGGCAGAGACATGAAACACTCCAGAGTGGATTACCACTCGATCTTGACAAGAATGACGAGAAGGGCGACAACGACGACAACCGGCACGAAACCAGCGACGGACGCAACCATGTGCTTGCGCTGCACCATGAGCCAGATCGCAGCGATCAGCGCGAGCAGTTGCACAACGACGATGCCCCACATCATCCACTTACCTTGGCGCAGATGGGCTTCGTTGGCATTGGCGAGGCCTGCCATCATGAGTACCAGCATGCAGAGCGATGCCAGCATGCCGATAAGCAACGAGATAATGGCGAGAATGAACTGAAGCATGACACCTTCAGTGCGAGAAAGCCCGCCCGCGCGGCTGGAAACAGGTCTTGTCAGTTCAGGTATACTGGTCGCATGTCCAGCGACGATCGCAAGCACATCACACTCTTGATCGACAACGCCGCCAAAGGCGATTCGCATGCGGCGGCGGAACTCCTGCCGCTTATTTACGACGAATTGCGCAAGCTTGCGGCCAGCAACATGAGCAACGAATCTGGACGCGGCGCCGGCCACACGTTGCAACCGACAGCATTGGTACACGAGGCGTACATGCGGCTGCTGGGGCCCGAGGGGGCAGACAGCGCGACATGGAACAGTCGCGGGCACTTCTTTGGTGCGGCTGCTATTGCGATGCGTCGCATTCTCATCGAGAGGGCACGAGCTCGCGGCAGTTACAAACGAGGGGGTGACCGCACGCGCGTGGATCTGGACGACAACGCCGTCGCCTCTGCCCCAGACGACTCGGCAAAGAGCGATGAACTGTTGGCGCTTGACGAAGCGCTGACCCGGCTCGAGGCCCTCGACGCTCGCAAAGCGCGAGTTGTAATGCTGCGCTACTTCGCCGGTCTTTCCATCGAGCAAACCGCCGCGGCACTTGATGTGTCGCTGGCGACCGTCAAGACCGACTGGGCGTTTGCCCGTGCCTGGCTCAGCCGTGAGATCGAGAAGTCACGCGATTCATGAGCGAGTCGGCGGTGGATTTTGGCTGGCTGCCTGCGCTCCTTGCAACATGACATCAGACACAATCTGCAGCGCCTGCTGCCACTCTGATGCAAGCTGCTGCGTCCATTGGCTGCCGGCGACATCACCCATGCACTCCAGCAGCAGATCGCAGACGAGCGGATAGTGCTCTGGCTTGGCACCATACTTGACATGGCGGGCACCCATCGCCTTGAGCTCTTCGCGCAATGCGTCAGGGCTCTCAACGTGCCGAACCACGGCCCGCAAAGAATCCATGAGCTTGGCTTCTTGGGCACGGATATCGGCGAGGAACAAAGGGCGAACGCCCGGGTATCGCTCAAACAACTTGGCGTAGAAAATTGTCGTCAACCGCGAGCCGTCTGTCAGCAGGGCGTTGTAGCTGCCGCGTAGCCGCTCAGCGGCAGCCTGATCGATAGGAATATTGCTCCACTGCGGGAGCTTGCCTGTAAGGGGATGTCGGGAAATGCCCATGCGTCATTCACAGTGCGAACAAAGGAAGCCACGTGGCTGATTGAATTGCCCACATTCTACAAAAGAACTTCGTTACTGCCAGCCCCATCACAAGCCCTTGTACAACGTGGTACCCTCTATAGGAGGTCCATGGAGTCTGATAGGTTCCAACGCGTGATGGAGGCGTTCGAGCGGGCGGCAAACCTGCCGACCTTGGAGCGCGACCATTTCCTGCAAGAGTACTTCCCGACTGATGCCGACGCACGGCTCGAAGTGGTGCAACTACTACAACACCACGATGGGACGTCTCACGCAGTTGCCACCGCGGCAGGGCTTGATGCAGCTTCAACGCTCGTTTCCGAACAGCGCGAGCCTGTCATGCCCCCGTTGCGAGGCGAGTATCGCATCGTCCGCACGATTGGCGAAGGCGGCATGGGCATCGTCTTTGAGGCTGAACAGGCGTTCCCGCGGCGACGTGTCGCCGTCAAGGCGCTGCGGCCGGGCTACGCCAGCACCGGCATGCTGCGGCGATTCCGTAACGAAGCGGAGTTTCTCGCCAAGCTGCAGCACCCCAATATTGCGCAGATTTACGAAGCGGGTGTCGCTGGCCCCGATGCGCCGGATCAACCCTACTTCGTCATGGAGTTGGTGCGCGGCGACTCGCTTACCTCGTACGCACACAAGCACAATCTAGGGACTGCTGAGAAGTGGCGGTTGCTGCTGCAAGTTTGCGATGCCGTGCAGCATGCCCACCAGCGCGGTGTCATTCACCGAGATCTGAAGCCAGCCAACATCCTCGTCAATACCAACGGGGTAGCGAAGGTTCTCGACTTCGGCATCGCTCGAGCGGCCGAAGCGGATCTCAGTCAGTCACAGGCGACGCGAGAGGGCCAGCTTGTCGGCACACCAAGCTACATGAGTCCCGAGCAGTTGCTTGAAGGTGACGTCAGCACTGCAAGCGACATCTACGCTCTTGGCGTCATCGCGTATGAGCTCTTTGCGCAGCGACTGCCGATTGATCTCTCCAGCACGCCAATTGCCAAAGCCGCGGCTATATTGGCCGACGCACGTGTCACGTCCGTGTCCCAAGTTGATCGCTCTCTGCGAGGCGATGGCGAGACCATCATCGCCAAAGCGATGGCGACCGACGCGAAGCGACGCTACACCAGCGCTGAAGCGCTGGCGGAAGACATTCGCCGCATGCTCGCTGGTGAAGCGATTCTCGCACGCGGTGATTCCGCCATATACGTGCTCGCCAAACAAGCCAAGCGATACCGCTTCGCGGCGGCGCTGGGAGCGATGGCACTCTTCGCGCTCATCACATTTGCCGTCATCGCTCAGCTCAACGCACGCGAGCAGCAGAGGCTTGCAAGGCTCGCCGACACCGCCCGCAGCGAAGCCGAACGCCAGCGAGAAGCTGCAGATGCCGCGTCGCGTGAAGCCATCGCGAGCCGAGCGCTGGCGGAAAGCGCCGAACGGGCCGCTCTTGAGGAACTCGCACAGGCGAACATCGAGCGTGGTCGCATGGCAGCCACAACCGGCAACCTGCCCATGGCCGAGGACACGCTGTGGCCTGTGTATCTCAACAATCCATCGAACCGGCCTGCCTTCTGGGCTCTGTGGGATATGTACCGCATCAACGGCAGTCGGTGGGCCAAGCAGTCTGTCGGATGGAACAGCCGCGCGGTAGCCGCCGCGAACGGCAGTGTCATTGCAGCGGTGGCAGATGGTGCCGTTCACATCATCGATCCAATGACGGGCGACGCGATCAAGTCGATCAACAATCTCCGTAGCGCGCCCGGCAACGGCATCGGTTTGTGGCCTGATGGGTCGCGTGTCGCTATCGGCCTCAGTCGCGGAGGCCTTGTCGTCATGTCGCTGAGCGACCATGCAACACCCGTGACGCTCGCAGGCTGGGAAGACAAGCCGCCGGTCGTGCGCCTCGTCACGGTCAGTGCCGACGGATCGACTCTTGCAGCGGCGTGCAATGACAAGACCATTCGCTTCTGGAGCACGTCCAGCGGCGAACTGATCCGCACACTTACGCTGCCGCTGGTTGCCACAACCCTCGAACTTACGAGCGATGGCTCTCGCGCTGCAGTGGCGATGTCCCTAGGCGGCGGCGTCGCGATTCCACCGCAAGCGACCGCCGTTTACAGCGTCGCAACCGGTGAAGTTGTCTTTGACCTTACACCCATGCACACCTTCGGATCAGCGGGGCTGCGCATCTCGCCTGATGATCGCATCGTGTATCTCGACTCTGCTGACGCACGCATCGTCGCGTGCGATCTGAACACCCGCGAAGTGATCTTCACGCGCAAGGTTCTGCGAAGCCGCGTTGTCGTCCACGCTTTCTCGCCAGACAATTCGCGCATGGCACTCGCGGATCGCGAGCGGACCGTCGTCATCAATCCGCAAACGGGTGACGAAATCTGCGTGTTGCCGGTCGAGCGTTACGGCGCGGCGACGGTGGTCTGGACTGATCCCGATCACCTCACGCTCATGACGTCGGAGGGGGTCACACGCAACATCGCAATCGCCACCGAGGTGGGCACGCATCGTCTCGGCGGCTACGAATCTTGGTGCTTTGCCGTGAAGTTCTCGCCCGACGACTCACTGATGGCGCTGAGCGTGGGCAGTGGCTTGATCGAAGTGCGCGAAACCGGCTCCATGGCCACGCTGTCTCGCTATCAGTTGCCCGGCATCAGCCAGCGCACCCGCGGCATGAAGTTCCTGTCAGACAACCGCACGCTCGTGACGGGTTCTCAGGACTACACGATTCGCATCATCGACGCCTGGTCTGGCGACGTGCTCCGACAGTTCCCCACGCTCGTGAGCGAGGTTTACGGCTTCGATGTGAATCCGCAGGAGACACTGTGTGCAACGGGCCACTGGAACCGTCGCGCTGCGATTTACAACCTGCAGACGGGCGAAATGCTCTGCGAGTTGCCTGCGGGGGACAAACGCGTCGATGGCCTCGCGTTCAGCCCCGATGGCGCGACGCTGGCAGTCTGCAACAACAACGCCAACGTCACGCTCTGGGATGTCGCGAACAGCCGCGTCATCGGCGGCCTCCCCACCACATCGCTCCCCTGGGGCATCGCCTTCAGCCCTGATGGATCGACTGCGTACGTCAGCACGTATGGAGGCACGCTGGAAGTCTTTGACGTTCGCACCCTGCAACGCTTGCACGCCATCAAGGGGCATCCGCGCTTGATTCCCGGGTTGGCCGTCTCCCGTGATGGCATGACAATCGCAACAGGCGGCGAAGACAGCTTCGTGCGACTGTGGGATGCCGGAACGCTCCGCCCGCTCGCGTCATTCAGCCCGTCCGCTGCCGAGGTGGTCTCACTGGCATTCACCTCAAACACAGACCGCATCGCCGCGAGCGCGGCCAACTTTGAGATCGTGATGTATGACCTGCCGGTCGACAAGCGACTGATCGAAGCGCATCGCGCCCGGTTCACTCGCCGACGCTAGAGGGTCGCAGCGCACGCTCTCGTCCACATTTCTTGCAAGGCAATCGCGAGCCGTTCGCCGTACGCCGCTTCATCACAAAGCGGGGAGGCGAGCACCTTGGCTCGGAGCGTCGCGTGCAAGTGAGACAGCCGCTCCGCGTCATTCGCAAGTTGACCCGCACAACGGATGTACTCTGTCGGCGTGCTCGTGATGAGGTCAGGCACCCCCACCGCTCGCAACAGACTCACGCCGACGCGCGACACATGCCTATCGCCCGCGAGCACCACAACCGGAACGCCCATGTACAGTGCTTCGCAAGTGGTCGTCGTGCCGTGATAAGGAAATGCATCAAGGGCGATGTCAATCTGCCCGTACATCGCCAAGTGTTCCGCACGCGAGGCAGTTGCCGCAACCATGCGGACACGCTCCATCGGCATGCCCCAATGCGAGAGCCGCTCACGCATCTCACGTATTGCGCTTTCCTCACGCAGTCCCGTTGACTTGAGCAGCAGCGACGACGAAGGCACCGCGTCGAGCAGTTCCCTCCACATCTGCATCAAGTCGCGATTGAGCTTCTGCGCCGCGTTAAAGCAGCCAAATGTGATGCCGCTACGGCGTGTGCTTCGGAGCACCTCCGGCGCTTCCGCCGGCGGTGTGTAGCACAGAAAGCACGGGTCCAGCCGCACCAGCTTCTCGGCAGCATGCGCGTCGGCCTCTGGCGGATCAGTAGCCTCATCCACAATGCGATAGTGCACTCGGGCTGTACCACACGTGTTGGGATAACCAATCGCCGTTACCGTGACCGGCGCAGGACGATGCGCAAGCGCACAAACCCCCAGCGTGTCTGTGAGCCCAGCCAGTTCAATGGCAATGTCGACCTTCGCGTTCGCCACAGCTCGCGCGATCTGCTCGGGCGACTCCTGAGGCAAGTGGTGCCATGCGTGAGCGCACGCGCGCAGTCGTGTCGTCATCGCATCTTCCACGCCACCAACGTGAAAGACGCTCACATGAAAGTCGTGCGGCCTGAGAAACAACTGTCGCAGCAGCGGCAAAGCAAACACCGCCACCGAGTGCATCCGCATATCAGGTGAAACGACGCCAACGTGTATCGGTCGCAGAGAGTCCGTGAGTTGCTCGCCCCAAACTCGGGCCTTGTCAGGAATCGAGAACTCAAGCAACTCACCAAACCGCCTGTGCTCCGCCCAAACACGCTCCTGCGGCACCCCCGTCACATAGTTCAAGCAACTTGCCTTCACCGCCTGCACCGACGCAGCGACATCCGGCTCAGCGACACGGACTGCCTCACAGACGCGTACGCATTGCTCAACATCCCCCGATGCAAAGTGCAGTTGAGCCTTCACCAGTTGCACGCGAGCAAGCATCGCCTGCTTCACTGTGTCATCCACCAGTGCCCGCACGATCAGTTCCTCATGCTGGCGTAAGGACAAAAGCCCCTCGCTGATGCGCCCACTGCCAAGTCGCAATTGCGCAAGCTCCGGGATCATCTCCAGCATTCCACGCGTGATCGCATCTTCGTACCGAGCCGTTGCAGCGTCGATCTCCCCAAGCCGGGCGTGCAATCGGGCTAGGTTCAGGTGCAGACCAGCATCCGCCGGATTGGTCGCGAGAAGCCGCTTGGCGTGATACAGGGCAGCATGATGCTCCCCCAGCGCTCCAAGACACTGCAACACCAGACGCATCACTGGTGGATCATGCGGGAACCGCGCAGCAAGTTGCAGCGCAAGCGGCTTGCACTCGGCGAACCGTCCCTCTCGCAACAGTTGCGTGCAACGTTGAAGTTCACGGGGTGGAGCGACAGACATAAGAGCCCCGTAGGCTGGTTAACCGCCGACGGTCACGCCCACGGGCTGGGGCTTGGGAACGTGCGTGGGCTGAATGACAAGCCCCAGCGGCTGACGCTTGCCGCCATTCATCGGAGGAATCCCATCCTGATCGATGATTCGTTGAATCGCCATCACGCCTTCGATGAGTTGTTCAGGACGGGGAGGGCAGCCGGGGATATAGACATCAACCGGAATGAACTGGTCGCACCCCTGCACCACCGCATACGTGTCGAACACCCCACCTGTGCTGGCGCACGCACCCATGCTGATGACCCACTTGGGCTCGGTCATCTGCTCATAGATGCGCTGCAGCACAGGCAGCGTCTTGATGCTGATGCGCCCCGCGACAATCAGCAGATCGGCCTGACGCGGGCTGAACCGCATGACTTCTGCACCAAAGCGGGCAAGGTCGTAGCGGCTGCACGCCGTCGCCATGAGTTCGATCCCACAGCACGCCGTCGCGAACGGCATGGGCCACAGGCTGTTGCGGCGTGACCAGTTGATCACGTGACGAAGCTGCGTGGTCAGAAAGCCATCAACGGGAAGTGCTGCTTCAAGGCCCATGAGCGAAAGTCTCCGAAGCGCGTCGCGCGCGGTGCATCATTGGATTCGATGCGGGGGATGATAGGGATGCTCGCACAATTTTGCGTTCGCGAGACTGTTATCGCGGCATCGCTACCCCGGGGTTCTTGGGGGCAGGCTTGCTCTCCCGCGGATCGCCAAAGAGAGAGTCCACCCACCGGTCCGCTGCCGTATCGCTGCGATAACTGGGCTCAAGCGATTTGCCCATGGCCCCCACGCCCCGGGCCTTGACGGTGCGTTCATAGCAGCCGCCGAGGGCAACCACCGCGAGAAGTGAAGCTGTCAGCAGAACCGTGCGTCGCATAGCAAAGCGTAGTCGCTGCCGGAAGCTGCGGCTTCTACGCCTGACTCGACTCCGAATGAAGCGTGAGCAGATACATCGCAAAGCTGCCAAGCCAATGCTGGCCCGAGTAGTGCTGATGAGAAGTGCCAGCAAGCCCGGCCAACGCATGCATATCCGCCGTCGCCCGCAGTTGTACCACCCACGGATCGTCCCCAGGCAACGCAGCCGCGATACTGCGCAACATCCACGCGCGACTGATGTTCAAACCATCAAAGTGGCTTTGCTGCCCATCCTCAGGCCGCTGCGGCACCGGGGGCTGAAGGAGAAGGATTTGCGGAATCGACGGCGCGATCCACGCTCGGAACGAGTCCCTGTCGAGAACGCGGCGAGCAAGATCAGCCTCGCACAATGAAGGCGAGATGAAGTCGTAGCCCAGCGGCTCCAGGCGAGAGTCAATACGCGGTGCATGCAACACCGATTCGTGGACGTACTTCACGATCGCTCGTTCAATATCCGTGCTACGTCGCGACGAGTGGGTGCGAGCCGCATCCAGCATGAGGCCTGCCGCAAACGCGGTGTTGGCGTGCGCCCCCGCGCGGTTGGGCATCACGAGATTCCGCCAGTATGAGAGCGCGTTCTCACAAGCCACCTGATGCAGCGGCGCAAGCGATGCTCCCCACGTTGCCGCCAAAGCCGCATGGGGCGAACTCGCTCGCGACAGCAGGTCCACTTCTGCACAAAGCACATGCAGCCAAGCGATGCCATAAGGCATCTCGAATCCGGCGAATCGACGCAGATACGCAGCTTCGACTGCTAGGTTCACAGGCTGAAGCTGCTCGTCAAGCGACGCAACTGCATCGCTCGTCCATGCTGCCTGCGGCGTAACACGCAGCGCCCGCACCAATTGCCAGTGATTGTGCACGGCAGAGTGCCAGTCGTAACAGCCGAAGAAAACCGGCCACAAAGCTCGCGGTGTGCGTGCATCATCGCTGCTCTGCTGCATGCCCTGTGCCGCATGCGGATATTCACGCGGAATGCACATGAGCCCCAGTTGCACGCACCGTGTGATGCCCGACGAGATTTCATATCCGTGCGACATGAATGGAGACTACGCAGCCGCCCCACCGCCCAAGCGGTTCACTTGTACTCAAAATCGTCCCATGTCACCGAGTTGAGTAGATCGCGATTGGCGATCTGCGACGCATGCCCGTCGAGATACACGGCATTCGCGCCGTTGCCATGTCGATTGGTCGCGGTTCGAATCCACAGCGATGGATCTCCACCCGATGTCGGACCGTTGATATTGGACGCTCGTCGAATGTCGTAGAAAATGCTCAGGTGCATGTCATTCGGAGCCGTGTTGTTGTAGTTGTTGGCCCGCAGATTGTTGGGATCATCCGCAAAATCGGTCAAGTACAGCGTACGACCCGGAAAGTTGATGCCCGACAACTTCATGGGCGGCTTCGCCTCGTTCTCGTCGATTGTCGGTGCCACTTGCGGATTCGACCGCACGAATCGCACACCGTTCGCCACGAAGTGAATGTTGTGCTGATCTGGCCTGCGTGCGGCACATCGGTAGTAGCGAGCCGTCGCGTACCGGTCGTTGATCCCTCCTGAGTTATCAATCGCGGTCGCTCGCGGATCAAGAAACGGTCGCAGGTTGAACGCCCACGACAGGTTGAACTCCGCACGCAGTGAACTGGTGACAGACCATGCCGGCACCTGTGGAATACGGGCAGGCGCACGCTCGCTGTTGCCGCTCTCACGCGGAATCCAATCGCGATACTCATTCGCGTACGTGACCAGCGCCGTGCCGATCTGCCGCTGAGCCGAAAGGCAGGCCACATCGCGCCCCGCTGCACGAGCCTTCCCCAGCGCGGGCAGCAGAATAGCGATCAGTAGCGCGATGATCGCGATGACCACGAGGAGCTCAATCAGCGTGAATGCCGCGCGTGCCACAGGAGCAGTCTACCGCGCCGTCACCGTCTCTGCAACGAAAAAGCCCGCGAGGAGGCCTCGCGGGCTTGATGAATCTTTGGATCAGACAACTTACCGGCGAGCCACGCCCAGGCTCAGCAGCGAGAGAGCCCGCTGACGACCCAGGAAGAAGTTCGTGTCATCAACCGTGTCATTCGCGTCCGACGCAGACGAGAACGACAGAGCACGCGAGTTGTTATTGATGGTGATGTCGGCACGTGACAGTTCGACGGCGTTCGCCGCGAACGGATCGACCTGGTTGGCGCCAGGCGTGTTGACGTGACGCTCGGTGATGCGTGCACCCATCAGTTCGCCCGCACGCCGCGCGACCGCCGTCGAAAGGCTGTTGACGAACAGATCCACATCGGTCTGGCTCTGAGTGAAGCCAAGCAGCGAGAAGCTGGGGATGAACACAACCGCGTCGTCTTCCAGATCCGCGTTCAAGGCGTCCGAACGCTGTGAGTAGCCGAAAGGCTGCGACAGCTGAATGTCCGCACCAAACGCGTCCTGGCCGAAGACTTCCTGAATACGCAGCGTCGACTGCGCCGCCAGCACATCAAAGAGCGAGCGAACCGGGTCGGTGTTGCCGGCCAGGTAGATCGTCGAGAACTGCTGGAACTCAAAGTCGGCCGGATTCGTCGAGAACACCACGTCGAGGCCAGCGCCCTGATAGAGCGAATTGAGGCTTTCGACGAGATTGTCGAGGACGTACTGACCGATCGATTGACCGTTCGCCAGCGAGCCATTGAAGCCCAGCGAGCTGACATTGAACGGAGCGAGATTTGTCGAAACGCCACCAGCCTGGAACCAATCGATGATGCCGCCGCCGGTTTCGATGAAGAAGTTCTGACGGGGCTTCTCGGGCAGAGCGTCCGCCAAACCGTCAGTCGTAAAGACCAGCGTGTAGTCCGTCTGGATCACGCCTTGCACGTAGAACGCGAAGGTGCCGGACCCGACACCGAACTGCGACTCGGGCATCACGAAGTCGATGTAGAAGTCGCCCGCATCGTCGTAGCCGTACGTCACGCTGCCGTTGCTGGCAATCACCGTGTTGGGCGTGCCCGCGTATGGCAGGAAGTCCGTCGGAGCGAAGACCAGCACGCCGTCTTCAAGCGTCTGAGACGCCGTCGTCTCAAACAGGCCGAAGCTGAACGTGTTGTAGTTCTGCGTCTGCGTGAGGGCCGTATTGCTGCCCAGGTTGGCGACCTGGCTGCCCAAGTCTGAACCCGTACCCGACAAGCGAACCGACGCACGAACCTTCGTACCAGGCGTGATTGCCTGACGGCTGTTGAGGTGGTACACGTCCACATCCGACGTGATGTTCGCCGGCGTACCGGTCGCACCGGCAGGACCGATGGACGACTCAACCGTCGTCACGATGCGGCCATCACCCGAGCGCTGCGATGTGATGCTGGCCACACCCAGACGTTCGATATTGCGGCCGGAGATGACATCGTCCGCCGTGTTGAACACGCCGTCAGCACCCAGAGACAGCGTGAACGAGAACTCGCCCACGTCGATGGTGCTGAAGTCGTCAGCGTTGCCGTACACACCGTCCGCGCCTGCGAAGGCCGAAGCCGCGGGCGAAGCCGCGATGACCGCGCCGTCACCAGCATCCGAGGTGCTCGTGAAGCCGCTGTCGCCGTCATCGAAAATCGTGACGGTGAAGCGGTAGTCACCGATCGTGCCCGGCGAAGGCAGGGGGTTCGTGATCGTGTTGCTGCCGATATTGGTCGGATCACCCACGAAGATCACATAGTCACCGGTCGTCTCGATCAGGAACGAACGCTCGATGGAGAACGAATCATCCGTGAGCGCCGTGGCCGGCAGACGAATCGCCGAGCCGCCCGAGATCGCGACAACTTCGGTCTGGGCACGGATTGCGCTGCCTTGCAGGGCACCCAGCCGCAGAATCTGACCCGCCTGCAACGTGACGCGATAGAGATCCACGTCACCCTGAATGCGGAAGTTGTTGCTGTCGTGATCGGGGTGGTCGCCGATGAAGCCGCGAACCGTGAAGGTCTGGTTCGGATCAGGCAGACCGTCCGGCGTGACATCACTGTCGAACAGTGCGTTGAGGTTGACCGGGCCGTAGAAGTCCTTGAACGTGCCGTCGAGAGCCTGCACGCGGGCCGCCGTGAGCTTGTCGCCCGCGTCGCCCACCACCAGCTCGCCCGCAAAGTCATCGTCGCTGTCGATGAGACCGTTGCCGTCACCATCGATGCGAGAGCCCGCCAAGCGACCCGAGACGATGCTCTGATCGAAGGAGATGCGGTACAGACCCGCGCCAGGCTCGCCCGGCAACTGAGGCAGGTTCTTCTCCGTCACACTGCGGTTGAAGGTCACACGCAGCTGGTTGTTGCGATCGTCGTACGACAATGTGTAGTCGGTGCCGCGCACCAGACGCACTTCGATCTCGCCGCTCACGCCGCGAACTTCGCTCACGGTGATTGCGCTCACCAGTGAGTTGAACTCCATGGGCTGGTTGAACGTCACGACCGCCGTCGAAACGTTCGCCGAAACGCTCAGCGACAGATCGCTGACCTGTGCCGTTTCGGGCAGCAGTTCGCGAGCTTCCAGGCCGTAGTTGCCCACAGTGCCCGGGCTGGCCTGACCGGCGATGGTGACATTACCGATCGTGCCGTTGCTGGCAATGCGGTACGACTCCGAGAAGCGACCGCTACCCACCTGCGTGCCACTGATGGTCACGCTGGCGATGCCGCCGCGACCGCTCGCGATGCGATCATCCGTCGTGCCGAAGAACCGGTCATTGCCGCGGAGGTAACCAGCGGTAATGTCCGACTCCGTGAAGTTGCCGCGAACGATGACCGCACCCACGTTGCCCGTGCGGAGCGTGTCAGCGTTCGCACCCGTGCCGTCGAAGAAGCCATCGCGACCCAGATCCGCACCGGCGGAGATCGCGCTGTCGAACATGTCGCCGCCGATCGTCACCGGGCCGACGTTGAAGCCGGCGCTGATGACGCTCTGACGCATGGCGCCAGTGCTCGTAACACTCACGATCGAACCACCCGCTCGCACGAACGAACCGTTGATCGTCGCGCCCACCGCAACTGCACCGATCTCGCGATCGCTGCTGATGAGGCCGCGGAGGTTGCCGCTGATGGTGACCGCGCCGATGCCGGTCAGGGCCGTCAGCGACGCATCATTTGCCGCGCTCGAACCAAAGTCGCCCGTCAGCGTCACGGTGCCGAAGCTGTTGGCCGTGATGAAGCCGTCAGTGATGCTGCCCGCCGTCAGCGTCGTCACATCGCCGCCGATGGTGATCGTCGGACGACGCGTCACGCCGCTGGCAGTAATGCCGCCGGTCTGCGTGAAGCTGAGAGCCGTCACACCGCCGTCGATCGTCACCGCACCACCGCCGACGAGGCGGCTGTTGAACGTCAGCGCCGCAAGCGAGGCATTGTTCGTCGTGGTGATGTTCAGATCTTCAAGCGTGCCGCTGCTGCTGGTGATGGCCAGCGTGCTGGCGGCGGTCGTGCCGTCAAGCGTCAGCGTGCGGGTACCCGTGTTGAAGTACGCCGTGCCGCCGCCCGTGAGGTTGAACGTGTAGCTCGCCGCACCCACGGTGAACGACCGCGAGCCAGTGAAGCCGCCGCTCGCCGGAGGCTGAGCGACCGTGCCGAAGGCCGGCAACAGCGCCGTCTGCGGAACCGTGCTCGTGCCACCAACGCCGTACGCCTCAAAGCGATATTGCGTGTTGTTGCGATCCGGTCCGACTGCGAAGTTCTCAAGCGTCGAGCGACCCAGTGCCGTGCGGTCGTCCAGCGCTTCATCAGAGAACGCGGTGAGCGCATCATCGCCGTACACACCGTTGGCGCCAGCATCAACACCGGCCACAACCGTCACCCAGTTGGTGTAGGGCGACGTGATGGTGCCGAGCGTGCCGCTCTTCACCGTGTCAGCGTTGGTGCCGATGCCGCCAGGACGCTTGTCAGCGCCGAGGTTCGTCAGACCCGCGATGATGTACGCATCGTTGATGCCGCCGCCAGCCGTCAACGCACTCAGGCGATCGCCCGCAGCGAAGAAGCTGCCCTTCTGGCCAAAGTCGCTGTTGTTCGCGACGATGCCACCGATCGTGATCGCACCGATGTTGCGGCCAGCCGCGAAGCCCGACTCGTACACGCCGCCCGACACCGTGACAGCCACGATATCGCGACCGGCTTGCACCAGCGCACCTTCGAAGCCCGACTTGGCGAACACGCCAGCAGGCAGTTCGTTGCGACGAGCGCTCACGAAGGTGTTCTGCGAGCGGTTGGGGTTCACACCCACATCGCCGAACACTGCCGGCGCGGGCGTCGTGCCCGTTGCCGCAGGCGCATCCGTCACGCTCAACGCGGTGATATCCAGATCGGCGTACACGTTGCCAAACAGGCTGCCACCGACGATGTTCACCGCAGCAATGCTGCCGCTGTACGCCGCGATGGTCCGGCCCGGCAGGAACGAACCATTCGTGATGGTGATCGTGCCGATGCCGCCCGAGTAGCTGATGATGTCGCCACCGAAGTCGCCCGTGATGGCGACGGTGCCGATACCGCGGAACGAGACCAGCGAACCACGGCCGGTTTCATCAGACGTGGGCTTGCTGCTCGCGCCACCCAGCGTGACGGCGGTGATGCCTTCGCCAGCGCGAATGTCGTTGTACAGCGTGCCGTTCGGAGCCGTGACTGCAGCCACAGTGCCGCGAACGACCAGAGCGCCAGGCTCCAGACGCTTGCCGACGTTCCGACCCGCGACCAGACCCGTCATGCCACCCTGAACTTCGCCCGTCAGAGCGAGGTCACGGCCGGCCGTCACTGTCCCGACGTTGGCGTCACGACGGATCGTCGTCAGCTCGATATTGACGTCACCCAGCGTCGACGTGATCGTGCCGATCGAGCCGTTGCTGCGAACCGAGCCGCTGATGCCCGCCGGTGCAGCGATCGTCGTGATCGCGCCGTCAGGACCGGTCGACTGGATCCGCGTATTGCGGATCTCGTTCGCAGCCGTCAGGCTCTGAATCAGGCCCGCGCTGTCAATCGTCGTGCTCGAGATGTTGCGACCGGCCGACAGCGTTTCCAGGCGGCCGGTTTCAATCGTGCTGCCCTTCAGATCGCGACGAACGTTCAGCGCCGTGAGCTTGTTGTTGATGCCCACGTTCACGCGAGTCATGTCACGCGCATCAATGCTGCGGCGGACTTCACCCGTCGCCTTGATCCGCAGATCAGTCATGTCTTCCGACGCGGTGATCTGATCGATGTTGCCAGCCGCGATGATCGTGCTGGGCAGGAACTCCGAAGGTTGACCCAGCGCCGTCGAGTTGCGGAAGTTCGCCGCCGTGATCGTTTCAATGTCGTCAGTCGTCGAGACGTACGACGCATCAAACGTGCCGCCCGCGATATTCAGCGACCGAAGATCAACGGAGTTGATCTCCGTGCGGAACAGCGTGCCGCCCGCGATGTTGAACACGTTGATATCGCCGTTCGTCAGGCGCTCTTCATCGTAGTTGAAGCTCGTCCAGAACTTGTCGAGTTCACCCGTGCCGACGTACGCGCCGTCAAACAGCGCGCCGGGCAGTTCAATCGCGTTGATGCCGTCCGGATCTTCCGGCAGCGGCCGATCCGTGTTGAGGTTGCCCACCGCGATCACGCCGCCAACGAACGTGCGAGGAGCCGCCGTCGAGCCGGGCAGGCCCGCACTCTGCGTCGTCGTCACCGTCGTGATGTTGTTCTGTGCGAAGATGCCAGGCACGCCCAGCGGGCTCTGGCCGCGCGACGAAACGCCGTCACCGATGTTGATCGTGTTGATGTTGTTCGCGAAGACCGTACCGCGAATCCCGTCGAAGCCGCCCGGTGCACGCGTGCCGTCGCTGTTGACGCGCATGTTGACGATGGTGCCCGGCGCAAACTGCGGCGTGCCGTCGCCGCCGCCACCCTGAAGCGTGCCGGTGCCCTGCAGAACCACGTTCTGCGCTGAACCGCCGACATCGATGTCGCTGATGAAGCCGCTACGCACCACCAGACCCGCCAGACGCCCGTCAAGCGGGCTGCCCAGGTCGTCAAGGAATGCGTCACCGGTGTTGACCACGTCCGACGCAACAGGACGATAGATGCCGCCGCCCCAGTCATTGTCAATGAACGATGCGTCCGCGACCCAGCCCACAGGACCACGGACCGCGTCAGCCAGATCGCCCTGCAGACCGATGAACGGCGCAATCGTGCGCGGGCCCCATGCGTTGACCTGCGTGATACCGAGGTTGCCCGACACACGCAGACGATCCAGCGCTTCCGCGTCAACCGCAAGCAAATCGCCGTTGACCGTCGTGTTGCTGATTTCGTCCATGCGATCGCCGAACACGTCGATGCGATACACATCGACTTCAGCCGTGCCCTGAATGTTGATCTGCGAGCCGGCCGCCGCGCCACGAACCGTGATGCGACCGATGCCGATCCGACCCGAGCCCGCCGGCGCATCGCTGATGATGTTCAGGTCAAAGCCCTGAATGTTGTCAACTTCAATCGCGCCGATCATGCTGCCCTGGCTGCCGTTGACAGCGTTCAGACGCACGCGGCCCACAACACCCAGACCTTCCGCGCCCGTCACCGAGATGATCACGCGACCGCCCGCATCGTCGATCAGTTCAACCGGACCCGCGCCAATGAGCGGCACGAAATCATCGTTGGAGTTCTCAGCATCAATCTGCGGAACGTCGAAGAACCGCACGTCGCTGCCGAAGCCCGTCGTGATGCTCAGCGGGTTGGAGTAGAAGCCCACGCGGCTGTCGCCCGCGTCTTCGTACGCGTCCTGCGAAACCAGAAGCGCGCCAATCGTCGAGAAATTACTCGTCGTGATCGAGCTGCCTCGGGTCGCCCAGTGCCAGCCCACGCGAATGATGCCGATGTCGCCCGGACCGCCGTTGGTACCCGTCCGCAGCACCATGCCGCTGCCAAGTTCCGACCGCGGATCACCCGGCGTGGGATCTTGATCCACGCCGATGCCGCCCGTGATGAACATCGAGCCCACACGGCCGCCCACAGACAGCACAAAGTCCGCGATGTCGCCTTCGTTCACCGACTGACCGACAACGGGGTGAATGCCCGTGTGCAGCGAGCCCAAGTCGCCCGAGATGCTGAAAGCGATAACCGAGCCGCTGCCCGCGTTACGCGGCGAACCGATATCGCCGCCCGTCGAGATGTTGTACAGCGTGCCGTCGGCGATGACAAACGTGCCGCCCTGGAACGACATCGAGTCGTCCGCTGTCTGCACCGTGTTGTACACGCCAATCGGGACGGTGTCTTCACCGTTCTCATCACCAAAGCCGACACCAACGCGAACCGCGCCCATGTTGCCCGACAGCAGCGACACGTTGTTGCCTTCGCCGAAGTCACCGCCAGCGCCACTCGCCGAGAAGCCCGAGCCACCGCCCGTGCGGTACGAGCCAAAGGTGACAGGAGCCAGACCCGTCACGACGAGCGTGTACGGATACTCACCCACACCACCATCACTGAACGTCGAATCGGTCACGACGAGGTAATAGATCCCCGCGCCTTCTTCCGGCAGGAACCGAATGATGCTGGGCAGGAAGCGACGCTCGCCCTCATCGAAGCGAGCCTGCTGCGTCGCGGCAAGCGTGCGACCGTTCTGGTCGACAACGCGGAAGTACTGGCCGCCGCCATCTTCGCCGGTCGTGCCCTGGATGACGACTTCCGTCGTTCCGTCCGTCGCGAATGCGTACACGTCAGCCGTGTCTTCGCCCGAAAGCGGGCTCGCACCCGACAGCGTTCCGCGGACGCGAATGCCCGTGCCGCTGCGGTTGAGGAACTCAGCCGAAGCAACCGAATTGTTGCGATAGAAGTTGGTGCCCCACGCGATAGCTTGACTGGTGGTGCCGAGCAAGCCGCCCCCAATCGCTGCCGGTGCGGCCTGAAGGTTCTGTTCAAAGACGACGGTACGAATGATGTTAATGTCGGCCGTGTTGTCGCCAAAGCCTTGAACCGACTCACGTTCAATATATGTGAAGCTGTCCGTTGGAGGACGCGTTGTGGGCGAGTTAACGTCACCAAGAACAGTCACGTTCAGCAAACTACGCCCAGCGATCGAAAGATCACCAAGTGTGCGCCCCACTCGCAGCTCGCTACCCGTGCGATAAACGGGTTCCGCCTGCACATTGGGGTTCGTGAAACCGAAGCCCGGGTCCAGCACCCACATACCAGCGTCACTGCCCAGATAGACTTGCCCAGCATCGCCTTCCACCACCACTGAACCAACGAGGTAGCCGATCGTGAGACGATCAATAGCACCGCCAAACTGCGACGAGCCGTGCACGATGCCGTGAATGTTCACGCTGCCGATACTCTGCCCAGTCGGTACGAACAGCCCCTGATCAGGCCGGTTGAAATTGAAGTCGGGCGATGCTGTCGGATCCGCAACGAACTGGCCAGGAAGGGCAGGCCCCGCAACACCCGACCGCAGGAAGGGACTTCCCACTACGACCGAGCCCGCCCCGGGTGGCAGACCACTGATCTCGACGTTGTCATTTACCGGGTCAGCCGCGTAGCCAAAGCCCAAGTTCTCGAAATCATCGAAGACACCCGTGACAGAGTCGATGATGGTGACGTTTGCGTTTCCGAAGAAGTCGTCTGCGCCAGGTGCCCGTTCTGTTGCTGCTTCCCAGCGTGTACCCCACATTGTAAAGCTGGTGCGTGCGTCGACGTTGTTAAACCTGATACTGCGGAGGCCGAAATTCGTATTGACTTGCCCATCATCATCCGGGTCGAAGCCGCTCAGGTTTCCACCCTCGGGCACCCCAAGGAACGAATCACGAACCATCGGATTTCCTGCAAGATCGGTGAAACTCGCCGAGGCCCCGACAGGCCCCGACAGAACTGCAACGAAACCGAACTCCTGTTCCTCAGAGAGCGCGGTGAAGCGTCCAGCGGTGATGCCGAACACGAGATTGTCAAGATTGAACGCCGACGCGTCGCCAAGCGAGAAAGTGCCGGTAGAAGTCAGACGGACCGAGTAGAACGGCGCAAAAGCTGGAGGTTGATCAGGCTGCCCCTGAAAGCGATCGATGACGATCGTTCCTACTCCTCGCGGAGCGTTGGTGTTTGCTTGGTTCGCAACGTTGCCATCCGCAGGCGTGAAGAAGAGTCGGCGGAGCGCCGCACCAGTAAAGGTCCGAATGACCGCACCGTTGACGTCAAGCAACTCGAGTGACGCGTTGTTGGTGTCGATACCGGACGTGTCGCCCGCACTGAACGCATCCGCTTGCACTTGGAACTGCACGGAATCCGCTGCACGATTGGCGGTCGCCTCCCCGGTCTGCGCATTCACCCCTCGTGGAAGGAACGCGAAACGCTCACCGTTCTGATTCAAATCCGCGCGAACAAATCTCGCCTGATTGTCCTGTTGGAGCGGAATCCCAAGCACTTGGAGATCACCAGCGGGCGTCACGTTGTGTTGAACTTGGATATTTGAACCGAGCAGCAACTGGCCGTTGCCGATCAGCCCAAACCCCTCGTCGTTGAAGTCTTCAGTCAGACCAGTAGGCAGCGGCACGTCATACTCACCGTCGTCAAAAATTCGCGGCAGCGCGTAGTGCACGTAGGCGCGGATAGTACCAAGTCCGGTCGCCTGATCGACATCACCCGCAGTGATCGTCATGTTGAAAAGCAGTTCACGCTTCTCGAGCTGCTCAACCTGTTCCGTCGTGGCGGCAGCACTGCCGATCAGTCGGCCCGCAGCCTTCGCGAGACGCTGGGCGACGGAGCTTCCGCTGCTGTTGGAGGGGATCAGGTTGCCAGTGTTGCGGTTGAACAGACCCATGGGCACTCCTCTGACCTTTCTGCGCGTGAAGCTCTTGCTTCCGCTCGTTGCTTCCTGCCTGACTTCCGACCGCCGAGCGAGACTCCTTCTCGCCCGTTTCTCGACCGTCGCTTTCCCACGCTTACAACTCGCGCAGGAAAACCCCAGCCGAAATAACCCGGCGCGGGCACACAACGTAGCCACCCTCCGGCTTCAACGCCAGCGGCATGGGTGGCAAAAACCAAACCATGGCTCGCTTGATCGTCTTCCGCAGGGGCTGCGCCTGTCGCGAGTCGCTCTCAGCTCGTGCGATCTGCACGAAAGCAGATCGCGGCCGGCGTCTCGCGTGTGCGGGCGGAACTCTTCGCTCCGTCGTCCGCGTCGTGTTGGCATCGACGGGTTCGCCGCCGATGCCATGAGCATACCAAACTTTCCGCCTCGACACAAGTACCCATCTACGAGTCTTGCTCAAGACATTGGCACACCGTCCCGGCGCGATGAACGCATATTGCGCGCACCTTTCGCGCCCGGACGCTGACTATCCGTCGCCCAATCACCCCGGTTCCGAAAGCCTCACAAAACCCGCTTGCTTCGTGGATAGCTACCCAGCACCACCAAGTCCTTGCAATGGTGTCTGGCTTCAGCGAGGGCCGACGTCATCGCCGCCTCATCACGGTGGCCCAACGCGTCCACCAAGAATGTATAAGTCCAGTTCTTGCGACCACTTGGCCGCTTTTCAATGTGCGTCAGGTTGATCTTCTGATCCGCAAACGCCTGCAGAACGTGCGCCAGCGCCCCCGGCTTGTCCGCGAGGTCGAACATCAGGCTCGTCTTGTCGTCCCCACTCGCCGGGGTGGGCGTACGCCCCAGAACCACAAACCGCGTCACGTTGCCCGGCACATCTTCAATGCCATGAAAGAGTGGGTGCAGGCCATACAACCGCCCCGCCAGTTCCGACCCGACCGCCGCCACATTAATCGTCTTCTTTTCGCGCACGGCCTGCGCGGTCATGTCCCGCACCATCTCCGCGGCCTTGCTGCTGCTGGGAGTGGGGATAAGTTGTGCATTCGGAAAACTCCGCGCCAGCCACTGCCGGCACTGGGTGAAGACTTCGGGCTTGGAGTAAATCCGCGTGATCGCCTTGGGCTCTCCATTGCACAACAGAGCATGACGAATCGCCAGTTGCACCTCGGCGCAGATCGTCACATCACGCCGACCCTCGTGCAGCACCAGATCGCGAAACGCATCGAGCGTTTCGACGATGCCGCCACCGATTGTGTTCTCAATCGGCGCCATGCCGAAATCCACGTGCTGCCGCGTCACTTCACTGAAAACGCTCGTGATGTCGTGCAGATTCTCCATCGCGACCGACGATCCGAAGTGCTTGATCGTCGCCATGTGCGAATACGAACCTTCGGGACCCAAGTAGCCCACTCGCACCGGCTGCTGCAGCGTGAATGAACCAGACATCAACTCGCGATACATCGCCTCGAGCGTGCGCTGCGGGAGCGGACCTTTGCTCAGGCCAAGCACGCGATCCAGCACCTGCGCCTCGCGGTGCGGTGCATATGTCGGCAGCCCCTGCTCACGCTTGATGTCCCCCACTCTCACCACCAGGCTCGATCGCTCATTGAGCAGTTGCACCAACTGCTCATCAAGCCGCGTGATCGAGTCACGCACGTCAGCCAACGACAGCGGCGGCTTGCGGGTCGAGCGTGCGGGGGTGCCGGCGGAGTTGTCTTTGGGCTTGCGGGCCATGCTCTGTTTATCGGTCAATCAACGGGCGATGTTCCGGAACATACGGCACGTGTAACACACGCATGCTCGTTACCACGAACTTCTCCCGTCGCACGTCTCCGTGATTTCCGACATTATGCCCATGGATCCAGCCGGAATGCAGCAATTCCTCAGTTCCGCAAGCGGCATGGTGGCGCTGGCCCTGCTTGTGCCGTTCGCGCTTATGGGCTTTGCATTGTGGCTTTGGGGTCGCCGCGTCCTGCGCGTGGGCGTCGCGCTCTTGGGACTCCTCACGGGTGCGCTGCTGGGGCTGGGCCTCGCACAGCTTCAAGGCGGATCCGCCGCCAGCATTTTGGGCACTGTCTTCGGCGCGGCGGCCGGTGTGGCCATCGCCATCGGCATGTTCCGATTCACGACAGCGCTTCTCGCCGGCGCCACCGTCGGCGCGACCACCTTCTGCATGTGCGTGGCCATGCTCATCGACCTTCCCGCGCTCCCCGCGACAGATCCCGCCGCCATGCAGCGGCTTGCAGCCTCTGTGCCCGGCATGAGCAAGTTCAACGATGTGACGCAGCAACTGCAACAGCTCGAAGATACCAAGGAAACGGTCCAGCAACTGCAGTCAGCTCAGGCCGCGGGCGACACCGAGCGCCTCGCGCAGATCGCTCAGTCCATCCAGCAACCCGCGCCGCAAGAAAAGCCCGAGCCGCCCAGCGTGCTCACACGCATCGAGAACAACATCAAGACCGCTCGCAGCGGACTCAACGTCGAATCCACTCGCGCCGCCGACGGCACGCGCCGCGTCGTCATTCGCAGCAAACCAAGTGAAGCCAAGGCGGAAACCGAACAGGCAAGCAAGTCCATTCAGCTCGCTTCGGCAGACGAACCGGGCCTGCCTTCCAGCATGGTTGTGAATCCCAGCGCGGTCTTCGCCGGCACGCCCATGGACATGCCGCAGTTCACGGTGCCTTGGGGCAAGCTCACGCTGTGTGTCGTCCTGTCGCTGGTGCTGGGCATTGGCACGATGGTCGCCTGCATCGAGTATCACCGCAGCGCGGTCTGCATCGTGAGCGCCGCGCTGGGCTCAGCCTTACTGATCAGTTCGCTCGGCGCCGCCATCGCGCAGCTGGGTGGACCCGCCATGGGCTGGATTCTCTGGCTCGTCTGCAGCATCGCTCTCGCCGCCGCCGGCGCGTTCGTGCAGATTCGCAAGCTCCCGACGGACGGCATCGAGATCGTCAAAGAAAAACGCTCACGGAACAAGTTCGCCGTGAGCGTTCAAGATCTCGAACGCGAAAGTCGCTTCAACCCGCTTGCACGCGCCACTGCGGCTCAGCGATCCTCGTGTGCAGCGTCAGCCGCCGACACCAAGGGCCCCGCCGATCCGTTCAGAGACGCGTGAGGCTTCTCGTGCTTGTCTGACTCGCCCGCCATCGCAGGCGTCCAAGTCCGCACCACGCCCGCACGATTCACCTGCTCGATCAGCATCGACGCGGCGATCGCCAGCACGATCACACCGCCCGCGCTGAGCAGGCCGCCGATCTTGCGGCTGAACACCGGCGACTCTACCGTCTGCTCGATCGTCGCATCGCGTGCGTCGGTCAGAGGCAGGAACGCCAGGCGCAGGTAGTAGAACGCCGCGATCGCACTGTTGAGACCCAGGATCACCACCAGCGTGATCTCGCCGGCTGCGATGCCGCTGGTAAACAGAGGCAACTTGCCAAAGAAGCCCAGCAGAGGCGGCAGACCAAGCAGGCTCAGGCTGCTGATGACCATCGTCCAGCCAGCGATCGGGTGCACCTTGCACAACCCGCGGATGTCATCAAAGTGATCGATCTCACGCGCCTCGCCATCGCCCTTGGGCGTGCGTTCGACCATCGCGAGAGCCGCGAAGGTGCCGAGATTCATCACGCCGTAGCTGAGCAGATAGAACAGCACAGCGCCCACGCCGTTCGTCGTGAACGAGCCGCCTTCGCCGCCATTGAACGGGCCGGCGATCACACCAACCAGCATGTAGCCGCTGTGCGCGATGCTGGAGTACGCCAGCGTGCGCTTCACGCTCGTCTGCAACACCGCAAAGATGTTGCCGATCGTCATCGTCAGAGCGGCGATGACCCACAGCAGCAGACGAATCGACTCAGGCAGTCGCGTGCCGGCTTCGGTCTGCGTGAGAATCGCCGTAAAGCCAAGCTCACCGCCCTTGCCGACGGCGGGTTCATACGCCCAGCCAACCGTTGCACAGACCAAAAGGATCGCGAGGAAGCCCGCCGTCTTGGGAACAAACGCGAGGAACGCGCTGACCTGCGACGCCGCACCTTGGTACACGTCCGCCGTGTAGAAGTGCATAGGCACCGCAGCGATCTTGAACATGAAGCCAAGCAGCGCGAGGAAGACGCCCGTCAGCGTCAGACTGTTGAGGCCCTGCGCGTGAATCACCGCCGCGATGTCATTGAGCTTGGTCTCACCCGTGCCGCCGTAGATGAGGGCGAAGCCATACAGGAAGATCGCAGCGCCCAGAGCACCGAGGAAGAAGTACTTGACGCCCGCCTCACGCGCCTGGTTGCGCGACGTGCTCATCGCGACCATGATGTACGTGGGCAAACTGGTCAGTTCGAGAGCCAGGAACAGCCAGATCAGGTCATCAGCACTCGCCGTGAGCATCAGGCCCGTCAGGCTGAACAGATAGAACGCATAGAACTCCGCGCGATTCGCACGCAGCGGGTCGTACGTGCGTTTGCCGCTGGCGATCTGGGCTTCTTCGTTGCGGTCGACCGTGCCGCCCAGCACCAGCAGCAGCAGCAGGCCCACCGCCGCGATCAGGCACTTGGCGAAGGGCACCATGTCAGGCAGCAGCACCTGGCCCATGCTCGCCGTGAGTTGCGGCGCAAACTCGATCTTGGTCAGCGGGCAGATCGCCGCGCCACCTGTGTGAGGCGTTGTGACCGCAGCCAGGTACAGACTGATGAGCACGCCCACACCGGCGATGACGCCCGTGGACTTGCGAACAGCCAGGCTCTTGGAAAGACCCACGATCATCACCACGCACGTGGTGATGAACAGCGCGATCTCAGGCCAGAGGAATGCGAGACGATCTGTCATTGGGCGTTCTCCGCGCTGACGACGCGAGCAGCGGGCTCGCTGCCTTCAGCGACAGGGGTTTGCTTCGAGTCAGGTTCCGCGGGCTTCACCGGCGGTGCGACGCGGCCGAACTGGTTCACCGTCACCACTGTTTCCTGCACGGGCTTCTCAATCAGGTTCAGCACCGGCTTGGGGTATACACCCAGCAGCACGCACAGCGCCGCGAGGGGCACCAACAAACCGATCTCGCGCGTGCTCAGGTCCGTGGGCAGCTTGCTGTGCGCGTGATCGCCATGGCCATGACCGTGGTCGTGACCATGATCAGGAAGCTTGAGCTTGCCCCACACGATGTTGCCCGTCATGTAGAGCAGATACATCGCTGCGATGATGACACCCGTACCCGCGATGATGCCGAACCACGGGCCAAGGTTGCCCGCCGTCGCGCCAACCGGGCGATTGCCCAGGCTGCCCCAGATGCCGCTGCCCCAGGCGTCACTCGCTTGGAACGCGCCCATCATGCACATGAACTCGCTGACGAAGCCATTGAGACCGGGCAGACCCACGCTCGCCATGACGAAGAAGACCATGAAGGTCGACCAGACGGGCATCTTGGCGCCCAGTCCGCCCAGTTCCTTCATGCTGCGCGTGTGGTAACGCTCGTACACCATACCGATGAGCAGGAACAACGCGCCAGTCGAAAGACCGTGGTTGATCATGTACAGGATGCTGCCTGAGATACCCGTGTTGTTGAGGGCGAACATGCCCAGCATGCAGAAGCCAAGGTGCGCGACCGACGAGTAAGCGACCAGCTTCTTGACATCGGTCTGCACCCAGCAGATCAGACCGCCATAGATGATGCCGATGATGCACAGAATCGCCAGGAGCGGTGCATACTCAACAACGGCGAGCGGCACGAACGGCAGCACAAAGCGATACACCGCGTACGTGCCCAGCTTGAGCAGCACGCCAGCGAGCACCACCGACCCTGCCGTGGGAGCTTCGGTGTGGGCCAAGGGCAGCCACGTGTGCACCGGGAAGAGCGGGATCTTGACCGCAAAACCCGCCATCAGCG
>Ga0315899_10000402_pt1 | contig 52649 bp, 43 predicted proteins | sample LakEriMetagenome_2_FD_203518 | JGI IMG/M metagenome (GOLD analysis project Ga0315899, IMG submission 203518) | Freshwater fungal communities from buoy surface, Lake Erie, Ohio, United States - Buoy 4 MA112 | ecosystem: Environmental > Aquatic > Freshwater > Lake | place: USA: Lake Erie, Ohio... | reverse complement strand
ATGTGGAGCATCCCGTCCACATCAACCGGGCGTTGCGTGAAGCCGGACTGCTGACCGTGCGGCGGGAGCCGTTGGGCTGGGAGACGCTCGACTGCGGTGCCTCGCGGGCCTTCGCCGTCGCCGATCACCAGGTGGCCCACGTGTACGTGCAGGATCCGCGCGATCTGCCCGAGACGGCACGGGTGCTGGCCCGATTGCCCGGAGTGGCCGAGGTGCTCGATCGCCCAGCCCAGGCACGGTATGGGCTGGATCATCCCCGGTCGGGAGACCTGGTGGTCGTGGCCGCCCCCGGGGCGTGGTTCACCTATTATTTCTGGCTCGACGACCGGCTGGCGCCGGACTATGCCCGAACCATCGATATCCACCGCAAGCCGGGCTACGACCCCGTGGAACTGTTCGTCGACCCGCAACTGCTGTTTCCCAAGTTGCGGATGGCCCGCCGGTTGGCGCAGAAGAAGCTGGGGTTCCGCTACTACATGGATGTGATTGGCCTCGACGCCTCGATTGTACGGGGCAGCCACGGCCGACTTCCCACACCAGGCCGTGAAGCGGCCGAAGGTGCGGTATTTCTCTGCTCCTCCCGGGCCATCGAGCGCGATACGATCTCGATGACCGACGTCAAATCGCTGCTGTTGCAACTGCAGTTTGGAGAGTCGCAGACTCCGCGCCGCTAACGGCGCAGCCTGCTGAAGAAACCTGGCCTGGGTTGCTCCGCAGGTCCCTCACACCGCCAATCGAAGCCGCCGTCAATTGGGGCCAATCGCGAGCCGCACGACCCGCTTCTTCCCCACCCACAACAAGAGGCCGGGGATCACGGCAATCGGTGTATCGTGCGTCTCAACACGCGCCTTGTCTTCCCCCAGCGAGACCCCTCCCTGGCTGATCAACCGGCGTGCTTCGCTCGATGACGGGCTGAGCCCCGTCACCTGCAGCAGCCTGGCAGCGGAGATCTTTCCTTGCGCCAGGACGCTTCCCGGGACCAGCACTTCAGGGATCTCGGCGGGCAGTTCCTTCTGCGAGATTTCGCGCTGCCAGCGGTCGGCCGCCTCATCCGCCTGGGTGGCGGGGTGATAGCCCGAGATCACGTGACGGGCGAGCGTCAGCTTGGCTTCCTTGGGATGCCCGGCCAGCAGCCGGTCGACCTCGGGGAGCGGAATATCAGTCAGCAGTTCGAAATACATCCGCATCACCGCATCGGGGACCTGCATGAACTTCTTCATCATGTCGTAGGCCGACTCTCCAATCCCGATGTAGTTCCCCAGACTCTTCCCCATGCGCCGCACGCCATCGAGCCCCACCAGGATGGGGGTCATCATGCCAATCTGCTGGGGCATGTTCTGATCGCGCTGCAGGTCACGGGCCAACATGAAACTGTAAAGCTGCTCGGTCCCCCCCAATTCGACGTCGGCCCGAACCTTGACGGAATCCCAGGCCTGCATGACCGGGTAAAGACACTCATGGAGAAAGATCGCCTGCTCAGCCGCGTAGCGTTTGGCGAAATCTTCTCGCGTCAGCAGTTGGGCGACGGTCACCTTGCTGCACAGTTCCAGCACATCGAGAAAACTCATCGCCGAAAACCAGTCGCCGTTGTGAACCACCTCGGCCCGCGAGAGGTCGACCACCTTGCCCACCTGGTTGAGGTAATCGCGGGCGTTGTTCTCGACCTGTTCCTGGGTGAGCCGGGCCCGGGTCTGGTCACGCCCGCTGGGATCGCCCACGAGGGCGGTGTAATTGCCGATGATGATGACCGCCTGGTGGCCGAGGTCCTGGAACTGGCGGATCTTGCGGAGAGGAACGGTGTGTCCCAGGTGCACATCGATGCCGGTGGGGTCGATTCCGTATTTCACCCGCAGGGGCCGCCCGGTGCGAAGACTCTGCTCGAGCTTGCGCCGCAGCTCGTCGGCGGGGACGATCTTCTCGACACCGCGGGTCAACAGGGCCAACTGCTCTTCAACGGGGGGAAACGACATGATCAGCGAGGAACCAACGTGAAACAGACAAAACGGGAAACCAGCGGACCACCGCCCGGAACATCCGACAGTCCAAACCCATTCCAGCCAATGCCGGGGACTGGAACCGGCCCGAGATTACGGGAAACGGCGGCCCGGTTGCAACGCCCATTCTCCCGCCTCACGATCGACGGCCCCGCATTCCTGGGTTCTCGCGGGCATTGCGGAGGTCCCGGCAGAGCCTCTGCCCCCACACCGTTCCGTTGCGTCCCCCTTTCGGACCACACTTCCTTGAGTTTGCGAGTCCCCAAGTCCATCATCGAACTGTGTTGATTCCCGTCGTCTCACCCCCGTCATCCATGAGCATCTCTCCACTTCCCCTTCCCCGCCGTCAATTCGCCAGCGACAACTACTCGGGGATCTGCCCCGAAGCCTGGGAGGCCCTCTGCCAGGCCAACCAGGGGCACGCCCCCGGTTATGGTGACGACGCCTGGACGGCCCGTGCCGCCGATCTCTTGCGGGAGCTGTTCGAAATCGACTGCGAGGTGTTTTTCACCTTCAACGGAACCGCCGCCAACTCGCTGGCCCTCGCGACCCTCTGCCAGTCGTACCACTCGATCGTCTGCCATGAAATGGCCCACGTCGAGACGGATGAGTGCGGTGCCCCCGAATTCTTTTCGAATGGGACCAAGGTGTTGACGGTTGGTGGTATCGAGGGGCGAATCGACCCCGCACAGGTCTCGCGGGCAGTGCTCAAACGGAGTGACATTCACTTTCCCAAACCCCGCGTTCTGAGCGTGACCCAGGCCACGGAACTCGGGACCGTGTACTCCGTCGAAGAACTGCGCAATCTCGCCGAGGCGGCCCGTCGGCACGACCTGAAGATCCACATGGATGGGGCCCGCTTCGCCAATGCGATTGCTGCTTTGGGTGTCTCTCCCAAGGAAGTCACCTGGCGTGTGGGGGTCGACGTGCTCTGCTTCGGCGGAACCAAGAACGGCATGCCGGTCGGGGAGGCAGTCGTCTTCTTCCGCCGTGACCTCGCCGCCGAATTCGCCTGGCGCTGCAAACAGGCGGGCCAACTCGCCTCGAAGATGCGGTTCCTGGCGGCTCCCTGGGTGGGGCTGCTGCAGACGGGAGCCTGGCTGCGGCATGCGACACACGCCAATCAGATGGCTGCCCGGTTGACCGAGAAGTTGCGGCAGATCCCAGGAATCCAGTTCCTGTCCACCCCGCAGGTGAACTCGGTGTTTCTGGAACTTCCCCCGGCTATCAGCGAGGCGCTCCGTCAGCGCGGCTGGAAGTTCTACACCTTCATCGGGCAGGGTGGAATCCGCCTGATGTGCAGTTGGGATACCACTGCGGAAGATGTCGACGCGCTGGCGGACGATCTGACCCACTTGTTGACCCCGGCACCGGCATGAGCCTTCCCGTTCCGCTCACCTCGACCGACGACATGTTCCGGCCGGCCCAGGCCGGCCGGTTCTTTCCCTGGCGCGACGAACTGCCGCTGGCTGCGCACATTCCACTCACCTGTGCCGAGTTGTCGCGGCTGGCCTACGCTTCCCGGCCGGTCATCGAGGCCACACTCGCGTCTCTCGACTGGAACCTGGAGTGCTTCCTCCACGGCAAGCGGTTTCTGCCGGGCCAGGCCGACACCGAAGGGTTCGTGGCCTCTCCCCGCGGCAGTGGCCCCCGCTTCGTGGTGTTTCGGGGGACCGATTCAGGCAGCGTGGACGACCTGCTGACCGATCTGAACGCGATTCCCCGGCGATGGCGCGACCGACATACCGTGCACCGGGGCTTCGCCGATGAATATGACTCGCTGTGTGCTCCCCTGCAGGCACTTGGGGCAGGCGCTCCCGACCTCGTGCTGACCGGGCACAGCCTGGGGGGGGCCCTGGCGACGCTGGCCCTGCACGATTTGCCCGGCTCACGCCTTGTGACCTGGGGAGCCCCCCGCGTGGGAGATCGGTCGTTTGTGGACAGCCTGCAGGCGGCCTCGATCGAGCGCTACGTTCACTGCTGCGACCTGGTGGCGCGCGTGCCGCTGGCGTCGCTGTCGCAGGAATCTCTGGTCGGTTTCCTGCGTCGCTTCGGCGAGGGATTGCGCGACGAAGGCCAGACCGCCCCCCTCCTCTGGGAGTTAGCCGAAAAACTCGACCCTTCCGCGTTTCTCGAGTCTCAGGCCGCGCACTGGCTGGGGGGACCCACGCCAACCTACCAGCACCCTGGCCGGCTGCATTACCTGACGGCGACCGGTGCCCTGGAGATCGAACCGGACGAAGGGGTGGTTCGTGATGATCAGCAACAAGGCCGCAAGGCCTTTCGACTGGCCCTGAAGGGGCGTCTGCCGGATGCGGCACTGGTTCGGGAAATCTGGAAGACAGCCACGCAGGCGCTCTGGTCGCTCCCCCGGGGAGATTGGACCGGAGCCCGGGGGCAACTGGTGCGGACGGTACGCGAACTCGCCGAATCCAATCCGCTCCGGCATGTGCTGATCCGCGACTTCGCCGATCACGCTCCGTGCCACTACGTGCGTCTTCTGCTCCACATCACGCGGCAGCAGACAGACTCCGCCACAGCTCCATGATCAGCGAATGGTCTCTTCCCGGTCGACCAGTCGGCTGATCCGGTTGGGAGTGGGACGGTACAGGGGGCGTCCCACGCGGTCGTTGTTCCGCTGGTCGATCTTCCCATAGACCCGGATCATGTCTCCTTCGAGAAAATTCTCGAGGGCATCATCGTGGGCGAGGGTCAGCACCCCGCCGAACTCATCATTGCCATCCGGATCGTAGGTCACCTGCCAGTCTCCCGTTTGGGGATCCTGCGCAACCGTTCCACTGATCCAGCTGTAATCACTGGCCCGTTTGAATGGAGACTTCCGGCCCCGCCGGGGGGCCTCGGCCACCCCCGAGGTGCGGCGGATGGGAGAGCGCGGGGGGCGAAAATCGTCGTCGTAACCAATGGTCTCAACCGCATCTTCCGAGTCGCTGGGAATCCCTCCCCCGACCGGAGGCTCAACCTCTTCGAGTGAGCGATTGCTCCCCTTGATGGTGTCGGCGTCTTCATTGAGAACGCCTCCCCCCACTCCCTCAGGAATGGGCCGCGGCTCGACAGGCCGGGGGACGGGCTGTTCGCTGACCGCGCCAGGGGAGGTGGTGACCGTCTTGGGGGCCACCGTCACCCCCCGCCCCTGTGATGGATTGGTTGTCACCGGAGGAGCCATCTGTGGCCCGCGCTGAGGGCCGTATCCGGGAGGTTGAGCCGGATAGGTCTGTGTGGGGTAGACCGGCGTGGGGTTCGTCCGCAGTGGCGGTCGCTGGCCGGGTTGGGCGTATGCCGGGGAAGCGGGATTGGTATAGGTGGTCGCGGGTGCGGGTGAGTAGACCGTGGGGGCCGGGCCATAGGTGGTCGGCGGCGGGGCGGCGTACGGTCCGGTTCCGGTGTAGCCGTAGGGGTGGTACGAATGACAGCCCACCGCCAGCAGGACGGACAAGCCCATCAAGGGGCGCCAAGCGATCTGCATCAGCCAATCCTCGTACGGTTCGACCACGCGGTTCCACCGCGCGAAGGGAGCCGAACCGGAGCGGATTCTTACTGATGTCAGGGATTCTGTCCATTCCAGTTTCCCGGAGTGGCGTGACCGGTGCCGACCACTGGTCCCAGGCATATCGGCCGCGAGCGGTTTGATTCGAGGCGGGAACCGCTCTCCCGGACAACATCCCAACAATTCCGGAACGTCCCGTCGACAGCGGCGGATTTTTCCTGAAAATCCCTCTGGCCCCGGGAACCGGTTTGCAGTATCGTCCCACACGCGAAGCCCTCTTGGAAGGGGCTTCCCAGAATGAGTGCGTCTCCAGGCAAGGATGCTGGCAACCATGCAGAAACTTCCCGCTTCGTCTCTCTTGTTCGCGGCCCGCTGGGGTCGCTCGGTCGCGCCGCTGGCGATTTCGTTGGGGTGCCTGATTTCCCCCTGCCTGATTTCCCTGGCAGACGCCCAGCAGAAGCCTGCGGCCGGATCCAAAGGGGCCGCGAAGTCGGCCGCACCGGGCGCGAAGTCTGCCGCCAATACCCCCACGGGTGAAAAGCCGGCTCCGTCGAAGACCACGGACACAAAATCCACTGGGGCGAAACCAGCCACGCCGACCGCCCCGCCGCCAGCCGGAGCGACTCCCCCCGGCCCTGCTGGGGACGAGCTGGACGATCTGGATCTGAAGGAAGACCTCAACCTCGTCTCGCGCGAGGAACTGCAAGACTTCCTCGAATCGATGGGCCAGTCGGTTGATGAGGGAAAACTGACCGAGTTCAACCGGTCCATCGACTGGGATGGGATGTCGGCCAAGGCGAGCCGCGGCTTCCAGATTCCGGTCAAATCGAAGGGGAAATTCCTCTCCGAATTCCGCGACGCCCAGGATGCCGACACCGGCTTCTCGGGCCAGGTCGTCCGTTCGGCCACGCGCGGCGGCAGCTATACCCTCGTGAAGATTCATGAAGTGGGGGCCGAGACGCGGGCCATGTTCCGCATGGTGCTCCCCGAAGATGGCGGCTTCAATTACCACGACTACGTGCTGGGTCGAGTGGGTGGCCAGCTCAAGGCGACCGACGTCTACATCTACGGCGCAGGAGAAATGCTGACCTCGACCATGCGGCGGGCGATGATCATCTCCGCCGCCTCGCAGGGGCCCGAGTGGCTCAAGGGTCTGACGGGGCGCGATCTTGACATGGCCAAATCGGCCAAGCAGATCCGCGAATACTCCGACCTGGCCGCCAAGGGAGATCCGGAGGGGGTGCTGGCCCGCCATGCCAAGCTCCCCAAGAGCGTGCAGTCCGAAAAGGGGGTCTTGCTGGTCCGCCTCTATGCCGCCACCCAGATCGACGACAAGACCCAGGAAGAGGCTCTCGCCGACATCCGCAAGTCGGATCCCAAAGACTATGCCGGTGATCTGCAATGCCTCGCGTCGTACCTCTCGGCCCAGAAGTACACCCAGTTTGAAAAGGCGGTCGTCCGTCTGAACAAGGCGGTTGGCGGCGACCCGTACCTCAATGTCGTGCTGGCCGGCATGGAGGTCGAACGGCAGGACTACAAGAAGGCTCGTGAACTGCTGGAAGAGGCTGTGACGGCGGATGACACTGTGATCGACGCCTGGTGGAGCCTCGTCACCGTCTCACTCCGCGAAAAAGACTTCGCAGCCACCATCAAGTACCTCGACCGTCTGGCCACCGACTTCAGCGTCGATGTGGGGGATGTGACGAAGAATGCCGAATACGCCGACTTCGTCAAGTCGCCCGAATTCGCCAAGTGGAAGCAGCCCAGCAAGACGGCCGACAAGGGACGGAAGTCGAAGGGGTAGGCTGCTCGCGGCCAATCGGTTTCCCCATCCATTTCCGCGACCTTCCCGCCATGTCCATCCCGTCTCCCGTACTGGTGACCGGCGGTGCCGGCTATGTCGGCTCCGCACTGATTTCCCGACTGCTCTCCCTGGGGGGGACCGTCCGGGGATTTGACTGGAATCCACCGCCAGCAGGACTCGATACATCGTCTTCCCGACTCTCCTGGATGGAGGGAGACATCCGTGAGCCAGGCCTGGTACGGCAGGCACTCACCGGCTGCCGCAGCGTCGTGCATCTCGCCTCCATCGCCGACGCGCCGACCTTCGACATCGATCCAGGTCTGGCCCGGTCAATCAACGTGGAAGGCCTGCGCTGCGTGCTGGCCGAGGCGGCTCTGGCCGGGGTGGAACCGCTGGTGTTGGTCACTCACACTCCCGACCCGCAGTCGCGCGGGTTCCACCGGATGGAGATGGTACGCGAAGATCTGGCCGACCAGGCCCGCGCCCGAGGACTGGCCGTCGCCACGATACGCGTTCCGACGCTGTGCGGCTGGTCTCCCCGCATGCGCTTCGATCTCCCCGTGAACGCCGCCATCGCACGCGAGTTCGCCACCGAACGGGATGCAACTCCCGACAAGGCCCCCCTGCCCAACAGCCTGCATCTCGACGACCTGGTCGACCTGCTCGTGCTGTTGCAGGCCTGGCCCCCGGCGAGCACCTGTGGAGGCGTGTGGGAAGTCTCCTCGACCGACATTTCAGGCAGTTCCACAAACCATCCTGCGACCACGCGAAACCCAGTCCCCTCGAACGATGAAGCGGTCCGTTCGCTCGTCGCCGAGTTCGGCTGGTCTCCGCGCCGTTCCCCCGGCCAGGCCCGCTCCGAACTGCGGGAGCGACTGTCCCAGGGCGAATACCCCGATGCCCTGTCCAACCCCGCCTATCACAACGCCGATGGACAGCGGAACGGCCCCAGCGGCCGGAATCGCTCGGCCGCCTGATTCCTCCCCCAAGAGACTCCATGTCCCTCCCGTTCACCGACCCCCTGCTGCGGCTGGCCGCCGCAGATCAGCGCGTGGTCCTGCTGACTGGCGATCTTCCCCCCGGCCAGTTGCAACCTCTCGCGGACCAGTTGCCGGGCCGCTGTTTTGATTCTGGAACCGCTGATGCCCGGCTGATTCAGCAGGCCGTCAGCATGGCGCTGTCGGGGCTGCGACCGATCGTGCTGGGGGCGGTCGCCCATCTCACCACACGATGCCTCGACAGCATCCATTCCCAGATCTGCCGGCATCGGGCGCGGGTTACCCTCGTGGGACTCGATGCTCCGCCACGTGGATCCGACGATTCATCCGTCTGTCGGCACGATGTTGCCCTGCTGCGGCCCCTGCCCAACCTGGCGATCGCCTGCCCCGCCGACGAGACCGAATTCACAGCTGTATTGCGAGGTTCGCTGTCGCGTACTTCGGCAACCTACATCCGTCTGGCAGGGACGGCAGGGACACGCATCCATTCCGAAACAGCCGAAATCCGGCCCGGGCGATTCATTCCGGTGCGTCCCGGCACAGAGCTCTGCCTGCTGGCTTCGGGAGATGTCCTGGTCGAGGCGCTCGAGGCCGCCCGGCTTCTCGAATCGAATGGCGTGGAAGCGGCGGTCGTCAGTTGTCCGTCGATCAAACCTCTCGACGAAGATTGGCTCGACACCAACCTCCACCGTTTCCGCCTCGCGGTCACACTGGAGGATCACGGCCTGCTCGGAGGATTCGGGGCGGCCATCGCCGAATGGCTGGTCGATTGCACCACCCATCGCACCCCCCTGTGGCGCTGCGGCACCCCGGAAGTATTCACGGGAGAAATTCTCGACGCGAATTCCCGCCGGGCGTCTCTCGAGCCGATGCGGCTGGCGTCACAGATCCTCAAACAGCTTCGCCGTCGCCGAAAACTCGCCGCCTGAGGCGTATCCGCCACAGCGGCTGACAGATTCCCCGGCTACCAGTGCGCGTTGGGTCCGGAGGGGACCGAGACGGTCATCTCGGGTTGATCGGTCCGGCTGCCAACAGCCGGCCCCCGATCTTCGATCTCGGTCAACACCGCGTGGAACTCGTCCACGTTCCTGGCCAGTTGCGTCTTGTGCCTCAGAATCGGGGCCACCCGCATCGCCTTGAGATACCAGTGGGCCATTTTGCGGAAAAAGGGGACCGCCCGGTCGGCACCCCGCAATTCGATCACATAGCCGAATTGCTGCCGCAACAGTCCCAGGCGATCGTCGAAGTTGCCCGGCGGATCATACCGGCCCGTCTGCTCCCACTGGTGCAGCTGGCGGAAGATCCAGGGATTGGCGAGTGCCCCCCGGCCGATCGAGACTCCCGCACAACCGGTCTCGCGCAGCATCCTCTCGGCGTCAGCCACGGTGAGCACATCCCCATTGCCGATCACCGGAATCCGCCGCACCGCCTCCACGACCTGCCGGATTCCGTCGCGGTTGACCTTTCCTGAGAATCCCTGGGCCCGGGTCCGGCCATGGATCGCCACAGCGGCGACCCCCACCTCTTCGAAGGCGCGCGCGAAGGCGGGGGCGGTGATATTTTGCTCGTCCCAACCGAGACGCATTTTGACTGTGACGGGAATCGCCACGGAACGCACCACCGCCTCGACCAGTTCGATCGTCTCTTCGCGACGGCACATCAGGCTGGCCCCCGAGCCGGTCTTGGTGACCTTCCCCACCGGGCAGCCCATATTGATGTCGACCGAAGCATGCCCCGCGGCTTCCAGCCGGCGTGCCGCTTCGCAGAGATACTTCGGCTCGGCACCAAAGATCTGCACCGCCAGCGGCCTGTCTTCCGGGCAGGTGGCGGTCAACTCCAGAGTCTTCTCCGACCCTTCGACGAGGGCCCGGGAATTGACCAGGTCGGTCGTGGCCAGCCCCAAGCCTCCCAAGGCCCGCACCACGCGCCGGAAAGGAAGATTCGTGTAACCCGCCAGGGGAGACAGCAGCCACCGCGTCGGCAGTGACAGGGGTCCGTAAGAGAGTGTGGGCACAGCGGTCATGGAACGAGTTATACCACTTTTCAGCGGGAGAGCCGACTGTTCCGGGTGGCAACTGCCAGGGGGCCCGCGCTCATCCAAATCCGACGTCAAACCTGGTTCGAGTGACACACCGGATCAAGACCAGATAGAGATTCCGGCCTCAGGACGTTGCTTTTCCTGGCACGTCCGTCGATACCGGGAATCAGTCCTGATGATACAATCACGAAGTCGCGGCAGGCTGCCGCACGGGAATTCGTTCGCAACTTGGTGATCGTCGCTGGGATCGAGTTCAATCTGCCGCCAGCCACTTCCCACAACCGTAGTCCTCCCGTCTGCCCCCCTTCCGCCCCGCACAGGTCCGCATGGTCTCGGTCTTCATTCCTCCCGCCTGGCGTGATCTGACGGCGGGGCTGGCCGAAGTCCGGTTGCCGGCCACCAACGTGCGGCAGGTCATTGAGGGGCTGGAGGGGTTGTACCCGGGAATCGCCGCCCGGGCGCTCGCTGAGGATTCGCTCAAGCCTGGGTTGGCCGTGTCGATCAATGGCACCATCTCGCGGCGGGGCCTGCGGGCTGCACTGCCCGAGGGAACCGAGGTCCACTTTCTGCCCGCTCTGGGTGGGGGCTGACGGCCGGCCTGACCTGGCCGAGTCACACGAAGTTGGACTCAGGCCGCTGCCGGCCGCCCCGACTTGGACCTGTCGGCTGGGGTTCCAGGGGGAAGAGGTTCCGCGAATTCGATCGGCTGCCGGATATGGAACGGCAGCCAGGCCAGGGCGGCCAGGACATAGAGCGTGATGAACACGGTAAACACGTCACCCCACGCTTCGCCGGTTCCTCCCGCCCGCTGTGAGGCGGCCCCCAGCATTTGACCAATCACCTTGGGGAAAGTCGCGGCCCCTACATTGCCCCACATGTTCATCACCGAGAACACCAGCGCCAGACGGGTCCCCCCCAGATCCATGGTCGACGTGTAGGCGGCGGGACCGGCCGCTGCGGCGAAGAACGCCCCCAGTCCGAACAGCGCGACCGCACCTGCTGGCAGGGTGGTGCGATATCCCAGGAACATCAGCAGGGCACAGAGCATCAAACAGCCGCTCGCCAGACACTGCCGGCTCACGCGACGACTTCCCGACCAAGCCAACAGCCGATCGGCAGCCCATCCCCCCGCCAGCGGGCCAAGGGCGGCCGCAGCGATGGGAATGCCGTTGAGAAACCCCGCCTGAGTGAGGTCGAGACCGCGGGCTTCCTGGAGATAAGTGGCGAACCACGATCCAAAGAACATCTGCGCCCCGGCCCGCAGGAACTGCTGGCCCGACAGGCACCACAACGGCCAGGCACAAACCAGCGACCACCAGGTGGCCGCCGTCATGGGAGCTGAGCCTCCCTCCCGGGATGCCTCACTGGATTCGCGCGGAAACCAGTTCCAGAACAACGCCGCCCAGACGAAGCCCGGCAGGGCGAAGAGCAGGAACATCCCCCGCCAGCCCAGCAACCCCGTGACCCAACCGGCGAGAACGGCTCCCAAGAAGCCTCCCACCTGCATCGAACCGGCAATCACCCCATTGGCGAGGCCATACCGGGTGGGAACAAAAAACCGGCGCACCGCGAGGGTGGTGCAGGTGAAAATCCCCGCCTGGGCGGCACCCATCAAGAGCCGCAGGGTCACCAGGTCGAAGGTCCCCCGCACCAGCGGAATAAGGGCACACGCCAGGGACCAGACGACCGCCATCGACAGCAGCGATTTGCGGATGCCCCACCGCTGCGCCACCCAGCCGGCGGGAATCTGCAGCAAGGCATAGGTCAGAAAAAACGAGGCTTGGACTGAACCCATCTCGGCGAACGACAGGCCGAGTTCCTCGCGGATTGGTTTTTCGACCGTCCCCAGGCACTGCCGCTGCACATAGGCCACGGTCGCGGCCCCGCACAGCAACGACAGGATCCAAACCCAGCCTGTGGAGGGTTGAACACGATCATTCGCTGGGTTGGGGTCAGACATGTTTCCTCCCGATGGAACCCAGCGGTTTATGACCGGCACACGCGATGCCCTTCAGGGCTGATCGCTACGGTGACGGCGAGGAACCAGCCGCATAGGGGTCGAGCGACTTCAAGTCGGCGAAAGTTCGGATTCCCCGCCCCTCTTCCAGCCACTTCAGGCGTTCCTCATCCGAAAGGAGTCCACCGGTATCGGCCACCGCAGGCCCTCCGGTGACCGCTTCAACCCGCAAGACTTCATTCAGTTGCCGCAAGGTCGGGAAAATATTCGACGCATCGGTATCGAGCCACAACCGCTTCATGGTCGCCGAACGCGATGCCAGAAACCCCGTGAAGAATTCGCACTGCCGCTCGAGTTTTGTCTGAGCCTCCAATCCTCTGCCAGACTCCTCACTCAGCAGTTCGTCCTGAAACCGCTCGACCGACCCCAATTGGGACTGGAGATGCTGTGCCAGCAGGCGGCAGATCAGGTAACCGCGCGACAGATCTCCCGCCTCAATCGAACTCTTCAGAATCTCATCGAGGTAGAGGTTGTCGATGTACAGGGTCTCATCCAACTGGCAATAGAACGGACCCCGGACCGGCTCCAGACCGTGACAGGACGACTCAATGCCCCCCTCGAAGGGGACGACCTTGGGAGCCTCGTAACGCCGCTTTTGGGATTTGACCAACTCCTCAACCAGCGGTTCCAACTCGGTGATCAACAGGGCGGGGGTGCCCTGCAATTCCACCTGCTTCACAGTCGGCTGGTCCGGATCGGCCGGATTGTCGAGATCATCGGTTTCGGATTCCAGCTGCGCGAGTTCCAACCGGGTCAACAGGGATGTGACATCGCCGCCCGCCAGCCAATACACACCAAGTGGAAACAGCAGCAACAGGCTGATCGCCGCCAACAGCAGCAGCCGCATCGGCCACGGGGAGGATTCGGGAGCCCGGTACGGACCAAGTGGATAACTCATGCTGAACTCGGCGGATACCGCCCTTCGCGTGGGTGCCTCCAATCTTGGAAGCGAAAAGGGGGTGGCAGCAACAGTTCGGCTGACCACCCCGACGAAGATGTCCGGCCACAACGGGCCTCATGTCCAGGTTACAGCTGGTCGAAGGGAATGCTGAAGGTGTCGAACCCTTCGATGGTCCCCGCCTTCAACCCCTTCGCGAACCAGCGGAGGCGCTGCTCGGATGTGCCGTGGGTGAACGAATCGGGAACCACGTATCCCTGGGCCTGCATCTGAAGCCGGTCGTCGCCAATTGCCGTGGCGGCGACGAGCCCTTCCTTCAGATCACCGGGCTCGAGAATTCCCTTGGTTTTCTGGGCATGATGCGCCCAGACCCCGGCGAGATAATCGGCCTGCAATTCCAGCCGCACCGAAAGCTGGTTGAATTCCTCTTTGGAAACCCGCCCCTGACGCGAATGGACCTTGTCGGTCAGCCCCAATTGATTCTGCACATGATGCCCGATTTCATGGGCAATCACATACGCCTGGGCGAAATCGCCGGGGGCCCGGAACTTGTTCTTGAGTTCATCGTAAAACGCGAGGTCAATGTAGACCTTTTGGTCCGCAGGGCAGTAGAAGGGTCCCACCGCCGCATTCGCAAACCCACAAGCCGACTTGGTCTGCCCCGAGAACATCACGAGGGTCGGCTCTTTGTAGCGTTTGCCGATTTCCTTCGGAAAGAGCTCGGTCCAGACATCCTCGGTTGAACCCAGGATCCGTTTCACGAACTCACCCATCCGCACCTCTTCCGCGGTGAGTTCCTGCTGGGTCTCAGCTCCTCGCCCTCCCCGTCCTCCCTGTTGACCCTGCTGCTGCAGAACTTTTTGCGGGTCCCCTCCCAAGAACGACACCAACAGGGCCAGAAAGAGCGCACTCAAGCCCCCACCCACCAGCACGGGACCGGCCTTCAAGCCACGTCGATCCTCGATGTTCTCACTGGCGCGTTGATTCTCCAGACGCATGACGCTTGGTTCCCTTCCACAAAGAGACACTCTTGACGACAGCTGCTTCGCACACCTTTTTGGCGCAGTGCCGGTATTGTCAACTGTCCAGTTTGGGGAAACAAGGTCCCGGACAGAAATTTCCGCCGGATCGAACCACTCTGGCAGTCCCCTTCCGGAAGAAGACTGCGGCGTCCCCGGCGGGGCCGTGCGGGTCAGCAACCGCACTGCGCACAGGCCACCCCTGGCAAGAGGCGCTGGGCGAGGTTGATCGCTTGCAGCCGCGCTTGGCGCGAGCCGCGACACGCCGTGCAGTCGCAAAACCGTTCGAGATCCCAGGTGTCGACCGTCAGCAGCCCCCGCGCCCGGGGCAGCAAAACCTCCAGAAGCTGTTCCAGCTGCCCAATCCGGGGCTCGGCGAACGTCCCGGCGGCCTGCCATTGACGCACAGTCCGGGTTGTGGCCCGGGTGGGAATCACGGCCACCAGCCGGGCCCCGCTGTCCCAGGCGAATTCGACTGTCTCAATGGCCGAAGCCACCGCGTCCGCAGGGGGGACAAAGGGGGGCTGCAGCATCACAAACGCCCGCACATCGATACCCTCGCCCCGCAATCGCCGGGCTGCCTCACGAAAGTCATCCGGGGTCATCTGCTTGTTCAAACGGGGCCAGGAACGGGGATCCACGGTCTCGAGCCCCAGGGCGACCTCCAGCCGGATCTCCTGAGGCGAACGCTCCAACTGCCGCGACTCCCCTTGCAGCCGCGCCAGAAATTCTCCACAGCGTTCGCCACACAACCGGGGATGATTCTCCACAATCACCCGCTCGAATCCCGCGCAGAGCCTGGCGATGGCTGGATGGTCGGCGAGCGGAATTGCCCGCGGATCGAAGAAATTCCCGCTGTTGTACAACTTGATCTCGCGGGCCGACGGCAGGTCGGCCAACCCCCGCCGGATCTGCCCGGGAATCGAGCCCGGAGGAACGGACTCGGGAGTCGTGTGGCGCCACAGATCGCAATACACACACTCGAACGGACACTCTCGATTGACCAGAAACAGGGTCGCCACTGTGGTGGTGCCTTTGCCGGCCACCGGCTCGTGTTCAACAAACGCGGCCGCCGGCCGATCGAAGGGGAGCGACGCACGGCGGTCGCGACTGTCCTGTTTGCCTCCCCAATCTCCCCCCAAGTCGGGTGCCTCGCACGAATCCATGCTTCCCTCGTTGCGATTCCAGCCTGGCTCCGAACGGTGCCACAATTATGGCGCGCGACTCTTCCCCCACACCTCCCAACAGTCTAGACTGTACAGTTGGACCCTCGATTTTTCCATCGCGTCTGCTGCCCGGGATCTTCCCATGCTGCGACCTGCTCGCCCAGCGCTTTGCCGTGACCTGTTGAATCTTCGCAGATGGGTGCTGCCCAGCCTGCTGGGGTTCTTGTGTCTGATGTGCCGACCCGGGACATCCGACGGAGCACAGGCTCCCCAGGCTCCTGCGCTTTCCCCGGCTCCGGAGTTCGACTGGAAGGGAGCGTTGCCGAAGTTCCGCCGCGCTGACCGACCTGTGGTCAAGGCCCGGGCCGAATCGGGACAGTTGCCCACCGAAGCCGCCGAACGCCGGCTGCTGATCGGGGTGGAGACGGTGGCCCTGCCGGTCATGTATGGCGGGCAAAACCAAAACCAGCGTTTTCTGGCGCTGCAGGTCATCCTCGCGAACCTGACCACCGAGTCCCTGACGATTGCCCGCAAAGATGTCGAGCTGGTGGTGGATGGCCAGAGCCAGCCCCCACAGGACGCGCCGCAGCCGTTCCAAAACCAGGCATTCCAGGCGGGTCAGCAGGGCATTTCGCTGCAAACCGCCCAGATGCCGGCCGAAGTCACCATCCCGTCGAACTCGGCGGTGAGGACCTGGATGCTGTTCTGCGACCTCCCTCCCGGAGGGCAGATTCCCCGGATGCAATTGAAGATCCAGTCGGGTGGCCAGACCGGGCAACTCGATTTGCAGGACTTCGCGCGGGAGCGGCTGGGACTGGAAGTGCAACGGATCGGGCCCCGGAAGGCCCTTGGGAGGGTGGTGTTGACGGGTGATCTCGACACGTTGGGAATCGGGGTGCTCGCGGATGAACTGGACCGCCTTGCCAGTGAGCGGGTGGTCCGGGTCGTTCTCGTATTTCAACCCTCGGCCCGGATTTACGACTACCAGTTGTTCAACTGGCTGCAAGAGGCAGCCAACCCGGCGGGGCGGAACCAGGGGCGCGAAGACCAGTTCCCACCCCTCCCCACAATTCTGCGGGAGTTGCACCTGGTGAACCTTCCCTCCCCGGGACAGGCGCCTCCCGATCCCAACCAGCCGACTCCCCCGGTTCCCGTCGAGATCTCGGGCCAGATCCTGTTCAACACGCGGGGTGGAGCCGGTGCTCCCCGGATGCATGGGCGGGAGGTCGATGCGGTCATCAGCGCTCTGCGGGGTGCCTACGAGTTGTTGCCCCGAAAAGAACTGGTGCAGTCCATGCAGTCGGAAGACCGGCTCGAGCGGATTGCCGCGCTGTCGACGGGCGGTGCCAGGCTTCCCGCCGATCAAATCCCTCTGCTTTTGACCGCGACACAGAGTGATGATGTCGCGGTCCAACAGGCGGCGGTTGCCTCGCTGGGACAATTGGGAACGCCGGCCGCGATTGCACGGTTGGTGGAACTGGTCCGCACCGGTTCGGAGGCGAGTCGCCAGACCGCGATCGCGAGTCTGGCCTCATCGCGGTACGCCGCATCCCACGAAGCGGTGCTGGAACTGTTGAAGACCGAGTCAATCGAAATCCGCAAGGCGATTGTGCGGGGATTGGCCCAGTTCCCCCGTCCGCTCTGGTCGCAGGCGATCTACGAATTTGTGCAGGCCGGCCCGGAGGGAATGAATGGCGAGGCGGTCAACGCCCTGGTCCAGGTCGGCCATCCCCGGTTGCTCGAGGTCTTGACCCGTGCACTGGCGGATCCCAATCCGGAACTGCAGATGCAGGCCCTGACAGTGCTGATCCGTCGCCCGGACCGTGCCAGCGAGCAGATTGCCCTCGATTACACTCTGAAGCACCTGGCCGAGAAAGACCCGCTGGGTCCCATGCTGGAACTGTTGAACCGCGTGAAAGACCCGCGGCTGCTCCCCTTGCTGCAAAGCCGTTTCGATGCCTCGCCCCAGAAGTCGGCACTGATCCAATCGCTGTCGCTGCTCGGTGATGCGGGGACCGCGCAGTTCCTGCGTGACAAATACGACGCCTTGCCCACCAATGAGAAAGGGGAGGTGCTGCGGGGTCTGACCCGTCTGGCCCCGCGGATGTTCCGGGAGCTGGCCGAGTCGGCACTGCTGTCGAATGACCCCTCCATGGTCAATCAGGCGCTCCAGGGCCTGAATGAAGATGGCGGCCCGGAAGTGGTCGACCTGATGCTGGGGGCACTGGAGAAGTCGAAGGAACTCAATGTCTGGCAACAACTGATCTACGCATTGGCCAATACCGGATCCCCCAAGGCCCGGGCCGCACTCCAGAAGCTGCGCAACTCTCCCGATCAAAATCGCCGCAACGTGGCGACCAATGCCCTGCAGAACATGCGGTATCGCTCCCCGGGATTCCATCATTACAACATGGCCCAGTCGCTGGTTCGCGAGAAGAAGTACAAGGAAGCGGTGGAACAGTTTGGGCTGTGCCTGACGATGGATCCCGACTTCTCCGATGCCCTTGCCGAGCGCGGTTTGGCTCATATGCACCTCGAGAAATTCACGGAAGCGGGGGCCGACTTCCGGAAGTGCCTGCAGCTTGATCCCGCCAATCACCTGGCGCTCACGGGAGAGTGTCTCACTCTCATTCTTGCCGATGGCAAGTGGGAAGAGGCGATCCGCCAACTGGAGGCGGGCCGCGAGCAGCACGCCGGGAATCTTATCTTCGAATACAACGCCGCCTGCGTTTATGGTCGGGTGGTGGAGCGGCTGGCCAAGGAACCCGAGACCCCAGCCCGCAACGAGCAGCTCACCAAGTACCGTCAGCAGGCTTTGGCCGATCTCAAAAAATCCCTGGAACTCGGGTTCCGCGACTTCGAACTGATGAAGGCGGACGCCGATCTGGCCTCTCTGCGGGGGAGTCCCGAATGGGAGGAATTGCTGAAGACAGCGCCACAGCCTGCCCCCGGGGAGGGTGGAGGCAAGGTCAATCGAGTCATCCGTCCGGCGATTCCCCGCTGACCGGGCTTCTTCCCTCTCCGGATCCAGACGGTTTTTACCCCAACCCAGCCCTCAACTCTGTTCGCTTCCAGGACGCAAGAAAGCCCGACTTCGGATGGTCTACCTCAATCGGATCTACACCAAAACAGGCGACGATGGCACCACAGGTCTGGGAGATGGAACGCGAGTTCCCAAGACCCATCCGCGGATTGTCGCTTATGGAGGTGTGGACGAACTCAATTCGAGCCTCGGCCTCATTCTGTGCGATGAACCGGACTTTGAATTCGCTTCCTGGCTGCGTCAGATCCAGAACGATCTGTTTGACCTGGGAGCCGACCTGTGTGTTCCCGAGGCCGAACCGGAACCCGCCCCGGAGGAGGCCGATCACGACGAGCCGGCCGCTCCTCCCCCGGGTCGGGCCCCTCTCCGCGTGATCGACAGCCAGGTCGAGCGGCTGGAGCAGTGGATTGATCAGGCCAATAGCCGGCTGGCCCCCCTGACCAGTTTCGTGCTGCCTGGGGGAACCCCCATTGCGGCCCGCCTGCACCTCGCCCGAACCATCTGTCGGCGGGTGGAAATCGGCGTGCTGCACCTCGCCGAGTTCGAAACGGTGAACCCCCTGGTCCACTGGTATCTCAACCGGCTCTCCGACCTGTTGTTCGTGTTGGCCCGCTGCGCCAACCATGGCGGCCCCGGTGACATCCTCTGGCAGCCCGGCCAGGGTCGCTAGCCCCGGAACCAGTGCGGTCCTCGCTGAACGAATCCCCCTCGGTCCGGATCTGAACCGGGCTGCCCACATCAGCTGATCCGCAGCGCCTCGCGCATCTTCCGCCACGGATCGATGTAGGTTGGCCAGTCGAGTCCATCGACGGTGGGGGTTCGCTGACGGGTCACACCGTCGACCGCAGGACCATGGCGCACCAGTTCGGCCAGCACTCTCTCCTGAGACTCGGGAGTGTGGCGTCGCAACAGCTCGGTCCGGCCGCGGGCGTGGGCGAAACCGGCAGCCAAGGCATACCCCCCCCAGTTCGAGACGCCGCACACCACCGTCCAGGAGCAGCCCACCCGGCAGGGAACCCGCCCCGCTTGGTCTCCTGGCAACCGTCGCACGAGTTCGTTCCACCTCAGGCTCCCCATGCCGATCTCATTGGCTCCATCCCCCACACCAATGGTCTGCAATCCGGGGATCCGCTCGGGCCAACGCTCGAACAGCCGATGCAGCGGGGCGGTGAAATCATCAATCGCCACCCCCCGCATGTTGTGACAATGCCCCGCTTGGTCCGCGGTCACCCGTCGGTCGAAGTCCTGCACCAGGTGGTCCTCTCCTCCCGACTGCAGCCAGACACTCTCGCGGGTATGCGAGGGGCCCACCCGCTCAATCGCGATCAGGTGGGTCACCCCCACCTGCCCCGCCCAGTGGCTGAAATCACGTTCCCAATCGTCGAAGGCGCTGGCTGGCTCCTCCGAACGGGGGGGAAACGGACAGGTCCGAACCCGGTCGATCGGCACCCCGGTCGCCTCGGCGCATGCCCTTAAGGCGGGGGCACACCAACGATCGGTCAGCAGGTCGACCTCCACTCCCCCTTGCAGCAGAACGTCGGCCAGCAACGCCGTACCCAGCGGACCATCGGTCTCAGCCGCCGGGGGATTTCCGAGGGGAATGTAAAACCCCGTCACCAGCACCACCCTGCGGGCGTGGCGGGCCAGATCGAGACAGGCACGTGACAGGTGCCCCTCGGCCAGGGGCCCCCACTGGGCCTCACTGGAGATCAAACCGCGCGCGGCCGGGTCGATGCGAATGAGTTGTTCGAGATGTTCCAGCATCAGGGGGTCCAACCGGCGGCCATCGGGATCTGCTGCGATTCTCGCGGGGGCCAGAGGGGCTGGCAAGCTGTGCGGGTTCTGCCCCGACTCTTTTCGCCCCGACTCTTTTCCAGGCGGCGATGTGACGCGGCGGGAAAAGCTTGTCACAATGCTGAGGTCGGTCCCTCCCGGGACGCTTTCAGGCCGTGTCTCTCGTTCGTCCTGCTTCCGCCGTGATCAACGCCCTGATCTCTTCGGTCCTGCGTCCCCTGGTGCGGATTCTTGTGGGACTGATCGCCATCCCCCTGTTTCGGCTCTTCGCCCGGCGGTTCACCCGCTGGGACAGGTTCAATGCCGAGGTGACGAAAGATATCGAACAGTGGGTGCGCGGTTCGTTGCTGCTGCTGTTGGCGACCGCCAATGTCGAGACCGCATTGATCGATTCGGTCCGGGGCTGGATCCCGACCCCCGCTCCGTCGGAACAGTTCAATGTCGATGATCTGCTGGACGCCCACTCGGCAATTTCTGTTTCCGCCCCCGTCGCGAATACCCCTCAAGCCCTCATCGGCCCCGATGGCTCCACCCCGCCGCGCCGCAGCCGGTGGGCCTGGATCAGCCTCGCCCTGCGGTTGCTGCTGGCGGTCGGGGTGATTGAGGCGATGCCCGACCAGGCGCTGTTTTCAATCATCCATCCGGGTCCGGGAAAACTGCTGCTCCCTCCCGGGCAGCGAATTCGGGCCGCCCGCGAACAGTTCTGGCCCCTGGTCAAAGGGTTGCTGTGCCGGCATCTCGACCGCTCTTCATCCGTACTGGCCATTCTCTCGGTCATCATCGGAGGGCGGTCGTATGTCGAGGCTGGTTGGATCTGTTATTTCCTGGCAATCATCCAGTTCCTGGTGATTGGCCTGGTGTCGTCGAGAGACAAGGCGATTGACGTTCTCAGCCGATTCGATGCGGCAATCGAACGTCGCCGCGTTGAGCTGGAGTTGCGGGAAGATCGCCAGTTCGACTGATGTCGCAGGCCTCGTGCCCGAAGCCTTGGGGCCCAGACCATCACTTGGCAACAGGATTCAGCGTTCCAAGGGGGGCAGCGCGCCGACATCGGGCACGCGCAAAACCGGAATCGTTGTGGGCTGCGCTGAATCCCGCCACAGTCCCACCAGCACCAACACGGTCGTCCCGACCACCAGGAACACATCGGCCAGATTGAAAATTGGCCAGGGGTATTCGGCCACCAGTTCGGGAAGGCCTCGGGCCCGCCATCGCAGGCCGGGAATGGTACAGTCAATAAAGTCGCGGACCGCGTGGATCCGTCGGCCGGCGAGGTCAGTGCAGCCGTGCCACCCCAAACGATCGTAAAGATTGCCCAACGCTCCGGCTGCGATCAAGGCCATACAGACCGTCACAGCCGCGCTGCGGGCCTCTTGCCTTACAAACAGCCAATAGAGAATTCCGGCAACCGCCACCAGGCTGAGACCGGCAAACCAACTGGTCCAGCCCTGCCCCAGACCAAACAGGGCTCCCCGGTTGAAACTGGTCTGAAACGTGATCGAAAATCGGCCCCAAAGAAGATTGGTCTCCCAAGACCAGTCACTGGTGCGGTGCTCATACCCAAGGGATTGGAAAGCCCAGGACTTGGACGCCAGGTCAGCCCACAGCAAACTCGCCACCACCGCTCCGAACAAAACCCATCGGGAGCGGGGAACCGGGTTCATGGACCGAAGTCCTCCCGCTTGCGGGCGCAGTTGACGCAGGTCCGGGCATAGGGAATGGCCTTCAATCGCGCTTTGGGAATCGAAGCCTGGGTCGCCGTCTTCCCATCCTTCAGACACACCTCACACTGACCGTAATTGCCGTCTTTGATTTTCTGCAGAGCGACGGCAATTTCCGCCAGGGTTTCCTGTTCGTTGGCAACCAGCGAGAGGGCGAATTCCTGCTCGAAGGCGTCACTCCCCAACTCGGCCATGTGTGTGGGGCTTTTCGACTCTCCCCCCACATCCTGCCGGTCTTTTCCCAAGGCCTCATCGGTCAGCTGACGGACATCGCCACGCAAGCGGGCCTGCAACGCTTCCAGGAGCGTCTTGAACTCGGCCATCTCCGTCTTCTTCATGGCGTCTCAGCCCACAGGGAATTCCTTGGATCAGAAATCGTGGACAGAATTATCCGTGAAAAACATTGGTCTTTCAAGGATCGCCGCCGTAATCGACCTGCGGACCATTCAATTCAAATAATAGATATAGGTACATATACAAGACAGAAAATGTGTGCATACACACACTCCCTGGTTGAAGTACGATCCTGACGGGAACTGTTCCTCCCTCCCACTCCCGATCTTTTCGGTCGCTGACTCCATCGGGGCGGGGGTGCCCTCCGGGGCGCCCCCTCACTCCTTTTCCTGATCCTGAGACATGACCGCCAAATACTCCGCTTCTCGCCCCCTTGTGGTCGCAGACTGGACGGCGTTAGGCTGAACAAGGTCGCGTACTGCGAAAGATCCAGAAGTTTTCCAGCTCCTCCCCATGCGTGTGCCTCATGTGCGTCCCGAGTGTCGATGTCATCGGAACCGGACCGAGCGAGAGGTGGTTGCGCATCATCGCGCGACGGCATGACCGCCTGGTCAACAAACACGCGCCGGTTTTCGCGATGGTTCGAGCTGTGGATTCCAGAGACTGCACACGGTTCCGGTGCGAGTCCTTCCCGGACCAATCGATCCTGGCAGCGCACTCTGTGAGTGCGTTTTCCCGGACGGAATCGGCTGCAAAAAATTTTCCATGACCAACTCAACATTTCGCCAGCAAATTGATAGATTGTTCGTTCTTGGATTAGGTTGACCTCGACTCGAACTTGGCCGCGACCTCAACATGAATCTGTGAACAGCCCCCAATGCCCGCCTCGTCTCCCCCGTCGACCAATCCGAGCCTGATCTTCCGACTCACTCGCACCCCGGGGGACTCGGCCACCTGGGAACAGTTTGTCTTGCTGTATGGTCCGGCACTGATGGAATGGTGTCGCCAGCATCGGGTTCAGGAGGCAGATGTCCAGGACATCTGTCAGGAGGTGCTGCTGCAGATTTCGCGTCAGATCCAGCGGCTGCAGTACGATCCGGCACTCAGTTTCCGGGGCTGGTTGCGGGCCGTGGTGCATGGAGCCTGGTGCGACTGGGTCGAATCGCAGAAGTCTGACAAGCAACGGATGCGGGGACTCAGCAACATTTCCGAGGAACTGAATGAGGTTGCGGCCCGGGACGATCTGATCGCTCGACTCGAGGCCCAATACGACCGGGAACTGTATGAACTGGCCGCCCGGCAGGTTCGCCAGATGGTCGCCCCCGAGACCTGGCAGGCGTTTGAGTGGCAGGCCGTCGACCTCCTCGGTCCCGCCGAGGTTGCCGAGCGATTGGGCATCAAAGCCGCCTCGGCCATCACCGCCCGCCACCGGGTCACCAAGCTGTTGCGGGAGCGAATCGCCCACCTGGAGGAGCGCCAGTGACTCCCCCCACCAAAAACAAGGGAGTGGCGTCGCCACCGGAGACCGCGTGTCCTCCCCGGAATCGGTGGGAGGAATTTCTCGAAGTCACCCTGCCGACAGCCGAGCAGGCCGTCCTGGAGAATCACTTCGATCTCTGTCCCGACTGCCGAACTCTGGTCGCTTCCCTGGCGGCCTGTGAGAGATTTGCTGGCCTCCCACGGTCGTCTGGCCAACCGCTGGTTCACCGCACGGCGGGACTCTTGCTTCCCTTCGCACAACAAAATTCCCCGTTTCCACCCAAGGTCAAACAGACTTCGGCTGATCCTGAAGCTCCCGAGTTGCCCGGGCTGCGAGATCTTGAGGAGGTGGGGCGCGGGGGTAACGGTGTTGTCTACCGGGGAGTGCAAACATCGCTGAAGCGGACCGTCGCGGTGAAGATCCTGGGGCAAGAGTCCCTGCCGCGGGACCGTCATCGAATCGAGGGTGAAGCCCAGGCGCTGGCGCGTCTCAAACACCCCCATATCGTGACGATTTTCGAGTCGGGAATGGTCGCCCAATCGAATTATCTGGTCATGGAATGGATCGCAGGGGGAACCCTGCAGGACCGCATCGACGTGGGACATCTCGATGTGCGGGACATGGCTCACTGGATGCTGCAACTCGCCGAGGCACTCGCGGCCGTCCACTCACTCGGCATCATCCACCGTGATCTGAAGCCGGCCAATGTGCTGCTTGATCCCTCCGCCGGAGACTCGCGACCCATCGCCAAGCTGACCGATTTTGGCTTCGCGCGGGCTCCCGACCACGACTCGCGTCCCAGCATCTCGGGCTCGATTGTCGGAACCCCCGCCTTCATGGCTCCGGAGCAGACGGGTCTGGTCCCCGCCCTGGGTGTTCCAGGCCCGGCCTGCGATTTGTATGGACTGGGGGCGGTGGCCTATGCCGGACTCACCGGGCGTCCGCCGCATGAAGGGGTCACAACACTCGACACGCTCGTACGTGTCGCCTGGGAAGAGCCTGCGTGGATCCCCAAGCTGCGTCCCGACGTGCCGACCGATCTGGCGGCCATCATCGCCAGGTGTCTGCGAACCCATCCCTCAGAGCGCTACCGCAATGCCGGGGAACTGGCGGCTGACCTCGAGCAGTTCCTGGCGGGGCGCCCCGTCTCGGCCCGTCCCGCCAGTCCCGGCGAACAGGCCTTGAAATGGGTTCGCCGGAATCCTTCCAAGGCCACCAGCCTCGGTTTGCTATCGATGCTGATCCTCTTCGGTTTGGGTGGAATCTGGTATCACCTTTGGGTCCAGCAGCAGGCTTTCGAGACATTGGCTCTGGAAAAACACAGAGTCGATGTGGCCATTGAAAAGGCGGGAATGTCATTGATGGCCGAACGTCAGTCGCAGCTGGAAACGCTCGATGTCCTGCAGATGGCCACCCAGACGACCGTGATGCTGATCAACACCTTGCCCGAGGTGACCGATGCGCAGTGGCAGTCGATCGAACCGGTTCGCCAGCGTCTGCGGGCACAGATCCAACGGCTTTCCGCCACGGATCCGAAAACAGGAGAAGTCGTGGTGCGCTGGCTGACCGCTCTCAGTTCGCTGGCGCTGAATCGGTTTAGTCGGTCGACGGAGGCGATGGAGGATCTGGAAGTCGCGATTGCAGCCGCGCAGGAGTTTCCCGACTCGGCGGAATTCCGCAATCTGGAGGCACAAGCCCTGATCATGCGGTGGGAATTCAGCCGGCGCCTGAATCGCCCCGCCGACGAGGCCCAGACTGTCGCACAGATCTTCCAACTCTGCGATCGCCAGAAATCACAACCCGAACGGGCGATTGGAATCGAAAAAGTTCTGTACCTCGCCACCTCGCTCTGGGAGCGGAACTATCCCCATGAAGCGTTGACCCTCATTTCAGCCACCCTGCCACTCCAGCGAAACCATCTCGGGCAAAATCCTGAAGATCAAGTTGGCTGGGGGAATTTCCGCACGCTCCTCGTCCTGCAGGCCAAGATCCAGCACCAACTGGGTGAAGAGACATTGCTTGCCGAGACCCTGCGGATTTGGGACGAAATGTTGCCGGAACAAATGGCACGGTCCGGCCTTTCTGATGATTTCATCCATTATGTCGCACTCGAGCTGCTGCCTCTGCGAATTATCCTGGCCGACCATGGTGGCCAGACACGAGAGAGCGCCCGATGGATGGAAGAGGCTCAGGAACTGATGGCGAGTGATCGACCAGCGACTGCGGAGAATCAGCTCCCATTACTGAGGAGATTGCGGTTTCTGAACACGCTCAGGAAGGAAAACCTCCGCTCCATCGACCAAGAGGCATTGACGCAACAACTCTCAAAAGCGATCGATGACGCCCAAAAATTGCTCCAGGTGGCGACGCCAATTCCGCAGTGGCAGGAGCTCGCAGCCGATTTTCCCGAATTGCGACCGCCAATTCCTCAGACGACCGTGGCAATTCCCTCCTGGACAATCCGACCCGCAACCACCCAAACGCCCGTCAAAACTTCAGACGCAATAAAAAAAGAGGGAGAGTGACTGTTGGGCACAGCACACTCTCCCTCTTTTGTTGACCCGGTCGGTTGGCGGAAGTTTCTTGGGCGTTCTTCCCCCATGATCCAGATCGTCTCTCGAAACGCATCGCGCTGAGGGCGTGTCGACAGTTCGCCACCCCTCACTCCCGAGTCGTGTGCCAAGGCTTGGGCAAACCTTTTCACATCCCTCACCCTTCTTTTGGGGTCGCCGAGGCAAATCATTGACAGCCAATCGGGGCTGTTGGCCCAGATTCCCATTCATGAGAAAGCTCGGTGAAGGTGTCTGGATTGTCCCCTCGCAGCGTCTCCCCATGATCGTGGGGACAGCCCCTGATCGAAAACCGTGTTTCCTGCCATCACACGTCGACCGTCGGCCCGAGGCTGCAGATTCTCTGGCAACGGGCAAACGCTTCGGCCCGCTATAATTTCATCCTGTCGGTTGCTGCTTGCCCATTCCGTTCACCCCCGGCCCGCATTGTGATCCCCTGCCTCAGCCAGGTTTGTTCGCTCGGTTCGTCGTTCGAAGATGACCTCGATGGGTATGCCGACGGAGCTTGTCCTGCCCTCGAATTGTGGCTAACCAAACTCGAAGACTACCTCGGCAGCCATCCTCCATCCGAGGTTCTCTCGCGAGCGGTCGACCGCGGACTGACTCTGGCCTGTGCGACCTACCAGGGAGGGCTCTTGCTGAGTCAGGGGGCCGCCCGACAGGAGGCCTGGAGCCAGTTCCAGCGGCGACTCGATCTGCTCGCCCAGTTGGCGGTCCCGGTGCTTGTGATCACCCCCGATTTCCTGGGCCCCTTCACCCAGACCGATCTCGAAGGGGCGCTGATGTCATTGCGGCAGGCGGGCGAACTGGCCGCCCAGCGGAGAGTCCGGCTGGCCCTCGAATTTCAATCCCGCGGCACCTTTCTGACCAATCTGGAAACGGCCGCGGGCTTTATTCAGTCGGTCAACCATCCCGCGGTGGGTCTGTGCCTCGACAGCTTCCACTTTGCCACCGGCCCCAGCAAAACCGAAGACCTCGCCTGGGTGAACACCGGCAACCTCTTCCACGTGCAGCTCTCCGATGTGGCCGACCGGCCCCGCGAACTGGCGACCGACGCCGACCGAATCCTCCCCGGAGAGGGTGACTTTTCCCTTTCTCCGCTGATCGGGCATCTGCAAAGGATTGGCTATACCGGATGCGTGTCGCTGGAATTGCTCAATCCGCAATTCTGGCAGATACCGCCCCAGAGCCTGGGGGAAATCGGAATGACGTCGCTGCGAATCGCTCTGGGCCAGGCGTCTGGGGGGACTGCGACCCGTTGAGGTCTGCTCGGGAGGGGCCCGCGGTGGACAGCCCCAGAAGGTCGGTCCATACTGCGAATCGTCGCGGATCGCCGTTTTGGGTATCGCGACACTGGCCGCTGCTGCTTCCCTCCGCATGGTGTCGGCATGAACTGGCTCAATTGTGTGTTGGCCTCGTTGCTGTGTTTTTGTTGCGGTTTCCTCAGGACAACGGCGGTTGCTGACGAGGCGTCTCCGATTCTCGTGGTTGCCCCTCGCCATCTTCCCGCCGCTCCCATCCCCTCCCAGAGAACGCCCCTCGGGATCCCGAACGACTACAAGCCCTGGATCGCCCAGCTGCCGACCGGCGAACTGCTGGTCGTGGCGTTTTCGTTCGGCGGGATTCCCAGCAACGAATTGCCCCCTGGAACCCCTTACCTGGAACGGGCGGTCTTCTGGCGCTCGACCGATGGGGGCAACTCCTGGGGAATGCGGGAAGAACGCCCCGAGATCCACGGACGCGAGTTCTCGCTGAATGTCCTGGCAGATGGCACACTGCTGATGCCCTGTCACTTCCTGGCGAACGATGCCGCGAACAAGGCGGGCTACACTCACTCGAAGCTCTTCCGCTCGACCGATCGTGGCCAGACCTGGACGGAAACCCGCATTGGGCCGGAAGGTTTCCCAGACAAGGCCCAGACCTCGACCGACTGGACGGCGGTGGAGCTGCCCGATCCCGACCGACCCGGCCAGACGCTGGTGCAGTTGGGGGTGGCGATGCAGGAGGGACGCGAGCGGGCCCCTCAACACGTGTTCCTGTGGCGGTCCCGCGACAGTGGTGCGACCTGGGACAAAACCCTGAACCCCGAGACCAGCGGCTGGATCGATGTCGATGGGTTTTTCTCGCAATCGACCACCTACCGCGGAGCGAACGGAACACTCTGGCATCCCGTGCGGGTCGACGCCACGGGCCCCCACTGGAAGCTGCCCGCGGTGGCGGGAGTCGAGACCCGCTCGGGTGACCAGGACGACCGCACCATGTTGTGGAAGTCGACTGACAATGGCCTCACCTGGCGAAAACATGCCGACGGTGGCCGGTTTGGTTCGTACGGGGAGATGTATCCCCGCTTCCTGCGACTGCAGGACGGCCGGCTGCTGCTGACCTTCACCGTCCGCAGCAATTCACGGGACGGACACCCGCTCGGGCTGCGGGCGATCGTCAGCCGCGATGATGGCGAAACGTGGGATTTCGAGCACGACCGGCTGGTCCTGGTACATCAGAACGAAGGTGCCAGCGGCGGGGGCTTTGGAAACACAGTCCAACTGCCCGACGAAACCCTCGTCACCGTTCACAGCTACCGCGGCCCCGACCGCAAGACGCACATCGAGGCGATCCGCTGGAAACTGCCCCCCGACGTGCGCTAAAGCGCGACATCGGGGAGACCGACCGCTACCGGGGCTCGGTCGCGTGCAACAGCCCGCGGATGTAGCCGTAGGCGAACAGCCGCCCCTTCATCGTATATCCGGGTTCGCCGTCATCCTCCCCCACCAGTTGCGGCACATGGTCGGGGCGCAGGCAGCCGGTAAAGCCCACTTCGCGATAGGCGCGGATCGCCGCGGCCATGTCGGTGGGCCCATTGTCATGGAAGGTCTCGATGAAGTCGTCCGCCGTCCCCCGCACGTCGCGGAAGTGCACGTAGCGAATATGCGGCCCCAGGCGGCGAATCGCCGTGGGAATGTCGACGCCCATCTCGGCGAAGGTCCCCTGGCAGAAACAGATCTTGTTGGCCGGGCTGGGGACCAGGGCCATCAGCTTTTCGAAGTTCTCGACGCTGTTCATGATGCGGGCCTTGCCGAGGAACTCCCGCAGGGGCGGATCGTCGGGGTGCATGGCGAGGGTCACGCCGCACCGCTCGGCCACCGGGACCACTTCATTCAGGAACCGTTCGAGATGACTCCACAGGGCGGTCGCTTCGATGGGAGCCCCATCGACGGACCCCGCGGTCTGCGAGAGAGACCGGGCCCGTTCCACATCCTTCAGGCGAAACGCGGTGGTCTTGGCCCCACCCCGCTCCGGGGCATCGAGCTGCGTCCGCACCCAGTCGGTCCCCGCCATGAAGTTGTAACACAGCAGGGGAATGTCCAGTTCGGCCATGTCGTGCAGCAGGTTTTTGACTGCCTGCAGTTCCGTGCCATCATCGGCACCGATCTTGATGTTTTCGATGGGCAAATACCCCTCGACGACCGACAACTTCAATCCGAACGACTCGATCAGCCGTTGCGTCTCGAGCAACTGCGTCATCCCCCCCACGGGGTAGCGGGAGACGATATCGGTCACCCCGCACTGGGCGGCCAATTGCAGATTTTCGGCGGAGAGGGGGGTGAGAACACTGGCCAGATGCATGTTGGCGGAAGAGTTTCGAGATCTGAGGGGAAGAGGGAACGGGGGAGACGCCACCGCGGACAACGTCGACCAGCCGGCGGAGACACGAGTCCCGCCGCCGCGCCGTCACCCGGGCTCGCTGTCCAGGCCTCAGGCGATGCGCAACAGCCGGCAGGTTTCCTCATAGCACGATTCGAGATCCAGGGAAACCGCCTGACTCTCGTTCAACCAGATCGGCAAAGTGGGCAACGCCTGGCCCACCTGCAACGGGTAATACCAACTGTCCAGCAACCTCTGGGCCGGAGTGCCACGCAGTCGCATGGTCACCGCCGACATCGGTGACGGCTCGGGTCCCAAATCGGGATCGGTGCTTTCGAGCCAATCCATCACCTGCTCATACAGATTGAACTCGCAGGTTCCGACCACATCCACGATGGAGACACAAATTCCCCGCTTCAACAGAGCGGCGATTTTGGCCACAAAACTGGACCGGGTCTCCAGGCGATCTTTGTTGGACGGACTGACCAATTCGATGGCGGCCACCAGTCGGCGATCACGGCGACTGTCGTACACCCGAACTTCGTAAAGATCCTGGAGCGGCAACCGCGGTTCGACAGTTCGTGTGGGGCGAGGGGGAGCATAGGACGCAACGGTGATCGGCGGCCCCGACAATGAACTCTCGTTCGCAATTGGGGACGAGGGACTTTCATAGGTTCCCACATCGATCTCATACAATGTCCCCAAGTGCACACCGGGCGCTGCGAAGTAGGGCGCAGGCAGAACATTGGAGAGTTGCCGGACGATCATCGCCGGCCACATGCCCTGCAGTTCATCCCAGGAATGGACGTCGTCGAGGGGCGATCGGAAGTGATCTCTCAAGGGCATTCGGCGTTCCTCCAAGCGGATCATACCATGTTGAGTTGCCCAGGAAATGCCCCCCCCCTTCCCAATTCCGCAAGTGACCTCCCCAACTGTGGACCGAGGGCGTGGACAGCCACCCGTCGGCGGGCCCCCGCGCCATCTCCCGCCCCCGCCAAAAACTCGTTAGAATCTGCTGACCGAACCTGTTCACCCCTGCGCTTCCCCCCCGGATGGCGGGAAGCCTCACCCTGGTACGTCGTCGATGGATCCCCGCTTCATTCGCAACTTCTCGATCGTCGCCCACATTGACCATGGGAAAAGCACGCTGGCCGACCAGTTGCTGCTCAAGACCGGCACGATCACCCAACGCGAATTCCGGGCCCAGATTCTTGACGACCTCGACGTCGAACGTGAACGGGGGATCACCGTCAAGGCGCGAGCGGTGGCCATTCATTACCAGCACGAGGGACAGACCTACGAGCTGAACCTGGTCGATACCCCGGGGCACGTTGACTTCCACTACGAAGTCTCCCGCAGCCTGGCCGCCTGCGAGGGAGCCCTGTTGCTGGTCGATGCCTTCCAGGGGGTGCAGGCCCAGACGGTCGCCAACGCCTATGCCGCGATCGAATCCGATCTGGTGATCATTCCCTGTATCAACAAGATCGACCTGCCGATTGTGCGGACCGAGGAAGTCCTCGAGGAAATGAACACCGTGCTGGGGATCAAGCGGGACGAAGTCCTGATGGTCAGCGGCAAATCGGGAATTGGCGTGGACGACGTCTTCCGGGCCATCGTCGAACGCATCCCTCATCCCAAGGGAGACCCGCAGGCCCCCCTCAAGGCGATGATTTTCGACGGCAAGTACGACAACTTCCGCGGTGTGATCACCTACATCCGCATGCGGGAGGGGACACTGCGCAAGGGGATGAAGATCGTCTTCATGACGGCGGGGACCAGCCACGAAGTGCTCGAAGTGGGGCAGTTCCGCCCCGACATGGCACCGTGCGACGAGCTCGGCCCCGGGCAGGTCGGCTACTTCGTCGCCGGAATCAAGGAACTCGGGGGAGTGCATGTCGGCGACACCGTCACCGAAGCGGGCCGGCGAACCGCCGAGGCGTTTCCCGGGTACAAGTCGCCCCAGCAGATGGTGTTCTGCGGCATGTACCCCATCGAAAAAACCGACTTCGAAAAGCTCCGCGACGAGCTCTCGAAAATGTCGCTCAACGACGCCAGTTTCAGCTTCCTGCCCGAGACCAGCGACGCCCTGGGCTTCGGCTTCCGGTGTGGGTTCCTGGGCATGCTGCACATGGAGATCATCCAGCAGCGGCTTGAAAAAGAAGCCAACATCGATCTCATCCAGACCGCGCCCAACGTCACCTACGAACTGCTGATGATGGACGGGTCGATCCTCAAGATCGACAATCCGCAGGATGTCCCAGAAAATGGCGGGATCCGCGAGTTCCGTGAACCGATCGTGCGGGTCAACTTCATCCTCCCCAGCGACAGCATCGGCCCCATCATGCAGTTGTGCGCCGATCGGCGCGGGGTTTACAAGAGCACCGAATACCTCGGCATGAGCCGGGCCCAACTGGTCTACGAGCTGCCGTTGGCCGAGGTGATCTACGACATGCACGACCGGCTGAAGAGCATCACCCGGGGTTACGGCACCCTCGACTACGAGGTGATTGGGTTCCGCCCGGCCGACCTCGTGAAGGTCGACATTCTGGTCAAGGGAGTGCGTGTCGATGCTTTGGCGACCATCATGCACCGCAGCAACGCCGAGCGGCGGGGCCGCGGGCTGTGCAAACGGCTGAAGGAAGAAATCTCCAAGCACCAGTTTGAGATCCCCATCCAGGCGGCGATTGGCACCCGCATCATCGCCCGCGAGACCATTCCCGCGCTCCGCAAGAACGTGACCGCCAAGTGCTACGGCGGCGACATCACCCGCAAGCGCAAGCTGTGGGCCAAGCAGCGGGAGGGGAAGAAGCGGCTCAAGCAGTTTGGGGAGGTGGAAATTCCCCAAAAGGCGTTCCTGTCGGTGCTGGACGTCAGCGACGACATGTGACCCGCGACGCGGCAACCCGACAGGCTCTACAATGGGAGAACCTTTTCCCGGGAGACCTGTTGCATGTCCGCCCCCTCGTCCACTTCCCCCGCCACGGCCATCGCCCCCCCAGCCGAGATGCGGCTGGCGATCGACGGTCTGCATTGCGCCGCCTGCGTGGCCCGGGTGGAGAAGGCGATCGCCACGGTTCCCGGGGTCGAATCGGTGGCGGTCAATCTGGCGACGCACGAGGCCTTGGTCGCACCGGGCGGAATCGACCTCGAACGGCTGCAGAAATCGGTGGCCGATGCCGGCTACGCCGCCCGTCCCGTCGCCGCCGATGAGTGGCTGACCCAGCCCACAGCCCCCGCCGACACCGAAGACGAGCCCTGGTCACCCGAACTGCGGGCCCACTTTCGCCAGTTGGTGCTCGCGGGTGTGCTGACCTTGCCGGTCGTGGTCATCTCGATGGCCGACCTCATGTTTCCCGGACGCGACTGGGTGCTGTGGGCCCTCTCGACCCCGGTGGTCTTCTGGTGCGGCGCTCCCTTCTTTGTCGGGGCCTGGAAAAACCTGAAGCGTGGTTCGGCCGACATGAACACGCTGATCGCCCTCGGCACGGGAACTGCCTATTTCGCCAGTGTGGCCGCCCTGCTCTTTCCCCGCGTCATGCAGCCGATTTTGCCCGAGCTGCATGTGACCGCCGGCCACAGCGCGGCGGGGCACGCCAGCATGCCCCCCGTCTATTTTGAAGCGGCGGTGACCATCACGTTCTTCGTGCTGCTGGGCCGGCTGTTGGAAGAACGTGCCCGCGGACGGACTTCGCAGGCGATTCGGCGGCTGATGGGGCTGCAGGCCCGGACGGCCACCGTCGTGCGCGAGGGGGTCGAGCAGCAGATCCCCATCCAGGAGGTCGTGGTCGGTGACCTGGTGGTGGTCAAGCCGGGCGAACGGGTCCCCGCCGACGGGACCGTCGTCGACGGCCGGAGCCGCGTCGACGAGTCGATGCTGACGGGGGAACCCCTCCCCGTCGAGAAAACCTCGGGGGCCCCCCTGGTGGGAGGGACTCTCAATCGTGGAGGCAGCCTGCGGTTCCGGGCCGACAAGGTCGGGGCCGACACCGTGCTGGCCCACATTGTGCAGTTGGTGCGCAACGCCCAGGGCTCGAAGGCTCCCATCGCCCGTCTGGCCGACCTGGTCAGTGCCTGGTTCGTTCCGGCCGTGCTGCTGATCTCCCTGCTGACCTTCGCCCTCTGGTGGTGGCTTGGTCCTGCGCCCGATTCGTTCCGCATGGCGCTCACCTGCGGCATCAGCGTGCTGATCATCGCCTGCCCCTGTGCCCTGGGCCTGGCGACCCCCGCTGCGATCATGGTGGGAACCGGCCGGGGAGCCGAGTTGGGAGTGTTGATCAAGACCGGCACCGCCCTCGAAACCACCTGCCAGGTCCGGACTGTGGTGCTCGACAAGACCGGCACCATCACCGCCGGCAAACCCAGTGTGGTTGAGGCGGCGCTGTCTTCGACGGTCAGCCGGCCCGACGCCCCCCGACGATTCACCAAGCGCGAGCTGCTGCAGGCGGTGGCCCAGGCCGAGTTGCGTTCGGAACACCCGGTGGGAGAGGCGATTGTCGACACCGCCCGGCAGATGGGGCTGACGCTGTCCGCCCCGTCCGAATTTGAGTCGCTGGCCGGGCTGGGGGTCGAAGCGGTCGTGGAGTTGCCCTCGGGCCCCGTGCGGGTTCTGGCGGGCAATGCGGCGCTCTTGACTCAGCGGGAAATCGATCCCGCTCCTCTGGCGGCCGACGCCCGGCGGATGGCCGAACAGGGGCAGACCGCGGTGCATGTGGCCCTCGACGGAATTCCCGCCGGGGTGATTGGCGTCGCCGACCCCGTGAAACCCGAAGCGGCCGAGGCGATCGCCCGACTGCGTCAACTGGGGCTGGAAGTTGTGATGTTGACGGGCGACAACGAGCAGACGGCCCAGGCGGTCGCCCGGCAGGTGGGGCTGAGCGAAGTCTGGGCGGGGGTTTTGCCCGCAGGCAAGGCGGCCCGGGTCGCCGAACGTCAACAGCGGGGACACAAGGTGGCGATGGTGGGAGATGGGGTGAACGATGCCCCCGCCCTGGCGCAGGCGGATGTGGGAATTGCCATGGGAACCGGGACCGATGTGGCCCTCGACGCCGCCGACATCACTCTGCTGCGCGGAGACCTGCGCGGGGTAGTAACGGCATTCGAATTGTCGCGACAGACGATGCGCACGATCCGCCAGAACCTGTTCTTCGCCTTCATCTACAACATCCTGGCAATTCCCTTAGCCGCCGGCGCGTTGTATCCCTTACTCAAACTGCTCCTCAGCCCAATGATCGCCAGCGCGGTCATGGCGCTCGAAAGCGCCTCGGTGGTCACCAACAGCCTGAGGCTGAAGCGTTTCCAGCCCAGCTTGCAGCCAGGTGAGCCATCGGCGTTGATTGCGGTTCAGCCAGCAGCCCCTAGGGCAACTTGCGGGAAAACAAACTCGCTGCCGGTTGTCACCAGTTGACGATCGCCCGTTTCCCCGTGACAATTCGTTGTTTCCAGTGGTGTTCAAGACGTGACGCCGCTCGGGTTATGCCCAGCCCCGGCTCCCCGGATATGCGGAGGTCCGGGGCTGTGCATTTCCCTCCGGACTCCACTCCGCTCACTCGAAAGCTGTGCCATGATCCAGTTGAAAAAAATCCTGTTGCCCACCGACTTCAGCCAGAACGCACGCTCGGCCGAGAAATACGCCTGTGCCTTGGCTGACCAGTTTGGAGCCGAGTTGCATGTGCTCTACGTGCTGCAGGATCTGACACTGGTGATGCCCGAGCCAGGGGCGATGTTCGCGATTCCCGCCGTCAACACGGCCGAGATCCAGCAAAGCGCCGAAAAGGCTCTTGCCACGGTTCCAGAGCCCGGCTGGTGCGCTGGCAAGAAGGTGGTGCGAGCCACACGAAATGGCTCGCCCTACGCAGAGATCTGCGGCTATGCGACCGATGCCGGGATCGACCTGATCGTGATTGGCACGCACGGCCGCTCGGGGCTGTCGCACGTGCTGCTGGGGAGTGTGGCCGAAAAGGTGGTCCGCAAGGCTACTTGCCCGGTGCTGACCGTCCGCCCCAATGAACGTGACTTCGTGAAATAAACTCTCCCTAAGAACGGTTCCGCACGCAGGCGGGGCGCAGCATCTGCTGCCCCCTCCTTTTGCTTTTGGTTGCAGCCGTACGAGGCAACCCGGAAGACGTCCGGTGAAGATCCGATTCAGCCCGCGGTCGCGGGGGGTGCCCCGGGCCCCTCGTCGGCCGAGGGGTTTCGCGAGCCATACTTCGGCTCTTCTCCCCGCAGCAGCCGGCCGATGTTGCTGCGATGCCGCAGAATAATCAGCGCCGGCACCAGCACGCTGAAGACTCCCAGGCTCCATTGGCTGCCCGAGAAAAGCTGCAGTCCGAATTTGCCGAATTGAGTGATGGCAAACACGACGGCGGCCACCATGGCCCCCAGCGAGACATACCGCCACAGGCCGAAGCAGATCAAAAAGGTCCCCCCGGCAATCAACGTGGCCTGCGGGGCCAGGCAACTGACCACCCCCAGGGCGGTCGCCACCCCTTTGCCTCCCCGCAGACCGAGATACAGCGGGTACATGTGCCCCACAATCGTCGCCACCCCGACCGCGACCTGCCAATGCAAAAAGCCTTCCGTTCCGGGAGGGAGCAATTGCTTCGGGAACAGCGCGACCGGCAAGGCCCCCTTGAGCGCGTCGAGCAGCAGCACCAGCAGGCCCCAGCGGTGCCCCAGCACCCGCCCCACGTTGGTGGCTCCCATATTGCCGCTGCCATACTGCCGGATGTCGATGCCGCGCACCCACCGGGCCACGACATACCCCACCGGAATACTCCCCACCAGGTAGCCCAGCATCACGCAGGCCACACCCCAGACAAACTCCATGATTGTTCCTGCGTCAGGCGGACGGGGAGGGCACAGCCAATCGCTGCGACAATGCCACCAGGCGGTCCAGCAGGTCATTCGCCCGGCCGGAATCGAGCGCCTCACGCGCCCGTTCCACCCCTTCGGCCAGCGTCCCCACCTTGACCGCCGCCAAGAGGGCCGCCGCCGCATTCGCCAGCACGATGTTGCGGTGCGGCCCCGGTTTTCCGGCGAAGATCTCACGGATCACCACGGCACTCTCCGCCGGCGACGTCACCTTCAGATCCTCGGGGGTACAGGACGGCAGATTCAGCTCCTCGACCGTCCAGCGGTGAGTCTTCAACTGCCCCGCCTCGACTTCAATGGCCGTCGTCTCGCCCCACAGACTCACCTCGTCGAGCTGGTCGGCCCCGCAGACCACATAGGCGTGCTTCCGCCCCAGGTCGGCCAGCGCCCGGGCCATGAGTCCCGCCGTCTGCACCCGGCTGACTCCAATCAGCTGGTATTCGGCCCGCGCCGGGTTGGTCAGCGGTCCCAGCAGATTGAAGATGGTCCGGAACTTCAATTGTCGGCGGACCGGGGCCACATGCTTCATCGCCAGGTGATACGTCGGAGCGAAGCAGAACCCCAAACCGATCTCGTCAATGCAGCGGGCGGCCGCGGCAGGACTCAGCCCCACCTGCACCCCCAGTTGCTCCAGCACATCGGCCGAACCACTGCTGCTCGAGACCCCCCGGTTGCCATGCTTGGCCACGGGCACTCCACACGCCGCCACCACGAACGCCGTAGCCGTGCTGATATTGAAGGTGTGCAGCCCATCTCCCCCGGTGCCGCAGGTGTCGAGCAGCCCTGCCCGATGCACGGGAACCGGAGTCGAACGCTCACTCATCGCGCGGGCGGCCCCCTCGATCTCGGCGACCGACTCCCCCTTCACCCGCAGCGCCGTGAGCAAGGCGGCCATCTCCACCTCGGTGGCACCCCCATCCATGATGGTGCCAAACGCGGCATAGGCGGCGTGACTGTCGAGCGACTCGCCCGAGGTCAGCCGTGCGAGGGCCAGTTGCAGGGTGGTCGCGGGAGGAGCCTGTGCCATGGGGTGGGGGCTTGCGAAGGGAAAGGCCGGGTGCGAGGATGCGGTCCGCGGGCGATCCACATCTCTCCCCGGGCAGTCTGGCGAATCTGGTGCCACGCGCCAAGACCCTCCCCCACCCCGTGGGGACCGGCCCGGTCCCTCCCGTCTCTGGCTCTTCGTTCCTGGTCTGTTTGCAGGATTTCCCCCCCGTGAAATCGTTCGGTCATCTCTTTTGCCGACCTGGCCTGACCCGGCTGGCCCCATTGCTGGTTTGGCTGGCGGGGCTCTTGCTCGGCGGGCCCACCACCACCCGGGCCGCGGACGAAGCCCCCCCCAACATCCTGCTGATCATCTCTGATGACCAGGGCTGGACCGACTTCGGCTTCATGGGACATCCGGTCATCCAGACGCCGCACCTCGATCGGCTTGCCCAGGAAAGCCAACTCTTTCCCAACGCCTATGTGCCCACTTCCCTCTGCCGCGCCAGCCTCGCCACGCTGTTGACCGGGCTGTACGGCCACCAGCATCGCATCTGCTGCAACGATCCCCCCGAGGGGGTCGCCCGGGATGCCATGCATCCCTTCATTCAGGCGGCCCCCGCTCTGCCCCGGCTGCTGCAGTCGCGGCAGTACCGCAGCCTGCAAACGGGGAAGTTCTGGGAGGGTCACTTTTCAAATGCCGGGTTCACCCATGGCATGACGGTCAAGGGCCGACATGGCGACGACGGTTTGGCGATTGGCAGACAAACCCTGCAGCCGATCGACGACTTTCTGGCCGAGCGCGGCCAACAACCGTTCTTTGTGTGGTACGCTCCCATGCTGCCCCACGAACCGCACAATCCTCCCAAAGCGCTGCTCGACAAGTACACCGCCCCCGGACGTCCCGCGAAGCTGGCCGCCTATTACGCCATGTGCGAGTGGTTCGACCAGACGGTCGGTCAGGTGCTGCAACGGCTGGATGACCTTCAACTCCGCGACAACACGCTGGTGATGTTCGTGGTCGACAACGGGTGGATCCAGGAGACGGGTGCCGTCCGCACCACGCGCGGCTGGTTCGCACCGAAGAGCAAACTGTCTCCCTATGATGGCGGGCTGCGGTTTCCCCTGATGATCCGCTGGCCGGGCCAGATTCGTCCCGGGCGCAGTGAGTCACTCGTTTCAAGCATCGACGTGGTCCCCACGCTGCTCGCCGCCGCGAAGGTCGAAATTCCGCCGGAGATGCCCGGGGTCAACCTGCTGGCCGAGGCGACCACGGGCCAACCTCTCGATCGAACCGCGGTGTTTGGCGAGATTTTCGAGCACACCGCGTCGAACCTTGAACAGCCCGCTCTCGATCTCACACATCGCTGGGTCCGCGACCACAACTGGAAGCTGATCCTGTTCGAGGAGCCTGGGCAGGGGCCCGAGCTGTACGACCTGCGGGACGATCCCCACGAAGAGCGCAACCTGGCGCAGCGGGAACCGCAGCGTGTCGAGACGCTCGCCAGGTCGATCGAAACGTGGTGGGCTGGCCGTAAGGCGGCCCCCCCCCTCACCACCCGCCGCGGCGGCCGGCCCCCCGACAAGCTCGACCTGTTCCCCTTTTCGCCGCAACACACCCACGGCTCGTGCGTGGTGGAATGCCCCAATGGCGATCTGCTGGCGTGCTGGTACCGCGGCTCGGGCGAACGCAAAGCCGACGATGTGCTGGTCGAAGGGGCCCGCCTGCGCCGCGGAGACACCCGCTGGAGCGAACCGTTCCTGTTGGCCGACGCCCCCGGCTTTCCCGACACCAACCCCTGCCTGTTCATCGATCAGCAGGAACGGCTCTGGCTGATCTGGCAGACCATTGTCGCCAATGACTGGCACACCGCCCTCTGCCGTTACAAGGTCTCGGAAGATTTCCTCAAGCCCGGTCCCCCCACCTGGAACCGCACTGACGACCTGCTGCTGAAGCCCGGAGCCGAATTCGCCGCAGCCCTCGAACGCCACGCCGGCGAAGTCTTGAAGCACCTCGACCAGATTCCCGCCGACCAGCGCGAAAAGTTGCCCGACTACCTTGCCGAACGGAGCCGCCGCGCCGCAGACAGGTTCTACTCGCGGATGGGGTGGATGACCCGGGTGCATCCGGTGTTGTGGCGCGACCGGCGAATGATTGTCCCCCTCTATTCCGACGGTTACGACCTCGCCCTGATGGCCCTCTCCGACGACGGGGGCCAGACCTGGCGGGCCAGCCAGCCGCTGGTGAGCCTGGGAGGAGTACAACCCTCGCTCGCCAAACGCCGCGATGGAAGCCTGGTGGCTCTGATGCGCGACAATGGCCCTCCACCCAAGCGGGCCCTGCAGGCCACCTCGGCCGATGGGGGCGAAACCTGGAGTGCCGTCACCGACACCGACATTCCCAACCCCGGCTCGGGCCTCGAAGTGATCGTGCTCAAGTCGGGGCGTTGGGCCCTGGTAAACAACGACACCGAGCAGGGCCGGCACCGACTCTCCGTCTGGCTTTCAGACGACGAGGGACGCACCTGGCCCTGGAAACGGGCGATCGAAGACTCCCCACCCGGCCCCGACGCCGACACAGCCAGCTATCCCTCGCTGATCCAGTCACGCGACCTCTCGCTGCACCTCACTTATTCGTTCGTTCGCAAGGGGAATGATGTTCCCCGGAACGCCCAGGGAGAGCCTTTGCACGAGACGATCCGGCATGCCCACTTCGACGAGGCTTGGCTGCTGCAGGATACGCCGGAGTGATGCGGTCAGAGAACTGTCTTGGGGCCGGCCCCTCCAGGCGGCAAGGGTCCCGGTGCCTCGACTCAGCTCTCGGCGATCCACTCAAACCGGGGGACAGTGCGCCCCGCGACCTCGACGATTTCCAGGAACATCGCCCGCGGCCGCACCCACCAACTGCGGTCGCCATAGTCGCAGCGGTACACCACCAGTTCCTCTTCGGTCTCACTGTGGCGGGCGACCCCCAGCACCAGATACTCGTTTCCCTTGTAGTGGCGGTAGCGACCGGGACGGACTTCAGACGGGGCCGACATCAGGCAAGTTCCAGGACGCACTTTGAGAAAACAGCAGAACCGGTTGTCCAATCAAGGACGGTGTCATACCAGTCACTTCCGGGGGGGACTTCGCACGGGAAGATGCTGTTCGAGAAATGACTGGGTCAGCGGCAGGTTGATCTCGTGCCCTCCCACAAAGTACCGCAGCTCGGCCCGGTCAGCGACACCCAACTGCAGGTACCGGCGCTTCACCCGGGCGAATTCGTACGCGACCCATTCATCAATTCCCACACCGTCGGAATGTCCCCGCTCGACGAGGAAGGGACGCGGGGCGATCAACCCGGCGATCTCGGCATAGTTGAAGGTCTCGGCGGTGTCGAATTCGCTGTGATCATGTTCGTTGGTGAACTGGAAGCTGAAGCGGTGTTCGAGACTGGTGTGCTTCCAGACCTCTTCATTGAAGTCTCCCGAACAGATCGACAGGGCGTATTGCGGAATCGCCGCCGGCAACAGCATCGCCGATTTTCCGCCGTACGAGAGCCCATAGAAGCCGATCTGCCCGCGATCGACGAAGGGCAAGCTCCCCAACCATTCCAGCGCCCGCTCATGCATCCGCACCATCGGAGCGAAAAACGTCTGGCCAATCGCAATCCCCTTCCGCTGCAGTTGTCGGTACTTTTCTTCCCCCAGGTACAGATTCTGCGGGGCATACACCACCCAGCCCTGCTCGGCCAGTCGGGCTCCAAACCCGTGGTAGTAGCGATTGTCTTCCTGCGGATCACAAATCTCCTGCGGCCGCCCCGCCCGCCCATGCTGCGCCACCACCACTGGCCGACGCTCGCCTGCGGGAATATTCCGGGGGACCAGCAGAATGCCGTAGGTGTGCACTTCGGGCCAGAGATCGAGCACCACCTCATACCCGACGAACGCCGGGGTCTCGTAAATCACCCGCGTCCGGGGATTGACCGGCCGACTGGGCGGGGGCGATTCCCCCAGAATCTCCTGTCGGAACTCGGCGCGATAGGGGGGCGTGGTCTCGAGCCACCGCTCGGGAGTCGTTGCATCGGCACGGCTCCAATACTCCCCCCGGCGAAAGGTCGCCAACCGGGCCTGCCGCTGCACATGCTCCACCAACTGCGTCACCTGGCGGCGCATCCGCTCCCGGGGGTCCCACTCTCGTCCCGCTTCCCCCCGGGCATCCGCCAGGGGCGTTATCGGGGCCAGATCCCGCACGTCAGCGAGGTCTCTCAGCAGCTCCTGCAATGCCCGGTCTCCCACGCTCGCCGGGGCCTCAGCCGAGGAGGACAGCAAAACGCGATGCTCCGCCGGCCGGGGGCGATACACCGCTTCGAACCGGGACCATTCGCCCTCCACAGCCGGGAGTGACGGTGTCGTCAGTCGTCCGGTCGCCGCCTGGTTTCCCGGGTGCGGCCCGCGGGGACCGGTCACCTCGGGCCAGGGACTCGCCTCCACGACAATCTGCTTCGCAGTCGACAGTTCCAACAGATCCGCACTGCGAAAATCGCGTACCAAACCCCAGACATTGCGGTCGATCGGCTGTTGCCAAAGATCGGCCAGCGGTCCAAAGGCTCCCGAAACCAGCACGCGGTCAAACCGGTCGTCGACGGCCGCCGTCAACAGGGCCAGCCATCCCCCCTCGCCGTACCCCGCCAGGAACAGCGGAGGCTTGATTTGTGCTTCCGGTCCCAGCATCTGCAAGACGTCGGCCGCCCCCTGCACCTTGTGGATCTCGTAACCGCCGAGATGGCGACCCAGGTAGTACGCCTGACGGTACACCCATTCCCGATGCGATTGGTTCGTCTGCGCCACACGCGGGTTGCCCGAAAAGTCGTTACGGCGGTCCAGCAGTGTGGGAATGACCACCCGGCAGCCGCGCTCGGCCAACTGCCGGGCCCAGGCGCTGGTCAACTCCGCCTCGACCGTCCCGAGCCCCGCGAGTTGCTCGGGAGACTGGTCAGCATCGGGCAGGGCGATCACATTGGCCACCACCGCCTTCCGGGGCTCCAGCAGCAGTCCTTCTCCGTCAACCCCGTCAAGCACCGGCCAGCGGATCGACATGACGCGGACCCGATCATTCGAGGCCACGACCGCCGGCATCTGGAGCGTTCCGACCAGCTCAAAGTCGCGAGGGGCCCGCCGCAGGTCTTTGTTCAGCCCCAGAATCCGCCGCAGCCGGTCCCGCAACCTCTGCTTCTCTTCCGGAGTCCGGGGAGGCTGCCGGGCCAATTCCTGCTGATGCCGGGAGGTCTCCGCCAGAAACCACCGATCGACCCGGTCGACCACCTCCAGCGACAGGTCCCCCGACAGTTCGAGGGGCGCCGTCCCGGGCAACGGGTCCGCCCCCTGAGCCGCAAGTTCATGACACCAGACGGCGAGCAACCCCAGGGAGCCCATTGTCAGCACACACGCCCGAAATCTCCGTCGCCACTCGCCCATCGCACCCACTCTCCAGGAACCAACCATCCCGCTCTTGCGGTGGTCAGTTTCGGAGGGGCGATCTGTGGTGTCAACGTGCCGGGGCGGGTCTACTCGACCTGCCCAATCAGCGTCTTCCCCTGTTCCTTCTGGAAGGCGTTCAGTCCCTCGTTGAGGAAGTTGGCGAATTGCGTGGGATTGGGGTCATAACCCAGTTTCTCGGCGAGGATTCCGGCACCGGGAGGTCCCTTCAACAGATCGGGCTGCGGGGGAATGACCACGTACGCTGGCAGGGTCGTGTCTTCAAACCACCCTTCCTGCAGATCGACATTCTGCTTCAGCAACCGGGCCCGTTCGACCGGATCCGCCACGCCGGGAACCTGGTCGCACCACAATTGCACGCAGACGAACTCCTTCAGCCGGGCAATCACTTCCGGGCTCGCCAGGGGCCCCTGCTCCATCTTGCGACAGTTCACACAGTTGACTCCAGTAAACTCCAGGAACACCGGCTTGCGGTTCTTCCGCGCGTATTCCAGAGCCTTCACGTAGTCGAGGGCGTACAGCAATTCGCCATGCTTCTGGGCGGGACCCAATTCTCCTTCCTGCTGCACCTCCGACTCAAACCGGGGAGGGGCAAACGCCGAGACCAGTTCCCACACCTTGCCATCCGGCTTGCGGCTGCCGTACAGGCCGACCGCCAGATACGCGGCCAACCCCATGAAACTCATCGCCGAAAACAGCCGCAGCACCCCTACATGGTCGGTCGCCATGTCGTGCGGCAACCGGAACAACCCCAGCAGATACAACGTCGCTGTCAGCGAGATCACCATCCAGGCCGAGATGACAAGTTCGTAATCGAACACCATCGGCTTGGGGTTCCAGGCCCAGTCGGCGACCGACAGGAACTTGAACGCCGCCCCAATCTCGAGCAACCCCATGATCACCTTGATCGTGTTCATCCACCCGCCCGCCCGGGGCAGCTTCTTCAGCCAACTGGGGAATAGGGCCAGGAAGAAAAAGGGAAGCGAGAATGCCGCCGAAAACGCCAGGAGCCCCAGCAGCGGCCACAGCCGGTCACCGCTGGCCGCCATGCCCAACAGCCCACCGACGAACGCGAAGGTGCACGTGAACGACGTCAGGGTGAAGGTGAGCGCCATGAACAGCACCCCCACGTAGCCTCCCCGTGACTCCTGTCCCGAAGAATACATCAAGAGCCAACTGGGAATGGTGATCTCAAACAGCCCCAGCAGATTGAAACCGAAAAAGATCATCACCGCGGCGATGAACAGGTTCAGCCAGGGGTTGTTCGCCAGGGTGTTCAGCGAGGCGGCCCCGAACAACATGCTCATCACCAGCCCCAGCACCGTGAATGTCGCCACGATCCCCAGACAGTAGACCAGCGCCATCACCACAGGGCGGTGATTTTTCTGCTCACTCTGTTTCTGAAAGAAGCTGACGGTGATGGGGACCATGGGGAAGACACACGGTGTCAGCAGCGAGGCGAACCCCGCCAGCACAGCGGCCCCCAGAAACAATGGCAGCCCCTGAGACTTGTCGACTCCACGGCCAGCGTTCGATTCGGCCACCGCGGCCTCCGCGCCCCTCGATCCCTCTCCCCGCTCGGCATCGTCGTTTCGCGGTCCCCCCCGCCCCACTGCGGGGGCCTGGGGTTCCGGTGCCGGCTTCTTCACGGCGGGTTCCACCGCACCCGGTGCCGGCCGCACTGACTGGGCCACCACCGGCGCGGCGGCGATGGCGTTTTGCGCGGCGGTCATCTTGAGCGGCTGCACCACCTGCCCCAGCCGGGGGGCCGCCTGCGGATCTCCCTCCGCCGCCACCACCTCGAGGGGAATTTCGAAGTCGAATCCGGCCCACTTGCAGATCGACTCATCACACGCCTGCCACGCCGCCGTCCCCTTCAGCAGCAGAGATCCTGGTGACGCCGTGGCGGAAACCTCCAGCTCACGCTCCAACGTCACCTTCCCCTCCCAGGTCTTCTCGGTCAGCCCCGCGTACTGGGTGCTGTCTGCGGTCTTCGGAGCCGGTCCGTAAAACTGCGGATCCACGGCAGTCAAACCGGCGGTGTCGTGCAGTTCGATCACCGTGCGGTTCGGTCCCGAATCATCCGGCAGCAACGTCTGATCAAGCGCGTAAATGTGCCAGTGGGGAGCCAGCTCCACCTGCACCAGCACCTTCACGCGATCGCCCGGCTGAACCTCTCCACGGTCGACCCCCACCCGCCAACTGGTGACCGACACCTGCTGCTCACCTCGTGGTCCCGAGAGCTGCTCAAACTTCTGGTTCGACTGCTGGGCCACGGGAAGAGAGACGGGGCCCGCGGCCAACAAGCCCTGCGGCTCGACCACGCCCCCCCCGGCTGTCCCGGTCGAAGCGCCGGTCTCCGGCAATTCGAGAGCCACCTCGATTGGCGTCTTTCCAAACTTGCAGTTCGCGTCGTCGCAAACCTGATAGCTGATCTGACCGGTCACAGCGACGCGGGTCGCCTGCGGCAACACGCGCAGGGTCTGCGTCCAGATAACTCCCCCGACAAATTTCTCGACATCCCCCGACTCGCCCCCCACGGCAAACTCAGGCACGTTCTCGATCTTCGATTCCCGGTCGGCATTGAAGGCGGGAGTCGCCTGTTCCACTCCTTCCAACCGGGTGTATTTGACGCTGGTGTCCGGCCCGGAGACCGGGTTGATCGCGTAAATCCAGGCGTCGGGGGGGGTGGTCACCGAAATCACGAGGTCCACAGTGCCCGCTTTCGCCCCGGGAACCAACTCAACCTTGATGTCGGCGGGTGCCTTTTTGGCGGCCCGTGCGGGGCGGTCTCCCCCGTTGTTCCCCTTCTGCAGCAGATCCTTGAACGACTGTTGCGCCGGAGCCGCCATCACCCACAGCAGGGTCAGCAAAAAACCGGCACCGTGCCAGAAACCAATCTGCTGCAACGTCGAGCGGGCACGCATGGAAGACTCTCCAGGGGTTGGAGACAGCGGTCCCCCGCACGACGGCGCGCGGCCCGGGCAGAAGGTTTGCGGTCGGGATCCTTCCCGCCGTTCCACAGTCTCTCTCAGTTCAGTCTAGATGATAGCGGAGTCGGTGCGACCGCAATACCCGAAGCAACCCCGTTCACCCGTGCGGACCACACCGGTCACGACACCGGGGCAAGCTTTTGGGGCGCGATGCGCAGTGGTCAGTGGGCTCGCCGTCGGCTGGACTGGCAAGGAGGGCCCAGACGACGACATGGGTCATCCACAGTCGGTCGCGACTGGTGAATCCAGCTTGCTCCATCCCGCGCGATCAATCATCCACGGTGGGGCAACCGCAGGCTGCCGATCAGCTCTTGCACCCGCGACAGCCCCTCGGCAGCGAGGGTCGCGTCGAGATCGTCGACCAACCGCCCCGCCAGCGTGGGGTTGTAGAAGTTCGCCGTGCCAATCTGCACCGCCGAGGCGCCGGCCACCAGAAACTCCAGCACGTCGTCCAGAGTGCCGATCCCGCCGACGGCGATGATCGGCAACTGGGGGAGCTTCTGGGCCACCTGGAAGACCATACGCAACACCACAGGCTTGATGGCGGGGCCCGAAAGCCCTCCGAGAACATTTCCCAGAATGGGGGACCGCTTGCGCCAATTGATGGCCATTCCCTGCAGCGTGTTGGTGAGGGTGATGGCGTCGGCCCCTCCCTCGGCCGCCGCCTGGGCGATCGTCACAATATTCGTGACGTTGGGGGTCAGCTTCGCGACCACCGGCAGCCCGCAAACGCCCCGCACCCCGGCGACAATATCGCGGGTTCGTTCAGGGTCGACTCCAAAGTCAACCCCTCCCGAGACGTTGGGACACGAGATATTCAATTCCAGCCCGGCCAGCCCCGCGACAGTCCCCAGACGCTCTGCCATCTGCAGAAACTCGTCGCGGTCGTGGGCGGCAATATTGGCAATGACTGAAGTCCCCAGACTCAACAGGTAGTCGAGGTGTTTCGACAGGAACACCTCGAGCCCATCATTGTCGAGCCCGATGGAATTCAAGAGACCCGAAGCGGTCTCCACTGTCCGCGGGGGAGGATTTCCCTTCCGCGGATGCAGCGTGATGGTCTTCGGAACGATCCCCCCCAGGCGTGCGAAGGGAACAAACGCCGCCATTTCGCGGGCGTAACCAAATGTTCCCGAAGCGACCAGAATGGGATTCGCCAGGTGCAGGCGATTGAGCTCAACGGCAAGGTGGGGCACGAACAGGTCCAGCATCAGCCGGGACCGCGATCGTGGTTCCTCCACGCATCGCCGGTTCCAGCAGGGAACAGCGCAGCGCGGGCATCCTATGCCGTGAGCGGTCTGGCGGCAATCACCCGCCCGACCGGCCCACTCCTCAGACCACCGTTAGATCACACCGCCGTGGGTGCGGTACGGAGTCTCGAAATCGGGCTGGTCGAGGAACCAGAACCGTTCCCAGATGTCGAGAATCTGGCGGAAGTTTTCGGAGGTGTAAATCAACTGCCGGGCCCGGCGATCGCGTTCCGACGAGAAGATCGGAACGATACAGCCAGAGTTGATCAGGGCAGTGGCGGCCAACAGCGTGCAGAGAATGAACTTCCGCATGGGACTCCTCCATGAGTAGCCAGACGGGGAGCGGGCCGCACTTGCAGAGCGTGCGGAACACACCCTCGCAGAACCAGCCGCCAGACCTGTGACCAGGCCTTGGGCCAACTCAGCGAAATCGGACGTAAAGCAGGCAGCCAGAACGGCTTGAAGAGACGGGAGGCAGGCGAGCCGACGTGGCGTCAGGGACGCGAATCGGTCGAAGGGGGCGAGAGCTTGGAGGGAGAATTGGCTTGAGCCAGAAGGGCCAGGGCCTCGGCGGCCGCGGCTTCTTCCAACTGCCGCACCTTTTCTTCCATTTCCTTGCCAGGCTTGAAGGTGACGACAAACTTCTCGGGGACAAAAACTTTCGCCCCAGTCCGCGGGTTTCGCGCTTTCCGGGCCGCTCGTTTCTTGACCTCGAACACGCCAAAGTTCCGCAGCTCAATCCGCTTTTCCGCGATCAGTGTTTTCACGATCGCGTCGAACGTCTTCTGAACGATCTCTTTCGTCTTGAGCTGGGTCATTCCGATCTCCTCGGAAATCGCCTTGACGATCTCTTTCTTGGTCACGACTCGAATCTCCCCGCGAGAGGTGTCGCCGGTCCGAAAGACCGGGTCCAGCGTCGGGTCGACTGTACTGCCGGAATCGACATAAAGTCAAGCCGAGACGACTCTTCACGCGACGAGAGCCTGTCTTTCCAACCCCCGTTTTGCCGCAGGGAACACCCCCGGCAAAACAGTCTGTGAACGACCGGCTGACAGGAGTTATCGGCTAGCGCTTGTCGGGAACTTCAGCAGAATCGCTGCGACCGGAATTTTTTTCCTCACGCAGAAACATCACCAGCGGCCGGTAGTCCCATCCCGCCTCGTGCTCATCGTGCAAGTCCTTGAGGCGCTTCAGGTAACGTTCAGAAAGCTCCTCTCCCACCCCGGCATATCCCGGATCACAAAAGTACACGCGGCAGCCCAACGGCCGCCGCTCCCGGGCCGTACACAGCGCCCCCACCTGATACGGACAGCCCCTGTCATCGATCGGAGCGTCGGCCGCAAACGATTGCTGAAACAAGAGTTGCGATTCAGCACGCGAGAGAAACAGGGTGTGACCGTACTCCCGGAACCGACAACAGCGGCCGCTCAAATCGCACACCGGTGCCGCTGCAGCAATCTCCCGTCCCAACTCCTCATAGAGCACGGGCAACTGAGACACGACTGCCGCCAGCCCGGCCGCGGTGGGCTTCCCCTCGTCCGTCGGCATGCGACTAGAGATCGATCACGGCCGCCTGGGCCTGAATCTCATCCAATTGATACAGCCGCCCCTCACCCGATCCAGGACAAATCGCCACAGTCTGCTTCCAGGCCCGCGGGTTCGCCAGGTTCGAATTCCAGAAGGGCCACGTGCGGCACTGTTTGGGTCGGGCAGTGTACACCTTGCAACCCCGGGTCTGCGGGTCGAAATAGACGCAGTCCCCGTTGGCAAATTCCTTCAGGCTGACCTTCTTTCCCAACCGGCGGGTGTGCTCGACCCGCACGGTCCCCTCGTCGACCCCCAGAACCTGAGCAATCTGTCGGATCTCTTCGTCGTCGACCCAGACATATCCCTCAGATCCCGTACAGCAATTGCCGCACTGGGTGCAGGTAAACCGCAGACCTTCGTGGTACCAAGGCTGTGTGCTCATAAGGAAAATGCTAATTGTACCTTTCCCGATCCGCAACCCGCGGGCGTTTGCCCCCCCTACGCCGAATCAGATAAAATGAACCGCATTCATCCCTCCCCGCCAGCCATCATCGCCGGCCTTCATCTGTCCCTCCTCTTCGTCCCCGCGTGAAGGATCACCACATGCCCGCCCCCGCTTGCAGAGAGTTTCGGCAACTGCAGCCGCTGCTGTCGCGCCGCTCGCTGCTCGAGTTGGGAATGCTGGGAACCGCCGCTTCCCTGGTGACCCCAGCGCGGGCTTGGGCGAATGGCGGCGTGACGATTCCCACGAATTCCCAATTTGGTCACGGCAGCGGGTTTGGGAAGGCCAAGGCCTGCATCCTGATGTTCATTTGGGGCGGCCCCTCCCACCTTGATACCTGGGATCTCAAGCCGAACGCACCCGCCGAAATCCGGGGAGAGTTTCGTCCAATCGCCACCACTGTCCCCGGGATTCAGGTGTCTGAGCACTTCCCCAGGCTCTCCCAGCGGGCCGAGCACCTGGCGATTGTGCGGTCGGTGACCCATGACGACCCGGCCCATCTGTCGAGCGTGCATCACCTGCTGACCGGCCGCCATGCGGTCCAGGTGAAGTCGGATGCGATCTCCCCCTCTCGGAAAGACTCTCCCCAGATCGGTGCCGCTCTCGCCCGACTGCGTCCCAGCGAGGGGCTGTTGCCCCAGTCGGTCACGATGCCCTGGATGGTGAATCATCCGGCCGCTCCGGGAGGGACCGCTCCCGGCCAGCACGCCGGTTGGTTCGGAGCGGCGTTTGATCCGTTTCTGGTGACGGGCGACCCCAATCATCCGAATTGGCAGGTCTCGGGACTGCGGGGGATCGACGGAATCCCCGGGGCCCGGCTGCGATCGCGCGAGTCGCTTCTCGCCAGCCTCGATCACACCGAACCGGGCGCATTTGGCGGCATGCAGCAGCGGGCCTTTGAGATGCTGACCGCCCCCGAGGTCGAGCAGGCGTTCGACCTGTCGCGCGAAACCCCCGAGACCCGCAACCGGTACGGACGGCACATCCACGGGCAATGCCTGCTGCTGGCCCGCCGGCTGGTGGAAGTGGGAGTGACCTTCGTGTGTGTCAACTGGCACCAGGACGGGGCGAATTTCTGGGACACCCACGGCGACAACTTCAACCGCCTCAAGCGCGACCTCATGCCCCCCGCCGATGCCGGTTTCTCGGCGCTGCTGCAAGATCTCGAAGAGCGCCACATGCTCGATGAGACGCTGCTGGTCTGGGTGGGGGAATTCGGCCGTCGGCCGCAAATCACCCCGGGAAACGCAGGCCGCGAGCACTGGCCCTGGTGCGGCAGCGCGGTCTTCGCGGGGGGCGGCATCCGCGGCGGCCAACACTACGGCCGGTCCGATTCGCAGGGGGGCTACCCCGCCGAAGGGGCAACCTCACCGGCCGACATTGCCGCGACGATGTACCACGCCCTCGGGGTCCCCCCCGACCTGGAAGTGCGCGACCGGACCGACCGGCCGCTCAAACTGACCGAAGGTCAACCGCTGGTGCCGCTGTTCTGAAACACAAGGATGCTCCCCGCGGCTTGTCCGTACGACAAATTTGAAAATTTGTCGGTGAAAAGCCCGGCTGCCAGCACCAGCTCACCCAGCGGTCCCCAGTCACCCGGCGCCGGCGGGCCGGTCCCATTCCCAGAGTTGGTTCAGACCGAAAAGACATTCATACAACCACTGACGTCCCAGTCCCCCAGCCCTTCAGCAGTCTCCTGGAGCATTTCCCATGGACGAGTTTTTGGCGGCCGCGATTGCCGAGGCGGAACAGGGGTTGGCCGAGGGAGGCATTCCCATCGGCTCGGTGCTGGTCCACAAGGGCCAGATCCTCGGACGCGGACACAACCGGCGGGTCCAACAGGGGAGTGCCATTCTGCACGGCGAAATGGACGCCCTCGAAAACGCCGGCCGGCAACCGGCGTCGGTCTACGCCGAATGCACGCTCTACACCACGTTGTCCCCCTGCCCGATGTGCACGGGAGCGATCCTGCTCTACCGCATTCCGAGAGTGGTGATTGGCGAAAACCAGACCTTCCTCGGAGAGGAAGCGCTGCTGCGCAGCCGGGGAGTCGAACTGACCGTCGTCCAGGACCCGCGGTGCGTCGCCCTGATGACCAGATTCATCCGCGACCACCCCGAACTCTGGAATGAGGACATCGGGGTGGTCTCGGCGGAGTCGTAGCGTGTGTCAGCGAACGTGGTGACAGACCTCCAGGTCTGTCAGTCAAATCACGATCGCATCCACCCGCCAAAACCATGGCTGACTGAACGCACAGGCTGACAAGCCTGTGCCACATCAGCTCTTTTCGTGTCGCAGCGTTGGGTCGACCGCCCAGGCCGCCTTGTCGGCGTCGAAGCCTTCTCCCAGGAAGGCCGCCAGTTCGCGGGCGACTCCCTGGGGGTCCCGCAGCACGTCGTGGTACTTCACGTCGATCACATCCAGCACTCCCTTCTGCTGGTAATGGCTGAGCAGCGCCCGCACCTGCCGCACCTGCTGGCGGTAGGTCTTCTGCAGCGCCTCGTCGGCGATCTGCCCTCCTTCTTTCCCCAGCCGCGCCAGCAGCTTCTTCTGAGAAGAGATGATCTCCTGTAGCGGACGGTGCATCATCACCAGCCGGTACTTGTGGTTCTGCGGCAGGTGCGGCAACAGCTGGGCCACGATCTTCACCGCCTGCCCCTGCGCCTCTCCCAGCCACTTCTGGTCGGTCGCCAGCTTCCGCGCCCGTTCGTGCTCGAGGTAACCCCGCGGATTGCTCTCGTCGGCCGGGCGATGATCGTCGATGAAGACCGGGATCCCCCCCGCCTGCAGCATCTGCATCATCATCGAGGTTCCCGACCGGGGCAGACCCGTCACGACCATCACGGTCTGATCGCGTGGCGGCAGGTTCACCTTGCCGGGCTTGGCCCCGCCCGGCAACTCGTTCGCCTCGAACACCTCCCGCACTTCCTGCGGATGCACCCCCTGGTCGGCCAGGGCCGCGGGAGTGACCGATTGCCACCGCCGGGCCTCGCGCCCCAGTTCGCGATGCCGGGCCGCCAGCTCGGCCTGTCCCGTTTTCCGGTAGAGCCGCGCCAACTCCCGATGGGCCGAAGAATACAACGGCGAGATCGTCAGCGCCTGCTTCAGCGATTCGATCGC
>Ga0315899_10000401_pt1 | contig 52683 bp, 43 predicted proteins | sample LakEriMetagenome_2_FD_203518 | JGI IMG/M metagenome (GOLD analysis project Ga0315899, IMG submission 203518) | Freshwater fungal communities from buoy surface, Lake Erie, Ohio, United States - Buoy 4 MA112 | ecosystem: Environmental > Aquatic > Freshwater > Lake | place: USA: Lake Erie, Ohio... | reverse complement strand
CACACTAGGCACCTGTGGATTGACTGTCGGTCGAACCATAATTGATTGAGTGTCTGTGTCAAGCGGAACACTGAATGTAGTCGACCCCGAGCGATCTGTCTTTTGCACGAGTCTCCGAGAAAACGCGCTTCCATCAATACTGCTGACTCTAAGAGCCAAGTCTGGCACGGGTGTTCCGTCACGCAGATGCACGCTGATTACCACATCGACTTCACGTACAGCAATCGCGGGTTCACCCACACTACATACAGCCCGCACGCTAGTAGAGAAAAAAGCGATCAGAGTCAGAACAAGCCGAGCTACTTCAACTTTCTTGTTTTTCACACAGGTTCCATTCTGGATCAAAGAAAAGCTCCTGCTCGGGAAATGCTCCAAACTCTGCTGGCCGCTCAAGGATGGCAGGTGGCATCACCTCAACAGCACCCCGGTGAAGTGCCACAGGCTGCCCTGCTCTGCGGGCTGCATGTGTGCCCTTGATCCTCACACATCGCATGATCGTACAGACTTCCCCGCCGCCATGCAACAACCATCCGTCACCACACGCGCTAGCGGACCAGATGACCCCGCACGCACACCATGTCTTCGCGCCTTGCCACGAATGCCGAATGCCGCGCCCCACCAAGCTGCCACAACATCACGCACACTGATTCGCGGTGCAAAACTCCCCCAACACGACACGTTGCGCGCGCACACTTCTCGAAATCTGCACGCGCGGACCACGCTTGTGCGCTCAATCCATGCCCTCGGCCCCTTTTCTGCTTGCATCACACCAGACATTCTGCGAAAATGCGCACTGGTGGCCCGTCACGAGTCACCAAGTTCCTCTGTTCGCTTTAAGCGGCGGCAGTCAGCCAGCAAAGTCGAAGGCGACAATGCAGCAGACGCGCCCGATGATCGAGCGATCACGGACTTGGTAACAACCGAACCATCCACCAGCGGTCTTGGGGTAGTTGTGCATGCCCCAGCGTGCACAACTCTGGAGGAAGGGAGCCAACCACTCACTGCCTCTTCGTGGACCAAGCCACGATGTCGAGCGCAAGCTCGACAAGCCCAAGCCCGCCAATTCCGGTGCGCCAGCCGCTTACCCGCTTTGCTCCTTGGAGCAAAGCAGGCCGATCATCCCACGCACGCGGAACCTGAAAGCTGGCTCCAACCCCACCAAAGCACCGAAGCCGCCACAACGGCCCCGGCATCGCCGTGTCTTTACTGCCTTAACCCTAGTGCCTAGTCCCTAGTCCCTAGTGCCTAGTGCCTAACAAAAAAACACCCCAGCCAAGGCCGGGGTGTTCAATCGTTCAATCAGTTCGTTCAGCCCTGCTTCTTCGCCCACTCGTTGAACTCTTCGGCCTTCATTTCCGTCACCTTCGCCTTGGCGAGGATGGCGTCGAGGCTCTTGTGGTCGCGGATCTGCGTAATCAGCGCGTTCACCTGATTGGTGCGGCGCAGTTCCTGGGCCATCTGGTCCGGGCGCACGTTGCGCTGCATCGCCATCTGCGTGATGCGCTGGTTGACTTCCTGCTGCGTGACCTGCGTGTTGAGCTGCTCAGCAACGCGGAACATCACGAAGAACATCTTGAGGTCGCGCTGAGCCGCCGCGCTGCTCGCAGCGCGGAGTTCGGCCATGTGCTCTTCGATCTTGTGCGGTTCGATGCCGCGGTACATCAGTTCGAGGCGACGACGCTCAAGCGTGCGAGCCGCCTGCTGCGCGGTGACGCGAGCGGGCAGATCGACCTTCGTGCTGTCGCCCAGATACTTGCTGATCTGGCTGTGCATCGCCGACTGCTGCTGGATCTGCACGTTGACGCCTAGACGCTGCTTGATGGCGTCCTTCATCTGCTGCTCGGATTCGAGGCCGAACGCCTTGACGACGTCGTCGATCTTCGCGGGGATGATGCGATCGATGCGATCGATCTTGAAGGTCATCGTCAGGTCCGCGTTGCGGATCCCTTCGACTTCGTGCTGCTCGGGGCCCTTGGCCTTGATCGTGAACTCATCGCCCACGCCGGCCTTGCCCATCTGCTTGTCGAAGTCTTCGACCATGATCCCCAGGATCATGCCCTTGCCGTTCTTGTCGGCGGTGGGCTTCTGGACGACCGCGCCTTGCAGGTCGTAGAAGGACTCGCCCTTGGGGCCGGTCATCTTGGCGTGACCGGTCAGGTAGTCGCCGGCTTCCGCCGCGTCGCGGCTTTCGAGCGAACCTTCATTGATACAGATCTTCTTGATCTCGTCGTTAACCACATCGTCGGTCACTTCGAGCATGGGCTTGCGAATCTCGATGCCATCGAGGCTGGGGAGTTCGAACTCGGGGAGCACTTCGACTTCGACTTCGAAGGAGAAGGGCTTGCCATCCTGCAGTTCGACCTTGTCGAGGTTGCCGCCCGAGGGGTCGCCGACGATCTTGAGCTTGAGCTCAGTCACGGCGTCCTGGAAAGCCTTGCTGGCGAGCTCGGCCTTCGCATCCCGACGGACGTTGGCGCCGAACTTCTTCTCGACGAACTGACGCGGCGCGCGGCCCTGGCGGAAGCCCGGGAGCGTGACCTGGCTGGTCAGCACATCGATGCTGGTCTTTAGCTTCTCCTCGACGACCGACGCAGGAACCTCGATCGAGAGTTTCTTGAGATTGGGTCCGGCATCGACGACGTTGACTTTGTTGGTGGTGGACATGACGGGCGACCTTATGGCGAGAACCAGCGCAATGCGCGACCGCACGCCTCATGCTCCGACACAGAAATTCGGCGCACGAAATGGGGGCGTGACGGAAAGCGGCAAGGATAGCAGCCCGGGCGAGCAAGGCAACGAAGTCCAAACAATCGAAACCGGACGGGAGGCGGGCTATGCTCCCCTCCACGAATCGCCGGAGTGGCGGAATGGCAGACGCGCCGGATTCAAAATCCGGTTCCCCCTAAAGGAGTGTGGGTTCAAGTCCCTCCTCCGGCATTGCCGGAACCTCTTCGCCTTACAGGGCGGATGGTCGGCTAAAATCCTGTCCTGCGATCAGGCACTGATACGGGCGCGTTGCCCGGGTTTTTCGCATCGCTCTGTCCCACGGGGGCACGGGCTGCGGGCCGTTGAGTGTACTGGGAACAGGCGAGACAAACACCCGCGTCAGGCGGGAAAGGAAAGTGACAATGGGCGATCAACCCCAAGGCGAACAGCGTCAGATCCAACTCCGCATCGACGAAAGCAAGATGCAGACGACGTACGCGAACACCATCCGCACCAGCACGACCCAGGACGAAGTCGTTCTGGACTTCGGCATGAACCTCCCGGTTCCCGGTCCTGACAACCAGCCCGCGCTGGTCTTCGGCGTCGGCAGCCGCGTGGTCATGAACTGGCAGGGCGCGAAGCGTCTGGCCATCAGCCTCGGCCAGGTTGTCCGTCAGTATGAAGAGCGCAACGGCGAGATCAACCTCGGCCAGCGCCAGGGCGGCCCCCGCATCAGCCAGTAAGTTTCACCACTCGTTGGCGAATCAGAACCCAGCCGTGTTCGGCTGGGTTTTTTCATGTGCTCACTTGAAGACGGCACCGGGCTCGATGCGCAGGACGGAGCGTGCGCTGAACATGGCGGTGACTGTCGCGATGAAGAGCACGACGACAAACGTGATAAGCGGCGTGTACCACATGAGGCGGAAGGGAAAACCAGTGTCGCGCAGGGCGACACCGAGCATGCAGCAGATGCCCAGACCGATGCCGTAACCCATGACGGCGGCGTATGAGGCCTGTGCGGTGACCATGCCAAGCAGCGTGCGATGACTGGCGCCGATAGCCTTGAAGGCGGCGTAGAAGCGGCTGTTCTCGGTGGTGAACATGTTCATCATGAGGCCCGTGATGGCGAGGCCCACCGCGAAGGCGAAGGTGATCATGACGGTGATCTGGCTGATGACGCCTGAGTTGATGAAGAACCAGATGACGGTGCGGCGCTTGAACTCGGCGGAGGTGAGAGCCTGCAACTGCGTTTGGCTTGAGATTTGTTCGGCGACGCGTGTTGCGTTCGAGCCTGGCGCGACGCGCACGAGCACGTATGTGAGCTGATTGCGCTGCGCGGGGAGCATGCGCGAAGCTGTGGTGTATGTGGTGTAGAGCACGGGCTGGGGCTGAAAGCGCGGCGTGCCGGTGATGTGACCGGCGATGCGCAAGGTGGTGGTGTTGACGACCACTTCGTCCCCCACTTCCATCGCGCGGGTCTGCACGTCGAGCAGGCCGGGCTGGCCGCTCCACCAGCGGGAGCGATCGGTGGGCACGACCATTTGATCACGCGTGCCGCCAAGATCGAGCAGGGCGGTGTCGGGCTCGCGCAGGCGCAACGCGCTTTCGCCTGCGGATGATGGGATACCCATGAGCGTTGCATCGTCGGCGCCGATGACATCGACCTGCACGAATGCGCCGTGCGGCATGCGTGCTGCGAACGCCCCGACGGTGAGGCGCGTGGCGGAGGCGACACCTTCGACACCTCGCACGCGTTCGACGACGGTCTGCGGCATGTTGATGGCTTGTGTGGCGGACTGGCAGGCGGGGTCCATGACCCAGACATCGACGCCTGGGTTGTCCGCGACGAGGCCGTACGTGCGCGAGAGCATGCCAGCGAACATCGAGACGAGCATGGTCATGAGGAAGGTGGTGACGGCGATGCCGAAGAGGACGCCGAAGCACTTGCTGCGGTCGCCCAGCAACATGCGGATAGCCAGACGGATCACGCGCGGCCTCGCTTTCGCATGGCGTGGACGATCATGTTCTGCACGCCGCCGATGATGAAATCGGTGAGTCGCTCGGCGAGATGATCGAGCTGGGTCTCGTCGTCGGGCACTTCGATGCCCATGTTTTTGAGGGCGGTCCGACCATGCACGAAGTTGGAACACAGACTGAAGATGAAGACAAAAGCGTGCTCGCGCACGTCGGGATCGATGGGGTCGGTGTAGAGCTGATCAATCAGCGAGAGCAAGTTGGCGCGGACGGGCTGGCCCATTTCCTCGACGAGTTGGCGAGCGTCGCGATGCTTGATGCTCAGGGCTCGCAACATGAGTTGCTGGCTTTCGGCACTGACGTGCTTGCCTCGGCGGGCGGTGCGGAGTACCCACAAGACGAACTGCTTGAGGGTTTCGCGCGGTTCATCGCTCACGGGGACGACGGGGTGTGCGCCGTTCTCAAGGATGGAGGCGGCGGCGTCGCGCATCACGGCGGTAATGAGGCCGGCTTTGTCGCCAAAGTAGTAGCGGATGGACGCAAGATTGCTGCGGGAAGCGGCGGCGATCTGGCGGGTGGTGGTTTCGTTGAAGCCTTGCTTGGCGAAGAGCGTGCGAGCGGCACGAAGGATGCGCTGGCGACGTTTGTCACCCACGCATAAGGCGACTTGCTTGCCCGCGAGCCTGGCGGCAGGACGATCGGGGCGGGGCCGGGGGTGACCGGAAGGTAATCGCATGATTACATTCTACGTTCCAGCCGCGTCATTGTTAACCATGCGATTACATTTTTCGCGCGGTGGTTATCCGGCATTGCCAGTCTTAACAATTGCGCAGGGGGCGATGCCAACAATTCGGCATGTCCAGTTCGCAACCGACACCGCCCGCCGCTCAGTTGCTGGAACCAAAGGCCGTCCTGGCGTCGCTGGGTGGCATTTCGAATGAGGAATCGTCGGCGTTGGCGGGGCGACGGCTGGCGGTGATCGACATTGGCAGCAATTCCATCCGGCTGCTGGTGGTTGAACTGGTGGACAGCGCGCACTGGAAGGTGCTGCATGAAGAACGGTCGATGACGCGGCTGGCGCATGGGCTGTCGGAGACGGGGGCGATCGCGCCGGATTCGCTGGCGCGGAGCGTTGAGGCCGTTGTGCGGTTCAAGGCGATGGCGGATAAGCAGGGGGCGACGGTGCGTGCGTTTGCGACGGCTGCGGTGCGCGATGCGAGCAATCGGGCGGACTTCACGAGTCTGGTGAAGGATCGGGCGGGCATTGCTGTCGAAGTGATCTCAGGGCTGGATGAAGGGAAGCACACGTATCGCTCGGTGGCGCGGGCTTTGGATCTGTCGCACGGGCTGTGCGCGGTGATTGACATCGGCGGCGGCTCGATGGAAGTCGTGTTCAGCATGGATGGGGTGATTACGGAGAGCACGACGATGCCGCTGGGAGCGGTGCGACTGACGGAGGCGTTTGGCGGGCCAGAACTGGCGGCGGGCGAGAACTTTCAGAAGATGAAGCGGCATGTGAAGCGCACGATTGCGGAAAGCGTGCGGGAACATGCGGTGCCGCCCGCGATGCTGGTGGGCTGCGGCGGCACGTTCAACACGCTGGCGACACTCGCCGCGGCGGCGCGCGGGGTGGTGATCTCGCGGAACAGCCCTGCGCTGCGCGAGATGGCTCCGATTTCGCACGATCAACTGGCGGCATTAATTGAGGACTTGCGGCGCGTGTCGCTTGCGGAACGGCTGCGCAAGCCGGGACTGCCCAGCGACCGGGCGGACATCATCATCGCAGGGCTGCTTGCTGTTGAGCGGCTGATGAAGCACACGGGGGCGACGCGCATTCACTGCTTTGCAGGCGGCGTGCGCGAAGGGCTGCTGCTGCGGATGATTCGCGATATCTCAAGCGAAACGACGGCGGGCGGTGACCCGGCGACGCTGCTGCGAGAAGTGCGAGAGTTCGCGTCGCAGGCGCGGTATGAGAAGGCGCACAGCGAGCATGTGGCGACACTTGCGCTGTCGCTGTATGACCAGTTTCTGGCGGAGAGTGATCTGATTCCGCGGCTTGGCAGTGAGCCCATGGAGCGGGAACTGCTGGACTGCGCCGCGATACTGCATGATGTGGGCATTTTGGTGTCGTATGAGAAGCACCACAAGCACAGTGCGACGATGATTCGGCATGCGGAGCTGGCTTCGCTGACGGCGCGGCAGCAGGAGATCGTGGCACAGGTGGCGCGGTATCACCGGCGGGCGATGCCTGATGCGAAGCATGCAGTGTTCAATGCACTGCCCGTGAAGGATCAACAGGTTGTCTCACGGTTGGCGGGCATCTTGCGCATCGCGGATGGACTTGATCGCACGCACGGGCAGATCGTGACGGCGGCGAACGTGCGATTTACGCGTGGTGCGGTGCGCATCGAAGCGCATGCGACGATGGACGCGGTAGATGAGGTGAAGGCCGCGGGCAAGAAGTCGGACCTGCTGGCGCGGGTGATGCGCACGCCGGTAGAGATTGTGGCGGTGCCTGCGGTGACGATGTGATGCGGTCGTGATCGCCCGGTTGCGTGATTGCCAGGTTGGGTGATTACTGGGTTGCGTGAATGCCAGATCTAGCGAGCGATGATGCGGCCGCCTGCGGAGGTTTCAACGCGGGTGATGGTGCAATCTCGTGAGAACTTGGCGCGGTACATGTCGCGCAGGGTGCGAGAGAGCGGGGCGACGACATCGGGCTTGCAGAGGACGATGGCGCAGCCGCCGAAGCCGCCCCCCACCATGCGGGCGCCGAAGACGCCGTCGTGAGCGATGGCAGCGGCGACGATGGCGTCGAGTTCTGCGCAACTGACGCGGTAGAGATCGCGCAGTGAATCGTGGCTGCGCGTGAGCAACTGGCCCAGACCCTTGATATCGCCTCGCTTGAGCGCGTCGACTGCGGCGTGGACGCGGGTGTTCTCTTCCATGACGTGGGTGGCGATGTTGAACTGATCGTCAGAGATTTCGGCGCGGCGATTCTCGATGCTGGCGAGGTCGACGTCGCTGAGGTAGAGCGCACCGAGCAGCGTTTCGAGCTGTTTGCAGGCTTCGACGCGCGAGGCGTACTCACCTGCGGCGAGAGCGTGCTTGATGTTGCTGTTGACCACGAGTACCGCGAGTTGGTCGGGCGGCGGCATGGGGACGAATGTGGGCTTGTAGGGTTCGCGGCAGCGCATCATCATCGCGGTGCCTTCTTTGGCGAGAACGGCGATGGCTTGATCCATGATGCCGCAGGGCACGCCTGCGAAGTTGCGTTCAGCTTCGCGGCAGGCGTTGATGACATCCCACTGTGACAGCTCGACATCTGCCGCGGCCTGCACCCACATGGCGAGAGCGACTTCGAGCGCTGCGCTGCTCGAGAGACCGCCACCCAAGGGCACGTCACTGGCGATGACCATGTCGATGTTGGTCAGGGGTTTGCCGCCGATCTTGGCGGTGAGTTCGCGAGCGCGGTCGATGGCACCGGCGACGTAGCTCTTCCAACTACCGCGGGAAAAGCCGCTGGGGGGCTTGCCACCTGCGAGGGGATAGAGATTCTTGCGGATGTCGACGAGCCAGAGTTCGCCCGCGGGTGCGTCGGGATCGAGCGGCGCGGTTGCGCCGGCATCGGCGGCGAAGATGCGGCTCATGCCTTCGATCTCGCCGGGCGCGGCGATGACGTAGCAGTGGCGATCGATGGCGAAGGGGAGCACGAAGCCGCCTGAATAGTCGGTGTGCTCGCCGATGAGATTGACGCGGCCAGGGGCAGCGGTGATCCAGACAGGCTTGCGGTTGAACTGCTGGATGAAGGCGGCGACGCCACGGCGCAAGGCTGGGCCATGCGGGCGCGGGGCGGCGGGCGCTTGGGGCGCAGGGTTCATTGTGTCGGGAGCGTCAACTTCCGGTCCCATCATCAACTCCGCGTGAGGGGTGCGGTGGGCAGGCAGCGGCGATCAGGCCCCGCGGCTGGCCCACACGTGAAGGACCATCGCCAAGAAGACGACGAGAATCAATGCGAAGTGAAGGCAGGCAACCCTTATCGCGCGTTTGGGCGTCCACCTCATCAGCATGATGAGCACACACAGATATGCGCCGATGCCCAATAACGGCTCCTCGAGTTTGATGTCGAGTCCGAGTTGCATGTTGAAGAAGAGCCACGCGCTGGCGACGGCGACGCTCATGCGAGCGAAGACATCGCGCCAGGCACCGAGCGGGCGAGCTTCGATGCGTGACCAGCCCCATGCGGCGACGAGGCCTGTCGCGGAATGCAGCAGCGTGTTGTAGATGGTGGAGATGATGACGGCGAGCTGCGAATGCTCGGGATTGACGACGTTGGCCGCGCCAATCCATGCGGCGATGATGGTGAGTGCGCCGGCGAGACCGAAGTAGAAGTTGCTGTTTTTCAGGCGAGGATCGAGCAGCGGCTGGGTAAGGGGCTGGGGTGATTCCTCGTCATCGTCTTCGTCGTCGTGGACGGAGGTGCGGCGCTCCATCTCTTCGCGTTCGAGCTGCTTCTCAAGCTCGATGGCGCGCTTGACGGCTTCGCTCTTGGGCGGCGGGGTGTGCGAGGGCGGTGGCGCGGGCTCGAGGTCGTACGCGGCGGCGGCGTCACTGGGCGCGCTTGGCGCGGGCGTGGCGTCGGGCTGAAGCGGCTTGGAGGATTCGTCAGACATGGGTGCGAAGCCCTGCATGCGAGATTTATCGACCGCGCGATGCGGTGATTGGTAAGGATTCTGACGAACCGGAGGCGAACGGGGCGGCACAGGTGATACAGACGATTTTCAGCGCTTGCCGCGGACGAACCAGTCCATCAATTCGTGTCCTTCTGTCAGACGAATGCCGCTGGCTGAGGCGGCGAGTTCGGTGAACTCGTGCTGGTGCGTGGGCGTGATACCTGTGCCTGCGAGCAGGAAGGGGACTGGTGTTGCGTCGTGCTTGCGGGTGCTGCAGAGGGTGTAGTGATCAGGCATCATGAGGAGGCGGTGGTCGCCTCGGCGGGTGAGTTCGCGCGTGATGGGGCCGACGATGTGCGTGTCGATGGCCTCGAGTGCGGCGACTTTGGTGGCGATGTCGCCTTGGTGGCTGGCTTCGTCGGGACTTTCGACGTGGCAGCAGACGACGTCGTAGGTGTCGAGGGCGGCGATCGTGGCTCGGCCCTGGGCGGCGTAGTCGGTGTCGTGGTAGCTGGTGAGGCCGGGCACTTCGAGGCGGTCCCAGCCGATGTAGGCGGCGATGCCGCGGAGGAGATCGACGCTGGTGATCATGCAGCCGCGGAGGCCGAAGCGTGATTGGAAGCTGGGGACGGTGGGCTTGGTGCCTTGGCCCCAAATCCACGCCATGGTGGCCATGCGTTTGCCTGCGGCTTTGCGTGCGAGGTTGATGGGGTGCGAGGGGAGGAAGTCGGCGGAGAGGAGCATGATGCGGCGCAGTTTTTCTGCGGCGGCGTCGCCCTTGGGCAGATGGTCGCGCCAGGGTTCGCCCGGCACGGCGTGGGGCGGCGTGGTGGTGACGCCTGCGTAGCTGGTGCCCGAGGAATCGACCATGATGTTGCGGTAGCTCACGCCTGGGTGGAGCGCGAGACTTGCGAGGAGGGCGGGCTCTTTGCTTTGCAGGTGGGCGAGCAGATCGCGGAGCAACGTGCGGGCTTCGGCGTCGGTGATTGCGCCGGCGGAGTGGTCGAGCATCTTGCCGGCGTCGGGACCTTCGAGGCCTGTGGTGACGAAGTTGAGTCGGAAGATCCAGTCGTGCTGCGTGAGATTGAGGCCGAGGGCGGCGGCTTCGAGCGGGGCGCGGCCTGTGTGGTACTTGCGGGGGTCGTAGCCAAGCAGGCTCATGCTGCAGACGTCACTGCCTGCTTCGAAGCCAGGCGGCGTGGTGTTGGCGGTGCCCAAGGCGGCGCGAGCGGCGAGCGCGCTGGTGTGAGGCTGGCGGGCAGCTTGCATGGGCGTCTGGTTGCTCAGCGAAGGAATGGGAAGATCGCCGCCGCCGTCGGGGATGATGATGACCAGCTTCATACAGGCATGGTAGATGATGCTGGGTGGGGCGCGATGTGATTAGGCGCGAGTGAGTTCTTCGATGGCGTCGGCGGCGGCTTTGCTTGCGCTGATATCGCCGAAGCTGTTGATGACTTCCTGCATGCCGGCGATCTGGGCTTCGCGCTCGAGCGGGTCGGTGATGAGGCGCTCGGCGAGGGCGACGATGGGTTTGGGGCCGCCGTAGTGCGGGATGAGCTCAGGGATGATCTTGCGATTGGCGAGCAGATTAGGGAGAGCGAAGTAGCGCGTGGTGAGGACGGTGCGGGCGATAAGGAAGAGGAGCGGGTTGCTCTTTTTGTAGAAGATGACCATGGGCTTGTGCTGCTTGGCGACTTGCAGCGTGACGGTGCCGCTTTTGACGAGGGCGATGTCGCACCAGCGGATGACGGCGTCGGTGTCGGCGGTGACGATGCGGAGGCTTTCGGGCCAGCCGTGCGCGCTGGCGTCACCTGCGCGGCGGAGGCGATTGGCGACTTCGTCGTTGGTTGCGGCGACGACGCCCACAGCGCCGGGGAACTTCTGCTTGAGCAGCGCGAAGGCGTCGAGCAGGATGGGGAAGTGGCGGTTGAGTTCGTCGGGGCGCGAGCCGGGCATCATGGCGATGCGCGGATGGCCATCGCCGAAGGCGGCTGCACGCATGTCGACGGCGTGGGTGTCGATGGCGTGGTCAAACAGGAAGTGGCCGATGAAGCGGGCGGGGACGTTGCGTTGTTTGAAGAAGTCGATTTCGAAGGGCAACATGCAGAGGAGCATGTCGGTGCGGCGGCGGAGTTTGTGGATGCGCCAGCGGCCCCAGGCCCAGACCTGAGGGGCGACGAGGTGGATGACTTTCTTGCCGGCGGCTTTGGTGATGTCGCAGATGGGGCCGTTGGCGGCAGGAGAATCGACAGGGATGTGCGCGACGACGGGGGTGTCGCTGCGGGCGTTCTCCTTAAGCCAGGCTTCGATGCGTTTGTTGATGCGGTAGTGCTCGATGATCTTTGCGGCGCCGGGCATGCCCATGACGGCGTCGTCGCCTGTGCGCTCGATGACGGTGGCGCCGGCGCGGTGCATTTTGGGGCCGCCCCAGGCGAAGATGGGGTGCGTGGGATCGCGGCGCTTGAGTTCGGCGATGACGGCGCTGGCGTGATCGTCGCCGCTTGGTTCGAATGCGGTGAAGAGCAGCGCGGGTTTGCGGGGCGATTGGGGCAAGGAGCAAGCGTAGAACGCGAAGGTGCAAGTCGGCACGTACCGTCGGATGATGTCGTTGTTCGCGTCGCAACCTGTTACGCGTGAGCCTTTACCGGATGGGGTGTTTGTGCGCGTGGTGGTTGATCGGGGGATTGCGCAGTTTGGAGATTCGGCGGACGAGGGGCTGACGTATCGCCTGCCCGACGGGATGCGGGCGAGTGTGGGTGATCGCGTGGAGGTGCCGCTGGGGAAAGCTGGAAAGACGGTGGGCGCGACGGTGGTGAGTGTGGGTGACGGCGAGCTTGCACGCGGGATGCGCGGGGTGAAAGCGATTGCTACGTATCTGGGGCCTGCGCTGCATCCGCGGCTGCTGGAACTGGCGCGGTGGATGAGCGGGTACTACGTGTGTCCGCTGGGGATGGTGATTGCGAGCATGCTGCCGGCAGCGGTGAAGAAACGCACGGGCGAGCGGACGGTGATGCGCGTCAACTGGGGGAGCAAAGCGCAGAGCAGCGAGGAGCCAGCGATTGCGGCGATGCTGACGCGGGCGAGCAAGAAGGCTTGGGCGGCGATCAGCGCAATGCCGAAGGATGCGTTGCCCATGCTTGCGCCGGTGCTCCTGGAGGCGACGGGGATTGCGAGCGCCAAGACGCTCGAGAAGCTTGCGGGGCTGGGGCTCTTGACGCTGGAAGAAGCATCGACGGTGCGGGCGGGCGCGATGCCGGGGTTTACGGAAACGCGGAGCAGCAATGTGCCGACACCCACGGTGCAGCAGCAGCGTGTGGTGGATGGCATCGCGCCGAGCATCGGGACGTTTGGGGTGCATCTGCTGCGCGGCGTGACGGGAAGTGGGAAGACTGAGGTGTATCTGCGGCTGATTGCGCGGGTGCTGGAGGCGGGCAAGGGCGCGATTGTGCTGGTGCCGGAAATTGCGCTCACGCCGCAGACGAGTCAGCGGTTTGTTTCGCGATTTGGCGGCACGCGGGTGGCGGTGCTGCACTCGGGACTGACGGCATCGCAGCGGCATCGCGAGTGGGAGCGAGTGCGCAAAGGTGAGGCGAGCGTGATTGTGGGTGCACGCAGCGCGATCTTCGCGCCGGTGCGGGAGTTGTCGCTCATTATCGTGGATGAGGAGCATGACGGGAGTTACAAGCAGGATCAACTGCCGCGGTACAACGCGCGGGATGTGGCGATCAAGCTGGCGCACGGGATCGGGGCGTGTGTGGTGCTGGGGAGCGCGACGCCCAGCCTTGAGAGCTATGTGCATGCGACTTCGCAGGAGGGCAAGCCAGCCAAGTACACGCTGTGGGAACTGACACAGCGCGTGGCGGGTGGTGCGCTGCCTCCGACGCGCGTTGTGGACATGCGTGAAGAGCGCAAGCTGCGGTCGCGGGATGTGATGTTCAATCCGCGGGAGCAGCACCTGCTTGGGCCCACGCTGGAGAAGGAACTGGAACGCACGCTGAGCGAGGGCAAGCAGGCGATGTTGCTGCTGAATCGACGGGGATTTGCGTACTACCTGTCGTGCCCGACGCCGGCGTGCGGGTTTGTCGTGATGTGCGAGGACTGCGACAGCGCGCTGGTGATGCACCGCGACAGTCTGTCGCCTGCGGGTAACGTCGTGAAGTGTCACCATTGCCAGTTGGAGCAGGTGGTGCCCAAGGTGTGCCCGACGTGCGGTAAGCCGCTGGCGAGCATTGCGGGCGGGACACAGCGACTCACGGAAGAAGTGGAACGCAAGTTCGCGGCGGTTGGTCTGCGTGACGGCACGACGCTGCTGCGTGTGGACAGCGACACGATGCACAGCGCGCGGGAGTACTTTGAGACGCTGGGGAAGTTCGCGTCGGGGCATGCGCGGGTGCTGGTGGGCACGCAGATGATCGCGAAGGGGCTGGACTTTCCGGGAGTGACGCTGGTGGGCATTGTGGATGCCGACACTGCGCTGAACATTCCTGACTTTCGAGCCAGCGAGCGGACGTTTCAACTGGTGAGCCAGGCGGCAGGGCGTGCGGGACGCGCGAGTGATGCGGGGCGGGTGATCATCCAGACGTATTGCCCGCATGTGAGCGCGATTCGGCATGCGGCGGCACATGACTATGTGAGCTTTGCGAGCGAGGAACTTGTCACACGCAAGAACGTGGGACTGCCACCATTCACGCGGATGGCGCGCGTCGTGTGCCGGGATGAACAAGCCAGCAAGGCGAAGCAGCATGCGGATGAAGTGGCGGCTGCACTGCGGCAGCATGGGGCCGCGATTTCGGCGGAAGGAATCATCATCAGCGGGCCTGCGCCGTGCGCAATTGCGCGGGTGGCGAAGCACTTTCGATTCGGGATTGACGTCAACGCGGCGAACGCGACGTTGCTGCGAGACGTGCTGACGCGCGTGCGGAAAGCCGGGCTGCTGAAGAGCGACAACACGACGGCGGTGGATGTTGATCCGATTTCGCTGATGTAGTCATACCTTTGCGGCATGTCGCCACGCATCGCCATCGCGTCGCTCGTGTTCACGCTTGTGCTTGCTGTCGTCACGTTCTTTGCGCTTGCTCCGCAACAAACGCCGGCCAAGGTGTTGACGGATGCAGTGGCGACGCTTGATACGACGAAGATTCGCGAAGTGACCGTGACGCCAGCGGGCGCGAGCGGGCCCATTGCGACGATGACGCGGGATGCGGGACTAGACCTATGGCTGCTGCGCGAGGGCAGCAACGTGTGGCCCGCCGGTGATGCGCCGGTGCGCGGCTTTTTGCGGTTGGTATCGCAGCTTTCGCGGCAGCCGGTCGATGGAGCGACCAGTGCGCCGGGGAATGCAACTGTTGTGAAGCTGATGCGTGATGGCGCAGACGCCATCGTGCTGCACATTGCACCCACGGCGGTGGGCGGTCGTGTGGCGGTGTTTGAAGAGAGCAGCCAGATCACACGGCTGGCGGAAGCGGGACTGGCGACACTGTTCTCGCGTGATGCGCTGGCGGCGTGGCGATCGCAGCAGCCGATTGCCGCACTTGCGGGCCAGCCTTCGCGCGTGGTGGTTGATGCATCAGGCAAGCGGCTGGAGCTGGCGCGATTGCAGGAACGGTGGACGCTGGCGACGCCGGTTGTTGCGCCGGCGGAGCGGGCGCGTGTGGAGGCATTGCTGCAGGGCGCAGGGCGATTGACGGCGACGCGGATGCTGAGTGAAGTCACGTCGCGAGAGAACACGGGGCTGGACAGCCCCACTGCCATCGTCCGCGTGGTGACGAGTGTGCCTGCGCCGGTGGCGGGCGGAGCGGCACGGGTTGTGGAGCAGGAACTGACGCTGGGTGCAGCGTCAGACGCGAGCGGCAATGCGTTCTTCGCGAGCGCAGTTGCGAAGGATGCGAGCGGCGTGCTGTGGGGCCCGCAGATCATGACAGTGTCGCGCGAAGCGATGACCAGTCTGGTGGCAGACAGCACCAGCTACATCGCGCTGCGAGCGACGCAGGTGCCTGCGCCAGATGTGGGGTCGATGCTGCTGGCCCGCTGTGATGCGTGCATGACGGTGCCGAAACTCGAGCCCGTGACCAAAGCTGCGGCGAACGATGTGATACTCACGCGACGCGAGCAGGGCTGGAACCTCGCGCGAGGCGAGGCCAGTGCGCAGGCTGCCAGCAGCGTGCAAGCGGCATTTGCGATCTCGACATTACGACAGTTGTGCGAAACGCCCGCAGACAAGGTGCTGACATCGGCGCCGGTTGGCGCGGTGCCCGTGGCGACGGTCACGCTTCGGTCCATCGCGGGTGCGCCGCTGGATGTGGTGGCGATTGGCGAGATCGCGGATGCAGGCACGGATGCGCAGGGCAAGAAGGTGTCGGGCGTGGTGGTGCGCAGCGGCGGCGTGTATCGGCTGCTGATGAATGACGAAGCCCGGCAGATGGTGAAGGTGCTGGGCGAACTGGTGCCGGTCGAGGGCTGATGATGACGCGACGCGGTGTGCGTCGATGCTTCATCCGTCATTGCGTACCGCAAGATGCTCCCTTGTGACCAGACAAGCGGGGGCCGAGGGACAAGCAGGGGCCGAGGAAAAGTCAGGGACCGAGGAACGTGTCGTCTGCGCCGCGGGGAGATTCGCGGCCTTGCAGTGTGACGTTCGCGCGAGCATCGGCTGCATCGCGACGCGAACGCACGCGGATGGGATCAGACGAGCCGGTTTCACGCCACTGCTTTTCGCTGGCGGCGAGGGCTTCTTCGAGATTGGCCGGGAGCCAGAGGTTGTCGGGCTGGCCGTTGCTTGATGTGTGATAGGGCGTGCGGAGCCAGATGGCCGAACCATCGATGCGGAGGGCCCACTGACCTTCGCCACCGTGATTCCAGGAGTTCTCGTTGGCGTAGATCACGTTACCGACAATGGCACGGCGCACGACGGGCGATGCATCGGCGAGGACAACGGTGGAGCTGGGATCGCTCCACTGCGGGCGACGATCGCCAAACATGACGAAGTAGGAGTACGAAACGTCGTTGATGCTCTTCCAGTCGCGAGCGTCTTGCGGCAGGTCTTCACCACTGCACTTGCGATTGCCGCCGCAGCGGAGCTGTTCGAGCGTGGCGTAGTTGGCGCGACGGAGGGTGAAAAGGTTGGCGGAGTTGCTGTGCTCGACGTTCTTGCCGGTTTCCCACCAGGGCAGGCCGGCAAGGCTGGCGCTGGCCATGGGCAGACTGCCGCGTTGGTCGCCCGTGTAGAGGCCCATGGCTTGGGCGACGGTGTTCATGTTGCCGGCGCAGTTGACGCGGCTGGCGCGCTTGCTCCATGCGCCCATGAGGGGCCAGAGGACGGAGACACCCACGAGCAACGTGGCGGCAACGCTGACAAGATCGGCCCAGCGCCAGTTGCCACGACGGGCGGGCGCTTCTGCGAGGGAGGCAACGTGACCGGACCGGGCGCGTGAAGCGTCGATGCGGGCGAGAGTGCGCTCGATAAGCAGGTCGCGACCGGCGGCGGGAGTGGGCGTTGCGGTGATGAGATTGCTGAAGGAATCGATGCGCTGGGCGCGATCACGAAGTGAGGCGGGCACGCTGCGGAGATTGTGCTGGCTGTTGAAGTACGCATCCAGGGCTTCGGCATCGCTCACGGTCAGGCGCGGCTCGACTTCGTTTTGCGGCTGGCTTGCGGCGGGCTGAGCGGTTGCACGGAGGATGCGGGCGAGCGTGGCATCGACAAGTGCGGGATCGGGCGTGGGGCCGGCGGCGAGCGGCGAGAGTGCATCGGTGATACGGGCCTGACGCGGATCGGCGGGAGCCCAGTTGCTGACTAGCAGCGCGTCCAGAGCCTGCTGATCGGCGGGCGACAGGCGGTAGCGGCTGTCGGCGGCGACTGAGTCATCAGGCTGGTGTGGTTGCGATGGAGCCATACGTTGGACAGATTCCTTGCGATGGACGAGTGACTGGTGACTTCAAACCCCTACCGAATGACTTGGACTGTTCGTGATGATGTTCATGACTCGGGTTTGCTTTCGGACTGCACCTGCTGCCATGCCTTGGCAAAGCTGGCGACAGCGGCGTGCAGGCGACTTTTGACGGTGCCCAGCGGGATTTCCAAGTCGTCTGCGATCTGCGCGTAGCTAAGGCGGCTGAAGTACGCGAGGAGCAGGATTTCACGCAGCGTGGGGCTGAGCATGTCGATTGCCCGCTGCACTTTGCGATTCATCTCCTCCGAGTCCATGCGCGCGTCGGGTTGCGCGATGTTCATCTCCAGCAGGTCGATGAACGTTTCGCCATCTTCGCCCCCGACGGGAGCGGAGAGCTCGAGCGTTCGCCTGCGGCCCTTTCTACGTAAGTAGTCGCGGCCCTTGTTCGCTGCAATCGTAAAAAGCCAGGGCCGAAAACGCCTTGTGGCGTCGAAACTTGCGGCGGAGAGGTGCACCTGGAGGAAGGCTTCCTGGAAGATGTCTTCGGCACCGGCCTGGTCGCCCACGAGGCGGTAGAGGAAGCGAAGAAGCTCGGTGTGATAGCGCTCGATCAGGGTGCGCAGAGCACCGTTATCGCCGGAGCGATATCGCTCAAACAAGGCTTCGTCGCTGATCCCTTCCGCCAATCGCACGCTCCGTATACGGACAGAAATGGAAAACGTTCGCCCGAACGGCTGTTCACGGGTGAGAGCCCGCGACTTGTCCTGTGAGACGCTCGAACGTGACGCCCGTTTCCGGTCCGAAAAGAGCGAGGCCCTCGGCGCGGAGACGCGGAGCGTCTGTCGCAATGTATCGCTCCAGAACGTCGCGCGTTGGGAAGGTGTAGCGGGCCATGACGCGCAAAGGTTGCCCGTCGAGTCGGATGACGCTGGCGCTGGTCGCGCCGCCCACGCAGACTTGCTGGATGTGACCTTGCACCAGCCAATCGATGTAGCGTGCGCGAGTGGACTCGTCGGGCAGGGTGGCGATGACGGCGTAGAGAATCTCGTTGCTCATCGGGCGGGAGGTTAGCAATACAAGCGTTGGTGGTGCGTTAGCCGATGCAATCGGGGCCGGCGTGTGCCGGCAAGCACGCATGACGACGGAGCAGCATGATGCTGGCGGACCAGACCCAGCGGCGATCGCCGGCTTGCTGTCTCGTGCCATGCGCGGGGATGAGCGAGCGTGGCGCGAACTGGTCGGGGCGTATGGCCCGCGGGTGTTTGCGCTGGCGCAGTCGCGCTGCCATAACGCGGATGTGGCGGAAGAGATCATGCAGTCGGTCTTTGCGACTGTGGCGGTGAAGGTGCGGGGCAGGGATTACATCGAGCATGGCAAGTTTGAGGCGTGGCTGTTTCGCGTGGCGATGAACCGCGTGCGCGATTACGCCCGCAGCAAGAAACGCAGCAGTGCGCTGTTTCAGCAGAGCACAGAACCGGTGGCGGAAGCGGCGGCCCAGCGCGAACAAGAACGAACGGATGGCGAACAACTTTCGGCGTTGCGGGCGGCGATGGAGCAACTGCCCGACGCGGACCGGGAAGTTATTGAGCTGCGGCACCACGGCGATTTGAGTTTCAAGCAGATTGCGGACCTGTTGGACGAGCCGCTGGGGACGTTACTGGCCAGGCACCACCGGGCCCTGCGAAAACTGAAGGAACTGGTGGAAAATGCAATGCAGGGAGGCAGTCAGACGTTGAGCGATACGGGCGGGCAGCAGGTGATGGGTCACGGTAAACGGATGCAGGGAGGGGACGTATGAACGACATGAACACCAACACTGACAACTTCGCTCGCACGCATGAAGAGCCGGAGATGCTGACGCCGGCTGACTTGCTGGCGATGGAGCGCTCGCTGCGGGCCGCGGGGCTGGCTGCGCGGGCGGGCGCGACCAGCGAGCGGCTGGACCGCGTGGCGCAGGCGACGTGGAAGGCCTCGGCCGGTCATGTGATGGATGACGCGCCATCTGCGCCGCTGGTGTTTGTCGCGCCGCGGCAGGCGGTGTTCACGCCTATGCGGGTGGCAGCAATGCTGGCGATTGGCGCGGGGGTGATTGCGAGCCTGCTGGCTCTGCGCACGACTCCCACGCGTGAGTCTCGGGTGATTGCTCGCAGCGAAACTACGACACCGGCTGTGCAGACGCCCGCGCAGACGCCGGATGAACTGGTGATGTTTGACACGTACCTTGCGAGTGCGGATGCGAGTCGGAGCGGCATTGACGCGTTTGTGGAAGATGCGAGCGATTTGCAGGATCGGTTTGATGCGCTGTCGACGGGTGAAGACTGGTGGTCGGACACGGATGCCTCGGTGACGCAAGGAGCGAGCTGATATGACCGAAGCACGAGCATGGCGCGTTGCGCTGCCTTTGGGGTTGGCGCTGCTGACGGGTGGCGTGAGTGCGGCGTGGGCACAGCCTGAAGATGGTCCACCGTCGCGGCGCGATGCGGGGCCGCAAGCGGCGATGCGTGCGCTACTGAATGAGCAGGACCCCGAGCGGGCGAAGCAGGCGCTTGACGCCATGCTTGAGGAAGCGCGCGTGCTTGAGCGCGATCTGTCGGCTGCACGGGAGCGACTGAACAAGGGTGATGATGTGCGTGCGGTGCTGCGCGACCTGGGTGAGCGCCGTATGGCGGCTCGCGAGGGGATTCGCGAGCGGGCGATGGATCGGATGGGCGAACTGCGAGACGGGCAGCGCGGGCCGGGCGGTCCGGAATTGGGCGGGCGGCGCGGGGGCGAGCGGTTCATGAAGCCGGGCGGGTTTGCGAAGCTGTCGCAGGAAGAGCGCGATCAGCTGCGCGAGGATTTCAAGCGGGATATGCCGGAAGTGGCGGCGGATCTGGAGCAGCTTCGCGCGACGAACGGCGAGATGGCGGACATGCTCTTCAGTCGCATCGGTCCGCGGTACTTTGAAGCGCGTGAGGCGCGGCGGGTTGATCCGGCGCTGGCGGATCTTCGCATCGCGGAGATTCGCGGCACAGTGGATGTGCTGCGGAAGACGCGGGCGTACCGCGATGCGGTGAAGCTGGCTGCAGATGACGCGAATCGCACGACGGCGATTGCGACGGCGACGACGAACTTGCGTGAAGCCATTGCGCGGAACTTTGATGAACGGCTTGCGGTGCAGAAGCACGAGGCCGAGATGCTCGCGAAGCGGCTGGAAGAGCTGCGAGCGGACATCGCGAACAAGGGCGAACGCAAGGACGCGCTTGTTGATGACGCGCTGGATCGCATGGTGCGCGGGCTGCCGCCTCAGATGCAGGACGACGGGCCGCGTGGTCGACGTGATGGGCCTGAAGGCAAGGGCCGCGAGGACGAGAAGAACCGCCGGCAACCGCGGTGACGCGGCGACCGTACCTTTGAGCGTGCGAACTGGGCGCATGCATCCATATTCAGGCGGCGTGGCGACGCGAGGAGTTGCGGTGGGCTTGGCGTGCGCGCTGGCAGCGGTGATGTTGGCGGGCTGCGCGACAGAGACGCGTGTTGTTCGCAAGAAGCCGTGGTTTGCGGGATTGCCCGGTGTGGAAGGTGATGCGGCGGTGGTAGAGCCGACGAGGCAGGCGACGTATCTGGATCTGCCGGAAGATCAGATTCGCGTCGAGGAGCCAGATGGACGGGTGACGCTGCGAGCTCGCAACGGGCGTCAGCTCATGATCCATATCTACAACGCGCTGATGGATGGCGAGCGCGACTTGTTCACGCAGCAGGTGCTGAGCAATCGAACGAAGCAGGAGTTTCTTGCCAGAGGCAAGGATCCGGGCGAGGCGTTTGACATGCTGATGGCGATGGAAGATGACATTGTGGATCTGTTCAATGCGATGCCGTTTGGCGAACGCACGCCGGGGCTGTTTCTGACGAACGTCGGCGACAAGGTGCAGCGTGTGCGCGTGAGCGGGTTGCAGGCACAGCACATGAAGCTTGTGGGGATGGACATGGTGATGGAGCGCGGGGAGTATCGGCTGGTGTGGTTTGTGCCCAGCGGGACCAAGTAACGGGGGCGGGCTGCATCGTGTGCGTGTCGGCGGACGTATCCAGCCGACGCATGAAAAGGCCACTTTACATGTATCCTGGACTTGCGGCGGATGCGCGGCTGTTTTTGCCGCAGCAGGCGAAGCTGCCTGCGCTGGTCACGCCGGCGTGGCTTGCACCTGAGAAGCGGGAAACGCTGGAGGCGTATGCGCGGCGGATGGCGGAGGCGTTGATGCAGCAGCGAGCGCGAGAGGGTGCGACGGGAGCGTACTGCATCGGGGGATTTTCATTTGGAGGACAGGTTGCGCTGGAGATGGTGCAGCACCTGATGCCCAAGCCTGATGCGGTGGTCCTGGTGTGCGGCGTGCGAAGCAGGGCGCAGATTCTCCCGGCGTTTGTACGACAGCAGCGGCTGAGTGAGCATGTGCCGGCGTTTGTGCAGCGCGCGATGTTTGGGCCTTATGCGAGCTGGTTTGCGCAACGCGAGGGGTTGTCGGCGGAACATGCGAGCCTGCTGATTGCGATGGCGAAGGGCAATGACCCGAGCTTTTTGCAGTGGTCGAGCTGGGCGTGTGCCAACTGGCGCGGTGAACCCAAGGGCGTCGCGAATGCGCCGGGCGAAACCGGGGTCAAGGTGCTGCACTTGCACGGAGAGCGGGATCGCGTGATTCCTGATGTGCGCAAGCAAGCAATGACGACACTTGCAGGCGCAGGGCATCTGATCACATTCACGCATGCGGAGGCGGTCACGGCGTGGCTGCGGGAGGTGTTGGAGCGGTGATCGCGTGGCCACACTCCGGACACGGAGACAGCGGCGGAAGGTTCACCAGACTGTAACCGCAGCGATCACAGACGAGCGCACCCGCGGCGATGCGAGCGCGGCGACGGAAGTAAAACGCGAGCGCGACACATGTGACAGGCAGCCACCAAAGCGGCAGATACAGCGTTGTCATGCGATGGACGCCCCAAGGACCAACGACCGCGCCGCTACTCTGCCAGTTGGGCAGAAGACGCATTCCTACGCGAGGTGTGATGCTCTCAGCGCGCACACGCACGTTGCCCGACGTCCCGAATTTTGTATTGATGGTTGTGCCCTCGAAGTCGAAGGTGACTTCGAGACCCCCGGCAGGAACGTTCCACGTCACGACATTGATACCGCCAGCGGGAGTCGTCAGCACTGCAACATCGCCGATACTTGCCACTGCGGGCTTTGTGTGCAGACGCAGATAGATAAACAGCACGATCGTCATGGCCGCGAGCGCCACGCAGAGATGCGAGAGGTGGCGGATCGACTTTACCGACATGCCGTGGTACCACACTCCGGACAGACAGACGTACGCAGCGACTCAAGCGAGTAGCCGCACTGACGACAGAGCGACATGTGCTGCAACCGGCGGAACTTCCTGAGACTCACGAACAGCATGAGGCCAAACGAAGCAGGCAGCCACCACATGGGAATGAAGCACATGAACTGACGAGGTCCCGCCAACGGTGTGACTGGTGCGGCGCTGTTGGGGAGTTTCCATGTTTCTGCCAAAGCGACTTCTGCACTTGATGGCGACGGAGCGGCAGCATTTTGTGATTGTGTGACGGTGGTTGCCGGCGGGTCAAACCACGTGCCGCTCATGGTGGGCATCCATTGCACGCGGCGTGCGTTGTCGGGACGCAGGGTTTGTGCGGTGGGCGGCACATTTGTTGTGACAATGAGCACCGTGCCCGGGAAGCCGTGGAATGTGACTGAAGCGACGGGCTCATTGGCACGTGACAACAGCGCGATGCCGCCAGCTCGCGATGGCGCGATGATCCAATGACGCGTGATCCACGCGTTCACTGAAAGTGGACTGAACAAGAGCCACAGATACCCAACCAATGAAAGGACGAAGCCAGCGGCGGACGCTGTCACCACGTACTTCCATCGCGTACGAGCCGTCATGGTGCGAGTCTCACTGATTACTGCGACGGCGCTCGACCAGCGTGGCTTCGGTGGTTTCGGTCTTGCCATCACGGACGTACGTGATGTTGACCTTGTCACCGGGCTTGCCTTTGACGAGGTGGGTCATCCACTGCTCGACATCGGTCAGGTCGTGCTCGTTCCACTTGGTCATGATGTCACCCTTCTTGAGTCCAGCCTTCGCGGCGGGCAGGCCATCGGTGACGCTATCGATGAGAATGCCCTTGACTTCGCCCGAGTAGTCACCCGGGGCGATGCCGAAGCGCACTCGCATGTTGCCCATGCCGGTGCCTTGAGCCACGCCCGGCTCGGGCGCTTCGGTGCTGCCTGGGGCAACGCCCGTTGGGGTGGTGAACTTGAAGGGCTGGGGACGCAGCGCGGCATCGAGGGCGATGCGGTAGACGAAGTCGGTCACCTGAATTGCGCCGTCGACGTTGATGGTTTCGACGAAGTCGTTGGCGCGGTGGTATTCCTCGTGCAAGCCGGTGAAGGCGAAGAGCGCGGGGATGCCGGCGTTGGCGAAAGAGGCGTGGTCGCTGGGGCCAAGACCTGACTTCTTGGTGGCGACGGCCATGCCGCTGCTGTCGACGTAGGGCTTGAGGAAGTCGGCGAGACCTTCACCCGTGCCGACGCCGCCCAGTTCGAGCTTGCCTTCGCGCAGGCGGCCGATCATGTCCATGTTGATCATGAGGGTGTGCTGATCGACCGGCGCGACGGGATTGCTGACGTAATGCTTGCTGCCGTTGAGGCCTGACTCTTCGGCGCAGAACTGCAGGAAGAGCACGCTGCGGCGGGGCTGGTCCTTGGGCAGGGCGGCGTACGCGTCTGCAAGGCGCTTGGCGACGAGCAGATTGCCGCTGGTGCCGCTGGCGTTGTCGTCGGCGCCGGGGTGGAGCTTGCCGCGACCTTCTTCACCATCGCGGCTGCCGAAGTAGCCGTAGCCCAGGTGGTCGTAGTGGCTGCCAATGACGATGTACTGCTGGGCGAGATCACCCACGCCCGGGAGCACGGCACCGACGTTGTCGGTGTACAGGGGCTTGCGTTCCAGATCGACGTTGACATCGAGCTGGGCGTTGGCGAGCTCGATGACCTGTCCCTTCTCGTCGACGAGCTTGCGGAGATCGAGCAGGCTGCGGCCCTCCGTGTCGGCGGCGCGAATGAACGCATCGGCGGCTTGCGTCGTCATCATAAGGACGGGAACCTTCAGCGAGCGAACGCCAAAGCCCATCGACACATCGCCCAGTTGGCCCGCGCGAGGATCATCGGCCCCGGGGGGATTGACGAGGATGACGGCGGACGCGCCTTTGTCGATCGCGAAGTCGAGCTTGGTGCGCAGATCGGCGTTGGCGCTCCAGCGAGTCGGGGCCCACTTGCTCTTGCCGTTTTCGTCCATGGGCTCAAAGCGCAGGATCATGGCGATCTTGCCGGTGATGTCGGCTCGCTTGCCGTTTGTGTCGTAGGGCAGGCTGGTGTAGTCGTTCTCGCCTTCGTCGATGGCGTAGCCGATGAAAGCGACGTCGCCCTTGAGTTCGCCATCGGCGCTGTAGCCGAGGGCGTTGAAGTCGGTGCCTCCCACGAGGCCGACACTGGTACCGGACTTGGTGACATAGCCGAGCTTCTGCGTGACGACCGCGACGCTATCTCCCGGACGCAGGCTGGGGGGCGCGATGAAATCCTGGCGGTAGCTGGCGAAGGCGACGTCTTTGCTGGGCTCGACGGTGCCGGGGAAGGCGGGCTTGAAGCCGAGTTGGCGGTAGGTGAATTCGAGATAGTCAGCGGCGCGGCGGTTGCCGTCGGTACCAGGGGCGCGACCTTCCATCCAGGGCGATGTCAGCGTGTAGAGGTGCTGGCGATAGAGCGTGGTGAGGGCGGCGATGGTTTTGGCGTCGGTCGTGGGCTGCGTGGCGGTAGCGCCGAGTGCGGCGGTTTCTTGCTGGGCGGGCGCGGCGACGGCGGCGGACTCACCATGTTGCGCGAGGGCGGTGCCCGCGAAAAGAGCGAGGAAGAGGGCAGAGGGAAGGATCGACGCGCGACGGGCGGTGTTGCTCACGATGGACTCCGGGGCTGTGAACCAGCGGAAAACGCTGGTTACGGCTGAAGACGAGGACTGACGGCACAGAACCGAACAGACAACGCCCGCGATTTCGCGGGCTTGCGATTGTTCGCGCTTGGCGCGTGCCGCGTGACCAAAAAGTACGAGTTGGCACCTACCGTTTTGCAGGTCGCGATCGCCGGCATCCCAGTGTCGGGCGGCAGGCATCGCGGCGAAGCCTCCGCGCCTCGCGCCCATCCCCTCCACTTCCTCCACAGACAACTCACCATGAGCACCACCACCACTCGCCCCGGTTCGCTCGACGCAATGAATGGCACTGCACGCGGTCACGCGGGTGTGCTTGACGCCAGCGATACGTTCCTGCATCGGCACATCGGCCCCAGCGAAGCGGAAGTCGCGGAGATGCTGGAGCTGGTGGGCTGCACGTCGCTTGAAGACCTGACGGCCAAGACGGTGCCTGCCACGATTCGCAACAATCGTGCGCTCAAGCTTGAAGGCGTGCCTGAGCATGGACTGGGCGAGAGCGCGACGCTGGCGAAGCTGGCGAGCTACGCGGCGCAGAACAAGGTGTACAAGTCGTTCATCGGCTGCGGCTACTACGACACGATCACGCCCGGCGTGATTCTGCGGAACATCTTGGAGAACCCGGGTTGGTACACGCAGTACACGCCTTACCAGGCTGAGATCGCGCAGGGGCGGCTTGAGGCGTTGCTCAACTACCAAACGATGGTGAGCGACTTGGTGGGCTTGCCGCTTGCGGGCGCGAGCTTGCTGGATGAAGGCACGGCCGCGGCGGAAGCGATGAGCATGTGCTACGCGTTGAGCGATCACGCGCGGCCTGTGTTCTTTGTCGCTAAGGACTGCCACCCGCAGACCATCGCCGTTGTCAAGACGCGCGCGGATGGCCTGAACATGCAACTGGTGATTGATGACCCCGCGAAGTTCGTGCCAAGCGAACAGATGTGCGGTGTGCTGGTGCAGTACCCCACTACTGACGGGCGTGTGGAGTGCTACGAAGCCCTCGCGAACAAGGCTCATGCGGCGGGCGTGCTGGTTGTCGCGGCGACGGACCTTTTGGCCATGACGCTGCTGAAGCCGCCGGGAGAATGGGGCGCGGATATCGCTGTTGGCTGTGCGCAGCGCTTCGGTGTGCCCATGGGCTTTGGCGGTCCGCACGCGGCGTTCATCGCGACCAAGAACGAGTACATCCGCAAGATGCCGGGGCGCATCATCGGCGTGAGTCGCGACATGCAAGGCAACCCCGCCTTGCGCATGGCGATCCAGACGCGCGAGCAGCACATTCGGCGCGACAAGGCGACGAGCAACATCTGCACGGCGCAGGCGCTGCTGGCGATCATGGCGGGCATGTATGCGTGCTATCACGGGCCGGAGGGCCTGCGCCGCATCGCACTGCGCACCCACACGTACGCCCAGGCGCTGCGCGCGGGGCTTCTCAAGCTGGGTCAGGGCGTGAGTGAGAGCGATCTGGTCTTTGACACGCTGACGGTGAGCCCCAAGGGCAAGACGCAGGCGCAAGTGCTCGAAGCGGCACGCAGCAAGGGCATGAATCTGCGTGCGTACGCGGATGGACGCATCGGCATCAGCGTGGATGAAACTACCACGCGCGAAGATGCGCAGGCGATTCTCGCGTGCTTCGGCGGCAGCGGCACTGAAGACATTGACGCGCTCGCCAAGGCCTCGCAGCGCGACTTGCCCGCCAAGTTCGCTCGCCAGTCCGGCTACCTCACGCACCCGGTCTTCAACAGTTACCACAGCGAGCACGAGATGCTGCGCTACATCTTCAAGCTGATGGGGCGCGATCTCAGTCTTGCGCACAGCATGATCCCGCTGGGCTCGTGCACCATGAAGCTCAACGCGACGAGCGAGATGATTCCCGTCACGTGGAAGACCTTTGGCGGCCTGCATCCGTTCGCGCCGCGCGAGCAGACCACGGGTTACGAGCTCATGTTCCGCGATCTGGAAAAGTGGCTGGCTGACATCACCGGCTTCCACGCCGTGAGCCTGCAGCCCAACGCCGGAGCGCAAGGCGAGTACACGGGGCTCATGGTCATTCGTGCGTACCACCACGCGCGGGGCGACACCAAGCGCACGGTCTGTCTCATTCCTGAATCCGCGCACGGCACCAATCCCGCCAGCGCGGTCGTTGCGGGCATGGAAGTCGTACCCGTCACCAACCTGCCCAGCGGCGATGTCGACATCGCGGACTTGGCAGCGAAGGCCGAGCAGTACAAGGACACGCTGGCGGCGTGCATGGTCACCTACCCCAGCACGTACGGCGTCTTTGAAGAGGGCGTCAAACAAATCTGCGACATCGTGCACAAGTTTGGCGGCCTCGTGTACATGGACGGGGCCAACATGAACGCGCAGGTGGGCTTGTGCAGCCCGGGCGAGATCGGCGCGGACGTGTGCCACCTCAACTTGCACAAGACATTCTGCATTCCCCACGGCGGCGGCGGCCCGGGCATGGGGCCCATCGGCGTCACCAAGGCCCTCGCGCCCTTCCTGCCCGGCCACCCGGTCAGCTTCCCCGAAACGCTCAAGGCTCAGGGCGCGGGCGAGCACGCCATCGGCCCGGTCAGCGCGGCGGCTTACGGCAGTGCGAGCATTCTCGTCATCAGCTGGATGTACATCCACATGATGGGTGCGGCGGGCCTCAAGAAAGCCACGCAGATCGCCATCCTCAACGCCAATTACATGGCCGCCCGGATGAAGGGCCACTACGACGTGCTCTTCAAGGGCAAGCAGGGCATGTGCGCCCACGAGTACATCATCGATGTGCGTCCCTTTGACAAGTCGGCGGGCATCAAGACCGACGACATCGCCAAGCGACTGATGGATTACGGCTTCCACGCCCCCACCATGAGCTGGCCCGTGCCCGGCACGCTGATGGTCGAGCCCACCGAAAGCGAAAGCAAGGCCGAACTCGACCGCTTCTGCGATGCGATGATCGGCATTCGCGAAGAGATCCGCGCGATCGAAAGCGGCGCGATTAGCAAGACCGACAACGCCCTCAAGAACGCGCCGCACACCGTGCACGTGGTGACCGCCAACGACTGGACGCACCCCTACACCCGCGAGCAGGCGGCCTTCCCGCTTGTCTACACCAAGGGCCACAAGTTCTGGCCCAGCGTCGGCCGCGTCGACAATCCCTACGGCGACCGCAACCTGGTGTGCACGTGCCCGCCGATGAGTGAGTACGCGTGAGGCACGCGAAATGGCCAAATGGCTAAATGGCTAAAGGAAGACAGGGAAAGATCGAGCCTTGCGTGATGCTCTCACGCGAGGCTTTTTTGTTTGCTGGCGTGGTTGCGCTTATGCCACGCCGGTGGCGAGCAAGATCGCGACGATGAAGAGCATCGCGGCCACGATGGCTCGCACGCTTGTCATCGTGATGCCTTGGAGCACGCGCTTGCCGATTGCCGAGCCGATGCAGCCGGCGAGGGCGGTCAGGGCCACCAGCAGCAGCAGTCGCGGCGAGGTGAGAGCATGATAGTCGTGCGCATTGGTCAGGTACGTGAAGCCCGCGACGTACACCGCCAGCCGCACGATATCGACGGCGGTGCTGACGACGTTGGTCGTGCCGACGAACTGGTCTTTGGTGAGCCCCGCCCGCAAGAGGAACGGCGCGCGTAACGCTCCTTGCATGCCCGTCAGCCCGCCGAAGAAGCCCGACAACGCGCCGCCCAGCGGCATGAACTTCGTGGGAAACTGCTGCCGCTGAAATCGCGGCGTGAGTTCGAGCACGGCAAAGGTCACCAGCACCCCAGCGATGATGAGCTTGGGCAGCGTGATGTTCGCGCTGCGGCCCGCGAGCGTGTACGTGTGCAGGGGCGGGGCGGGCGCGAGCCACGCGAGCAGGGCCGCGCCGATGAGTGCCGCGATCACGGCGGGCACGCCAAAGCGCAGCACCGTGGCCTTGTCCGCCCACTTGCCCACCAGGGCGAGCTTCAAGAGGTTGTTGGACAGATGCACCACCGCCGTCGCCGCGACGGCGACTTCGAGCGGGAAGAACAACGCGAAGACGGGCATGACCACCGTGCCCAGCCCAAACCCGCTCAGCAGCGTGACGGCAGCAACGCAAGCCGCCAGCAGCGGCAGGATGACGAACTCCATGCAGGCAGCGTAGGGAATGCAGGTGGCAAGACCGCCAGACAGCGCAGTCGAGGCATCACAGCACGCGAACGCAGCGCGCGCCGACGCCTGCCCGTTCTTGCGCGATGCGGGCCCTTCGCCGCGCAGCCGCGGACAGTGTGTGCCGAGGTTCCCCTCGATGCGGGTGATCGGCGAAGACAAACGCGCGATGCGGGCCGTGGAACGGACGGCCCGTTCCCACTCACGCGCCGCCCGTTCCCACTCACGCGCCGCCCGTTCCCGCTCACGCTTCCCCCGCGCCCATCCGCGAAGCACCGGCTTCTCTCCGCGAGCGATCCGTGCGCCTCCACGACCGCTCCCCGCCCGCCCGAGAGCCGCCCGCACGGGCTCGCGCATGGGCCCCAGGGCCGCGTTGAAGGCAACGACACAGCAGGCAACGGCCCCGAAAAGCACGGCTTCGGGTGTTGGACTTGCTTGGCAGGTATCCGTACGGAAGCGGTGCGTTTGCGTGCCCGCAAGGATGTCAACCGGGCCCTCGCGGCTTCCTTCACACAATCTTCAAACGCCGGTGACGCGACAAACGAAGGCACCGGCCAAGGATTGTTAAGACGGTTGGATGCGCTGCGGCGAGGCGGGCCTTTGGGGGTTCGCAAAGCGTGCGGCGGCGACCGGTGCAAGGAATCTATCGATGAAGCGTCTTCTGGCGTTGGTGCTCGCGGGGCTGGCGGCTTTCTCGAGCGTGTCGAACGTGGCGGTGGCGGAAGAGACCCGTCTGCAGGGCGCAGGGGCGACGTTCCCGGCTCCGCTGTATGAGCGCTGGGTCGCTGAGTTCAACAAGATCGAGCCCACCATCAAGGTGAGCTATCAGTCCATCGGTTCGGGTGGCGGCATCAAGGCCATCACCGACAAGACCGTCACCTTCGGCGCCAGCGATGCTCCGCTCTCCAAGAAGGAACTGGAGAAGATGGGCGATGCGGCCAACGTGCTGGAATTCCCGGCGACCGCCGGCGCGGTTGTTCCCGCGTACAACCTGCCCAACGTCAAGGAAACGATCAACTTCTCGGGCGACGTGCTCGCGAAGATCTTCATGGGCAAGATCACCAAGTGGAATGATCCGGCGATCGCCGCGCTCAACAAGGGCGTGACGCTGCCTGATCTGGCCATCACCCCCGCGTTCCGCACCGACAGCAGCGGCACGACGTTTGTGTGGACCAGCTACCTGGCCACGCAGAACGAAGACTACAAGGGCACCATCGGCGCCGGCAAGAGCGTGCAGTGGCCCGTGGGTCAGGGCGGCAAGGGCAACGAAGGCGTTGCCGCGGTCGTGCAGCAGACCGTCGGCGCGATTGGCTACATCGAAGCCGTGTACGCCAGCAGCAACAAGATGCAGGCTGGCGCCGTGCAGAACAAGGCTGGCGAGTTCGTGGCCGCCGGTCCGGCGAGCATCAGCGCGGCGACCAACGCGGCGCTGGCCAACATGAAGGACGGCAAGCTCACGGTTGATCTGTGGAACCTCGAAGGCCAGGGCGTATACCCGGTCAGCGCGTTCACGTACATCATCGTCTACCGCGACCTCAACAACCTGAAGGACGCGAAGGAAGCTGACGCCCTGAAGAAGTTCTTCAACTGGGCCCTGACCAGCGGTCAGGAAATCAGCGCGACGATGAACTACGCCCCGCTGGCCAGCGAAGTGCGCACGAAGGCGCTCGCTGAGATCAACGCTCTCACGAAGAAGTGAGCGATAGAGAGCGGAGAACGGAGAGAAGAGAACAGAGAGCGGTGTGCGGGCTTGTGCCGCTTGCCGCTGGCAGTCGCAGACGATTGCACTGTTCTTGAAATCCGTTTCCAGTTCACTATTCTCCGTTCTCTGTTCTCCGTTCTCTGCTCTCTGTCCCCCGGGTATCATGGTCGCCCCGCTTGCACGTATCGAATCGAAAGAAGAGATGTGAGCACTGCCGACGCGAACCAACCCCAGGGCTCGATTCCCGAGAACAAAACTCCCGGCGGCGCTGACGCGCCGTCGGGAGATTCTTTTTCAGCCTCGCACCGGTGGCTGCGATTCGGCGACGCGGCGTTGGCTTGGTCGGCACGCGGGGCGGCGGTGTTGATTCTGCTCCTGCTGGCCAGCGTGGTGCTGGTACTGGCCAAGGGCGCATTGCCTGCGATCAAGGAGTATGGGCTTTCGTTTCTCACGAGCACGCAGTGGCGTGTGAACGAGATTGAAAGGCCCGTGCGTGACGCGGCGGGCAAGATCGTGCTCGACGCGGATGGCGAGCAGGTGACTGAGACGGTGCCGCAGGCGTTTGGCGCGCTGAACACCATGTATGGCACGGCGGTGAGTTCGGGGCTGGCTCTGCTGTTTGCGGTGCCGCTTGCACTGGGCTCGGCGTTGTTTCTGGTGCGGATCGCGCCGCGACTGAAACTGGCGGGGCCGGTAGGCTTTCTGATTGAGTTTCTGGCGAGCATTCCCAGTATCGCGTACGGCGTGTGGGGGCTTTTTGTGCTTGCGCCGTTTCTGCAGAGCCATGTCGGGCCGTTTCTGCGTGATGTGCTGGTGGACGTGCCCGGCATGCGATGGATGTTCTACGAAACCGTGACGGTGGCGGGGAACACGATTGAGCGCGAGATTCCGATGGTGGGTCGCAGCATGCTCTGTGCGGGGCTGGTGCTGGCGATCATGATTCTGCCGATCATCACGAGCGTGTCACGCGATGTGCTGCGGGCGGTGCCTCGCACGCAGGTGGAGGGCTCGCTGGCACTGGGCGCGACGTGGTGGCAGAGCAGTTGGATGATGCTCAAGTACGCGCGCAGCGGGCTGTTTGGCGCGGTGATGCTCGGTCTGGCTCGCGCCGCGGGCGAGACGATGGCCGTGGCGATGGTCATTGGCAACGCGAACGCGATCAACCCCAGCCCGTTTGCACCGGCGCAGACGATGGCGAGTCTGCTTGCCAATGAGTTCAACGATCCCGGTGAGAAACTACACCGGCCGAGCCTGATGTACGTGGCTCTGATCCTGCTGGCGATGAGCCTGGCGTTCAACATGATTGCGCGGTGGCTGGTGGTGGGGAAGAAGTAGGAGCCGGGGAGAAGTACCGAAGTACCGAAGAGACGAAGTACCGGAGGAGAGACAGAGAGCGGAGCAGAGGCGGTAGTCATTCAGATCGTTGAGTAATCGCGTGACAAAGACTTTTTACAACACCTACTCACGACTCGTCAGCCATGCCGCGGCGCTGCTCTGTTCGGCGTTTGCGTTTGGCATCGTCGCGGTGTTGTGCATGGTGGTGTTCTATCTGTTCGGCAAGGGGGCCAGCGCGCTGTCGCTGCAGTTCTTCACGGAGCTGCCTGGCACTGATCCGCAGAACCCCAAGGGCATGCGTCATGCGCTGGAAGGCACGCTGATCATGGTGTCGCTGGCGGCGGCTGTTGGTGTGCCGGTCGGCATTTTGGTGGGCGTGTACTTGAGCGAGTACAGCAGCGATCGATTCCTGCCCAGCATCGTGCGGTTCGTGGCGGATGTGCTGGCGGGCGTGCCCAGCATTGTTGTGGGCATCTTGGGGTACGAGCTGCTCGTTGTGCCCATGGGCACCAACAGCGGTTATGCGGGGGCGGCGGCGTTGGCGTTCATCATGATCCCCATCGTCGCTCGCACGACGGAAGAGATGCTCAAGCTTGTGCCCAAGGCGTATCGCGAGGGCTCGCTGGCGCTGGGCGCCACAAAGAGCCAGACCATTCTGAAGGTTGTGCTGCCTGCAGCAACGGGCAGCATTGTGACAGGCGTGCTGCTGGCAATCGCACGTGCAGCCGGTGAGACCGCCCCACTGCTGTTTACCGCGCTGTCTTCACAGTATTTGACGCGCGATCCGAGCCAGCCGTTTCCATCGCTGACGGTCCAGATTTACAACTACGCGACGGGGCCCTTCCAAGGCCAGAAGACGCTTGCGTGGGCCGGGATTCTGGTGTTGATTTCGTTGTTCTTCGTGCTCAGCCTTGCCGTGCGGTGGCTGACGCGTCGGGCGGTCATCAAGATGGTGTAAAGAAGGCGCTCGCAACATGCACTCGAATACACTAGAGCCCAAACCTCCTCGCCCTCCGACACCATTCATGAGCGATTCAACGCCGCCAACACCGACAGCGCCTCTTGAAGTGGAAGCCACGCCCACGCGCCGAGTCGCGACGCGCGACAGCGGCAAGGTTGATTCTTCGCGATATCGAGTGATTGAAGCGATTCGCAGCGGCGGGCAGCACAAGGCGGCGGTGCACGCGGAACTGCTGAACCTCACGCCTCAGCAGAGCATCGCGAAGATCGATGACTTTCAGCTTTGGTACGGCAAGAACAAGGCGATTCACCACGTGAATATGAACGTGGAGCGCGGCAAGGTGACCGCGCTGATTGGCCCCAGCGGCTGCGGCAAGAGCACGTTGCTGCGATCAGTCAATCGTTTGAACGATCTGATTGACGGGGTGCGTGTCGCGGGCAGCATCACGATCAATGGCAAGCAGGTGTTCGGGCAGGGTGTTGACGTCATCAGCCTGCGCAAGCGTGTGGGCATGGTGTTCCAGAAGCCCAACCCATTCCCCATGTCGATCTTTGACAATGTGGTGTATCGCCTTCGCATCGATGGCGAGCGCAGTAAGTCTGTGCTTGAAGGCGCGTGCGAGAAGGCGCTCAAGGGCGCGGCTCTTTGGGAAGAAGTGAAAGACCGTCTGAAAGACTCCGCTGTCGGGCTTTCGGGCGGACAGCAACAGCGTCTGTGCATCGCAAGATCCATCGTCGCCGACCCGGAGATGCTGCTGCTTGACGAGCCGTGCTCGGCGCTGGACCCGATCGCGACGCTGCGCATCGAGGAACTCATTCACGAGATCGCCGAGCGATACACCGTGCTCATCGTGACGCACAACATGCAGCAGGCCGCTCGTGTGAGCGATTTCACGGCGTTCATGTACCTGGGCCGACTGGTCGAATACGGCCCGACGAATCGAATCTTCCAGACGCCGCAACTTCCCGAGACGGAAGATTACGTGATGGGTCGCTTTGGCTGAGCCCGTTGGGCGTGGCGTGCGGGTTGTCAACTGAAATGAAAACGTGGTTCGCATTGCTGCGGCGCGGGCTTCCGGCTTGCTGCGATCGCGCGTGGGAGCGGCCCGGAAACACTTGCGGGTCACCATGGCAGTATAAAGGTACTGCAAACGGGCGCAATTTTCACGCCTATAACCGCTTACTGACTTGTGCAATCCTGGCATTCCGCTACACTCCACACGTTCGCAGGAGGAGAGAGACATGCGCACGTTTTTTGTTGTGGCGCTCGCCGCCGGTTTGGCCGCACCCGCGTTTGCCGGCCCGGACTGGGTGGAGCGAGGGGACGCTGGCTCGTTCATTGCAACTGCTCAGATCACCACCGGCATCGGCGGCATTCGCTCGCTGACGGGTGAACTCACTGCGGCTGGCCGCGGTGCCCCGGATCTTGAGGACGTTTACATCATTCGTATTGATGATCCGTCGGCATTCTCCATTACACTGGTCAACGCCAACTTCACGCCCGCGCTCTACCTGTTTAATCTGACGCAGGCGAGCCAGGCGCTGGGGCTTCTGGGTGTGAATGGCACGCTCGTGAGCACCTCGACGGACGGCACACAGGCTCAGGTGACTGAGCCGGGCCTGTACGCTCTTGCGGTGACGTACGCGGGCAATATCCCGCAGAGCCGCACGGGCGCGATCTTCAACTTCACGTCGCCCACGGAGATCTCCGGTCCTGACGGCCCGGGCGGCATCAATCCGTTGCAATCGTGGAACCCGACGGTTCCGCTCGTTGGCGGCAACTACGACCTTGATGTGGATGGCGTTGACTTCGCCGATGTGCCGGCTCCCGGCGCAGCCATGCTGCTGGGTGCAGCGGGCCTGCTGGCGGCTCGTCGTCGTCGTTGACGCGAGTTGCACTCGGAAAAGCGTGCGACCTGTGAGGTTTCAAAAACAAACAACGCCGGCCTGCGTGATGCGGGCCGGCGATTTTCTTTTGGCAGGTTCGATGCGTGCATTCAGGTGAAGTGCAGCTCGAGGTAGCGTGCGACGTAATCCACGATGCTCTGTGCTTCGGGGATGTCTGGGTTGCTGGTGGGGCCCATGGGCTCAAAGCGCATGCCCTTGAAGCGAGCGACTGCGTCTTCGATGCTCAGGCCGTGCTGAATCGAGAGGCTGAAGGCACGGCAGAACGCCTGGGCCATGCCGCAGATGGTGGAACCTTCCTTGGCCATCTTGATGAAGATCTCGCCGGGGCGACCGTCGGCGTAGAGGCCAATGGTGAGGTAGCCCTCGTGATTGCCGATCGAGAACTTGTGCGTGATCGATTCGCGAGTGGCGGGGAGTGATGCGCGAAGTGCGGGCACGGGTGATCCTCCTTGATCGTTCCGATCCAATTCGTGACTGGCCATGTGTGAATCCGTTCGTGGTATGCGTCAGTGCGATGAGCATCCTGCTCAGAGCGCCAACGCCGAACAGACATGGCGGCCCACAGAGGGCGGGTGCAGGGGAGCCAATGTAGCGACTTTGGTATCGGTCGTGGGCGCGAGAGCCAAGAAAAAGTTGGTGAAACTGAGCAGAGTCTTATCACACAAGCGGTTGAGCAACCTGTCGCTAGTCGGGAGTTTTCCACACAAGATGCTGGGGGTTGCCCCGTGTGCCCTGCTTGAGCTCCCTACCGGCTACTTGCACGCGTTGGTACACTGCGTTGCAGGTCTTGTCGCCGCGTTGTTGCGCGAAAGATCCGCGATTCCGTCCGCCCGGAAACAAGCCATGCTCCGATCCGCAATTTCCCGCTTCTGCGTCGCTGCGCTCGCCCTCGCGGCAGGTACTGCAGCTTCGCACGGCCAAGTCACGCCGGGATACACGATCTCGCGGGTCGGCTTGACGGGGCCGGCGTATGTCGCTGCGGATGGACGCACTGAGCAGTACGCGTCGTTTCGTTATGGCGTCGTGTTTGGCAGTGCGCGGCGCATGGACGATCCCGGCTTCAACGGGGACGCGTGGGTCTGGAGTTTCGGCCAAACGATTCCCATTGGCCTGCGCGGATCGGGCTACCGGTATTCGCTGCCGCTGCGCATCAACGCGTTGGGGCAGATCGGTGGCCTGACCGGCTTTGGACAACCGACCGACGAATCCCGTCGCTTCGATTTGTGGGTCTGGAACGGACAGCAATCGGTGCAGGTTGGATTCACGGGCCCGGACTACACGGGCTCGACCGGCTATCGCTTCAGCCAGTTCGAACAGAAGGAGTTCAACGCCTTTGACAGTCAGGCGATGCTGGGCTACAGCTCCCGCATCCAAGGTGTCAGCAGCGAGATTGGTCGCGACTGGTGGGTCTGGAACGGCGCGCAGACCGTGCCGCTCGTGCTGCCGGGTGGCGAATACATCGGTCCCTCCGGCATCCCCAACTCGCAGCCTATCGACGTGACCAAGAACGGTCGGATCATTGGTCGATCGATGCGATATCGCCCTGATGGATTTCCCCACGGCTCTGACGCGTGGCTTTGGGATGGTCAATCGCTCCGCCGATTGGGGTTGGTCGGTAACCCCTACGAAGATCCCACGGGCTTTCGCTTCGGGTCTGCCATTGCCCAGAATGAGGCGGGCTGGGTCGTCGGCCGCTCGACCGCGTACTTCCCCAACAACGAACGGCGCGAAGACGCGTGGCTCTTTGACGGCGTGAACACCACGCGCATCGGCCTGACGGGCGGCGTGTATGGCCTGCCTCGTGCAGCTACCACAGTCTCGCTGCTGAGTCAGAGCGGCTCCATCGTGGGTTCATCATGGGATCCGGTTGCCAACCGGTCAACAACGTGGATTCTGACGGGCGGCCAACTGACGCAGATCGCGCTGACCAACCCGCCTGGCGAGTCGTACCAAGCACTCATCCCGCGTGTGCTCAGCGAAACCGGATTGGTCGCTGGCGTGGTGCCGCGTTCCAACACGAGCCCGGCGCAGCAAGGCGACGACGCCTGGGTGTGGGACGGCACACAAGTTCATGTGTTGGGTTTGCGCCAGCCCGAACATACTTCCCCCAGGGGTACGCGCGCGAGCGAGGCGTACCACATCACCCGCGATGGCCGTGTCGTCGGACTCTCACAGGTGTTCCCTTTCAGCGGGAGTGGGGGCGGCGACTTCGCTCAAGATGTATGGATTTGGCAACGGGGCACGACCTCACGTCTGGGCATTTTCGACCCCACGCATGTTGGCTTTGACGGCTATCGCCGCGTGTACGGAACGGCTCATCCCGATGCTCCATACGCGTGGGGTCACACATTCCGCTTTCAGCCCGATGACGTGGCGTTGGGCGTCGACGCATGGGTTTGGGAGAATGGTGCTCACACCCGCGTGGGGCTGGTGGGGCCCGGTTACACGAGCAGCATCGGCCTGCAGGAATCGTGGATATACAGCGCTGATCGTGCAGGCCGCGTGGTCGGTCGCTCACTGCGCTTCTCAGCGACGGGCGACAATCTGGGCCAGACTGCGTTCTACTTCGATCCTGTGACACGCACCAGCATTCCCCTCGAACTCAGCGTGCGCACCGCCGATGGGTACGCGTTCAGTTCCTTCGAGCAACTGACCACGGACGGCTATGCGATCGGCACGTATAAGTTCTTCGCCAACGGCGAGGGCGAGGGTGTTTCACGCGCCATCGCGTTCCGGCCCGACGTCGGCGTTGTCCACCTCGAGGATCTCGTCACCAGCGGCATTGCGGCGGTGGGCTTCGCCAACCTGACTTCGGCGTGGTTTGACGAAGCAGCAGCCGTGTTCGTGGGCGAAGGCACGCTGCTGGGCCAGCCGCAGACGAGTAGCGCTTTCGTGATGACCCGGCCGCGCGAGTGCGACAACACCGACTTCAACAATGACGGCGTCTTCCCCAGTGATGAAGACTACGTGGCCTTTTTCGCCGCCTTGAGCGGAGATATCTGCGCGACGTGCAACGACATTGACTTCAACAACAATGGCGTCTTCCCCGAAGATCAGGACATCATCGGGTTCGTCAGTGACGGTATCATCTGCGAGCAATAAGTCGCTACTTGCAAAGGTCGAGGCGCCACAGCCAGCACATCAGCCAACCGCCGCGCCAGCCTTGATGTCACTCAGCGTCGTCAGGATGATGACTTCGCGCTTCACGTCAGCGGGTGCGTCCTTGCCCACGTTGCTCGCCGCCAGCAGCATGCCGCGGCTTTCTTCGCCACGCAGCATGCGGGGGGCGAGATTGGCAACGATGATGATGCGCTGGCCCAGCAACTGCTCGGCGGTGTAGTACTCGCGGATGCCGGCGCAGATCTGGCGGGGCGTGCCGGTGCCGTCATCGAGTTGGAGCTTCCAGAGCTTGTCGGCGTTGGGGTGGGGCTCCGCCTTGACGATCTTGGCGACGCGCAGGTCGAGTTTGAGGAAGTCATCAATGGTGATCAGGGGTTTGGAGCCGTCGGCGGGAGCGGGGGCGGCAGCCGGGGCGGGGGTGGGAGCAGGTGTAGGGGAGGGCGTCGCGGGGGTCGTCATGATGAAGAGAATAGGACCGCGCCCCCCACTCTTCACGATGAGGGCGTGTCGTCTGCGGGGTGTACCTCATGTACACTATCGCCCTATGGAAAACCTCGATCTGCTCAAGCGTCTGTGTGAAACTCCTGGCGTCCCCGGTCGCGAAGAACGCGTCCGAGCTTTGATTGAGAAGGAAGTCGCCGGACTGTTTGACAGTGTCGAGACCGATGCACTGGGCAACCTGATCTGCCGTCGCAATCCGCGTGGCAAGGCCAAGAAGGGCTCGCCCGAGAGCAAGCACGGCGGTCCGCTCCGCGTGATGATGCTTTGCCACATGGATGAGATCGGGTTCTATGTGACCGCTGTCGACGACAAGGGCTATCTGTGGATGAACCCTGCGGGCGGCTTTGATACGCGCAACCTGTTCTCGCGCCGCGTGACTGTCATCGCTGACGACGGCGATTACCACGGCGTGATGAATCCGGGTGGCCGCCCCGTGCACATCAGCAGCCCGAAGGATCGCGAGCGCGTGCCGGAAGTGAAGGAGTTTTTCGTTGACGTCGGCATGAAGGCCGACGCGGTGAAGAAGAAGTTCAAGGTGGGCGACTACGTGGTGATGAACGAGCCCGCCATTGAAGTGGGCGACAAGTTCGTGAGCAAGGCTCTGGACAACCGCGTGGCGTGCTGGCTTGGCATCGAAGCCGTGCGCAAGCTGGAGAAGACCAAGGCAGCGCACACGTGCGAAGTGATCGTTGCGTTCACGACGCAAGAGGAAGTGGGCCTGCGCGGTGCGAAGACCGCCAGCCATGCAGTGCAACCTGACATCGGCCTTGGCATCGACGTCACGCTGAGCTGTGACACGCCGGGCGTGCCTGGCGAAGAAGCCGTGACCCGTCAGGGCCAAGGCTTTGGCCTGCACATCAAGGACAGCAGCTTCATCAGCGATTACCAGCTCGTGAACGAAGTTGAAGCACTGGCCAAGAAGAACAAGATCGCGTACCAGCGGACGATTCTCGCAGCAGGCGGCCAAGACGGTGCGGCTGCTCAGCAGGCTGCCGCCGGCGCTCGCGCCGTGGGTATCACTGTCGGCACGCGGTACATCCACACCGTGACGGAAATGATCGACAAGAAGGACTTGTACGCGGCCCGCGATATCTTGACGGCGTACTGCGCCAGCAAGTGAGGGCGGGCGAAGAGCCAAATAGCCAATTTGTCAAATGGCTAAATTGCCAAATGAAGACATCGCGTGAGCGGCTTCGTTTGGCGATTTGGCCATTTAGCCATTTGGCCACTTGGTCATCTGTCCGCCTCGCCCTCCTATCGTCGCACATGACAGCGTTTTCGCCAGATGGGTTGCCGTTGGGCCGTATTGCGGGTGCGGAGGCGGCGTTCTTTCAGGAAGCAGTCAGTTACGCGGCCCGTGCGCACCGCAATCAGCTTCGGAAAGATGGTCGCACGCCCTACGTGGCGCACGTCATTCGCGCAGCGATGACGGTGTCGTGGGTGTTTGGGTGCAACGACAAGATCGCGCTGCTTTCCGCCATTCTGCACGACACCATCGAAGATACGACCACGGATTACGACGACATCGCCGAGCGATTCGGCGTGGCGGTGGCCGATTGTGTTGCGTGCCTCACCAAGAACATGGCAATGCCCGAAGCGGCGCGGGAAGCCGAGTATGACGCTCGCATCGCAAGCGGGCCCTGGCAGGCTCGACTTGTGAAGCTTGCGGATGTGTACGAGAACCTGTGTGACTTGGAAGATCTGCCTGAGTCCACCCGCTCTAAGAAAGCCGCGGACGCGATTGATCGGGCGCGACGTGCCTTGCGGCTCGCGCAAGGCGAACGCGCGAGCAATCCGCACATCAGCCGTGCGTGTGACACCCTCGAACATCTGCTCAAGCACTTCTAACCCTCACGCCTAGCCCCCACGTCTAGCCCCCCACCTTCCCCCCACTCCCACATCATGCCAGTCCGACAGCACCTTTACGCCGATCCTGAGATCTACGACATTCTGCACGATGAAGGCACACGAAGTGACATCACTCGCTTTGCCCGCATCGCGTGCGCGGTGTCGCCTGCGTTACGCAGTGTGAAGCAACTTCGCTGGCTGGAACCCGCCAGTGGCAGCGGTCGCTATCTGCTTGCGTGCGCCGCACGGGGCGATATGGCACTGGGTATTGACCTTTCTCGCGAGATGATCGCGTACACGCTTCAGCAAGCGCGGGAGAAGGGGTACGAAAGCACCATCGCGGGGCTGGCGGCTCGCATGGAGAACTTTGATGTCGCCAAGGCTCGCTGGGCGGGCAAGCCGAAGGCGTTTGGCAAGGCGCATATCGCGTTCAATCCGATCAACTCCATTCGTCACCTTGCGACCGACGCCGCGATGCTCAAGCATCTGGCGTGCGTGCAGCGTCACTTGCATCGCGACGGCGTGTACATCGTGGGGCTGAGCCTCAGCGCGTACGGACTGGAGTCGGTTAGCGAAGACGTATGGATCGGCACGCGTCGCGGCACCACGGTGACGCAAGTTGTGCAGTACGAACCACCAGACATCGATGCAACCGGCGCTGCGGCCCGGCGTGAACGCGTCATCAGCCACTTGACAATCACGCGCAAGGGCGCGGATGACGAGCATCGCGACAGCTCGTATTGGCTTCGAACGTACAATCTGGCCCAATGGACAGCCTTGATCGCACGGAGCGGCTGGCACATCGCCGCGACATTCGCGAACACGGGAAAGCGTGCGAAACCGAGTGAGCCGGGGTACTTCCTGTTTGCGATGACGCCCCCCCGCGGGACAAGCGGTGCGAACACGCCGTAAAGTGACCCATGGCTGAGGCCGCCGTCGCTGTCAATCTCGCTGGTCTGCAACTGGCCAACCCCGTCATGCTCGCTGCGGGTACTGCGGGCACGCTGGATGAACTGCGCGACGCGCTGGACCTTGCACGTGTCGGTGCGGTGGTGACCAAGAGCATCACGCCGCTGCCGCGAGATGGCAACAAGCCCTGGCGTGTGGTGCCGCTTGATGCTGGGATGCTGAACGCGGTGGGACTTGCAAATCCGGGCATCGATGCATTCGTGAAGGACTACGCGCCGCGCATCTCGCAGGTGGGCTGCCCGGTCATTGGATCCATCGCTGGCTTCAGTGTCGACGATTACGTCAAGGTCGCTGCCGCGATGAACGCGATTGACACCATCGCTGCTGTCGAGTTGAATGTGAGTTGCCCCAACGTGCACAAAGGCTGCGAGTTCGCCGCAGACCCCGCGCTGCTCACGGAACTGATCCGCGAAACGCGTGCTGTACTGACCAACACCCGGCTCTTCGTCAAGCTCAGCCCCATTCCTACCGGCAAGATCACGATGACGGATATTGCCAAAGCTGCGGTCGATGTGCCAGGCAGTTCGCCCACTGGCCCCAACAAGCGGCCGGGCGCAGACGCACTCTGCATCGCGAACACCACGCCCGCGATGGCGATTGACGTGCGTACACGCCGGCCGAAACTGGGGCGCGTCTCAGGCGGCCTTTCTGGCCTTGCGGTACACGCAATGGCCGTGAAGCTGGTGTACGACGTTCACCGCAACTTTGCGAAGCAATCGCAGACGCCGATTGTCGGCATTGGCGGGGTCTTCACGTGGGAGCATGCGGCCGAGTTCGTGCTTGCGGGCGCCACGGCGGTCGAGGTGGGCACGGGCCTGTTCGCTGATCCGCGGTGCCCGCTGAAGATTGTGAAGGGTTTGGAACGCTGGACGCGCGATCAGGGCGCGAGCGTGATGGATCTGGTGGGGAAGATCGACGACAGCGAGAATCAGCCGCGTTGACAGCCTCTGTGCGACATGCGGGAGTGCATGGGCATCACGCGTCAAACAAACTCGGGCCGCCTTCTGGCCGCTTCTTCTTGGCTGAAAGTCGCGGCACCTCACGCGAGCCACTCACTCGCGAAGCCACCTGGCCTTCGGCGAGGCGCGTCAGAAGTTCATCACCGGGTTGTACGTCCTGCGGCCGGCGAACCACGCGACCATCGGCGCGAAGTGTCACAGAAAAGCCGCGTTCAAGCACGCGCTGTGGACTGACGGCTTCGAGCATGCGCTGCACTGCGGCGAGCGACGACTGCTCGCGTGCGATGCGAGTGTGCAGCGATCGCATCACTTCGCGTTCTGCGCCGCGGAGCTTCTCGCGAAGCTGTGCCAAGACCGCTTTCGGCTTCGCGCCTTCCATGCGTGTGGCGTGCTGTGAGATCTCCTGCCTTGCATGCATGAGTCGCGTTCGCACTGCACTGGCGAGATATCGCTCTGCATGCGTCACCTGCTTACCCGCGGCAGCGAAGTGCTCAGCGGGGTTGGCGAAGAGCGGCGTGCGTGCCAGCAGCGTGACATGCTTGCCTAGCGCGTCGATACGGCGTGACATGAGCAGACGAAGCCGGGCCTGCTCCGCGTCGAGTTGTTGCTGCAACGCCTCGCGATCGGGCGTCAGTCGCATCGCTGCTTGCGTAGGCGTGGCGCAGCGCTCGTCAGCAACAAGTTCTGCGATCGTCGTATCCGTTTCGTGCCCGATCGCGGCGACGACCGGCACCTCGCACTCGACGATGGCCTGTGCAACGCGGCGGTCATTGAAGCACCACAAGTCTTCCATCGATCCACCGCCACGAGTGACGAGTACAGCGTCGATGCCGAGCTGCTCGTGGTACTTCGAAACATGCGTGATCGCCGCGACAATCTCAGGCACCGCCGCCTCGCCCTGCATGCGAGCGTCGACCAGCAGCACATCGACAGCGGGACAACGCCGCTGCATGGTCACGAGCACATCCTGCAAGGCCGCGCCGGACTTGCTGGTGATGACGGCAATCTTGCGGGGGAAGAAGGGAAGCGGTCGCTTGCGCTCGGGATCCGTCCATCCCAGGGCCTTGACCTCTTCGAGCAACTTGCGCAGCTGCAGTTCGAGTGCTCCCGCACCGGCGGGCTCGAGCGACTCGAGCACGAAACTGACCTTGCCGCCTGGGGCATAGAAGTCGATACGGCCCTTGGCGATGACCTGCTGCCCCACCGCCGGCGTAAAGCCCGCACGCTTGGCGGCACTCGCAAACATGACGCAGTTGATGACGCTCGCGCCATCCTTGAGATCAAAGTACCAGTGCGTTCGTTCGCGAAAACCGCTGACCTCCCCCACCACTCGTACCGCTTCAGGAATGCCCTGCTTGAGCGCACCCTCGATGCGGGCGGCGAGTTGCGACACCGTGAGAGGCGAAGCGGCGTCGGTCCGCACACGGGACTGCAACTTTCCGGGATCAAAGGGCAGGCGATCGCTCACGGTCGACTGTACTCGCCGCAAACCAAACGCAACGCTCCGCACGCGTGAAGGGATCGCGTGCGGAGCGCCACTCAAAGGGTTCGATCAGTGCCGCACAATAGCGGCTGTTTTCATTGCGCCGCAGCGACAGTCGCCTGCTGGCTGACAACGCGCGTCACCTCACGCGAGTTGCCGCGACCGCTCACGGTCGTCACTTGCTTGTCGCCGGTCTGATGGCCACTGCACACCACCACGATACCGGTGTCGCATGTGCTGCGCACCTGCATGCGCTTGCGGAAGCGCGGCGCGTCGGCAGGGATGCGAATGGTCGCACGCGGCTGAATGTCCTCGAAGCGCACGGGTGCGCTCACGGGCTGCGAATCGTCCATCGTGAGGGCGTCGTCGTGAGGCTGCAGCTCACGCACCGCGGCGTGCTGCGGCTGCGCGTAGGCGTCGTTCACGAACGTGCGCACACCCGTGAAGTAGCCGCGTTCGTACAGCCACTGATTGCGAGCATCTTCAAAGCGACGCATCGCGCGGCCTTCCAGGCGCTGCCACGGGCTGATGCCGATCTTCTGTGTGCCCACCTGCACCAGAATCGTCGTGCGGTCGTGCTGGCTCACGCCATACGCGGCGGGGCCGGGCTCTTCACAGTTCGCGCTCCAGTCGCGCTGCACCGGGTCGGGACCGATGAAGACGTTCTTGCTGTGCCACACGCGACCGTTGGCCCACGCGTGACCATGCGGATCGTTGGTGATGTACGGCGCCGCGAGCGCGTCACCGCGCCCAATGGTGTTGCCAAACCGCACGATGCCGGCGGTGTTGGTCGTCGCGACAGCTTCCGCCACCTTGATGGCTGCGGGCGTCAGCGTGATGCCGTTCATGGAACCGGTGGCGAGCGTGGTGGCAACAGCGATGGAAGCGAGCATGTCAACCTTTCTGGTCGTTCGTGTTGAACGACACATGTGCGTCACGAACCGGAGCCCGTTCCACGCGCGGGCCCCGGTTGCATGCGCACCCCGCTGCTTGCGGGTTGCATCAGCATCGCACGAAACTTCAGCGAAGCAAGCGAAAAACGCATGAATCGCGTTCGTTCGCGATGGCTGGCATGGTTATGTGCATCTTGCAGCCGCGTTATTGAGGCGTTCGCCACGCGGTCACACCGCGTTCGCACGCCGTTACCCGTCACTCATCCAGGCGGCAACAACCGCTGCCCCGCGCCCTGGTCGGCCAGTTCACGGTCGAGCATGTCGCTGTAGCTGCAGTCGATCAGCTCGCCCAGCACCGGACGAAACTGCTCACGCAGCCACGAGAGATGCTCATGCGCCCGGGCGACGTTGTTCTCTTTGCTCACCAGACTCTCAAACTCCAGAAACGTACCGAGCCGCTCGACCTGATCAAGATGAATGCGAGTTGGCCCGATGAGCCACAGTTCACGCGTCTTCTGCACCGTGACCCAGACGGGCATGGGCAACCTGCCGAACCGCTCGAGTGCCTGTTCCTCGGAAAAGAGCGTGAACTTACTCAGCTTGGGCGCTGCACGATCGGCACGCTCGTAGAACACGTACTCCACAGGCTCACCCTGCGTTTCGCGACGCTTGAGGCGACCGGCTGGCAGCTTGTAGTATGTGTCCGTCTGCGCAAACGACATAATGAACGTCGCGCCGACGACTTGGCAGATCGCGCGAGCGACGGTGAAATCTCGAAGTTCGGCTTTGAGTTCGACGTTGTGCATGGCAGACTGATCCAGCAAGCACAAGAGCGTACGCGCGACGTCAGTCGCTCACCAAGCACCCGCGTACAACAGAAAACGGCCACCTTGCGGCAGCCGTTTGTGGGGATGCATGTGTTGCACGCGATCGCTTACTTGAGCAGCAGCATTTCGCGGTACGTGGGCAGCGGCCACAGATCCTTGGGCACGCGAATTTCAAGCGCATCCGCGGTGGAACGCAGTTCTGCCATCGCGGGGCGAATCTTGTCGCGCATGTGCTCGGCGTGGTGATTCACATCGCCGCCTTCGTGATCGAGCGCTGTTTCGAGGCTCTTGATCGCGTTGCGCAGCAGCACCACAAGATCTGCGTACTCCTCAAGCTGCTGGCGAACTTCGCTCGCGTCCACATCAGCCGCTTCGGTCGCTGCGACAACTTCAGCCAGTTCCGTCTGGTAGCGCAGAGCAGCGGGCAGGATGGCGGTGCGAGCCATGATCGCGGCGGTATCCGCTTCGATCTGCACCTGCTTGATGTACTTCTCGAGGTGGATGTGCTCGCGGGCTTCCACTTCCACCTTCGTCAGCACGCGGTACTTCTTGAAGAGCTCGATGTTCTTCTTGAGGCCCAGCTGCTGGATCGCGCTCACGCTCTCACGGAAGTTGGGCAGACCGCGCTTCGCGGCATCTTCGTGCCATTCCTTGGTGTAACCGTCGCCGTCGAAGATGACTCGCTTGTGCTGCTTTACAACCTGCTGCAGCACCTTCTTCACGCCGGCGATCATCTTGGCTTCGGTGGGGTTCTTGCCCAGTTCCTTCTCCAGTTGCGTCGCGATGTGATCAATGCTCTCGGCGACGATGGAGTTCAGGACGGTCGCGGGCCAAGCCACAGCGGCACTGCTGCCCACGGCGCGGAACTCGAACTTGTTGCCCGTGAAGGCGAAGGGGCTGGTGCGGTTGCGGTCGCCCGTGTGGCGGGGAATCTGAGGCAGCGTGCGAGCGCCCAGATCGAGCTTGCCGCCCTTCATGGTGCTCTTGGGGTTGCCGCTCTCAAGCTGATCGATGATGTCGCTGAGCATGTCGCCCAGGAAGACGCTCATGATGGCCGGAGGAGCTTCGTTCGCGCCCAGACGCCAGTCGTTGGCGGCGCTGGCCACGCTCATGCGGAGCACTTCGGGGTAGCTGTCCACCGCGCGGATCACGGCGCACAGGAAGACCAGGAACTGCATGTTGGTGTGCGTGTCGTCGCGCGGATCAAGCAGGTTGACGCCCGTGTTCGTGGTCATGGCCCAGTTGAGGTGCTTGCCGCTGCCGTTGATGCCGGCAAAGGGCTTCTCGTGCACGATGCAGTGCATGGCGTGGCGAGAGGCGACGCGCTTGAGCGTTTCCATCGTGAGCATCTGGTGATCGCACGCGATGTTCGCGGTTTCGTAGAGCGGCGCGAGTTCAAACTGGCCGGGAGCCACTTCGTTGTGACGCGTCTTGACCGGCACGCCCAGACGATAGAGTTCGCGCTCGACTTCATTCATGAAGCCCAGCACGCGCGTCGGGATGCTGCCGAAGTAGTGATCTTCGAGCTGCTGACCCTTGGGGGGCTTGGCGCCAAACAGCGTGCGATCACACGCGACAAGATCTTCACGCTCAACGTAGTGCGAGCGGTCGATGAGGAAGTACTCCTGCTCCACGCCCGCCGTCGCGATGACGCGCGTCACGCCGACATCCGTGCCGAAGATGCGGAGAATGCGAAGGGCCTGTTCGCTGAGCGCTTCCATCGAGCGCAGCAGCGGCGTCTTGTGGTCCAGCGCTTCGCCTGTCCAGCTCACGAACGCCGTGGGGATGCACAGGGTGGCGGTGCCTGCATCACGATTGATGAACACCGGGCTGGTGCAATCCCACGCGGTATAGCCGCGAGCTTCGAACGTGGCGCGGATGCCGCCGCTGGGGAAGCTGCTGGCGTCGGGCTCGCCCTGCACGAGCGCGCTGCCGGTGAACTCGCTCATCGCGCCGCCCGTGCCGTCGGGCGTGAAGAAGGCATCGTGCTTTTCCGCCGTCAGACCGGTGAGGGGCTGGAACCAGTGCGTGTAGTGCGTTGCGCCGCGCTCGAGTGCCCACTCCTTCATGGCGGCAGCCACCACGTCGGCAAGACCGGCTTCAAGGGGCTCGCCGTGCTTGATGGTGCGCTGGAGCCGCTTGAAGACTTCCTTGGGCAGACGCTGCTGCATGACGCGTTCCGTAAACACGTCGCTCGCGAACGAGTGATCGACACGATGATCCGTGTGCGAGTTGTCGCGGTGATGCGTTCCGTTCGAGGACGTCGTGGCTTTGCCGTTCGAAGCGATCATGCTGGACATAGCGGCCTTTCGTGCGAGTGAACCGACGCTGACCTGAGTTTGTCACATCGCACGCTCCGCACGTGCGAGGTTGAGACATTGATTCGCGTATCGCGAGTTGTGCAAGACGTTGTAGAGCGAGCGTTCGCGCACTCGCGGGTGATGCATGATTGTTTCACGCAAACGCAACAAAGCAAACACGATTTGTTCATTGTGTCGATTTGACACAACGAGCAGTGTTGACTCGTGCAATACATGTTTCTTGTTGCGACATCGACACACCGCGATGCGTGACGCAATCATCGCTCGCTGCGTTCTACAGCGTCATTTCCCCGTGTTTCCGCGGTGCGTTCTGATGCACGCTTCTTCCGCCGGGCCCGCACCCACGCGCGCCGCGCGTACCAAGGCACGACGCAGCCGACGCCGACCGCGCCCGCTGTCATCCACAAAGAAGTGCCTCGCGCCGCCGGCGCAGGCAAAGCCTTCCATCCGGTAGGAGTCGGTCTGTCGCAATCCGTCCAGTACAAGCCCGCCTGCATGCGAGACGCAGCATGCGTGTGCACCGCGATGCCAAGCAAACTCAGCGGCACCACGTACACGCCCAGCAGAAGAATCGCGCTCACCAACGGCGAGTCACGCAACGCGAGGTAGCTCAGCACCATCGCTGCCACACCGCAGCCGACCAACCAATAGGTCGGATGCGGACTCGTCAGCATGCCGATGGCAAGGGTCGTCAATGGCAGCAGGCCGACAAGCCACCAGGCCGATTGGAGCACGAGCACATGACGCAGCATGGTCGCCTGCAATCCGCCCAAGAACACCATGATGATCAGATACACAGCTGCACCGGAGTTGGACTCAATGCCAAAGCCGAAGATGCTTCCCACAAGCAGCAACGGCAGCAGCGCGCCTTTGACAAGGGAGCGGTTCCGCTCGCGAGATTCTCGCAGTGCGCGAGCGTGGCGTTCCAACTGGTTCACGGAGAACGCTTGGCCGCACTCAGGACAGCGAAAGTTCACCACGCCCGCAAGTGAGTATCCACAGTCAAGACAAGCAGGCGTGAACGCGAAGCCGTCGACGTCGACCAGCGTGGCAGGCAGCCCGATCTCCGGCGGTGCTGGCCGCTGAGAGTCCGTCACGAGTTCCCCCTTCTCACTCATCATCCGCTTACTGCACCAGCCCCTTGGTCAGACGCATGAATGCGGTTTCGAGATTCACCGGCTCTTCCGCGAACTTCGTCATGCGGAATCCGCGAGTTACCAGCACGTTGGGCACGTCACTCACGTTCAGCCCTTGCGGGCCGGCATCTTCGTACGTCACGTGAATGAGCTTGCTGCCCACCGCCGCCGTCACGCTGTCGTCATTCGCGAGTGCCACCTTCTTCACGCCTGGCAGCGTCGCAAGCATCCTCGCCGCATCTTCAATGCGGTCCGTCACGCCGATGTGCAACACGTGCCCCATTTTCGCACGTCGCAGAATCTCATCCACGCTGCCATTGAACAGCAGCGTGCCGCGCTCGATGATTCCCACCACGTTGCACAGTTCCGCCAGTTCGGGCAGAATGTGCGAGGAGATCAGAATCGTCTTGCCCATGCGGCGAAGCTCCTTGAGCAGCTCGCGCATTTCGATGCGTGCACGCGGATCAAGACCGCTTGCTGGCTCGTCCATCAGCAGCACCTTGGGGTCATGCAGCAGTACACGCGCAACGCTCAACCTCTGTTGCATGCCGCGCGACAGGCTGTTGACTTCCGCCGTGGCCTTATAGCCAAGGTCCGTCAGTTCCAGCACATCATGCACCACCTTCTTGCGCTGCTGACCATGAATGCCGTAACTGGCGGCGAAGAACTCGAGGTACTCGGTCACCACCATGTCCTCGTACGCGCCCAGCTCGTCGGGCACATATCCAATCAGCGGGCGAATCTGACGGTTCTGGTATCCCACTGTCAACCCGGCGACATTCGCCTGCCCACTGCTGGGCTTCAGCAGCGTCGCAAGGATCTTGATCGTGGTGGTCTTTCCCGCACCATTAGGGCCGATGAAGCCGAAGCAATCGCCCTCGTTGATCGTCAGGTTCAGATTGTTCAGCGCAATCAGATCGCCGTAGCGCTTGGTCAGGTTGATTGTCTCAATCATCGGCATCGTGTAGATTCCCTGTTGCTGCTCTTCGCGTGGTCTGTTCTGCTCGTTGCGCGGATCCACCCGCCCCACTTACTTGCCGTCGTTCTGCTCGCCGCCTTCTTCCTTGGCCTTGCGTGACTTTCGTCCCGTCTGCTTGTTCACTTCTTCCACGACGGGTGGCGAGCCGGGCAGCGGGTAGATCCACCGCACCAGAGTCTGTCCCTTCGTCGGCACCAGTTCGCCGTTCACATACAGCGGCACGGGCGATGCCTCACCACTCGCGCCAGATTCACTCAAGAACCCGATCACAATGATGCACGGCTGCGTCAGCCAGCGACTGAGATCAAATCCATGCAGCAGTTGCCGGCTGGCGACGGACGCGGGCGGACGACTATCTGCGAAGTTCGGCTGCGGAAGCTGGTGCAGGAACGATGCCGCGAACAGTCGCTCGGTGGGTGATGTGTTGTCGCTCGTCAAACCTGATGGCAAACCGCCAAACGTGCCCGGCGGCGGCCTGTAGGTCTGATCATCGAGCCACTGACTGAGCGGGGTGGGTCGGGTTCGGAGTGCCTGCACGAGCGCAGCCAGGTCGTAGTCAATGCTCGCATCAAGCGTGTCGAACGCGAGAACATTGCCATCGGCGTAGGTGCTCATCACATTCGCCGGCACGTTGCCGTTCACTTTGTTCTGTCCGCGACACACGATGATCACGCCGTTGCGAAGCGGACCTGGTAGCCCGTGCCGAATGCTGCCGCTCACAATCGGCCCCGAACCCGCCAGCCCCGTCGCGTCCTCCGTCCGCGGCATAACGCGCAGCGTGGGCACCTGCCCCTCCGGCAGAGGCGGCGCGCCGGCAGCCGAAACAGGCCGCGGCATGTCCCACGGCTGGCTGCCAGACCAATCCACCTGCACCTGCTTCACCGTCGCGCGCACGGGCACTGTCATCGTGTCGGGCGAGCGGGTGTCGATGGCGTACCCGCGACTATCCGGAAAACTCGCGACAGCACTGTCATCACCCGGCACATCAAACGGCGCGATCGAGTTCTGTGTCTGATCAAGACTCCCGCCAGCACTGCCGACGCTCATGGTGGCAGAGCCGTAGCTGGGCACCAGCACGTTGGCCCACACGCGAGCCCGCGCTGCCGGTTGTCCGTACACGTGGTCAATCACCGTGAAGTGCGTGCCTTGCACGCTCAGCGGACGCAGGAAGGTCGCAAGACCCCACGCCAGCACCGTGAACAGCACGCCGCCAACGATGAACGCGACCCAACTGTGGCGGTGCATCTCCTTCTTCTTCAAGATAAAGAAAAGCGGCGGTCCGACAGCGAGCCAATAGACCGTGAAGACAAGAAAGCCAACCAGCGCCCCCACCGCGGAGACACCAGTGATGTCGATCATCGATGGAACATCACGATCCGTCATCCAGCGCTGGCGATCGGAGATGTTGAGAGAATTCTGCGTGTCCAATTGAGGCCGCTGGTTGCCCGCATGCCCGAGCACGCGGTGCCAGAAGACATCCGCCTCAATGTTCTCAAACTGGCTGAATCGGGTGTCGTTGAAGTCAAAGCCAATGACCGTCACCATGCCCGCGCCAACCAACCGGCGCACCACCACGCAGTCACCCGAAGGTCCATTCAGAATGGGCATCGCTTCCGAAGGTGTCGCTCGCGGATTGATCGCGAATGTGTGCAGTACGCCCTTCTCGGGATAGCGCCGGTCCGTACTCGCTGTAATGAGCGGGCGATACAGCATGAGGTCCACGTTCTCCCGGCGCTGAAACGTCGCACTGGGAAGCATGTCAAAGATCGGGTTGCTTGCTTCATTGGTCCACAACTGCGAGACAGCAGGCAGCACGATCACCAGATGCCCGCCGCGATTCACCCAGTTGCGCAGCGCTTCAGCTCGCTCACCACGAAGCTTGTCCACATCGCTGCTTGCCCACAGAATGACGCTGTAGCAGTCAAGGCCCATCCAGCGATCTGGCAGTTCATCCGGCTTGAGGCCGGTGACGAGTTGGATCAACTCGTGATGATGCTCCGCCCATGCCTGCCCGGTACCCGGCCGCTGCGCGTATGCACGCAGCCCCAACGCCCGGTCGCCGATCACACCGTATAGACCGGTTGTGCCTTCAAGCAGTTGTCCTGGCGAAGGTGTGACGGGAATACGTCCAAGCAACCGTCCGGCGCGGTAGCGCTCTTCGCGTGGCGTCGTCGCTGGGTCAACATCCTCGGGCACCGCTTCATACACGCTGGCGACCAGCGTCGAGCGACCATACTCGCTGAACGCCATACGCGTGTACACCCAGACGCCTTGCCACACACCCGGATTTGTGCTCACTTCCACCTGCTGCATCGGCTGGTCGCCGTCGCTGTCGGTTCTGG
>Ga0315899_10000400_pt1 | contig 52793 bp, 57 predicted proteins | sample LakEriMetagenome_2_FD_203518 | JGI IMG/M metagenome (GOLD analysis project Ga0315899, IMG submission 203518) | Freshwater fungal communities from buoy surface, Lake Erie, Ohio, United States - Buoy 4 MA112 | ecosystem: Environmental > Aquatic > Freshwater > Lake | place: USA: Lake Erie, Ohio... | reverse complement strand
CCGTCAGCTGATTTAAAATTTATTTCAGAGGCTACGGGACTTTCTGAATATTCATTGATAAACATTCTACAAGACCCTAAAGAGAAGTATCATAGATTGAAAATACAGAACTAATAGACACTATATATCATTAATTAATATGAGGTATGCCAATGTCTGATAATGTCCGTCTCACAGATCATGACAAAGTTTTAGCTGCTGATGAAATAGGAAATGTAAAACATCTTAAGGTCAAACTCCAGTATGGTGGTGAAAATACTGCTGTTGATGTGAGTGAAAGTAACCCCCTGCCAGTCGGTACAACCGGAGGTAATAATCTTGCAATCACCCTTGGAGACTCTCCCGCAATAGATGCATTCGGCAGGCTTAGAGTTAGTAATCCTTCATATGTTTTTGAGAACCAGAACCAATATGATGCACAGCCATTAGTTTATAATACTGTAACTACAGGAGGTGGTGGGTCATCTCATATAGCATTAGAATCAACTGTGCAGTTATCGGTAGGGGGTACGCTCAACGATAAAGCAATTAGACAAACAAAACAATATTTTAGATATCAGCCCGGAAAGTCACATCTCATACTAGTCACAGGTGTATTAGGGGCATCTGCTTCAGGAGTTCGTAGAAGGATCGGCTATTTCGATGATGCTGGTGGTATGTTTTTTGAGCAAATCCCAGCATCTGGAGGAAATACTGGAGTTAAAGTTGTAATCAGAACTAATTCAAGCGATCAAGGAGTTGATCAATCTGCATGGAACATCGATAAGATGGATGGTTCTGGTGCGAGTGGGATCGATTTAGATTTTACCAAAGCACAAATATTTTTAATTGATTTAGAATGGCTTGGTGTTGGTAGGGTTAGGTACGGTTTTGTAGTCAACGGCTTAATCTATTATTGCCATGAAGTCAATAATGCAAATGTTGTTACTGCTGCTTACACGACAACTGCCAATCTGCCTCTAAGATACGAGATAGAAAATACAGCGAACGGTGCTGCTGCAACTATGAAATGCATTTGCGGTGCTGTTGTTTCTGAAGGGGGATATGATAAAGTCGGCTATCCATTTGCAGTTGGAAAAGGTTCGACTTTTACATCTGTACAAACAAGAAGGCCTGTTTTAAGCATTAAACCCAGAACCACATTTAATAGCATTACAAATAGGATGGAATTTGATATTACTGGTGTAGAAGTTACAAGTGGAACATATACTTCTTACTATGAAATTGTTTATAATGGAACTTTGACTAATGCTTCTTTTAACAATGTTAATACGACATATAGTGGAATGAGTTATGATACAGCTGCAAATGCTATTACTGGAGGCATCGTTATCGCAGCTGGTTATGCGGTTGCTGGTGGTCCGGGCGCTAATGCGACTGGTGGCATAACCCAGAGGGTTGTCAAAGTTCCCTTAACCGTCAATTACGCTGGGACAGATGCAGATGTAATTTCAGTTGTTGTTACAAGCTGCGATACTCAAGACCCTCCAAGAGCAGCTAGCGTTGGAGCCGTTATCAGCTGGCAAGAACTAAGATAAAATTAATCTGGCAGCAACGGTTTTGATCTAATAAGACCAAGTTCCGCTGCTGCTTTACTTACTGGTGGAAGGCTTCCAAATTTTTTGAGCACGGCATCATTTGCTAAACGATCAGCATGGTTTGACACAAAATTTATTTTTTTACTTACTGGACTGTTATACACATCCTTATGTGTATCTATGTAAGCTTGTTTGAGGGCTGCATGGGTTTCGTGTGCTGACAAGTTGGGATCAGATAGTATCTGTTGTTTCATATTGATAAATTCTTTATCAGCTTGTTTCAACAAATCTAGATGATTAGTACCCATGTTGGCAGGTGTGCTTGCTGCGTTATTGGATAAGATTGCTTCATTCTCTGCCTTAGCTCTTAAAATATCATAGTTTTTATAAATTCCAACATCCTTGTGCGTGTCCATAAATGCCTTTTGTATTTGAAGCTTCATTTCATAGGGTGACAAGTTTTTATTACTTAATATTTCTTGCTTCATTCTCAGGAATTCCTGATCGGCGTTTGCTGTAAGTGAGGTTGGTGCTGTGGTTGTACTTGCAGGCGTTTCGGTTGATTGGGCTTGTCCAGTAACAGCATGGTGTGCTGAATCTTGTACTTGCTGAATAACATGATTAGTAAGTTTTGTTACTCCGTGGCCGATTGCAACACCAAGAGCCATGAGGAAAGCTGCCTTCATAATTCCTATACGATTATTTTTGGCAAAGTTTCCTAAAGCTTGGAGACTTCCTTCGACAACGGCTTCGATCTTATTCTGAATATTATCAAAGAATCCACTTACGAAACCAACCCCTTGGCCAATTTTTCTACCGATCCAATTTAGAATTTTGCCTTCATTTAGTAATTCATAATTTGGATTTGAAATCCATTCTTTGAAAGAAATATTGTTGATGTAGCCAAGAGTTTTGATTTCTTTGTAGAGCAAGTAATTATTGTAATCAGAACAGAAAACCCATTCTGTAGCCGTGACCAATTTTTTTTTCTTTTTCTTTTTTTTTCTTCGGATTATAGGAATGTCCTCTGCGGGCTTAATAGCATCTTTTGCTGCTTGTGCTGCTGCTTGTGCCTCTGCTTCTTTTTTGCGTCTGTCCTCATCTGTGCCAAATACTTTATCAAAGCCTTTTCCAGCTACACCCAAGACAGGGGTAACAAAGATTTTTCTGGTAAAGTACAAAAAAGCTGCCATCGGGATGGCTCCCGCCCCGCCAGTCACACCAGCTGCCAACAGAGCAGCAGCTAAAGGTGCAGAAACGCCAGTAACCTCTTGGGCCTTGTTGACGAATTGTTTTGTTTTTTCTATGGCTGGCATGACTGCGTTTTTAAATTTTTCCCATGTTGGGTTTTTACCGTCCGCTCTTAATGCTTTATCTTCTTCAGTCTCGGTTGGATTCCAGTATGTGTAGCCAGATTGATAACCACGCTTGGCGTGTTTCCACATGTCCTTAATAAATTGAATTTCATCAAGCCTATCTTGCTCACATAAATCAACGAATTTTGCAAAAGTTATGTCATTCATTATCGTTTACCGCCTCGCATAAACTGTTCTAATTCAAATTTTCTGTCTCTGAGTCTGTCAGCTTGTTTCGAAAACAGTTCTCCAATCTTTTCTAAATTAGATTTGGGGCCAGCAATCCCTTCTCTTCCAACTTTTTCTAATACTTCATTCCAATAAGTTTTCAAAGTTTGATATTCAGGGGAATCAAATTTGACTTCTGTTCCTGTGTCCTTCAAAAAGTCTGCAAAAGATTCATCGACACCTTTGTTTTTGATGACATCTGGCAACCAACTTCTCAAATTAAGGCCTGTTTTATTGAGGGTTTTTTCAATATAAGAAAACATGTTGTGTTTGTTAAGTATTATGTTGTTGTAATTATCAATATTTGCCATAGAAGCATCAATATCTTTCATACTGGCAGAGCCGAGTTTTTGCCTGAGTAAGGACTCGGCATTTTTGTATAAAGCACTATTTTTAACTGTGTCTATTATAGATTTTACTTCTGCTTTGCTCTGTATCACATTTCCAAATTGATCAACAGCGGAGTCATCTGGAGCCATCATACTTGGATCAATATCAGATGCTACCGCATCGCTTGCTGCTTGCCCAGCATCGGCCTTGCTTTGAACTATGTTGCCAAATTGGTCAACAGCAGAATCGTCTGGTGCCATTGAAGATACATCAATGTCTGGTATTGGCTTGCCCGTCTTTTGTGAAAAGCGCTCTAAGGCATCCGTAAACCTTTTGAAGTAACTCGATCCTAGTGAGGATGCTTTTTCATAGGCTGCGCTGAATTCTGCCTTAGTTTGAGCAGCATTCATGACAGCAACAGCATCTTTATCTGGATTTTGCATATCTCTCATGACATCGACTAATCTCTGTTTTATAATTCCCCACTTTGTTACAAGACTGTCTACAATGTCTTTGCCTTGCGCTAGGGCCTGCTTCGCATCAACGGCTCTTTGAGCAACGCCTACTGCATCTGTAGAATCAGGATTAGCCCAATTTTCAGGTGGCATTCCAGCATTGGGATCAGCAGCAACATCTTCGGGAGTAGAAGGTGCTTGACCACCATAAGATTTAGCAATTTGATTTAGTTCTGCTACTTCAGCTGGAGGTACTTTAGCGCCCATGCCTATAGCTGTTTTTACTGAAGAAACAGCATCGTTTACGATAGGTGCGGTCAGTTTGGTAATAGTCCCACCAACAAGCACACCGATTGCCATTAAAAAGAGGAATTTGCCGATAGGCACTTTCCATTTCCAAACCCATTGAAGAGCCGATGCAATACCGTTGTAAAGGAATTTTGCAGTCTTTTTCACAGCTGATGACACGAATCCGGCAACATGACCAGCGCCTCTGCCGATAAGGTTCAGCAAGTAATCGCTAACTCTTCCTTCAGTTAGTAGTTCATAATTTGGATTTGCAAGCCACTCCTTGTAGCTCACATCAATATCACCTTCATTTTTAAGAAATTTATATAAGCTATAGTTTCTGAAGTCGTTGGTGAATGTCCACTCATTGATGAGTGAAAAGCTTTCTTTTTGAACTTTAGGCCCTCTGATAACATTTCTTGCCGTATCAACAGCCGTATCATACACTTTCCCGGCAAAACCCAAGATTGGTGTCATCAATATTTTTCTGGTGAAATAAAGAATCACAGCTGCCGGAATTGCAGCCATGCCTCCGTACCAGCCAGCAAATATAATTGCTATGGCTAATGGTGCGCTTATGCCTGTCATGCGTGAAGCTGCAAGTATCACATCCTTCATCTTGACGGCAAAAGATTTTACCTTATCCCAAAGTCCTTGATATTTTTCTGTGACTGCGTCAGGGTTTGCATCTTTGGGTGGTGCTTCTAAATTTATTTTTGATATATCGGTAGTAGAAATACTTTGAGCAGCGAAAGGGTCGGTTGGTTTTTGTGCTCCTTGAGCCGGTTGTTGCTGTTCAGGTTCTTGTTTTTGATCCCAAGAACCGAAAGCTGATTTGAATCCACCTTTGAGCTTGTCCCAAGCGTTTTTCAGGAATTGGATTTCATCTAAACGATCCTGTTCGCAAGTCTTTATAAATTCTTTGAAAGTTAAATATGGAAAATATTCCCCATTTTCAAGAATGAATGGATTTTGTTTAACAGAATTAGCTGATTTAATAATATTTTCCATAATAATTATATACTTTTTAAGGTTTATTTATTCTTTTTCTTTTTGCCTTTATAAAGATCGCCTCCGGGCTTTAGTCTTTTGGCAAGTTTGTACTGTGGGCTACCCTCTGGGCACTTTTTGCTGCCCATGTCTGCACAACGACCGGGATGCTTAATTGCACCAGCAATCCATTGTTTTTCTTCTAATACATAACCTTTTTCTTCGCAGTACTCATGAAACGATTTCATATTAACACCTTCTAAAAGATAGTTAATATATGTATGTTTTATTAAAGGAATCTTAAGGTTGTATCAGTTGCTTTATCATACTCAAATATTCTGTATGTCAACTCGCTAGCCATCATACCTTTTTTCTCGTTGCCCACCACGCTGATGGGAATGTTTGTTGGCAGGGAAGAATTTGTCAAAAATTTAGTGAAATAGTTGCCAATTAATATGAATGGATAGAACCATTTCGGAACAATATCTTTTACTAAGTAAGCTCCACCCAAATCCAAACCACAGTTACCGTACATCATTTTAACGGCTTCGGTGCAGTAGAATGACATGGGATCGTTGAAGTTGAAATCATAGCTTGGATCAAGTTCTAAAAAACCTTTGATTTGATTTTCGATGCAATTTTCAATATCTTTAGTTTTATTCTGCAATCTGTAGACACAAAAATCTGTCATATACCAGTTGTCAAACCAGTCTATTACTCTGAGTTTTCTTGTTCCCCAATCTGACACATCTATTGCGTATGTTTCACCATTCTCTACAAGGATGAGAGTGGCGTGAGAGTATAATGATTTGGTAAAAGTTTGGATCAGTTTGCCAAAAGGTATTCCTAATGGACCTGTGACATCAGATGCATTATAAACTATATCACCAGTCTCAAGGGGAATTTGTTTTAGTTGTTGTACTATTTGTTTTCGTCTCTCGTATAATGGTCCCGGCTTGAACATGATGAATCCTATTTTTCGTATTATAAATATAAGAGTAGAGGGTTTGGATTACTGCGGAGAAGCTTGTGACTCGTTTTGAGGAAATGATTTTCAGCATTTTACTTATTTTATCTGTAGTGGTGTTTCCTCTACTATATTTTTGGGTTTGTAAGAAATTACTCGAAGACTAGAATTTGTTAATATAGAAACTTTACTCAAGGAAGCAAAAATGAAAAAAATATGTGCCTTGCTTATTCCATGTGAAGGAGAAATAAAATTAATAGAGATAAATGATGATATAGAAGAAAAGCAAAAAATGGTAGGCGGGCCAATAAGCCATGTGTCTGTTGCCGAAGACAATCCTTTTTTGATTGTTGTAAATAAAGACGCAAAGTCTAATAAACTTCCTTTGAATATTCGTGGAACTTGTATTGCAAATAGTTTTTGCAGAGTGACCAATCAGTTTTTTCGTGATATAGCTGTTTTCGGTGATGTTTTGGTAGAAGGATGTCGTGTTGACAATGAATTACAGGAATTTGAAAGTTGTTCTCTGCCAATACTCTATCTTGAGGAAATAATAGAATTCTGCAACAAAGCAGACATATGGTGGAACTCTATGGGTAAAAAGATTGCCAACTCAGCTTATATTAAATGGCTTACCAAACCACAAAATATTGAAGAAGAATTTTAGTTGCATTTTTAAAATCTGTTGGTAGCATGCAGTTGTCCCGGCGCAGGGTTAATCAAGCGAGTCAGAGTGCGCCATCTGATTCGAATCACGGAGGAAGTACAATAATGTTGCGTTTTGCTTTTGCTGCTCTGGCAATCATGTCTCTGGCCACCGAGTCTTTTGCAGGCCCTTTCGGGCTTTTCAAGAGAGGCAGCAGTAACAACTACAGCAACCAAAACACTAACAATTCAGGAGGAACAGTCTATTATGACAACGGTGAATTGTATTCAGCGCAAGGTGTTGCTAACCGAATGGCACGACTGCTTCGTATGGCCCACCTAGGCAACCCAACTGGTGGTTATGAGGGAGTGGGAATGGGCGGTTCACCCCAAGCAGCAATCCAAAATTGCTGTTATTATGGCAGAAGGCCTCTCCGTGATAGTGGTGTGGCACAAGGTGCTAACGGCATGTGGTATGCATGCTGCCGTTACAACTAATTTATTTTAAAATTTGACATAACGAGCAGTAACCTCACGAAGGCGGGCCACATAGTGTGGGAGGTTGCTGCTCGTTTTTTCGTAATTATACTAATAAATAATAATACAAGGAAAATACACTATGCCATTTATTTCAAGACCTGACGGTGATGTTAAAAAAGTTTTTATTACTGACGCTTGGCTTCTCGACCAGTTTGTAGGAAGCACTCTTTGGTCTTGGGGAAGAAATTATCAAGGAGGACTGGGGGACAACTCCGTAACCAGCAGAAGCTCTCCTGTTCAGACTGTGTCTGCTGGCACAAACTGGAAAGAAATTCATCTTGGCTCATATCATTCATTGTCTATAAAAACTGACAATGCACTCTGGGTATGGGGCTATAACAATCACGGCCAACTAGGTACTAACAATGTAACTAATTATTCCTCTCCCGTGACTACAGCTATATCTGGAACATTTTGGAAAACATGTGCTGCTGGATACTACCATAGTGCTGCTATAAAGACAGATGGAACGCTCTGGATGTGGGGATATAATGCAGATGGAGAGCTTGGAGATAATACAGTAACAAAAAGAAGCTCTGGTGTACAAACAGTAGCAGCTGGTACAAACTGGAACAAAATATCTTGCGGTGGATATCATACTGCTTGCATAAAAACAGACGGTACGCTTTGGCTATGGGGGTATAACAACCAAGGGCAGCTTGGAGATAATACTAGAACTCATCGTAGTTCTCCTGTCCAAACAGTAGCTGGTGGAACTAATTGGCTAAATGTTTCTTGCGGAGGATTTTCAACGGCAGCAATTAAGACGGATGGAACTCTCTGGACTTGGGGAGGCAACAGCTTCGGTGGTTTAGGAGATAACACAATTGTTGATAAGTCATCTCCGATCCAAACAATAACAGGAGGGACAAGCTGGAAACAAGTTTCGATGGGTGGTGGCAACCACACGGGGGCAATCAAGAATGACGGAAGCCTCTGGATGTGGGGGTATAACCTTACAGGATCATTAGGGGATAATACTATTACTAACCGCTCATCTCCCGTTCAAACTGTATCTGCCGGAACAAGTTGGAAACAGGTTGATTGTGGAGGGTTTGGACAATCAACAGGAGCCATAAAAAGTGATGGAAGTCTTTGGTGTTGGGGAAGAAATGTTATTTTTGGCACATCCACCATAACCGGCCAAATAGGAACCAATGCTGCCCTGCAATTTTATTCATCTCCAATTCAAACAGTTGCTGCTGGAACAACTTGGAAACAGGTTTCTGTTGGATACAACAGAACTGCTGCGGTAAAAAATGGTTAGTTTTTTATTTGATTAATATGGCGAAACTTGTTATGATAAGACTTGTTTAAAGAGTCTTTTCATTCAACAAGGAGAAGAGCAATGGACTGCATTCGAGTTAAGATTGAAAATGGTTCTTATCAACCTCTTTCTAATCAAGTGGAAGACTGGGAAGCAGTCCTTTCGTTTGCTGAAAAGACTGAACATGTGTGCCATATAGAAGGCTATAACCCTTATACAGAATGTTACAAAGTTGTCGTTGGACAGGATGAATACTTGTATTTGGTAGAAATGTTTCAATGGTAAGGAGGCAATATGACAAATCTCAATAAATTGTTAGATAATAACGAATTTGATAAAATTTTAGAGTACGCTATCAAAAACGAAAATGATGAATTTGACATCATTGGACAAAAAAAACTCATTCGGTATTGCACATCAAGAGGTGCGGATACAAAATGTATTGAAAAGACGATATCCGAATATCTGAAAACTGGTGAATACAAGAAGATTGAACCATTTATGGAATTTGCTAATGTGGACACTTTGCTCATTCGGTCAGTAGAATTGAATTGGCCTGATGGAATTAATTTTGCTATCAGGAGGGGAGCAAAAAACATAGACTTTGCAATATTCAAAGCAGTTCAAATGCAAAACTATGAATTAGCTGAATATTTGCAACGCAAAAAGTGACAGGAGGGCTGAAATATGTTTACTAATACTGAAATATCAAATTTGCTCGATACTGGGGATTATCGACAACTCATTTTCTCAATCATGAGAAATAAAGAATATGATATGAAAGATAGAAAAGATATTTACAAGTATCTCAAAAGAATTCAAGCTTTTAACAGTATGGACAGAATAGATGAAAGTCAATTTCTTTGTACTTTAGGTGATAAAGATATCATTTCTACATTTCTTGCAGAGGACTTTTCCCTTTTGACAACGGGAGAGCAAGAACAAATTTTTTCAATTTTATTTGAGTGTTATGATTACAAGCAAATGCAAGAAATTTTGCCTGATGAGATTTATTTTTGCAAAGATTTTTTCAATAAAATTCTTGATGGATTTGCAGATACACCAGACTATTTTCGAAGTTTTGTAATCAGCAAATTGGATATTCATAAAATGCGTCTCAACGCACACGGTGAGGCTATTTTGTTGGCAATTGTTAAAAGAAAGTACTTGCTTCATTATTTTGTGAAACTATTTGAGGATGCAAAGAAAATTCAAGAAACTGACAATTGGTTAAAGAATTTTCTGCATGCCAACATAGGTGTGCATACAAACTTCAAAGAAGAAGATTTGGTTTTTATATCTAAGTATTATAATCTGAAAGATATTTTCAGACAAGATGTTTTGAAATATTACTTCAATAGTGTCTACAAATGGGGAAAGCCCAGTAAGCAGAAATTAGATTTGGCAAGTTCGATTGTCAAAACAGGATTCAGAGGTGTGACGAGCGTATTCACGGAAGCAGTCAAACGAAATGATATTGAAATGGTGAAGCTACTTCTCCCGTGTAAACCTCGTCTCGATAAAGCTATGGCTTGCATCAATTCTGTACAAGTGGGAGATTTACTCAATGTCGCAAGTCAAGAAAGGGTAAAGAGAAAGGGCAAGAATTCTCTTGATCAACCTGTGGATCAGTAAGCATATTTTTATTTTGAGTTGTGTTTTTTTCGTGCGTTTGGTATCATGTTCACATAGGGAATGAATCACTTCGATTCTCCCGGTTTCTTTTACTTTTTTAAGGAGGATGCGATGTCTGATAAGAAGCAAGCTACCGCAACTAACACCGAAGACCGCAAGAGCAATGGCAACAGCATTTTGCTGCGTATGAGTCCTGTTCTGGCCGATGCTCTTCGGACTATTTCCAAGCGTGAAGAGCGCACTTTGACTACCATCATGTCCCGTGCGTTCAAGGACTACATCAAGACCAACCATCCTGATATTAAGTCCGATATTGAGTAATCAATATGCATGCTGTTTTCAAGTCCCTAGTCAATTTGTAAGTTGACTAGGGACATTGAAAACCTAGAATAGAAGAGATAGGCCCTCATAGCTCAATGGAAGAGCAACAGCCTTCAAAAGGAGCGTTATAAGAGAAATCTTATAATGGATCGTGTCAAATTCGGTGAATCCTTAACTGGTAACGCCGAGCCAAGCCCGGAAACGGGAAGGTGTAGAGACTGAACGGCACGGACCTGAACAGATAATGCTGAAGGTCAAGACACAGTCCAGACCACGAACCCACATGGGGCGGTGAAAACCGTAGTGGTATGCTAAGCTGTAGGTTACAGGTTCGAGTCCTGTTGAGGGTATTTCTGGCGAATCTTTTTTAACTAATGATTAGTATTGTTCCTTAACCAGTAATCACTAAAGGAGTATATAATGCAGTATCTGAAGATTGAAAATGTTGGCGTTTGTCCTACTGAAGGTTTCACCATTTTTGGTGCGTCTTCTAAATCTGAAAATACCGATCCGAATATTATTGGCACATTTGGCTCTGGTGCAAAGCATGGCATTTCTCTTGCCTTGCGTCAGGGTTTGATGCCTGTTGTATATTGCGGTAAAGTTCGTCTGGCCTTTTACACTAAGCCTCTCAAGATTAAAGGTGTTTCTGGAGAAGCGGTTCACCAGCAACTGTGCGTTAAGATTTCTGGTCAAACTGAAGATAACAAGACGATCAATCAAGATCGTGAATTGGATCATACTCTTTCTTATGGCAATAAAGATTGGAATGAGCTTTCTTTGGCTCTGCGTGAGTTTGTTTCAAATGCAATCGATGCTTGCTACGAGCAGGGATTGTCCCCAGACTCCATGAGTGTTGAGTTGGTGGAAGAAAATCAAGTTCGTGCCAAGGGTGGTACAACTCGCATTTTTGTTCCAGCTACCATGGATGTCATGCGTTTTCATCAAGAAATTGGCAAGTGGTTTCTTCACTTTAGTGAACCACAAAGCATGGAAAATAAGTTGCTTTTCAAAAAGAATCGAAATTGCGTTGATAGTTCAGGTAACAAAAAGTCTACTGCCGTAATCTACCGCCGTGGTGTGAGGGTGCGGGAGTTCACTTCTTCTGATATTCCCAGTCTTTTTGATTATAACATCCCTGATTTGCCAATCGATGAATCCAGAACTATCGATGACTGGAAGGCTAAGTTTGAGTGTGGTCAAGCTTTGGCGCAAACGGAAGACCCAACTGTTCCTACTTTGATGTTTCAAAAGCTTGTGAAGAATGAGAGTTGTTGGGAACTGGAGCAAGATGGATTTGCGCTGACTTACTGCATTTCTGATAAACAAAAGAAACAGCAGATATGGCAAAATGCTTTCTTTGCAGTTTGTGGTAAGAATGCAGTCATCACCACTAGTGCTCTTGCTGATCGTTGCAAGGAAAAAGGCTACACACCTATCGTGCTATCAAACGCACAGAGTGGATTTCAGAAGTTTTTGAAAGAAATGAATATTCTTTCTGATGTGGATGTTTTGACTGCTAATGATTTGAATGGTCGCAAGATTTTTGCTCCTTCCTTGGCTGTTACCCAAGCCCTTAATTGGGTCTGGGAAAAGCTGGAGAGCATTGATATGACCTACAATCGGCCAAAACCTGAACTTCGTTGCTTTCGTCAGCTGACGGAAGCATCTTCCATGACATTTGGTTACTGGCTCGACGGAACGATTTACATCAATGAGGATATTTCGCAGAATAGTAATAACTCTTTGATGGATACCATGGTTGAGGAAGTAGCGCATCACATTACCAAGGCAACAGATGGTAGTCGTGATTTTGCCAACTTCCTGATCCGCATGTCTGTTGAACTTGCGAAGTCTACCGACCCCAAGTAAAACCGGCGAATCTATTTTTTCTCAATATTACAATCATCTTAGGTCCATTTTATAAAGGAGATAATATGTCTAGAAGGAAGTCACCAGAAGCTTTGTACATCGAATCCAAGCTTAAAAATGATCACAATCTACGATATGCCGATCTGGTAAAAATGCCAGACTACGCTTATGATATCGAAAATGCATATTTCAATACTGTCAAAAGTCGTTTTAGAAAGGTGACGGCTGAAAAAGCTTTTGCTGTGGTGCCACAAGTTGCAGAATTTGACTCAGAGGATGTAAGTGACTTTGAGCCAGAGTATGATGAGCAGGCATCCAAGTTGATTCCATCTCTTGACCCGTATTTTGCAATCACAGAAGAGGGCAATAATTTTATTGGGCTTGTGCAGTCAATGAGCAGGGTCAACAATTTAAATATTAGACTGGTTGGTCCAGCAGGTTGTGGCAAAACCAGCTTTGCAACACAATACGCTGCAAAAAATAACTATCCTTGTTTGATTATGGACTGTGCTAATGTTCGAGAGCCTAGAGATTGGTTCGGATATCGAACATTTGATCCAGTTACTAAAGAAATTGTCTGGCATGAGAGTCTCTTTGTTAAGATGGTTGAAACTGCACATAGTGTTATTGTTCTCGATGAGCTTAACCGTGTGTCTCCGTTGGTGATCAATACGCTGATTCCTTTGCTTGACCATCGTCGCTCTACTTATCTTGAGGAAGCTGGCAAGAACATCAGTTGTGCTGAAGGTGTTACATTCTGGGCTCCAATCAACGAAGGCAGTCAGTTTACCGGAACGATTGCTCTTGATGAAGCAATCTCTGATAGATTTGGTCTTGTTATGGAGTGTAAATTTTTGCCATCAATTGAAGAAAAGCTGGTTTTGCATAAAAAGACTGGTTTGGAGGAATCAGTTTGTGAAAAACTTGTTGATATTGCAAATCAAGTAAGAATCAAATCACAGATGGATTCAGTTGATAGTTACAGCAAGCCTATTTCTACACGAATGCTTGAGAATGCTGCAAGAGCTTTCAAAAAGCAGGGGGTGAAGTCTTTGCAATTTACTCTTTTGAACCACTTCAGTTCGGCTGGTGGTGCTGCGAGTGAGAGGAATAATTTGAGAACCCTGCTTGTTGGCAAATTCGGACTACTTTCATAATAAGGAGAATTTATGAGCAGCAAAACTAATCTGTTTGATGACAGTTGGGAGTATGAAGATGATGATGCTTACTTCTACGGAAAGAACACGGAAGTAAGCCATACACCATGGTCTGTTTATAACCCAATTAAATCAACTAGTGAATATTTAAGGCAAAGCTCTGGGTATGATGATAGGTATTTCAAAGACAGCCTTCATCAGACCGAAGAAGATTTGCATAAGACTTTGAAGGAACTAAACAAAACAATCAATTTGACTGCAAATAGTTCAGACGGATACGAGAAATGTCTATGCGTTAAATATAGTAACGGCAAAGTTACAAATGATTTGTTGTCAGATGTTCTTTATGTCTCTCCAGATAGTTTGCTGGACGAGGATATGAAGTTAATTGACAAGGATCAGAAGTATTTTGATGTCCTAGACGGGTTGAATGGTCAGGCCTTGCTTTGTTCTTTTATTAAGAAGAGTATTCATGTTGATTCAGCATTGCAGTTCAAGAATTCCGATTCTTGGGCTGTGCGTAATATTTTTATGACAGATTTGCAGTCTGGTGCAAGCAATGAAGTCTTTTCAAAATGGCCCGGTTTTTTGAGTTATGTAACTCAACAAATGGTGGTGTTTGGACAACAAAAGAAAAAGATAGAGGAGAATTTAGTATCAAATATTGCTAAAGGATCAGTTGAGTTCGATGACATTGTAGAGTTACTTTGTTTCAATAGATTAAGTCCAGAAAAAATTGATTATTATATTTTTCCACAAGAATTTAGAGACAAGATCGATGAAGTTGATACACATTTTAATGACAGATTAAATTCATTTGTTACAGACCAATATAAGTTTGATCGTGCGGTCAACTTGTATCAAGACATGCTCGAAATGTTAGAGCCTAGTGAAACTCAAAAATCGACTATCACATTGAATGATATTACGATAGAAACAAACAATTCTGCCAAAGATAGGCCTTTGACTGGTGGGGATGCTTATAACAACAATATTTCAATTCCCGGAAATATTATTAGTAGCTCTCTCGATCACAACAAGAATCTTAGAGATAGGACAAAGTCTTTTGATGATCATTTGAAATCACCAGTCTACAACAAAGATAACTATTTGACACATTTGAGCTATAAGCTTGTTGTTCCAGCTGTAAATACAGAAACTATTGAAGCATACAAGAAGATTGTTCATGCACATAAGAAATCTATTAAAGATTTAGAAACTTCTTTTATGTTTAGAAACAATGTTAACCAAACTTTTACTTACGGCACTAACTCTGGAGACCTTGACGATAATAGTTTTTACAAAACTTTTCTTGGAGAGCATGACAAAATTTATTATCAAAAGGATTTAGTATCTAGAAAAAAATATCATGTAAGTATTGCTCTAGATCAAACTGGCTCGATGGCTGGCAGCATGAGAGAAGCAGCAACTTTGGCAATAATTATGGCTGAAGCTTTGAAGAAAATAAAAGATGTAGATTATTCAATTTATGGTTTTAACACGGGTACAGATGTAGAAACCCATGTGTATAAAGATCATAACTATAACAAGACAGAGGCTTTGTCAGAAATATTGGCATCTGGCAATACAGCTATGGGGTATCACTTGTGTGCAATTGCAGATAAGATTATTACACAAAATCCGTTTGTTGAAAACAAGATATTGTTTATGATTACGGATGGTGAGCCAACACATGGATCGGTTGGTAAAAATCCCGTTGAATTAACCGCTTATGCAGTTGAAAAGGCAAGAAAAGCTGGGGTTAAGGTTTATGGTATCGGAGTTCACAACGCTTTTTCAGAGCAAACGGGCAAGGCGTTGTTTGGAGCAGGCAATTTCGCAGTTATTCAGGGTATAAAGGGTACCTTGCCATTATTAAGAAATAAATTGGCAACCTTCTTAAAAAGGGTTGCCTAATTTATGATTCTTGTCTAAACCACTCTGCAAAATTCAAATGGCCTTCGGATTGTGATCTCCAAGCTGGATAAAGCAGACTAGTTGGCGCAGGCTTCTTGGATAACATGTAGAGTTCTTTCCCAGATGCTAGGTAAGGGTCCACTTTGATATTGCTCTTGGGCAAACATTGGTTTGGAATAAATCCAGTCAATTCTGGGTGTTTTTGCATGTCAGGGTGGCAAAGTATTGAAAGTGCAGCTTGATACATTTTAGATTCTGCTGGGCTGCTGTGAATTAATCCTCTTAGTTTAACCATATCTTCGGATTTTACTTTAATCCCATTTATAACATATTCAGGTTTGAGAGGTAGTTTAGCAATTTTTCTTGGCGCTTCTTCAGGTGCTGACTTGTCAGCAATTGGTGAAAAAAGATATGGTTCTCCTTTGAAGGGGACGATTGCCCATTCTTTTGCCATGCCTTTTCCGTATCTTTTAAAAATTTCAGAAGTGACTGCGGGATCATGCAAAAAGGTTTCAAACTTTGGATGTTCTTTGCCTTGCCAAAACGCTATGACAAGTTCTTTGTCTAGTACTGCAATTCTCCCCGCCAGAGCATCTCCAAAATTTAGGCATTTCCCTCGTATGCCAAAAGTAGACTTCCAATCTGATGGATTGATTCCCATTTCTTTGAGCTTGGCATCTAAAAATGGAAAATTTTCTTTAGTTTTATAGTTTAATAAATCTTCTATTTGAAAAGATGTCACAACGCCTTTGGCTTTTGGGAAAATATCATAAAATGTAGTTTTATTATTTGCTAAGTCATCATGTGCTTCGGGACAGTCTACATGATGAAAGGATTTATTATAAAAAAATGTTATGCAGGGGTATTCGGTATCATGTTTGCGTTCATCATACAAGAAGTCTGGGTCCACTTTTTTTAAGTAGCTTAGGTCCATGGTCTCTCCATTTTATCTAGACTATTTATTATTTTTATTTTTATTTTAGTTGTCATTCGATTTTGTATCAGTAAAATAAAACTATTACTTGGAGGATTCCCATGTCAAAGTATCTTGTAGTTGATTGTGAAACAACTGGTCTCGATCCAGAAATACATGGATTAATTACTTTAAGTGCAGTCGTATACGATGGAAAAAAGAAAGTTTCCCAATGGCATGGAGCTAACAAAGACTGGCAGCAGTTTACAATAGATGCTTCTGCCCTCAAGGTTAATGGAATTAGTCTGTTTCAGACAGAGTATTTTTCTGTTCTTACAAAAGACATAATAGAGGGAACAACAGAAAAAGGTTATTATCTCATAGAAAATTATAGCACATTTGTGCGTTTCTTCGTCAGCTGGTTGCTTGAAAACGCAACTGATTGTGATTTTTTGTTAGGAATGAATGTTCAATTTGATTTGTCATTCATAAAGAAAGCTTGCAATACATTCAATATGAAGATTGATAGTTTGTTGCCCAGAAAACAAATTGATCCGTTAATTATTGCGTCTGCTGCTCTTGATAGCGGTAAGCTCAAATCTGATTTAAAGTATATAAACAGTCAATCGATGTACAATATGTACGAAATTAATTCTCAAGGTATACATCGATCAGATGTTGATGTCGTTCTTGCATTTGAACTTTGGCAAAAAATGAAAAAAGACATTTTTGCTTAATAATTTCAAAATGATTAACTAAAATAATTTTATGAAAAAGTGTAAAGCAAAATTTGTTTTTAACACAATGGTTTCAAATGAGAGCCATTGCATCCTTAGAATGCTTGAATCGGTCTACAAATATGTAGATTATTGGGTAATTCAAGACAACGGTTCTACGGATGGAACTCAAGATTTGATCAAAAACTTCTTCGCAGAGAAAGGCATTCCGGGATTTCTTTACGAAATTCCTTGGTCTGGCTGCATGGGTCAGAATCGAGATCACACAGTTCAAACATGTTTGAAAGCAGATCATGGTTGTGATTGGATTTTGCGGGTTGATGCAGATGAAGTGTTAGAGGTTGATGATGACTTCGACTGGTCAATTTTTGATGAAACCAGCATTCAAAGTTTTGATGTACCAGCTAAATCTGGTGTCGTAAATTACTACCGCTGTTGGCTTTGGAATGCCAAATTGCCATGGAAGTTCAAGCATGATAAGCGCCATGAATGTATCATGTTGGACAGGGATAATGTAGGAGAAAATTTCCAAAGAGTTCAACTGCCACCTAGTTTTCGTCACAAAGTGATTGCAGATGGGCAGACCTACTCAAATCCATTCAAGTATTACATCGATGCTCTTGAATTAGAAAAAGACATGATCGTGAAGAAGGAGATGCTGACCGACCAGTATCACTTGTGGTACTTGGGTAAAAGTTATCATGATAATGTGCCATCTGGTCATCTCCCATTTGGTGAATTGCATAATCATGAACTAGCTAGGCGAGGATTGTTTTATTTTGAGAGATTCCTTGAAGTAAGACACCAGTTTATGTCAGCTGGAACAATTAAATATGTTGATGAAATGGCATACACAGGATTTCTGTGTATGGCACATTTATACTCCGTGATGGGAGATTTAGAAAAAGAGATTTGGGCTCTTAAAACTGCTGAAATGACTTGCCCAAGAAGGAATGAACATCTTAAGAGATTGGCTTGGCTTTACCATCGCAATAAAAGATTTGCAGAGATGCTACAAGTCACAACTCGAATGATGGACCCTCAAAGAACTAACCCTTATCCGAGTCTTTGTGTTGTTCTTGAAGACGATGCTTACCACAATACAGGAACATTGGTACAAGACTTACATCGCTTAGCTCTTGAATGCAACCAAATGCACTAATGAAAAATGTAGCTATTTATGGATACCATGACGCATCTTTATGTTTGAAAGATAACGGTCGTTATTACATTTATGAAGCGGAAAGATTTTTCGGAAAAAGATACTCGATACTGACTCAAGAGTTCAAAAATCATCCTATTGTTGGGCATTTAGTTCCTTCAGATTCGCAATTTCATGCATTCTTTGATCACATCAAAAACAAACATAAATTTGAAACTATTGAAAATCTTTACTATCACGACATGTATCCTCCAGATATCAATAAAATCAAGCAATTTTTTCATGTCCAAAATTTCAGAAGCTTCAATCATCATGATGCACATGCTTGGAGCGCATATTGCCAATGTCCTTTTGATGAAACATATATCATCACATATGATGGAAATGGAAAAAACTTAGTTGGTCCAGAAAGTAGTTTTGTGCTGTGGTACGCAACGCCAACAGAAGTAAAAAAATTAAACGACTTCCAGCCATGGGGTTCATACAGCCTTGGTAATTGTTACATCGCACTTACAAATTGTCTGGCTTCGATCAAAAAGAAGAAAAATTTTGGTTTGCCCAGCGCTGGTAAGCTGATGGGTCTTTGTTCTTATGGTCAACCAAGAGAAGCATGGAAGCAAGTTATAAGAGAGTTCTTTGATAGCGGTTCCAAAGATGCAGCCCAAGGTGTTGCTAATGTTGTTGGATTTGATCCAAGAGAATATGACACGATATCTGGCAGGGATGAGTTAGATTTTGCAGCAACTATTCAATGGGCTTTTGAAGATAAGTTTTTTGGAATTTTCAACGATTTAAATATTCCTCCGAATTCAAATTTATGTCTTGCTGGAGGTTGCGCCCTTAATATAATTGTAAATCAAAAGCTATTTGAGATGGGATATAATGTCTATGTTCCACCTAATAGTGGGGACTGTGGCATTACACTTGGGGTTGTAGCCCATGAAAACCAAGATAGAAAAATAGATGCAACATATTGTGGTTATGAGATTTTAGATTATGGGTATTACGATAGTAGTTTTTACAGACACGATGTCACCAATCAAGAAATAGCAAAAATTCTTTTTGAGCAAAAGAAAATTATTGGTTACATTCATGGCAATAGTGAGTGTGGTCCTAGAGCTTTGGGTAACCGTAGTATTCTTTGCTACCCAGATATTGCAAATTTAAAAAATAAGTTAAATAGTGAAATCAAATTTAGAGAATGGTATAGACCATTTGGAGCAGTAACAAAGTTGGAAAACTTGGAAAAATATTTTTACAAGGCTTGCGAATCACCATTTATGAATTTTTGTCCAATTTTGAAAGAACAATACAGGTGGCCATCAATTACACATGTTGATAACACTTGCAGAATACAAACGGTTACTCGACTTCAGCATCCCGATTTGTATGACATTCTTACTCAAATAGAGAATCTAGGAGGAGAGGGAATCCTTCTGAATACATCATTTAATATAAAGGGTAAGCCAATTTTAACTACTATGCGAGATGCATTTGAGGTTTTAGAACAAACTAAGCTTAATGGCTTTGTACACAATAATTTATATTATACGAGAGAGGTGTGATTGTGGACATGGCAGTTTATGGCTACCATGATGGTTCTGTTTGTATCAGAGATGATGATGGTAAATATCATATTTATGAAGCTGAGAGATTCTTCGGGAGAAGGTATTCTCTTATCACCAGAGAATTTGAATTAGAAGAAAATGTATCTTTTTTAACTCCTACAGAAGATGAGTTCAACAATTTTTTTGTTCACATAAAAAACAAACATAAAGACAATCGAATAGAAAATTTTTATTATCATGACATGTATGCTCAAGATTTGGCTGTCTTGAATTCAATTTTTGATATTAAAAACTTCAGAAGCTATGATCACCACTATTCTCATGCCTGTAGTGCATATTATCAATCTCCATTTGATGAATGCTACATAATAAGCTACGATGGTTCTGGCAAGAATACAAATCATACCATGAGTTCTTTCGTATTCTGGCATGCCAAACACAATGAAATAATTAAGTTAAGAGAATTCACCCCTCACACAGCATTTAGCTTGGGTGATTGTTATATTGATCTTTCTATTTGTTTGTCTTCAATAAACGGATCAGAATTCTTTGGATTGCCGAGAGCAGGCAAACTGATGGGTCTTTGCGCCCATGGAAAACCACGGGAAGAGTGGAAAATTCCAATAGCCAAATATTTCGATAATCCCGGATATTTAAGTTTGAATGCTTTGGCAAATCAAATAGGTTTATATGTCCAGCATTGGCACACCTTGTCTGGACAGGATGAGTTAGATTTTGCTGCTACCATCCAATGGGCTTTTGAAGATAAGTTTTTTAGATTATTCAATCTTATGAAGATACCTAAAGGTTCAAACATATGCATGGTTGGAGGTTGTGCCATGAATATTGTTGTGAATCAAAAGTTATTTGAAATGGGATACAATATTTATGTGCCACCGAATGTTGGTGACTGCGGGTTAACTTTTGGAGTTTTAGCCGATATTTATAAAGATAAAAATATTGACCTCACCTATGCTGGTTTTGATATTTTAGATGAAGACTATCGAGATCATGAATTTAACTGCGAATACATCAGAGAATCTAGTATTGCTAATTTATTATTTTTTGAAAAACAAATAATAGGGCTCATGCAAGGCAAAAGTGAATGTGGCCCGAGAGCTTTGGGCAATCGCAGTATTCTTTGTTATCCTGATATTCCAGACCTGAAAAATAAGTTGAATAGTGAAATAAAATTTAGAGAATGGTTCAGACCTTTTGGAGCAGTCACGAAACTGGATGCTCTCGATAAATATTTCTATAATGCCTGTGAATCAAGACACATGACATTTTGTCCTACTTTGAAAGAAGAGTATCGATGGCCATCCATTACGCATGTCGATAATACTTGTAGAATTCAAACAGTTACAAAGGAGCAAAATTACAAGCTGTATAAAATACTCGATGAAATTGAAAAATTAGGTGGTGAGCCCATCTTACTGAATACTTCTTTCAACATAAAAGGCAAGCCAATTCTTACAACATTAAAAGATGCGTTTGAAGTTTTGAAACAAACAAAACTGAATGGTTTTGTTTGCGAAGATTTATATTTCAAGAATAACTTGAATTAAATTTCAAAAAGCATTTTTTGATTTGGGACTTTATTTAATTTTGAAAATATATATTTACTACATTGAATTGATCTGTTAGAAAATATTCCTTCTCCTTCAATTGTGTCATATCTGTCAAATTCGTGTGCTCCATCTAAAACTAAATCATAATATTTGTTCATGGATGTTCCAATTGTTATAAATGTTATCTTCCTACCATGAACTGTATGGTGTCTGCCTGTGGCAATCAATCCTTTAAAATTAACATAATTATTATTTTCTTTGGAAAACATTCCCGGCATAAATCTATTGCTTATCCAATATCCTCTTTGTTGATATTGGTGCCAACCATCACCAGAAGATTCTGGAAATTTAGGATGCAGTTCATCTCCTATTAGTTTCCAAGGCCCTTTGCCAAAGGCAGCAAATTTCAAACCGGCTTTCTTAGCCTCCTGTATATGGACCCAAGGTCTATACAAAGATTGAGCATGATTCAAAGCAGACCACCAAAATTTCTTTGGTTGACGAACTTTTTCGTATGCCAAAGCCCAGACTAAATTGCCATAACTAGTCGCATGAGCATGACAAAAACTGTAAAGAGAAAAATAACCAAGCTCTTTTAGAATGAATTCTTTTTCTGGATGATATTTTATCTTTTCAGCAAATTCATCCATTTTGATTTTGTTTTTTTTACCAAATCCTTTACGATATAGTTCTGCATCTGATTCAGAACAGTTTAAAAGCTTCTGAATAAAAAGAATTCCATCATCGTCATATATTAATTGACCACGATGGTTTCTTTCCTTATGGAATTGATCTAATACACGAATTTTTCTTCCATCAGCCGAAGGCAATGGTCTTATCAAGGCAAGCGAAAATATCACATCTTTTCTGCATTTTGGCTGGACATCAACATGCAATCGTCTCTGAGCAGGGCTTTCTCCAAAAGTTACTCCCCATGTATTGCCTGAACGAAACAGATTTGCAGTTGATTCATCGTATTCTGGATAATCTTCTAAACTTCTAGAAGATAGTTCGTTTAGTTGTGCCAAACCCCTGTTGCACAAAATATCAATCTTGAACAATCCTTTTTGTTCAACTTCATCCTTATTCAATTTAATTTGATCATTTGTAAGCTTTAATTCTTCGGGAACACAATCTGGGAAAACAACAATTCCTCCACAATGCAGGGAGTAATTTTTAAAAGTTCCTTCTAATTCTTTGGCTCTATCCAGAATAGATTCAATTCTAGAACCAGCAATATTTTCAAAATCAAAATACTTGGGCATAAATTTTCTATTGCCATGTTCCCTTATGGCTTGTCGAACAGCAGAGTTAGGACGGTATAAAACATGATTGCTTATTCTTGCAACTCTATTTGGGTATTTTTCTTTGACTAATTCTATTACACTATCTCTTTGGTTATATGCAAAGTCTATGTCAATATCTGGAAGGTCTGAGCGGTTTTCATGCATGAAACGGCTCAAGACAAAATTGTTTTTAACAGGGTCCATATTGTGGATGCCCATTAAATAACAAATTAAGCTACATCCGGCAGAGCCTCTAGTGATAAAACGATATTCAGGAACCAAGTCCAGAATTTCTCTGACTTGAATGAATGATTCAGCAAAACCAAATTTCTCAATCAAAGCCATTTCTCTGGCATATCTGGCCAGATAGGCTTCTTCTTGAGGTAGCTTTCTTCTGAAATATTTTTCAACCTTCTGGATCAATGTGCTTCATCCCTAATTTAATATGCATGATTCCTCTTTCCAATTCCCTTATTCCATGAGCTAAATTTTCAGATTTGTAGCCCATTTTTTCTGTGATTACTTTTGTTGCTTTCAAGTGGTCTACCACGACACCTAAAACATCATGAGGTGTTTTTTCGTCACAAAGCTTGTCGATGATTGAAATCCATTTTTCATTCAACGACCTGTAGTTGATTCCACGCATGAGAGAGGCTCCTGAGAGGATTTTTCAGTTTATATGAGTTCCCAAGTTTTTTCAACAATTTTGGTTGTTTTTGTTTCAGCCGATTGGTATAAAGACTTCGGTTTTGATGAATAATTCTGTTCAACAGGGAGGAAAATTAAAATGGCTAAGTCGAAGCCCGCTTTTGATCGTGTTGAAATTGATAAGACGCATGCTGAAACTATCGGTGATGCGATGAAGGCATACATTGGCCAGCCTGTGGCCATTTTGTGCGCCAGATTCAATTATAGGGGTATTTTGAGCAAGGTTGGCAAGGACTACTGCATCATTGCCCAAGCCCGTGCTGTTGAAAGCTCCGGTGCTAGCAGCCAAGAAAGGCCTAGCAATGAAGACCCAATTGGATCATCTGTTATCATCAGTATCAACGCTGTCGAACTGATTTACCAACCAGCTTGGTGTTTTGCCGATTTAAATGATTGATATGTCAATGTAAACTCTTCCTGTTTCCAAAAAACAGGAAGAGTTTTCTTGTAATTTTGATTTATTGTAGTGGAGGGAATCAAATGAAAAATACCGGATTCAATTCTTGGAAAGCTCGACTTGAATTCATGGGCCAAGAGTTCCCGTTTACCAAACCGGAAGAGGGAATTGTTACAATTAAAAACGAAGAAGGTAGACTGCATGCCGATAATGAACCGGCATGGAGATCGCCTACGAGAATCATTTGGTATCGTGACGGCAGAAAGCATGGGATTGATGCCGATATTCATGGCAGCATTACTTACTATTACGAAAACATTAGGATTCCTCCACGCTATCACCAAGCTGTGGGTGAGCCAGAGATTTTGACAGTTGAAGAGGTATTGAAGCATCAAAATGCTGAAATACGATATGTAGGAATTAAAATCATCGGGTACGATAGAATTCGTACTCACAAAAACTGTAAGCTCGTTGATACCTGCAAAAAAACAGGCATGGAGCTTTTTAGTATCAAGGGTATTTTTGATGATCCGGTTTGTGTTTTGAAAGTGATTAATAGTACCGCAGAGCCAGATGGTACTTTTAAAAACTACTATTTGACGGTCCCTCCTAACATGAAAAAATGCAAGGAGGCGGTTGCATGGACTTTCAGAATGACTGCGGATGATTACGCTCCAATGCAAGAAACTTGATTGGCTGGCGTACATATGGTATGATTGTGTGTGGCATTTTGTGCTTTCAAAAGGAGAAAGATCATGAAAAGTTTCCAAGCAAGACAAGGTGATATCTATTTCAAGGCTTGCAATAAGCCAGATATCACCAAAATGAAAAAGAAAACCGATGGCATATTTGCCTATGGTGAAGTCACGGGTCATGCTCACCGGCTGACAACTAACATCTCTGACTGTGAATCCTATGTAGATGAAAACGGAGATATCTACATTCTCTCCGATAAAGAGATGCAAGTTGGACACGATGAGCACAATGTAATCACTTGTCCTCCTAATACTTGGATTTGTGTAAGCCGTCAGAGGGAATATGATCCGGCTGCTGCTGAAAAAGAGCGCAGAGTTGCTGATTAAGAAATCTTAAGTTTCATAGAAAAAGCCAAGCAAGAGTAAATATTCTTGCTTGGCTTTTTTATTTGGTAAAAAATATGCAACAAAAATTAGCTGATTATATATCTCGCTGCTGGGGAAGCAATTACTATTGCACAGAGTTATGTAACAGGGTTTGCAATTGCGGAACATTCGGACGATCTTTCAAATCGTCCGATGTTTACAATAACGACATGTTGAAATCTTTTGTCTTCGGTCAATTTAGTGAATCATCTACATTTAAAAGAAATAACTTTTAGAATGGTGTTGTTTCATTCCAGTCTACGCCATTATTTGTGACAGTTTTATTTTGACTGCTGCTGTCTTTTAATTTTTCAGAATCACTTGAAGCAAGTAACAGCAATTTGGCATTTGCATCTGGTGTTATAGGAGCACTTGGAGGAGTGAAGGGTGCATTGTACAATGCGGTTCCCTTGACGAATTGGAAATTTGTTATGTACCCTAGGAAATCAGAACCACCACGGGTTGATTCCGTACCTATGTACAACAAATTACTGCTGTCTGTTATATCATCGCTGTTAGCCCCGCTGTAAACTTGGGTACCGTTCACATAAGCAGTAAGAGTTCCTGAAGCTCTACAAACAGCTATGTGAGTCCAAGAGGTATAAATGCCTGAAATATTACCGCAATCTATCAAATTTCCATTTGTCCAAAAATAAAATGTATTTTCACTTGACTCCATGCTACAAGCGATACTTGCTGATGGCCAAGCATTCACCGAAAATACTCTTTCATTTCCACCAGTCGGGAATTGATATTGGAACCATTCGACTGTGAAATCTCCAGTACCTACAGCCCAGTCACTACTTGCAGGAACTGTCAAATAACTATTATTGAAATGCAAGCTACCACCAAGACCTACTGGAGAGTAACCGCCTCGAATGCCGTAATATAACATTTCAAGCTGTGTTCCACCCGGATTGATTTGACTGTAAGCATTTAATGTTTGAAGAGCTTGTTCTCCATACAATGTGAATTCATCACCATGTTTTAATTCATAAGGCCAATTTTCAATCCAAACAGTCTGGTTTTCTAGATTTCGAATAATGTTGTTCACATTTGAGTCTGGAAAATTTTGCCCTACAAATTGTAATGGATCGTAGGTTTTCACTCTGAATATAACTTCTGGATATGGATATTGATTTGATTTTTGCCCGCTTATACTCAAATATGTAAAATAGCTTCTAGTTGGATCTTCATCTTGGTCAGCATCGAATCCAATTCTATATGGACCAGCCGGAAGAACTTCATTCAAAACTAATGAATTGATTGCAACGCCTGTTGCACTTGCTCCATCATATACTTCGTAAGAAAATGTACCCGCTGATGGATCGTAAACAATCTTACAAGTGTATGTATTTCCAATACTCAAATCTGAGCCAGCACCTTCACCATCCTGAGTTATTCCAGATATCATCGGGCTCCCGCAGTCTACCTGAAAAGCAATTCTGGTTGTACTTGTGCCCCAAGACCATTCTGGCTCAATATTTGGATTGAAAATACAAATTGAATGATCGGCGCAATTATTTACTTGTACAAAAGTAGCTATAATCTCAGTTTTATTATCACTTGGGATATCAAAAGTTGTTCTAATAGGGTAAGAAACATCATCTGAAGTACCTGAAAACCACATTCCTGAAGAATCGAAACCGAAGTTTACATCAACGGTTGTTTTTTCAGTATTTGGGTAATAATCAAGCCAACTTGGTTTTGTTTCTAGGTTGCTGGTATACATAATTTTCCCTTTTTATAAATCTATACTTTTTTATTTATTGTTAATTTGTTGTTTTTATTAAGAGGCTAAATTATAAATATGTTTATATAATAATAAATAACATATACCTTACAAGGAGACAATATGGACGCAGAAAACGATTTAGTTGCTCAGGGCAATTTAATACATCCGAATTATTTGCAATATCAAAGTATCGGAGACACAGACATCAACTGGGTTTCCACAGACGGAGACCCATCCTCAGTAGCTGATGCAACTATTTCAGGTGATGCCAGCTTTAATAGTACTAACGAAGGGGTTTGGTTGACACCAGCCACCGATGGAACAACCGGATATCTTTATTGGCAAAAAGATTTCGATTACACTAAAAATATAATCATTTCCGCAACAACTCGCTCTGGTGGTGGTGATGGTGGTGATGGAATTACTTTCTTCCTAGGTGGATCAGATGTTGTTTCACAGGATGGAGAAGGCCATGATTCTTTATCAATATATGTTGATGAGTTCAATTCTGATGTGGTTTTAGTTCAGAAAGACCTTGCAACTGTAGGCCCATCTGTTTCCACTCTCAAAACTCTTGATGATAACACCTATAATTTTTGGGAAATCGTTTATGAGTACAAAGATGCCGATTCAAGGATTCTACATGTTTTGTTGAATAAAAGATATGTATCACGAATCGATGTAGGCAGTTGGACTCCCGGTGGCAACTACATCGGAATTTCTGGATGGTGTGGTTCAGTTAACAATGTGCATAGCGTGAAAAGCTTCCAAGTAAAATCAGCAAGAGGATGGATTGCTTTAACTCAGTAATTCAAAATTTTATAATTACATGAGACCTTGTCAAAACTTTGACAAGGTCTTTATTTTTTTATGTGTTATAATTATTCAGTTTGCAATAATTTTGCGGTTTAATAAAAGGATTGAAAAATGGCTAAGAAAACTGTTATTGACGAAGATAAAACATTTAGTATGATCATGTTGGTGATTTGTGGTTTGTTTTTGACTGTCATAATTTCTTTTTACTTTGCAGAAGTGAAAAAGACAGAATACTTAGACGATTTAATAAACAAAATGAATGACGAAAATCAAATGATCATGAATGAAAACCAAATGTTAAGAAATGAAATTTTTGAACTGAAGAAAAAAAGGACTGGAAATTAATTCATGAAACTATGTCATCGAACGAATTCCATAAGTGTGGTGCGATGTTGGGCCAATAATTCAAATGGATCAAAATTGTACAGCACTATTTCTCCTTCCAGTTTTTTTGTCACAAATGTAGTCAATTCATTTCTGTGGAACCTATCTGGAAATCTTTTTAAAAGAGGCGCTTTTAGTTTTTTGTTTGATGGCATGTTATGTTCTCACAACTGGTCAAGGAAAATTTAAAGTGAATCCAATCCTAGAATTGTGTCAGTTGTTTTGCAAAAAAGGCAAAACAAAATTTGCAATCAAATTATTAGACGAGTTATCAGAAATTCTGATAGACCCACATCAAGGATTTATTTTGGGTTCGTGTTATCAAGAGATAGCAGAGTTTCAAAAAGCTATTGATGTTTTTGAAAGTTGTGTTGAGTACTTGCACTCTAAGGATCAAGCATACAGACAACTTAGCATTTGCTACGCTAATTTGTTACAAATTGAAAAAGCACAAAAGTATTTAGATATGTGCTTCGATGTAGAAAACCAATTGATTGCCAAGGCAAACTTAAAACGGATCAAGGATGAAATAGAGCACTTAGGGTCGAATCATGGCTTTTGGTCAACTCATGAAAACCATATTCATAGTCCCAACCTTGCTAGATTCATTTCTTCATTGTTGACTAAAGACAGAAATATATATGACTTTGGTTGCGGTGATGGATTTTATTTATCAACTTTACAAGAGTCTGGATTTGATAAACTCACAGGCTTTGAGGGGAGCCCATCAACCAGTCCTAAATTCAGCAACATCCACAAGCAAGACCTAGCTGAATTGTTTAGTGTGCCAGAAAAAGGTCATGTAATCTGTCTTGAAGTAGCGGAGCATATTCCAAGGGAATATGAAAACATTCTTATTTCAAATATAACTAATGCATGTCATGGATATCTTATATTTAGTTGGGCAGTAAGGGGCCAAGGTGGAACTTGCCATGTAAATTGCAGAAACAATGACGAAGTTCTTGAAATGTTCTCCTCTCAAGGGTTTATTTTTTGTAAAGAGCTTACTACAAAAGCAAGGCTTCTTATCGAAGATCATTGTGACTGGTTCAGAGATACTATATTAATATTTTCAACTCATCAAGAGGAGGAAAATGCCATACATAAAAATTAATAATTATGTTGTAGTTAAACATAAAAATAATACTGGAGACTTTTATGCCGTGCATGCAATAACTTCGGCATTTGATGAACCGTTGACTTATTGTCAAGAACCTGTTAAGTTAGAAGCCGATACTTTGGCTGATCTGCAATCAAAAGTTTTTCAAGTAAGCAAGAGTGTTTTGGCAAATAAGCTAGTAGTTTCTGATTCAGAAAAATGATTTGACTTAGGCTTTTGGAGATCAAGTCATTTTTACTCTTGAAAAAGCATGGCAAGCATTAGAAGGCAGAAAAGAATTTGCCATCGTTGAAACTTATAACACTATAACTATTGATTATATTGTAATATCAGATGATACATTCTCCGATGATGAGTTTGGTCGTATTCGAAGAAACTTTCGAGGAGTTGTTTTCAACAAGAAGACAGGAGAAATAATCAGTCTTCCGTTTCACAAGTTTTTTAATCTCAATCAGACAGTAGAAACTCAATTCCATTTGCACAAACACAAAAAAGCGTATGTTTTTGAAAAACTTGATGGGAGCATGATTCATTTTTTCAGGATGCCTGACGGTAGCGTCACATGCTCAACATGTCGGTCAACAAACTCTATTCAGGCAAAACAAGCAAAAGAATTTGCATTCAACAATGCTTATCTATTGAATAAGATTGTGCAAAGCATAGATTATGGGTTTACTCCAATTTTTGAATGGGTAGCCCCGCATAATCAAATAGTGTGCCATTATAAAAATCCGAGACTTGTTTACCTCAATTCTAGGAATAGATCAACCGGAGATTATTTTTTTGAGGAGAAGTATGCAGACAAAGCTGTGCGGTATGACATAGAATTTTCGGATATTCTGAATCACATAAACGGAACTGAAATGGAAGGTTATGTTTGTCATTTAAGCTGTGGGACTATACTGAAGGTAAAAACACCATGGTATTTAACTAGGCATCGTGCTGTTGACATAATGATGAGCCCTAAGTACAAGGTTATGGACTTAGCATTACAGGGTTGTCTGGATGATGTAATTTCAAATGCTCCTGATATGCATAAGCAGGTTTTGATGGATATTGATTCTGTTGTAAAAAATGATGTAGTAGAGTTTCATGCTGCATTAATTGAAGAGTATAGTTATTTGACAAGAAATCTGGAAATGAACGATACTGCATCCTGTAAAAAACAAGTTGCATCAGCATGTCAAGCAAGCCCAAATTTTCCGGCTATGATGATGTTGTATCAAAATAAAGATACAAAAAGTTTCGTGAGTAAAAAATTATATGAAAAATATAAATCTTTGTACCCCAATAAACTGTTAAATTCTGAAACATGATCAACATTAATCTCAGTTTTGAGGCAAAATGTTTGATTTTATCAATAATTTTCGGCATAATTTTAGGATTGACAATAGCTACAGTAGTGGTGGCTTTCTGATGGGGATTTATGGAAGTAATAAAAAATTTTTTGTCTCAACCCTCTGTTGCTATGTTAGGGTTTTGTTTATGTTGGATAACTATTTTTATAATCCATTTGATTAAAGACAATCGTTGATATGTTAAGATTGTTACCAGAAATAGACATTTTTGTGTTGGGCCATGAGAAATGTCAGATAGACAAAATTCCTAGTAAACCATTTTTACATAAAATAAATTTAAATCAATTAGAACTACCGATAAAAAATACAAATGATCTAGCAGAAAATAGATTCTTTTTACTTAAAAAAGAACAGTTTAATAATTGCAAAGATTACATAGGCGTTTTGACATCAAATTTTGATACGAAGTATCCAAATTTACTAAGTCTTGAAAATTTTGATCAAATAAGAGAGAAATTAAAGCATGATACTGTTTATGCAGCCAGCCCAACAGAAACATTCTATGAGGGGAAGTGGTTAAAATATACTTACAAGTATCATCTCACTATACAAAAATATATTGAGGATATGGCAAAACAATTCCATTTATCTTTAGAGGAAAATCCCACTTTATGGGCAAATAATTTTATTTGTCACAAAAGTATCTTCTTCAAATTTTTGGAATTTTTCCAAAAAGTTTTTTCTTACATGCATCAGAAGTATGAATACAGTTATCAAATGAAAGTTGATGATCCGTCAAGGACTGCTGCGTATGTTTATGAGCGGATTAGTATGTTATATTTTTCTAATAGAAAAGATTTAAAAATTTATAAAATACCAAATAAAAAACCATTTTCCTTAGACTGTGTGAATTGGATTTCTTTGGCATCTGAGAACTATAAAATTTTAAGTAAAGGATGCATCGATGATTTGATAAAACTTGGTGTAAGTAATGAAAATATAACTCATAAAAATATACCTTTGCCAGACTACATGAAAGGTGAAATTAGATTTGGGAGTGATATATGGCATCATTCCATAAAAAACAAAATTGAATTAATAATCGAAATATTAAAGAAAAACTCTACAAACGAGAGATACGATTATTTTATTTGTCATGATTGTGATGTTCAATTTTTTCCTGAAAGGCTATCTGTTTGGGAAGAGCTTTTTGAATATGTGGACTCCACTAATTATGATTTTTATTTCCAACCAGAAATTGTGTATGAAAATTATGAGTTGTGTGCTGGGTTTTATATAATAAAAAAAAGCAGAATACAAAAAGCTATCTATTTTTTGAATTTAGTATTAGAAAATCTTAAAAACACACCCCAAGAGCAATTAGAGTTTGCGGATCAATCTGTTATCAAAAACCTTCAGCATAAAACAAAATTTGTGTTACTCCATGAAAAATATTGTGCTTTTGCGGGTCGATTTAACGAAGAATATAAAAGCACTTATTTGTTTCACCACGCTATAGCAGCAAAAACAATTGCTGAAAAATTATCGCAGATGCGTAAGATGAAAAAGCTTATGCAGGAAAATAAGAGTAGTTTTTCGATCAGCAAATAATTTTATATTTTTCTGGTATTTGTACACACTTGCAAATATTTTCAGTAAAAAATGAAACAAATTGTTCTTTTTTTTCTATTCTATTTTGCCATCCTTTTTTTAATGTAAGTGTTTCTGGATGGAAATTGCCTTCAAGTAATGTTTTTTGATTTCGTGCATAAAGAACATCGTAATCGATCATTTTGAGATGAATCAACATAAGTTGAGTGTCAATCGTAGGATATGTTTCATCAAAATTATGCATACTATTCCAATAATCTATTGGCTCTTTTATAAAAACTGGTTTCCTGAAGTAATTGTTATCCCACCACAGTTTTCTTTGTTTTAATAATGGCAAGTCAGGATTCAATGCGCTCTCATTATTTTGAATATCATGTATTGGTTCATAACCCAAACAACGAATTACTTTTTGTGGCCACTTAAAGTATTTTTTTGCTGCCTGAATTAAGCCGTTTGGGTGATATAAAATTTCATCACATTCGGCCAGATACACAGAGTAATATTGATCGAGTAAAATTCTCATCAGCCTCGTAAGCTCTTGATTAATTGCTGTGAAGTCGTGGTTAAATTTTGTATTGAAAACAAAATTATTGAAAAGAAATTTTTTTCTGTAGTTGTATATGAAGCTATTTTCGCAATTATTTTCGACAACGAAAATATCTTCGGGATTAAATATTTTAGTGTAATATTTTAAAAATATTGGAAAGAAAAAATGCTCGTCATGGACATATGTCAATAAACAACAGGATTTTTTCATGGGCTTGTATAAATTTACTCTTTCCATTATAATCCTATGAAAATGAGGCGTATATGAAAACAGAAAAAACTTTCAACATCTTAATGTTTTGTTTAGAAATGATGAAAAGAGCGTTTTGTTTCTTCTTTATTTTGTCTGCTTTAAATATAGGTAAAATTTTGATATACTATGATCAATATCATCTACAAGTTCCACATTATATGGGTGTATTTTTGATTTCATTGGTTTTTTTGCTAATAATAAATTTATTACAATCAGGAATGAGAAGTGATGTATGATCGTGATATTTAATGTTAAAGTTAGCAACCTTAGATTTTTCGTTCATCAAAGGCCTAACTTATCTGATTTTTGTAGAGCAGATATATTCAAGTATTCTATAGCTAGTCATGCAATTTTAAACAAGCATGTATCAAGATACATATTTTTCATTCAATTAGATAATGATTTAGAAAATAAAAAAGATGAAATCAAACAATTCATTCAGCAGAATATCGATGTATCGAAGACGGACCTAATGTGGCACCGAAATAACACAATTACAGACTGGAAAAATCATAGTGCCCTATGGAATAATTTAGATGATGAAATAATATGGTTTGCAGGTAACGATGATCATATATTTTTTGATTACAACTTAGAGTTAGTCGAAACAGCAACTAAGTTGCTTGAAGAAGAAAGTAATAATTTTGCTGCTGTATATTTTTCGCATTGGCCAGAAGCAATTCGCATGGCATTTCACTATCATGGTAAAATTCATCAAAACAAAAATTTTGTTTTTTTTAATTGGGAGAATCACGATTCAATTCGGATTGTGACTAAAAAACTATTTAATTATTATTGGTTTGGCACAAAAGCCGATACGGCATGTGTAGATTTTTATAGAACAGATGCATTTAACTTTTCCGATGAGGGTAAATTTCCCATCAAAACATTCGTGCCAACCAGAGAGATGTGCAGGCATTTTGATGGATATAGTCATGTCGGTGGTTTATACGATTTTTTCCCCCCACTAGAAATACCAAGAGGTTTTTTTGAATCTCAAATGATAGTCAACTATGGTTTTGAAGAGATTGACAGAAATGTGACCAACATAAATCCAAGAGCAATTTCATTCAAGACAACAAATTTAGAGTCAGGCCATGACATGTGGACTATTCTTGATCGCTTGCCGTTATTCTGGAAAAACAGAATTTCAAAAATAAACTCAAATCTTGAAAATGATTATAAATTCAAATCATGTTACAAAAATCGTTATATACAAAGCCTTAAAGAGAGAGTGGATTGTCATTTTACCCGTTTCGATACTACCTATCACCCACCTGAAGAGTGGATTTTAAAACATCTTGATTAAAATATATAGTTCATGACAAAACTAGTAATACTTGCAGCTGGATTCGGTTCAAGAATGGGCTTATTAGGAGATTCGTTTAACAAGGCTTTGTTGCCTATACAGGGGAAGGCTGTAATCTCACATATAATAGAAAATGCTCCTGTTGATCATATAATAATTGCTATTGGATATAGAGGGCAACAAATTAAGGATTATTGTTCAATATTTCATCAAAAAAACAATATTACATTTATTGAGGTAGACAATTATGACGGCCCCGGTGCAGGCCCCGGATACAGCATGTTTTGTTGCAAGGCAGAGTTAAATTGTCCTTTCTATCTGGTGACAGTCGATTCTTTACTGACGCAAAAACTACCAGCAATAGATTGCAACTGGATTGGATCAGGAGATGTAGATGACATGAGACACTATTCAACCTTGAAAGTAGATGAAAATGACATCGTGGTTGATTTTCAAAACAAAAATGAAAACAGTTTGCCTTTGGCTTTCACAGGTGTAATCGCAGTAAAGGATTATGATTTATTTTGGAAAAGGTACGAACAATATTTAAATGAAAAACCGGATAAAGAAATTGAATTTGTTGGGGCATTTTACAGACCTTTCTTTGCACCAATTAAGAACAAGAAAATAGCTTGGAAAGATGTTGGAAGAAGAACCTTGTACATGAGTGTTTACGAATCTTTAGATGGTGTTGATGATTATGATTTAAAAAAAGTTGATCACGATGAATTGACATACATTTACGATGGCAAAGTAGCAAAACTTTCCATGCCAAAAATTATTACTCAAAAAAAATTAAGACAAAGAATTTTACATGACTTTACACCTGAGCCCATTCATGACAATCTTCACAACTTATTAGTTCATAACTTTATCTGTGGGAAAAACTTATACCAAATTGGAGATGCAGAAGTTTATCATAAGTTTTTAAAATGGGCTGATGATAATTTATTCTGTAAAACAATTGAATGTAACAAAGGATTCAAAGAAGCTTGTGAAAAATTTTATAAACAGAAAACTTATGAAAGAATAGCTGCATTTTACAAAAGATTTCCAGAGTTCAATTCTGAATTGATTATTGCGAGCACCACATGTGGAAACGCATTCGATTATTTCAATAAGATTGATTGGAATTTTATCTGTGAAGAATCAAAGGCCTATATTTTTCATGGTGATTTAAATTTTGGAAATATAATTCTTCAGACTAACGGAGATTTCAAACTAATTGACTGGAGATCAGATTTTGCTGGATTACCTTATGGAGATTTGTATTATGATTTTGCAAAACTTTATGCTGGATGTTTGATTAACTTTTATAAATGTTGTTACGATAAAAGATATTTTTATAAAAAACAAAGCAAAGAATATGATGTCAATTGGTTTTCGACTGCTGATGAACAAATATTTATTCACCATTTCAGAAACTGGCTGGTAAAAAACAATTTCTCGCTTGATAAAGTAGAATTATTGTCTTATTTAATTTTATTAAACATGGCCCCGTTACATCTTGAAAATTTTTCCAAATATCTGTATCTTCAAGGTATCAGGTACTTGGAGATTCATTTCCAAAAAAAATGACTGGAGCAAACATGGCTGCTTGGGAAAAAAGAGTTGATACTCGTACAAATGACATGGCCCATGGCATTACTTTCCATATGTGGGAAAGGTACATGGAGGACTGTAGAGGAGAAGCAGCATACAATACAAAAAAATTACACCTTGATGGCAAGGTCAGTCTTACTATAGCACAGGGCCAACATAAGTATGGAGATGAATTAATTGCTCAAGTTTATGGAGTTGGTGGTGAGTTTAAGCCTAGACGAGCAAGTACACATAATAGAATTCAAGTTTATCTTGGCAAGATAGATGAAAGCACGGCTACTATGCTTGAAGAAATGGCTCAAACAATTAGAAAAATAATTAGTGAAACTACAAATAGTCAGACTGACTTGACCAAGGAAACAAATTCTTCGTGCTTGTAGTTTGTAAAATTATCAACATAGGTTATTGCAACTTGAGATTCTGTTTCCAACATGGAGCGGATTTGCTCCTTGAGCCGTGTTTCATTTTGTTCTGACATTTTTTCACATACGACTTGGAGTTCTAATTGATGCAAAGAGTGCTGTATTAGCTTATATCTTTTTATTCCGAAATCATCATAGTATGTTCTGCTGCCAAATAATGGCCATTTTTTATCTCCATTAGGATAAACAAACATATTTCTTACTCTGCCGTAAATTTTTGTTATTGTTTGCAAAGACCTACCACAACTACAAGTTCCCAATTCTATCAAATCACCGTGCTTATATCTTCTAATGTAAGGATTTGTTAGAGTTGTTATTATTAATTCTTTGTTTTCATTAGTTTCAACAATTTGGTTTTCCATGACATGATAATTTTCTTGATTTGTCGGACATTGAATTGCAATTGTGCCACATTCTTCAGATGAATACATACTGCCACCCAGTTCACCAGTACCTTTTACATCTATTAAGTTGGTGATTTTTTTGAGATCAAGTTGTTTGGCTACAGTAGGATTGCAATGAAGATAATGTGGATTTTTCTTTTCAAGCCATTCTTGTATTTCTCTTACTGTGCCTAAATGGGATTTATAAGATTTTCCCTGCTTCGGTGCAATAATTTTTGGAATACCCCAAGAATCAAATTCTTTATCTTCTTTTTCTATACTGGGTTTTACCGTTGCTTTAGTCAATCCAAAATTCCAGTTTCTCCATTTCATCTCACGAATGTTTGTTGCCATGTACCAGATGTGATCGAGAATAGTTTTTTCAACGGTTACGGGTATGCCAGTTGATCCAGAACTTTTGCAACTGAATACACCTTTTTCCATTTTGGTTTTTTGCAATTCTTCTCTGCTTATGATTGGTAAATTTTTGACAAAATCGAAATTTGGTTTATAATTGTACTGCATGACATCAAAAGAATCTAGAAGATGCTTTATGTGTTGATCAATTGAAATTCTTTGCATGGAAGTTCCATATTAAAAAGGAATAAACTGATTGGTCTTCTATTGTATCAGGCTTTATGTAAAGCTCATGTGGATGTGTAAAATAATTTGCAATTTTCATGTTCGGCAAACGCTCATTAAAATATCTTACAACGAAACGGTTACAATGAGTAGATGCCATTTTTAGTACATCATTAGTAAGCTCTTCCGTAAAGTTTAAAACCCCATCACCCATGATGTTATTATAAAATATTTTATTATTTCTCCAATCTCCAACTATAACATTTTTAGATAAAAACCACGGATCGATATCCAGTTGATAATCAGTATGTATTAAAAGTTTATGTGTACAGCCAAGAAGCAAGCTGGAGCCTTGAATTTTATATTTTATGTAAATATTGATATCATCGTCTGATGGGCTATAGGGAGGCTGCAATTGTGTAGCCCAATATGTTTTATCGACAAGCATAATTTAATGTAGACACAATTCAAAATTTTTGCGTACAATGTGTCTCAGGTTCGTATACAGGAGGCAATAATATGGAATATGATTTTAGTTTTTATGGTTTGGCAACTGATATCAAACCACCTTTGAAAGTAAGTTGGCAAGAAACCAAAAGAACAGTTGATCTATCTCATAGGTCATATGCTTTTAGTTTTTTTGATAAAGGAGCTAAACAGAGCAAACATGCTGTATCATCGTGGGGCAGTAAAAAAGTTTTCTTCGGTATAATGCGCTTCCAGAGAAGTGGCTGCTTTTCCAAAAATCCCGTGGTTTCTGAATCAATTTGTTTTGGAGAATGGAGAATATAATGACAATTCACAATGCAGCAGTCATCTGCTCTTCCGTGTTTGGCAAAAGAGCTATTTCTGTTAATAATGCCAATCAACATAAAAGCAAATGTTTTACACTTTCACATTATGGGCATAATCATCAAGATTATACTTTACATATATTAGGCAGTTCATACGCACCTTATGTTTACAGCCGTATTCAGTTCAGGGCTTTTTGGGTTTAATGTCATTTTTTATTAAAAAAACAAATTAAAACACAATACCTACTAGCAAAAGCTGGTAGGTATTTGTGGATAAAATAGAAAAACTAAAAGTATTTTGCGAGAAAATCAATCTGAGTCTCGGAGACTTTTTACAGGTTTATGACAATGAATTTTTTCCTGAAACAAAAATAGAAAAATACTGCTTATTCAAAAATATTATTGATAGAAATTTGAATCAAGAACAAAAAGATTTTATAGATAGTGTCTGCAACCTTAATAACAGAGATAGTCGAACACCTACTGAATATGCAAGAGATTTAGTCGTTTCTTGGCTTGTAGAAGATGTAATAAAAAAATACCTTAATTTGAAAAATAATGGAGCGGATTCACAACGAAATTTTCTAAAAAGCAAACAAATCAAATATGATTCTGATTTTATGTTAAATGATCGATATTTGGAACTTTATGTCAATTTTACTGATTATTGGATTAAACAGAAAAAAATTGATTTAAGAATGGATAAACACTCACATTTAGTAAAAAACAAGTCGTTATTACTTGGGATAGCCTTCAATACATATCAGTTTTTCCTGATTGACTTTGGTTCAGAAGATTTGCCGTTTCATGAAAACTACAATTATTTTTGGAAGAAAAAATGCTACACTTGTGATAAGTATGATAAATTCTACGACATTGCAGAATTGAAAAACTATCTTTCTTACTTTGGATAAATATGATTCATAAAATATGGTCTTGTTCATCTACGAGTTGCTGGACTGGATCGACAGGTTTTCATCATTCGATCAATCACTTCTACAATAAAAGCAAAGGCCGATGCTTTCGCATGAATCACAGCTTTTCAAAGAATTCAATATTTTTGACTGAATGCGAGTTCATCAGACGATATTATTTTAGTGGAAACATTCAGGTTTCCCGAAATTGGAACTCAAACTCTTGATTAAACAAATAATAGCTAGAAGTAGACAGAATCAGTTTGTTTTTTATGAATTTGATTATATTGGCCAGCACATTCTTAGAGATGGAGTTTGGGAACCCCATTTTGACGAGGTAATTAAGCTTATAGGCGCTGGCTCATGTTTAGTTGATATCGGGGCCAACTTTGGTTACAACAGCGTTTTAATGGCAAAAAAGACGGGTTTAAATGGCAAGCTATTTGCCTTCGAACCACAGCGATTACTATTCCAACAATTAAATGCAAATTTAGTGCTGAATGATATCCAAAATGCTTACACTTACAATTTGGCTTTAGGAAATGAATCTGGCCAAGTTCTCACAATGGAGCCAATTGATTATCAGCAAGCATGCGTAAATTTGGGCGCTTTGAGCATTGGTTCTGGTGGAGAAACTATTAAGACTACGAAGTTAGATGATTTAGAAATTGGCAGAATAGATTTCATAAAATTAGATGCTCAGGGTTATGAAAAGTTTATTATGCAAGGCGCAGAAAACACTATTAAGAAATACATGCCAACCATTTTCATAGAAATCGAAGAGCATCATCTGCAAAAGTTTGGTGTTACAACAGACGAAATATACGAGTTGATTTCAAGTTTTGGCTACCAAATTTACAAAATCCAAAATGATTGGCCATATGATCATATTTGTAGTGTTGACCCAAGAGTTGAACATTTAAATTTGCCAATATTTAAAATGATCAAAAATAACTAAATTGTTTGTCTTGTTAATAAATATATTACTATGATAACACTACAAGAATGGCTGCTATTGGATGAAAGTAAAAAAGATGCTTGCTATCACAAGGTAAAAGCAAGGTATCGTGTTTGGCCTAGTGCCTACGCCAGCGGGGCGTTAGTAAAATGCCGTAAAGTTGGAGCCAAGAATTGGGGAAATAAAAAGAAGAAAAAACTAAAAGAGAATAAATTTCCAACACTTGAGCAATATTTGAATGAAACAAAATTCGGTCTTGAGAAGGAACGAGGTCTGAAGGGATGGTTTGATAGAAACCAAGGTAAAGGTTGGATTGACTGCAAAGCAAGCAAAAAAGGAAAACTAGTTCCCTGTGGTAGACAAAAGACTGGTCCCGGTACAGAGAGAAAATATCCTGCTTGCAGACCAACACTAAGCATGTGTAACACGGCTAAGAAAAAGAAAAAAAGCAGCAAGCCAATCAGCTGGGAGAAGAAATGAAATTTAAGGAATGGCTGCTGAATGAGGCAAAAGCATTTTCAACATCAGAAATAAAAGATTTAGCGGATAAAATCAAAGTGGATATAAGCAAATTTGATATCCAAGCAATCAAAGATGGTATGTCTGTAGAACAAGAGCATATGCAATCAAAAAAATTGGATGTAATTCAGGGTGATGAATCCAAGATTTTGAAAATTGCGTTAGCGCATCTGGAAGAAGATAAAAACTATTACAAAAAGTTGAAAAAAATTGAGCTTTAATGTTAACAAAAATATTAATCACAAGCCATGTTGATTACTTTGATATTTCGTGTAAGTTTTTATTGAATTCGATTTATCAAAATTGCCCGTTAATAAAACCACAAGACATTCTCATAGTAAAAGCTGGCGGTTATGATGACTACAAAATAGACAAAACCTGTCCAGAAGAAATAATTACTGCTCCACACAATGAATTCGATTTTACTGCCTTGATTGCCATGGTCGAGTTGGACTACCAAGCAGATTACTTTTTCTTGATGCACGATACTTGTTATGTAGGGGGGCACTTCTTTCCAAACTATTTGAAATTTGAACACGGAACTAAAACCAAGCCTGTTACAAGTTGTCAACGAAGTATGTCTATGGGTCTTTATAGTAAAGAATTTATTGTGGAGTCGAAACAGGAATTAATTGACCTTAAGAATACGGACTACACAGTACAAGGTTTGCAGAGATCAAAAAGCCTAGCTGTTGAAAAAGAAGATTTTTTATTTCAAAGATACCCAATGTCTGGCTATTGCCAACCGCCGAAAGATTGCGGTGAAAAAGATTTTTACAACACCGGAATTAATAGAAAAACAGAATACTACAGAGAGCTTGATTTATATAAAATAAAGTCAAATTGGTTCAGCAAAAATGAGTGGACTATAAAAATTTGAACAATTATGGTTTGCTTATTTTTTTTATGTATTGAATATTATCTTGCACAGTAAGAACTGTACTTGATTCTGCATGTATCAATAAATTGTTCTTTATCAGAACCACCGAGCCATATTGCTCCATATTTCTTTGCAAAATCCAATCATCTCCATTCATAATTTCACCTGTAAATGAAATTTCGATTGGAACCCAGCTAGCGGTTCTGCCGAACAAAAACCATCCTTGTTTGATGTTTGTTGGATATTGTCTGATTTCATGAGTTAAATTAGCGTTAAATTTCGTCATGTGTTCGAGTCTGTGAAAAGCCTTTTCTCTATGGCTAAAAACATGAGTTGAAACCGTAGTAACATTCAAATGTGGGCTATAAGTCAAAAACTTCACTAAACTATCAAGTAGCTCTGGAAAGAAAACAACATCATCGTTCAGCAAACAATAATACTCTGTATTACATCTGGATAATCCATAGTTCCATGCGGAGTTGACATATAAATTTGGCAAATCATTCACAACGCTGACCATGGGATAATTTTTGAAACTTTCAGTCATCATGTCTGAGTTTGCATTGTTAATTATTATCACCTCATGAACAAATTTTGTTTTAAGGCAAATTTGCTCGACCATTTTTAAAGTTATTTCGTTAAAAACTACTTGTAGAGTTGGAATTACGATGGTCACTTTATTTTTAATTGTATTTTTTGAAGCGTATGGCCTGTCATGCAGTTTTATATTCGTTATTTTTGTTTCTACTTGAAATGGCACACTAAGATTTTCTGTTTTTGATAAATTTTGCAACGGTATTGCAGACCTAGATTGTTGTTTAATAAATGAATTGTAATCAGATGGCACAGTAGGCCTGATTTTATTTTTTTGCTTTTTAATTAGGTTGTCACGACTTTTTTGACTGCTCGAATTTTTTGTATTTGTATTTATTGGTATCAGCGATTTGAAATTTGGATATGCTTTTTCATTGGTCATATTCACATTTTTATATTTGGGTAAATTATTTTTTTTATTATTCATTGAATTCTTCTCTTATTTGTTTTTCCCCGGCTTCAAAAATATTTATTGTTTTACCTTTGGCAGTCCAACCATAATTTTTGCATGTAGCTGTCCATCACCCAAAACTCGGCCATACCACCCTTTGTATTTGTCAAATACTTCTGCCACTTTTGGTGGCAATTTGCTCAAATCTGGATGATTGCCATACCATTTAACTTCTTTGTTTATTATGCTGTTTACTACATCAGGATTCTCTACTACGGGAACTCCCATGCTTAAAAGTATCTTGGCAAGTTTGTCCGATACTTCGGCATAGTGTCCGGGTTGTTTCAATTCATAAGCTTTATGGGCAATTAAATTATTTTTTGCAATATCGCTTGATGATTTTGCAGCAGATGCAACAGATTTGCTTCCACCAGAACGCTGCTTGTAAATAGTCACGGCATCCATGTCTGGAACGGCATCAACATCTATGGCTTTTGCGACTGACACTTCACCGTTTTTAAAGGCATTGATTACATCCTTAGCTGATTTAAAATCAGCATGGCCACCTATGCTTTTATAGGCAGAATTTATGAGATCAAATATTTCATAAGCCAAATCAGGGTCTTTTTCTATGTTAGTAGAATCTATGGTCACCCATTTGTTTTTTACACCAAAACTTTTTTCAAAATCCTCTGTGATTCTTTTATTGAACCAATTTGAAAATGAGTAATTCATATAGTCCTCTTTTTATTTATATATATAAATCATCCCGAATGAATAAAAAACAGGGTACACATCATGAGTCTGTTTGACCTGTAGTAGTACTCACCTTTAATCGGCTTCCATTTATCTTTTTCCCAAACCAAGTTGTACAAATTTTTGTAGACCAAGTCATAGTACACCTTTTGGCAAAAGAGTTTCTCCGCAACAGCGTTTGCAGCTATGAATGTCCCCGGTGCTGCATAATTCATGGTAGTTGCCAAGTCTGAAATGAAATCTCGATTATCGATACTGTAAATGGTATCAAAATAGATTATGGCTGGGTTGAATTCTTCGGCCATTTCATACTTTACAACATTCTTCCAATCACCATGATAAAAGTTCGCATCTGGATGAACCTTTCTATTTTCCAGAATATAGTCTAAATTATTGTCAATTCCGTGGAATTGATTCTTTTTTGTGATCAGACCAGCAGAAAGAATCTGACTGATTTCTGACCCAAACCCTACACAATCTCCATCAGGCTGGAGATTACATAAGGTCCAGTATTGCTTGTCTTCAGGAATTGTTTGACAACCTGTAGACGCACGGTAAAGATCAATCATGATTTTCCGTGCATCATGTTTTCTTTTGCTCTTGTGATAATCAGGTTGTTTTGTCTTTTTTGCCACGACTTTTCCTCCTTGTCTTGGGATTCTGAACAACATTTCTCATAATCGGATCAATAATTTTCCGATCAGTCGGAATTTTTCCATGCTTTTTAGCAGCAGCGTTTAGTCCATCAACAATAATTCGTAGTTCAGCATTCGTTGGAATTCTTTCATGCATGTCTAGGAATATGTTGACATACAGTTTGACCCAATCTACAAATTTGTCTTTGCTGAACCTATCGTGCTGTTGCTTGAAAAATCGACCCATACGCTGCATCAATTTAGTACTAGCTGTACCCTCAAAGAAACTTCTACCAGCAATATTCTTTTTGAATATTGTTTCAAAGCCCATCTTGCGAATCCAGCTGCTGGCGTATCCATCGATTTCTGCACGAATCTTCTTGCTTTTTGTGTCACAACGCCTTGCAACATCAATATACAATGCAGCAACAAGCTCGTCCCTTGGTACTGGAACAATCATATGCTTCTCGTACTTCTTAACGATAGCCTCAATCTCTTCTTTTACTTCATCAGCGTCCTTGATGTCGTTTGAGGCAAGCATAGTCACAAGTTGATAGACTTCGGTTTTGATCTGATGATATTTTTCTGTCTCAAAAACATCTTGAAGATCAACGGTTTTTTCACGATCACCGTGATCATCATCATCATCATCATCCTTATCAGTCGCTTCTAATGGTGGTTTAATGACTGGTAGTTTAATTGGGTAGAATAAATCATCGTAGATAGACATAGCCAGAATTGCATTAAAATAATCTGTGAATTTATTTTGCAATTCATCACCGTCACTCTCCCAGTCATTAAAGTGCTCAATATAGCAAGTCATAACAATATTGTGCTTGGATTTGTAACGACGAGTTGCTCTACCTAGTTTTTGAATAGGTTGCAGAACATTTCTATCCAAAACTAAATTATGCACCCGTGAGCAAGCAGGCCAATCAGTTCCCTCCCGGCCAATCATGCATGTAACAACACAATCGAAGTCCTTATTTTCAGATAGCAACCTTTGTTTGTCTGTATCCTGATTATAAATCAAATCAAGAACCCGGTTGCTTCCATATATTGCTTTCATTTTACGAACAAGCTTTTTCACCCAAACTGATTTATCAATATATTTGAACATACCAGTATTGTCCGATGGGACAATAATAATATGCTTTTGTGACTTTTCTTTTTTGATTGACTTTTCAAGAATGCCTAGCAAATCATCAGAATCTGAAAAGGCGGAAAAATTCATGCTCAATCGGTCAATTCCCGTACTTTTCCAAAATGTCATCCAATCAACTTTGTATTTCTTAAATCGGCCTATATCAAGATTGTTTAGAATGCTGGCACGGTCCCCACGGAACATAGTGGCGGTAGTGCAATGAAGATGGCCTTTACGAGCAATAAAATCACGAATAACACGACCCAGCTGGTTGCAACCATCATCATCCAGCCCATCAAGTCGCAGGTGATGTACCTCATCAATTCTAATAGCTGTAGTTTGAGAAACATAATCTTTTTCACTACTAGTTAGATTTTTCCATACCGCTACTAGAGTTGGATAGCAACAGACGGCAAGCCCATGATCAAGAACCTTCAGTTGCTTGATGCGGTCGGAAAATTTAGTTGATGGAGTTTTTGCCAAAAGAAAGGCACGAATGTTGGCTTCAGACTTCTTATTGACTAGTTCACAATAATTTTCAGTAATCTGCCACTCATAAGCAGACCCATTGATATCGATTCTACTAAACTGCTTGATACCTTGTGAATCAATATACTCCATGGAAAAATTGTTGCCAATATTGCGCTGCGGTGCAATGAACAGCTGTTTGCGCTTGAAGCTATTGGTGACCAGATCAATTCCGGCCAGAGTGTTTTGAACAATCGTCTTACCGCTGCCGGTAGGAGCAACATAAATTGTAAGGGGATGTCCCTTGAGTTTTGCTACACCGTCTTTTTGATAGCCACGACCATTTGCTCCAGCAACTTTGACAGCACTCAGATTATCACGATAGGTAAATTCCCGCTTCGAGGGACGAATGCCAGAATGTGTAAATCCCTTGGGAATAACACCACGCACTACTTGCTTCATGCTCATTAAAAAACCTCCTGTATGAAGTATTAAACAAGGTACTTTAATGTGATCACGAAATTAGTTTCGCCAGTTGTTCTACCAATTTAATTTTTGAGTGTGTACTAGAATTAAAGAAAATCTCCCATGTACTCCATATTATCAGCTTTTAAAAGTAGTATAGATGGAGTAAGACCATCGTCAGGCATAAATCCCATGCTTTGCTCTTCCTTGATTCTTTTTTCAATAATTTTACCAAATTTCTTGTCCATGCTTGCTTTTACAATTACAAGTTGTAGCAAAGCTTTATTGCGTGGGCAAAAATAAACGACTATTCCTTCATTAGCTTTGACATGATATCTATCTACTTCTCGAAATCCATAATATCTATCAAGATATTGTTCTTGAGCTTTCATGAGGTCATCTTGTGTATCTCTTTCCACTTTATTCAAAAATACTAATTCACCCTCACGAACAGGTTCATCAGTATTTGCCCAATCTAGAATATCACCATCGCAGTTAGGATAATGTGGGCAACTGATGTAATCTATCTCAGGGCCAGCTATGACTTTGTAGTCTTTCACAAGAAAAACACTTTCGCACAAAAGACATTTCTTTTTACCTTCGATATCCTTGTGTTCTTCTATAGGACTATTTTTTTCCAAATATTCTTTTTTGTTTTTTATGTAAAGCTCTCTTGGGCCTCCTCCCTCAAGAAAATCTTCTAATCTATGATCTTTTTCCATATCAAATCTAATTTTTTTACCAACAAACTTTTCTTTACCATCATCTGGACTGAAATCAAAATAAAAATTGCCATCGTTTTCAGTTACTATCAATTCCCCACTCAAGGCATCGAATTTTTCTAAAACTTGTATTAAACGATTTTGCAAACCTTTAATTGTTACATCGTTTTCATAAATATCTGTTTCTGTTATTGAGCTATTAACTATGACACGGCTTTTGCCAAATTTTTTCTTGACAAATTCAAGTATCTCTCCACCTGCAAAAGCCATGTCATCAAATTCAATTACTTTCATTTTACCCCATTAAATAATTAAACATGTCTTAAGTTTAATAGAGCAACTTTCTCAAAATATTATAGTTGAGAACATACGGTCACAGCAGGTACATACGCATTATTGATAAAACGCATTTCAACACACTTGCAATTTTGTCTTGAACAGATAAATCCTACTTTGCTTGCATCGACGCAAGCGCTGTAATTACAAGTTTCAGCTGGAAAAGTTACCGTGTCGAGAAATATTTGAGTCAAGTTTTTTACTTCAAGATCAGATAGTCTCTCTGCACTACCTTTAGAAACTAAAATATAAAATATTTGCCTAACATTTTCTATATTTTGAATGCAATGGTCATCATACTCCCCGGTGGTATCATAAAGATGTAGGATACCATCGCTTTTTCCGGGGACAATAATAAAGTGATTAACCGATGGATCACCACCATCGTAATTTGTTTTGAAAAACACAGAATATAATTTCCCATGAGATTTAATAGGATAAATTAAAGATGTGTCAGTTGCCGAGCCATCAGAACCAAGATTCCCAGTTATTGAAAATTCGCTCACATTCACATTCGTGGCAACCATCACAAACATTCCGGGATACATATTGGTAAAGTAATAACTCCCAGAACCAAAGTAACTTGTACCGTTTAAAACTTTGCCATCAGAAGGCTTTGGTTGATAATTGTAACCATAAGGAGAACTAAGGTCTTCAAACGGATCAATATCGGTGTCATAAGCCTGAGTATGGGTTGATGGAACTGATAATACTGGATCAACACCATCCTCTTTTGCTGTATTATAATCCTGTGTCAGATTAGTATTTATAAAATTACCACCATCATACATGTCATTATTTCCATCATTTATTCCCCATTGTTGGTATGAAAGTGGAACATGGAAGTCTAACAATTCACCTGAATTACTCAATTTTGCATAATTATACCTTGTTGCTCTGTTATATGATGTGAATCTTCCAACAACATAAATATTGCCATGAATGTCGTAAGTTATTTTCTGCACTCTTCCATCTGGGGAGACACCGCCAGCACCTGATCCTGTGTCATCATTAAAACCGCTACCCGTGTCAAATGAGACATCTTTAGTTCCGTCTGAATTAAATCGAATTATGTGACCTTGTCTTTGGCCGTTATACTCATTGAACCATCCACCAACTAATATTTTTTGATCTGGCTGTACATTCACATATTGTACATTGACAGAGGTATCATTGGTATTTACGAGCCCTGTGCCCTCAGTCTCAAATGACGCATCCAAACTTCCATCAGAGTTTAGTCTTACTACTCCGGGATTGCATGGACTTCCATTAAATTCTGTGAACCAACCTCCAACTATGATCTTGCCGTCATCCTGTTGATCTACGCTATAAACACGACCGTTGAATCCAGTACCTATAGTATCTGAAAAATCTGTATCTTCTGTGCCATCGGCATTGATTCTATGGATATGTTCTGGAAAGTTGCCACCTAAAATGACTTTTCCATCGCTTTGCACATGCAAATCTTGAATGACATCATTGATCCCATTTGTCAGCCAATTTGTAGTAAAAGCTGTATCTTCCTGACCTTGCTCGTCAAGTTTAATTAAATGATCAACTGTGTTTCCAGTATTATGTTGTGAAAATTGTCCGCAAACTAATGCGCTTAAATTAGGCAAAACATGAACAGCAAAGGCTGGCCCATCAAAACCATAATTGTAGGTAGTAGAAGGGTCGTATGTGACATCGATAGTGCCATCAGAGTTTAGTCTACAAATTCTACCAACATTATTGCCATTTAAATTTGAAAAATGGCCAACAACAACCAACTTGCCATCGGATTGCTCATAAACATCTCTAACATATCCATCATTTGCCCCTCCGAAATCTTCTGTAACGAAAGAGGCATCCTCTGTTCCATTAGGGTTGAATCTTCTTAAATTTTTAAAACCAGATGTAGCATCAATGCCACCCAATAAAACTTTTCCGTCTGTCTGAACATATGCAACAGCGCCGATTCCAACTCTCAAAGATGTATTAGCATCAGCATCATCTGCAAAATAAAATTTTTCGTTAAAACAATTTGTAATTCCAAGATGGGCAGCATTCAGGTTTTTAAGATAAGTATTAATGAGCATTATTTATACCTTTCCACAAAATACTTATGTATCTATGGAAAAGTTATAGCAAATTACATCATATTAAATACAATTGGAATCGCTTGCGTATTGATTATCAAAAAATGGTATATTGAATTTACGGCCTTTAACCTTTGTAAAACAGTCAATATTATTCTGTATATCATTTCCAAGAGTTCTACATCTAGTGCTTATGACAGCGTTATGCTCACAATCAATTAAATCAAACCTCATGGCTGTTTGGCCTTCTCCATTAACAAATTTTTCACCATAAATTACTGATTCTTGATTATACTTTTTACCAAGATTAATAACCTCATCTCTTGACATATGAGGAACTATGAAAGATGGTTCTTTGTGCCCATATTGGCCAGATACTTTAATAGGACCGTAATTATTCTGTCGTAAATCAGCTTCCAAACTGCTCATCAACTGCCAATTTTCTCTATTTGAAAGCATTTGAGCTTGGGGATTTGCTGCTGTAAGAATGGCAAGCTTGTCTATACTATCAATATCACCAAGTAACATTCTTCTGACATGACTGAATCCAGCCATATTGTCAGTATCTTTACCTTCCAGCCATTCCTTAAATCCAGTCATCAAATCCTCCTTAATATATAGAACTTTATTCGTTAATCAAAATACTAGTTATTGAATCTTTACAGAAACGCATAACCTCAAATTCTGGCAAATACTTTTTCAACTCATTCTTTTCTATAAGTATCGGGTAACCAGTAATAATATACATCGTGTGAATTGAATTCGCCAACCCGAAAAATTCACATTGAACTTTGACAGGTTGATAATCCAATCCTCCTTCATCGTTGAGAACAGTTGGATCGTCAGGATCGCAGGTCCAAGGCATGAGAGTGTAATGAGTGGCGCTTTCATCCACAATCATCCACATGCCCCAAGGAGTGCCGTTGCCATCAAAATCAACACGATCTAGTTTGGGATCACATGATTGAAAGTCGGCTTCCTCTTGTCCTTTTTCAAGCAACTTCTGGTGCCATAGTTCTCGATCTTCTTGATTCAGAAGATCGAGAACAAAAGCGTCCTCAAAAATTTCACCTATCATATAGGTGTCTTGATTAGACGGCCCAGTTTTTGGCGACGAAAATTCCATAGTTTTCCTCCGGTGCTTCGGTTTTAGGATTGAAAGAAGACAACTTGAGATGAGAAAACTTGCTTCCAAGTTTATCCAAAATCAAACTTGTGGCATCCTTAGCAGCATACATCACCTCATCAAGGTAGTCAGGTTCTGATTGCAATTTAGTCAACCAGCTTTTCATATAAGCGGAGGAGTTTTGAATCAAATCATCTCCTTCCCAATCATGCATGCCCAAGATTGACATGAGACTGATGCAAGTGAATTCAGCTACCAATTCCTCCCTCGCATAAGCATCGTCCGGTCCAAAGAATGGATCATAAGTCCCATGAGGTCGGTTTAGCTGCTTCTTGGTGCTATGCACAAGCTCATGCAGCAACACAGCATAAAATCCCTTGCCACTCTTAAATCGTTCGGGCTTCGGCATGTAGATAGCATGTTCTGACAAGCGATAAAAAGACCTCTTTTCCATGGGATCATCGTGGAAAATCAAATTGCAACCCAGAAGACCCGGAAGCGCATCAAGTTCAGGACAACGAATGATATTGATTTTGTCATCATAAGTAATGCGACACTCATGCAAGTCATTCTTACGCAATTGATCGAGAGCATCTTGTTGCTCTTGAGTTTGTGGGTCCATATCATCCAAATTCATTACATAGAATGGTGCCCATCCTGTATGATCATAGATAAATTCACCATCGCTATCTTTAGCATAGATATATTTTCCATTTGCATCTGTTTTTGGATCACCATTTGCTTCGTGTTCGATGCATTTGCTCATTTGTGGAGCAAACAATGTGATAGGATGAGTGCCCTTAATACAATGAAGTCCGGGGACTACCTTCTTCCATTGACCAACAGTCCCAAACCAATTGCTGCTATATTTTAAGATAGCACAAGCAACCTGAAGTCGAATGAAGTTCATCTTTTGGTACGCCTCTCCAGTAATCACCTTCTTCGGAGTAGCGTTAATGATAAGACTGCCATTTTGAATTGCTTTACCGTCATCTAGTTGATGTCGCCATGGAATCACGCCATTTTTGAGATTATCGACAATTGCAGTTTTCATGGCCTCCATTTTGGCGAGAATCTTATCTCGTCCCTTCAAGCCGGTAGCATTAATGTCTGGAAGACCTACGCTGGTCCAAACAGGAGTCCTTTTTACTGGGACATAATCTGAAGGAGATGCTGAAACTTTAGGCGTATTTTGCTCGACGGTATTGGTAGTGGTGCTCATTGTGAAATCCTCCTTGGTTAAAGTTTCGTATCTGAACGCACCTAACCAGACATCCAAGAAGTTTCGCCGGATTCAAAATTTATTTCTGGAAAATTTGTTCTGTATATTTCAAGTGATAGCAAGTTTTGTTTTGATAGTAACTGTTTATATTCTGAGGGGTTTTCAAAAAAGGCAGAAATCAGTTTTTGATCCTGAATATCTTGTTCTAAGCTGTCTATATTGCTTTGTTTTTTTCCAAATCGTGTAAGGGTTGGCCAAGAATACAATACAGAATTTTTGAAATATAATTGAAAGACATATGATCCAAAAATGTCGGATATATTTCCAAGATTTTGAAAAATAAAATAATAAGGTACGGCTTCTCTTTTTATTAAAGTGTTCAGACAATTAAATGGCATCAAAGCATTTGATGTGAAAGGTTTGCTTATACTTATTTGAGCATCAGGTTGAAAGAATATTTTTCCTAGATTGTCTACATCTGTTGACCCGTTTATGAAAGATGTTTGAACAAAAGGTTTTATTCGACAATTTAAATTCTTTACTATTGAATTTCTACTGATAAGTTTTTCCCATGGAAACCCTCTGTGCCACATATGAGTAGATGTGGTAGCTTGAAAAGGATCAAGAACAGCATCTTCAGTTACAAACAAATCTATGTCATGTTCCGAATTTAAAAAATTACCTATCGTAACTTTTTCAAATAGATAATTAAGCTCTGTCTCTTCATCTAAATCAACTAGAAATATCGTCTTTGCCTTCTGGCGATATGCATACAACATCCCAAGATTGAGTCGAAATTTGTCATCTTCATCGATGTTCGTATAAAGTCTAAAATCAATATTTTTTTGATCGTCTAGTGAAATATATTCAAAATTTTCATAGAAAATTGGTAGTTTTTTAAATGAGTCGTGATCGCTTTTTGGTTTTGCTAAAAATAAAATTCTTACGCCATGGGATTTGTAGACATCAAATATATTAAATATTTTATCCGTAGGTTTGTCTGGGGCTAAGCAAATAGCAAAATTCATCAAGTCAAATTTCCATTGATGTCAATCTGGTGCCACTCCGCAGTTAAACTGCTTCTCGCATCATTAGGTGGTTCTGCGGTAAAATAATACAGAGCTAAACTATTTCTACAAATATTTTGTGGGGTATTTAATGGATGCGGGTGGCCATGCAAAGCGTCTTTTGTTGTATCAAAAATTACTGCTCTATTGAAAATTGGCATTATATCATGAACTACTTTTTTGGTTCGTTTATCAAATAATTGCAAAGAACCACCCCATTTTTCATCCCAGTCTCTATTTAAATAAAGCAACAGATTGAGTCTTCTGTACCATTTTTTATTATTTGGATGTTTCGCAAAATCTTCGTGAACAGATAATTTCCCACCGTTAAAAATTCTATGCATCCCACCGCCAGCAAAAAAGGGGTCTCCAAATAGATTTTTGATACCTGTTAAATCTCTTAAAAATATAAGTGTTTGGGTTGTATTCATAGACTGCAAAAATGATTTGGTGTGTTGAGGAAGGCTCGAAATGTCCTGTTCTTTCCACGGGATGAATAATTTATTAGCCATATTGTCGCCAGCTACGGGGTCATAACCCCAAGCTTGAGGTTGCTCGAATTCATAAGAAATTTTGTCTAATAGGCTGATATCAGAAATAAAGTTGTCAATAACTACATGTGGGAATGGTTTTGCGTACACAAATTTTTCGTGTAAACTTGCTCCAAGTGAATAATCAAACATTTTGACCGTCCT
>Ga0315899_10000398_pt1 | contig 52967 bp, 89 predicted proteins | sample LakEriMetagenome_2_FD_203518 | JGI IMG/M metagenome (GOLD analysis project Ga0315899, IMG submission 203518) | Freshwater fungal communities from buoy surface, Lake Erie, Ohio, United States - Buoy 4 MA112 | ecosystem: Environmental > Aquatic > Freshwater > Lake | place: USA: Lake Erie, Ohio... | reverse complement strand
CGGACAGCTGAACATACAGAAACCTGGAGTTGGGTCTATCACAGGCCCTTCTCCAGGTTTCAACAAATAAATAAAATCAAATAGTCCCTTTAGAAAAACACTGTAAGTAAACTTAGCAAAAGGAAACAAACACACTATGAGTATCTTTACTGATTTCAATATTGATTTTGACTTGTTCTCTGCCGTGGCCGACACCCCGGAAATGTTCGAGTCAACTGGCAAGACAAACACGCTTCGTGTTGGACGCGAGATTTCCTTCAAGGGCAGCATCAATGGCATTGAAGTGCCGGCTTCGGCTGTTCTTCACGATGCCAAGCTGACTCGCCTGACCCTTCTCAAGCAGATCAGCCCGAACACTGGCAAGGAATACTTCCTGGTTACCGGCATCATGCGTCCTGTGCGTATGGACTTGTTTGTGACGTTGGACGGTGAGAAGATGAATATCATCGATGTTCTCACTGCTGCAATCAACGAGAAGTCCATGAACAAGATCACTCGTGAGCAGTTCTTGGAAACCGCTCGCAAGATTGGTCTGAACCTCACGGATGGTATGCCGTACTTCTTCCAGCAGTTCGGTGCTAGCATCGACGGTTGGACGAAGGCTCGTGAGGCTTTCGTAGCTGCTGGCGCCAAGGATGTCATCGGTTCGATGAATAATCCTGGTCGCATCGAAGCTGCGTATCAGCACAACGATGGTGTTCCCGTCACTGCTTTCGAAGTTGGCACTGTGGATCGTGAGAAGTCACGTACCAAGCAGGGCTTCTTGAACCTCATTGACGCAACTGTCGCCAACTTTGAGCGTGTTGTTCAGCTTCGTAAGGAGAGCAAGCTTCTCCGCGTGAAGGTGGACACTGCTACTGGTTGGTCGCAGGAGAAGACTCAGAAGGCTCGTGAGCATGCTGATCTTCTTTCGGCAATGAGCCGTCAGTGGGTGTCGAACTGGTCTGGTGCGCAGCAGCGTATCGTTGTCCAGTCTAATGGCAAGCAGGAAACTCAGAATGTTTGGGATCCCGTAAACGCTCCGTGTGGGCGTTTTACTATGCTCGTCGACAACAATCCTGTTGAAGTCGACCTGTGGACGAACTCCGCTCGTGCCAATACGTCGAATACGACGGTTGGCTCTAGCGACAACGGTTCGGATCCCGACCCCTTCTGACCCCCAGTTAGACGAGTTTGTCCGTTCTCGCCAAAAACGGACACCCCTTGGGGCTAATGGTTACAAGTATCTGGTTTAAAGCATAATGCAATGGTCTAATCTTTAGATTACATTGTATATTATGGACACCGTGTCTCCGTGCAAAACCATTTCAGAGAGGTTCGATTCCTCTGGCTCCACTAAAAAAAATATTTCTTAATAGTTCATACAAAAGAGAAAAGGAATCATCATGCCCGAATACAAGTATCTCTGCTACTTTGAGACGTGGTCCGGCTTCATGGACGGCGATCTCACTCATCCCGATGGAACCATCGAAATATACGATTTCGTTGACTCCGACAACAAAGATTCAGACAAAGACATTGTACTGAATCCCTTCACTGAAGACAGCGCCCGTCAGCACTTTGCTGATAAGGGCATCACCAACATCAAGTTTGTCTACGCATAGGAGTAAACATGACATACGAAATGCATCTCTGCGAAACAGAGCCCTGTCGGCACAAATGTGAACAAGAAGGCTGCGATAACATGATCCTGTATCATGACGAACCGTATTGCTTCACGCACTCGCCAGATGAAGGCTCATCGTTCCGTAACTACGATTCCCGTACAGGAGGCTGGAAGTGACAACTAAGCTCAGCAAAATCCCCACACCCAGGTGTTTCCAGTGTGGCAAAGAAGGTGAACTGGAGATCCCCACAGAAATCTGGTTCGCCGGCATCAAAAAGAGTCAAGAAGGTGCCCTTATTCAAGACGCCTTCCCAACTCTCAGCAGTGACCAACGCGAGCAACTTCTCACAGGCATTCATCCCGAATGCTGGAAGAAGATGTTCGCATGACAAATATCTATCAGAGGAGTATATGGGTACCTTATGGTATCTGTATACTCCTCTGTATGTGTATAATAAAAAATATCTTAATAGACTTTTGGGGGGGACCCGGCGAAGCCGGGGGGGACCCATATGATAAGATATTATAAGCGCAGTAGCAATGGCTATTTGTGTAAAAAAAAATAACAAATAGACCTATAGCTGCAAGCGGGATTTTTATGATTTGGGTAATCGTAGAAAAAGATAAGGAAAGTGTAGTCGTACATGGTCCATTCTACTCTCAGTATGGAGCATCTGTATATAAGACTAAACTTGAGTCTTTTTCGCCGGCGCCCAACTATAAAATCCAATACCTTATCCCAGAAAAAAACCTACGAAGATAGGTTGCATTTCTATAGAGAGATGATATACTGGATGCCCGGAAGGAAAATCCAATACACATCTCGAAGGAGTACAAACAAGATGCCTAGACAGCATCAATCAAAAACAATGAAACAAGTCTTCAAAGAACTTGAAAGACTAGGATTCAATGTAATACATAAGAAGTCCGGATCCTACAGTATCTACCCTCCCTCCACGATACAAGGACCTATGTACACAACTCATGGAACGGAATCCGCAATCCACCCCATGAGAAGAGACTTCAAGAGACTCTATAATGTCGAGTTGACCGTGTAGGATTCTCCTACCAACTGGAGAGTCACGGTAGGGTTCAGGTGGTGTCCCTACCGTGGCCTCTAGCATTTTTGTTTCACAACAGAAAAAAATCAGACCTCTCATGGGGGAACCCATATATTATCTGTATTATCTGTATTATCTGTAAAATAATCATATTATAATTATCGAAGTATTGTACATACAAAACAGTAGACTCATCATCCCCCGTTAGGGGGATGTCTTGTTTATTCTGTCTATATATATTATCTCTATACAATATATATCATTTTGTTTTTGCCGGCGATTTAGCTGGCATACTCCCCCCTCTCTTACAACCCCTAACCCTACACCTATACACTATCTACCAACCCTAAACTAAAGGATAAAAACATGTCCCAAAACAACATGGTAAACTTCATCACCCTTACAGATCTTGACGCAGACAAGATCGAACTCAATCCCGCTTTCATCGCTTTCATGAAGCGAGACACATACGAACCTGAAGAAGGCGTTGAAATGCCCTTCACTAAGGTTATCCTTAGCACCAATCATCACATCTTTGCTTTGGAAACTCCAGAGCAGATTGCCCAGCTTCAGATGGATGGTATCAAGAATCTCATGAAATCCCTCATGAATAACACTATCAACATGTTCGAAGAGCTTGAAAAGCTCGAAGACGAAGAACAAGAATAAGGAGACATCCCTTGATTTCTAAGAAACAACTCACTTTGGCAGAACAAGAACATTGGGACCACACACGCAACACAGTTGACGAGTGGGCCAAAAACAATGTTCCTGACCAATACGCCTACAATAGTCGTGCAACTTATTGGGGATCAGCTCTCAGAGCTGGAATCATCGATAACGACATGTACGACTATGCTCGTACCCGTTACGCTAATCTTTGGGATTACGTAGGGGACTGACTTGCTAGAGTTATTCAATACCTTATCATTCATTCTGATGGTATATCTTATTCTCCGCATTTCATTCAAAGGTTAAAACATGACTACTTTAATTTGCACTATGTGCGAAAACCCAGTTCATAACGAGTTTCAAGAACACAATGCAAATATTCAGCCTTCAGGCGGACTCCATTTAGCTATTCATACAGGCTATGGCATGATGACAGATCCAATGGACGAAGCTTCTTTTCAAGCTTTAACATCCATCTGTCTATGTCATGATTGCTCTATTAAGGTTATCGATATGTTTCCGCAGGAATTCAAAGACAATTTCTTTGCCGGCGGACATCCAGTCGAAACCTGCAGAGCACAATCTGACACCCATCCTGATGGCTGCCATTACTCCTGGTGCTAAATGCCTAAATATTCAATGACACTCAATCAAAAAGTCCATCGTAACCACGCCATATTCCAAGACTATATTTCTGGGAGATCTATCATCAAGATTTCTCGGAAATATGGTCTGACATATGATCGTACACGCACCATCATTAAGGAGCATAGCATGCGACAATACTTTGTCATTGATCACGCAGACGATTTTGTCCTTTACCGTGGCACTCTTGAGCAATGTGAAACAGTACTTCAAGAAAGCTACGCTGGACTAATGATCGTCGGATATCGGGATCTTACTCCCGGTATGATCAAAAGTTTAGACCTACTAAATCTTAAACAAAATCCCACATCATGAACCCCAAACAAACATCACACATTTGGGCTAACTTCGATGACAAACGTCGCTGCATAGCCTGCGATATTTCTTGGCATCCTGCCAGAGATAAATCCAAATGTTCTTCCACCAACACACTCCCCCCTACTTACCTAAAGGAATCCCACGATGAGCACCACAATTAACGTACATCCCTCACATAACTCTTCCAACATTCGTTCATCATTCACCACCTATGATGAACCCGTAAAGTTCTCTACAATTACCATCAATGTGTCAGATAGCAATACCACGTATTTCTTCACTGACACTGAGCAACTCGCAGAGTTCATTAATTCCCTTATTCCCGTCATCAATCAGGCAACTTACCATATCGGTGATTGCCTGATAAACGGTGAATCTCTGCCGAAAATTGAAGAATCTCCCTTCTGAAATTCTTCTAAATCTGGTATAATATACCGGATGCTCCTGTAGCTCAGCTGGATAGAGCAACGGACTTCTAATCCGTTGGTCGTACGTTCGAATCGTACCGGGAGCGCTATACCACAATGTACAAATAAAAATAAGGTGTACTACACGCCAATTCATAATTCTATAACATTATATTAACTACTATAACCAGGAGATTTGCATGTCAAAATTTCTAGCAACATTTAAGGTCAATGTCAACACTACGATCCGCTTGAATGCTCCCAGCATTCTAGCAGAGACTAGCTTCTGACATAACAGATGTCGGTTGGTCTCCGTGAGCGTTCTCCATTGCCCCCAGTGAGAATGATCATGGTCGGAGTTTAGCCTCCTTTTACGAAGACCATTTTGCTTTTAGCAAGCGGGGACTGACCGACAGCCCTGGTTCATATAAACACATGAACCAGAAAGGCAACCATGGTAAACGACACTACTTTAATGGAAGCAGAATCACTCTTCTATGAATCCCTAACCCAGATTTCATCTAAGGCTAATCTACTTCAAGAATACTCTCATCTTGTCAATTTCACCTCAACTGATCAATCAGCTGTAGATTTCAGAAAGACATTTTATGGTCTTATGAATCGTATCGGTGAAATTACTTACAAGACAACTGAGATGTTCGAACTCATTTGTCAGTCTCATTACAGTGAATACAAATGACCAAATTTGTTGAGTGCTTAGATTTATATATGTTTAACGTCAATCATACATATAAATATATGATTTGTAATCGACATATATAGATAACGCAACAAATTTCATAAACTTTATAATTATACTTGCAATTTTATATAACCTTATACAGCTATTTAAGGAGTATTTATGTCAAAGCAGCAAGTAATCGAAGATTACATCAACACAATTATTGGAGGAACTGTCAGTACAACTGCACTTGTGCAGGCTACCAACTGCAGTCTTCCAACTGTGTTGTCGTATATAAAGAATAACCCTTCTCGTTTCGAGAAGGTTAAGCGTGGTACATACCTCATCAAAGCCAGTACTGTGACATCTGTCTCCAATACTGACACAAATGACCCAATTGCTTGGTGATAATTAAATTTGGTGAGTACTATTATGCTACCTTAGAAATAAGGTTAGCAGGAGTGGCTGTGCATAAGCGGGCGGAACCCTTATGCCACTCCTTTGGAACCGATCCACTCTTACGGAGGTTAACATGTCAGATTATTTCATGACAAATGGATTTACTCGGGATTTCAATAATCTCCTTAAATCTATTCTGTTAATCTCCAAGAGGCTCGAAGAGTTAACGGACGAAGTTCGTGCTCTTCGGGAGCAACATGCAGTGGATCCTAACAAGGAGAATTCCACTGAAAACATTGTTGTTACACCACCAAATCCATGATATAATAAGACATGCCCTAACGGGCACGGGATACTAATTCCCACATGTAGCAAGAATACTTGTGAAATGAGGAAAAACTTACCGCTGCCAATTAGATAGGCATGTAGACCTTGTTTCGCAACCTGCGATATACGTACACTGGAAATTCCAGAGTATGCTTACCGAAAGGAGCGAACCATGGATAATCGGTTCAAACATATATATCAACATTTATCCAAGTATAAGCTAAGACTTGTCTATGCTATAGCTGGATTGTTGACTGTCGTTTCGTTAGCTTCTTGTCTTTCAGACAAAGACACTAGCAAAACTCTAACACCAGTCTCCACAATCCCCGCTGTAACAACGACAAATCCACCTATACAAACTACGACCATCCCTCCCCAAACAACAACTACACTTCCAGATTTATCTGGCGTAGATTTTGTTGCTTTGGCCAGAGCAACCTATGGCAAATGTGGTGAATACCACGATCTTGCTATTCAAGTTGGATGGCCTGAAGAGGAATGGCCACGTCTTCAGCAAGTAATGTGGCGCGAGTCACGTTGCACTACTGAAGCATGGAATGGAGCTGATGCGGGTCTTACCCAAATCAATCAAATCCATTCCCAGTGGCTTTCCGACATGGGATGGTCACACCCTGATGATATGTTTAATCCAGAATATAATCTAACATTTGCTTTACGCCTGTGGGAAACCTCAGGATGGAGACCATGGAGATTTTCTGGTACAACATGGGGTGATTGATTATGACTAATAACAAGTTAGTTGTAATCATTTCCGCGTTGATTTTATCTACCGGAATTCTATTCACATCAAACCAGCCTATATCGGCATACTCTCCTAAAAGTTCGGATACTCCAATTGACTTTTCTCAAGTAAATTGGACTGAACTAGGAAGACTTATCTATGGAAGATGTGGCGAGTATCATGATCTTGCTATTCAAGCAGGCTGGCCAGAATCACAATGGCCAACTCTTAGCAAGGTAATGTATCGTGAATCTCGCTGTAATACATTTTCCTTCAACAAGTCTGATCCTAACGGAGGTAGCCGTGGTCTTATTCAGATTAATGGATATTGGTGCAGAAAAAATAAATACAACCCTAACGGTTGGCTGCAACAAAAATCCATCCTTAACACATGCGAAGATCTGTTTGATCCACTAACCAACCTGCGTGCAGGATGGGCAATGTGGCAATACAGTCAAGATCGCAATGGTTGTGGCTGGAGACCTTGGGCTACAAGATGTAAATAGCATTTAATCACAACCTACAGTCCATACAAAGGACGAGGACACCTCTGCTAGCAGGGGCAAGTCCTCGTCTTTTGCTATATCCAAAAAAACACCATCTATGATCGGAGATCAATGTTCGCATTTATGATGATGCTCGCTATCGCTTCAGCGATTGTCGAGCTTACCTTTGCATCCAAGTTTCCAGCTTGGCGCCGTGCAGCAAAGAAGAATAAAGCAGTTAACCTTGCAATTTCTATTGCCTTATCATTTGTCTTGGGTATTATGTTTGGTGCAGCTGGCCTTATTGCCATGGCTGCAGCAATCATTTCTACTGTTATTGCTGTTCCTGGTTATGCCGTCTTGGAATGGGCTTATGACTCTCCAGAAGCTCAAGCCAAAGGTGGCAACCTTATCAAGTATTATTCTGATAAAACCAAAACAGTTACCAAAGACACTCTTCATCTTATCTATAAGATTTTGAGAATCATTACCTTTCCAATTTGGGCTTCTCGTTCCATTCTTGAAAAGCTTCAACTTTACATGAATAAGTATCGTGCCTTCAAGGCACGTCATATATCTCGTAATCAAGCTTAATAAATATTTGTTTATACAAAAGACAGGACACCTTACCTAAGGGGGTATTATGGAAGAAATTTACACACCCAAGTTGCGTTTGCAGTCAGAATATCAAGGACCTCTCCGTGGTGGAGAACGCTATCGTTTCGGATTCTACGACGCTGGAGTTCTCCGCGAGATTCTAAACCACGTTGCAGCCGGCGAATACAAAGTCTTTACTCTTCCCATTCCTAAGAATGAGAAGCAGTTTAACTATGCTGTTTCGCTGGTCAATAACCCCAAGGTGCAGTACGCCCTTGTCGATAAGAACAAAGTTGTCTTTGTTGTTGTTGACGGGCGTCCCGGTTGGATGTCTGTCGTCAATGAACTTGGTTACAACGTTCATTCTGGCGACAAGACCAATAAGCGTCTGAAGTCATTCCACCGACCCACTCTGCTCAACGCTCATTTCGACAATCTCAACATTCGTTATGTTGAGCCTACCGAATATTCCCGCTACAATTTCCAAGACAGCAATGCCGAAAACGGTGTTGCCTCTTGGCTTTCTGCTCCAGAAACTGTAGCACGACTCCTTGATGGCGGTTTCGTCATCAGTCGTAGAATCATCCAGGAATCGGTGAAGAACATTCCGTTCCACCTCTCCATGGATAAGATGGAGGATCATGATTATTATTATGATCCTCGTGTTTACCAGCAAATGGTAGACGATCTTCTGAATTCTACAGTCGTTAATGCGCGCCTCATTTTCGCTGACGGACTTCTGAAGGGCAATGCCTTTGTGGCAGATTTGCCCGAAGGAGTTGACGTCATCACCTCTCGTGAGAACATCAAGAAGGAAGTCACTTATGACAAGGGCTATCGGTTCCTCGCTGAACCTCAAGGCCCGAAGTCCCGAGTGATTACCGATGACCAAACCGTCATCAACCTTCCCAAACTGTTCCGCAAGAGCGACATGGAAATGTGGCTTAGTGAAGATTACAAGAAGCTCTTTGAGCAAGCTACTAGCGGTAATCTTCTTACTAACTGGAAGTACATTTATCAGCGCAAATGGCAAGACTCCAAGAAGAATGAATCTAACGTTGATCTAGCAGAAGAGCACGAAGCGCGAGCCCGCATGGCATATGTGGGTTATCGCTGGGCTGCTGCTGGTTTCAAGGTTACTCAGTCTCCTTGGTTGTTCGAAACCGTTGCTATCAGTCACGCAAAGCCATTGCAAACTAAGATTGTTATCCCTTGTTCAGTCTACGAACAGATCATTCCGGAAAGCCTTGCTCGCATGGCAGGATATGATATGATCGTTGAAGAGGATACAATCGTACGTTGCAATGCTCTTGGTTGTCACGTTGTTAACGATTGCGATTGGCTCGAAATGTATGAGAGCCATGGTGGTATGGATGAAGATGACTTCTTCAAGCTCTTCTACCGTACCATGCAAGGCGGAGATTATGACGGAGAGAAAGTCGTTGTAGCCACTCGTTCACCAAATGGCTACGGCGAATACACCATCTTCCGCTATGTGGAGGGCTCTTGGGCCCCCACGTGGCATAAAGCAGATGGTACTCCCGTCATGTTCCCCGAAGTTAACGGTCGCGGATGGCCTCCTCGCTTGTCTAGCTCAATCTTTGCGAATAAGATCCAGTATACTGGACTTCCTTCCGAAGCATTGCCTAAGGTAAAGCGAACTGGCCCTTACACTCAAGATGATGTCATTCGTGACATCAAGATTGCTATGGCTGGTGGTAACGTCGGTGGATTCGTCAATGCCGCAATGGCCCATTCTATGGTCATTGCTAAGCATCGACCTGTCCAATTGTGCACTTTGGAAACTGCTATCGATAAGTGCATTAATCCCGACAACGCCGCTGATGTCCTTGCTATTGATCGTGAAGCCGAACAGATGATGCGTGAAGTCATCAAATCCGGCAAACCGATTGATGAGGACTTTTGGTACAAGCGTGGAATGAAGCGATTCCTTAAGCGAGGCGAAACCGTGGAACTTTATCACGGTAAGCTCTCGCAGCTGAACGCACTATGTGACACTTATTTCAAGCGTTACGTAAACAGCGTTCGTGATTGGTCTCAGAAGAACGCCCGTCCTGATGAGATCATTCACCAGCTTGGCAATCGTCTTCGCCATCATGCTTATCCAGTTCTTCGCCAATTCCGAATGAACCTGTACAATACTAATTCCACAGAAGTAACGAAGAGCTCTGGAGCAATCCAGCGTTCTTCGTGGGAACATTTGTATTCAGATATTGTTGACAAGATCAATTCTTATGAGCGAATTCTCGATTCATATGACTTTGTGATTGCACTCTATTCTGAATCAATCAAGAACCCTACTTCTACTGGTAAGGTCACTGACCAGGTTGTGATGAACAGATTCGTCTTTCCGTATCTTGAAGAAGCTCTTCAGTATTACGGAATTGCTCGTTCTGCCCATCGCGAACTTGTCAAAGATCGCATGAAGATTGTTACAGATATCAAGAAGAGTTGGCTCTGGAAGGATGCCCAAGGCATCGAAGTCGAATATACTGATCCGCTTGAGTTCCAGAGAGCTCACGCGGAGCAGTCTCCTATCGTCTTCGTCAGCCCTAAGCCTCCTGTCAGAAAGCTGGAGAAGTCGCTGTACTAAACAGCATGTTCATACAAAGTTGTGGAGGGACCTGCCCTATCGGGTCCCTCCACAACTTTTTTCTACATACATAAAAGAATCGCTATATAATAAAAAAATTTGTTAATAGACTTAAGGAGTATTTATGACTTCCGCAGAATTCCACATTAATGACAATGAAATCCATGAAGATGATCATCTTCTTGATGATATTCTTGAAGATCAAACTCATCCTGACGACATTGTTCGTCAAGCGTTTGATTTCTTTCAGTTTAATCAGCGAGTCCTAAACAAAGACGTTCGCAACATGGAAGTCGATCTTGATCGACGCTCCGCACGCGAACTCGTCTCCCTATATTATGATTTGCAAAAAGCACGACTTGGTTACAATAACCAGGTCCGTGACCTGACCAAAGCTGGCAGTCCTCACGAACTGCTTGGCTATTACGCAACTATTATTGAAATGCTAGAGAAGTCACTTGTTGCTCCTCTTGATCATTTCGGTAATCAGTTCGTAGTCGGTCAGTGGGCCAAGAGCCAGTATGGCATTGGACCAGTTATTACTGCCGGACTCGTTGCTCATATTGACATCGAGAAGGCACCGACTGCTGGAGCAATCTGGCGTTACGCCGGTATTGATCCGACCATTAAGTGGGAAAAGGGCCAGAAGCGCCCGTTCAACGCACAGTTGAAGACTCTCACTTGGAAGATTGGTCAGAGCTTCATGAAGTTCTCCAATAAGGATCAGTGCTTCTACGGCCATCTCTACAAGCAAGACAAGGCACGCCGTCTTGCCAAGAACGAGGCTGGAGATTATGCAGAATTTGCTAAGCAGATTCTGACCTCCAAGAAGTGGGGCAATAACCCGACTCGTACTTGTCTCGAATCAGGCAAGCTTCCGCCTGCCCAGATTGATGCACAAGCACGACGCTTTGCTGCCAAGATCTTCCTGAGCCACTATCACGCAGTGGCATATCAGGCTCATCATGGCACACCTGCGCCTCGCCCGTACATCATTGAACATGGTGGACACGTACATGAGATTGCTATTCCTAACAATCCATTTGCATGACTAGTGTTTGTTGCCGGGGTATATCCAGAAATCTGGGTGTACCTCGGTATACAAATTTTTTATAATAAAATTTAAATATTTAAATTATCTCGCTCGACTACTATCACCGATACCGAATGAATCACGAAGAGCGATTAGTAACAGTCATAAAGAATGAATCACAAAATTGGATTAGTAACAAAATGCCTGAATGAATCAAATTGAGGAATTAGTATCGCAAGCAAATGAATGAATCACCAGTTCAGATTAGTAACATGGGTGCTAAATGAATCATCAAATATGATTAATAACAAATCGGACGAATGAATTATACTCAATGATTTGTATCACTCACAATAAATGAATCAAGGGTAGAGTATTAGTAACAAAATCAGAGAATGAATTATTTTCCAAGATTAGTATCATTGTTGACGAATGAATCAATACCACTGATCACTATCACCGTCGCAGAATGAATCAAAATTTTTAATTAGTAACATCAACCGCGAATGAATCAAACCCAAAAATAAATATCACACTTCATGAATGAATCACCTTCCATGAACTGTATCAATTGTTCAGAATGAATCACTCTATCCGAATTGTATTATAGCTCTAGAATGAATCAGCAGTTTTGACTTGTATTAAAACAAGGGAATGAATCAAGTGGAAAAATTAGTAACAGCGTACCCGAATGAATCATCATGAATAATTAGTAACAAGCAGAAAGAATGAATCACGCAGTACGAATTGTAACATCCCAGTAGAATGAATCAAAAGTGAGTAATTGTAACACTACGAGGCGAATGAACCATACAACACTATTGTGTAACATGAAGACTAAGTGTTTTTAAAAAATAATAGTTCATACAAAAATCTGAACCTTTTATTTTATTTGGGAGAAATATATATTATGGAAGAGTATATTAAAACAATTTCTGCGGATAATCAAAAATCTATTGTTGATTATCTTAACGAAACTATCCTACCTCACATGATCATTAATAGCCAAGGAGCTGCTAAGGGTCGTCGTCAGCTTTGGATCCAAACTGCACCACCCCTTACATCTTCTGCTACTTGGCACGTAGGATTTGAAGACGAAAGAATTATGAATTATATTCGTCTTATTTCTCCTCCAGGATTTACTCCTGAAGCAGTTCTTGTCACTAAGGGTGGCAATATTAAGCGTCATCGTGATGCGCGTTACGCTGATTACCGAGGTATGTCTATCAATCTTGGTAAAGTTACTTGGTATTATGAGCGTTCTAACGACCAATATTTTTGGCAACCCGGCCTTCATGAATCAGTGCCCGTAGGGCGTTATGATTTAACAGGCGGAGAGGTTTTTATGTTTAATACTAAAAATCCTCACTGGGTAGAGAATGCTCATCCAGATCGTTGGGGCATTAATGTTTGGCAGATCTCCAAAAATACTCGTGATGACTACGACAAATTTATGGAAAATCGTGCCAACGGAAATCTTACAGAAGAGCAACTCGATTATAAAGTCGCAGGATATTAAAATGAATATTAATGATTACACTCCTGATAATTTTCATCCAGACAAATTTCATGCATTGAAGTGCCTGTGGCTTTTCCGTCGTAAACAGGATTTGTTCATCTATTATATGAATCAAATTACTGATAGTACTACTGAAGCTTTTCTTAAAGTAAGACCAGTTCATGCTGCTCATGAACATCTTCAAAGAGAAACTGGTTTGTCTGATGAAGATATTTATCATTATACTCTTATCGGAAATTATATTAATGAATATGCCGAAACTCTTCAAATGACTCCTGAACAACTTCAGGAGCATATTGACATCTATGAACAAGATCATGAAGTTCCTGAAGATCTTAAAGACGATCTTGAAGAGCTCGCTCAGCAGATCGTTGATGTCATTAAACAGAATCGCGAAAGAGATAAAACTTTTAGGAATATTATTAATGATAATTTTAACAATCAAGAAAAATCCACAGACAGCTAGTGGTCGTACACGAAACCGTATCAATGAAGCTGGTCCTGATTTTGAATTCATTGAGAATTCAAATCGGCAGGGATCTATTCTTCTAAAAAGTCTCAAGACAAACTGGTTTGGATGGCTTCCTCAAAATGAAATAATTATTCAAAAACGAAAGGAAGTTTTATGAATACTATTAATGCTCTTGTTCAAATGCATAATCCAACTATTGCTACCGGAAACGCTTATACGTATACCTATGCTTTAGCTGTCCCTGCTAAGAAAAATAAAAACATCTTTCATAAGCTTGGTAAAGCTCTTGGAAAGTCTGTTGCCTTTTTTCGTAAAGATGAAACAAAAGCTGCTTCACTAATCAGCTATTGGGCTGTAGAAACAGTATTGTTCTCTATCATTATGTTGACAGCTTCCAGTTCTTTTGTTTTCTTCTCCGCTTTATTCCTTTATCTTTATGGAACCTACGCACTTTTTAGTGCTATAATGGTTCTTTTATAGGACAGATATGACATACGATCTAGAAAAAATTAAAGAAGAATGTGCAATTATTGATGAGGAAATTAATATTCTTCAAAATGTTTTGATGGATACAGCATCTCGTGATGCTAAGTATCATCCTATGATAACATTTTTTAAGAATGAAAGAACTCGTCAAGTAGTTGTCACTCCTGCTCCTCAGCAGTCTTTTTCCAATACTCTATCTAAGCTCGCTGAAGCACTTTATCTTTATCCTTGTTTAGATTCTAGCTGTGCTTTAATTTCCTTGGATTCTATTATTAAAAATTCTGATAATCAAGAAATTGATTGTCTGCAACTTTTTCTTATTTCAGAATACCGAGGATATATAATTCAGCTTCCATATACAAAAAATCAAGATAAAACTATCACTTGGCACTCTGATCAGTTTACTACTCAGAACCTTCTTGACACAAACTTTGAAGGTCCCACAAAAGATATGATTAATCTTTTTTTTATGTTCACTCACTTAGATTCCTCGCCCTATACTGTTCACGAATGTCTTTCGTATCTTAGTTATTCTGGAGCTTCGCTTCAGATATTTGATTCCCTTAAAATTGCATACTATAGTGCAATTCATCAGTAACATAGAAAATGAATAATAATGCAAGACAAAGAAATTAAATACATTGCTGTTACCAACTGTAGCGCAAACAAATATCAAACTCCCCATATGGTAAAATCATATGTTATGTCAGATGAGGAGTTTGAACAAAACATCAGACGTCTTATGGACTCTGAATATTATTTAACAGAACTTGAATTCAACTAAACCGTTAGGGGGGACATCATGTTGCAACTCAGACCATACCAACAAGAAGCTTTAGATTCTGTTGTATCTTTTTCTGAAAAGGGTATAGTCCGTCAACTTGTTGTCCTCCCTACTGGTGCAGGGAAAACTGTTATCTTTTCCCACCTTCCACAGTTCAAACAAAAAAGCCTACCTATGCTTGTTCTAGCTCACAGAGAAGAACTTCTTCATCAGGCAAAACAAAAAATATCTTGGTCTAATCCTGATTTAACTGTAGAGATTGAACAAGGCGAAAACCATGCTGGACATGTAGATGTTGTTGTAGCTAGTGTTCCAACTCTTGGTAGAGCTCAATCAACTCGAATACAAAAGTATCCACCTGACTACTTTAATAGCATAGTTATAGATGAGGCACATCATGCAGCGGCTCCTACGTATCGTCGTATCCTGGATTACTTCAATCCGTCGTTTCTACTTGGAGTAACAGCTACTCCACAACGTAGTGACAGTGTTCGTCTTACTGATGTTTTTCAAGAAATAGTATATTATAAAACAATTCAAGATCTTATACAAGACGGATATCTATCTCCTCTGGTAGGATATAGAATTAAAACAGACACAGATATTTCAGGAGTAGAAACAAATGATGGAGACTACAACCAGTCACAACTTGAAGATGTTATTGATAATCCTCAGCGCAATGCTACCATTGTTGCTGCTTATAATGATCTGGTCCCTAATGCGAAAGCCCTTGTTTTCGCTGCCGGAGTCAGACATGCCCAAAACCTGGCCCTATCCTTTGGGCAAGCGCAAATAACAAATGAGGTAATATTAGGTGTTTCTAGTACAGATGATCGTAGAGATATTCTGGCGCGTTTTGCTAGCGGTGAAACGCGAGTCCTCATCAATGTTGGAGTTCTTACGGAAGGATTCGACGAACCATCCGTAGAAGCAATTTTACTTGCTAGACCTACTAGATCTACTCTGTTATATACCCAAATTGTTGGTAGAGGCACAAGACTATATGAAGGAAAACCTCATTGCACCATTTTAGATTTTGCCGACACCACAAAGGGTCGCAAACCTATTGGCCTTCCATCTCTTCTCGGTCTACCCCCAGAATTCGATTTACAAGGCCAATCATTAACAGACGTAGCGAATAAATATAAAGAGCTCGAAGACTATTGTCCAGGTGAAGCCGTTAGGGTATTAGCACCCGATGATATAGAACTAGCTTATAAGCGTATTAATCTTTTTATGCCGCCCCCACCAAACGAATTTGTTCAACAATATTCTCGTTTTGTTTGGGCTGAAGTAGCAGAAAATGATTATCATCTTGGTATAGATAATAATAATTCTCTTAGAATATATGTTGATACTTTAGGAAGATGGACCGTTGAACATAGGCATCGTACATCTGAAGGATTAAAAACTACATTCTTAGGTTATCCTGAAGATATGCGAGATGCTTTTGTTCGTAGCGACAAATGGATCATGAAAAGATTTGACACAAAGCTTATTGATTCTGATGCAGCTTGGCGATCTGATGGTCCAACTGACGCACAGAAAAAACTTCTTAAAAGAATTGGTGTTCCCGTTACTTCTGATATGACTAAAGGAACTGCCAGTCAAATTATTTCTAAATATTATGAAGCCAATCCAAGACCTGCTTGGTTGGATAACAAAATTAAATATTCACGATCTAAGTGGTAATCTGATATAATGGAACCCATGTCAAGGTTTACTAATTACTATTCTCGTCAAGTCAATAATCCTTATACTGATTATATTTTTGTTCAAGATACTCTTAGCAATAATGATGTTTCTTTTTTATCAGCTACAGCTAAGATCGCTACCACTTCTCAATATCGTTTTCGTATTGCAGCAATGGTTGTCAAATCAGGTAGAGTTCTTGGCGCTGATGTAAACATGCCAAAAATATCTCCTAGTACACCTCCTAATAGAGTGAGCACACATGCCGAAGTTCGCGTTCTTAAAAACACCCGTAACGTACGAGGAGCAACTCTCTATGTTGCTCGTCTACGTTCAAAAGATATTCCTGCTTTAGCTAGACCATGTTCATGGTGTATGCAAGAGATTATCGATGCCGGAATATCAAGAGTTGTTTTTACTACAAACGATGAAATAGGCTCATCATTCTATACTGACATGATTACATGGAAGGACACCAATAGTGACTAACGAAGAATATTGGCAGTCTTATTTATCTAAAATTAACTCTACTACCTTGCGTCAACAAGTTCTTTTAAGCACTCCTTCTATTCTTGATTTGCTATCAAGATTTAATCCCAACTTTCCTACACATTTAGATGTAGGTCCAGGTTGGATCCATCTTATTGCCCAGCTTAACACAGACATATCTTATATTGATCCTCATTATAAGATTGCTCAAGTCAAAGAAAAATTCGGTGGATTAAGATACTATGTAGACCTATCCATTCATCAAGGTCAAGATACCGCACGTCATATTATTGAAGTGCTTATCAACCATGCCGAATCTCAGTCTTTTTCTATCTGTGAAAACTGTGGACAATTAGGGAAACTTACTAATTCTTCTTGGCGCAAAACTCTATGTGATTCTTGTGCTCTATAATAATTATCATCCTATTATTTCTCCAGAGCTTTATGATAGTTCTGGAAAAATAAAATCATTACATATATCTCCATCTATAAATCGCACTCCCACAGTCATACATGACACATACGAAAATGCTATATCATATGTATTTTCTACTAATGAGATCAAAATAATTCATCCACATCCAGATTTCTTAATCTGTTTTGATCCTCTTTTACAATATTCGATATTCTATGCTAATCATGTTGCAACACAGTTGTTAAGACATTCTTTCTCTACATACTTTGGTGCAACTGTTACCGATGCTGTTTATGGAGATGTTCTTATATTTGGTTCTTACAATTATAAAACAAGTATGCACGATGAACATTTTCATTCTATTCCATATCACATAGTTGAACAGGTAACAAAAATATATGAAAACTCCTCAGAATACATCAAGGACATTTAACAAATCTCTTAAATGTTCTGATTGTTCTTTGAAAAGTAAGGATGTTTATCATTCTAATAGATTTAAAAAAAATCTTTGTCTTGATTGTCTAACTGCCAATCTTCTTAGCCAAATTCGCCAAGATAAAAATATCAATTAGTATATTCAAAGACAAGAGAGGGGGATATCAAAACAAAATAACAATAAGGAAAAAACATCATGTCACTTTCAGTAATCATTGGTTCCGAAATTGAAGACATCAACAACATCAAAAACACCATAGAACTTCTAAAGTTCACTAAGAACATTGTTTCCGACAGTGTTCTCTCAATGCCAGATCATGAAAATATTGACTCTGAAAAGCTAGATAATATTATCACCTGGTATACTGGTATCCACAATATTCTTACTGATCCCGCTTCGTTTCCTTCTTACGAAGAATAATTTAATGGTTTCAAGGGTCTCGGGCCTGTAGCCCAACGGCAGAGGCAGAGGACTTAAAATCCTTCCAGTGTGGGTTCGAAACCCACCAGGCCCACAGGGCAGCGAAGTTCTACTCCTTTCTGGCTTCGCTGCCCGCCTTGCCCTTTTAGCTCAGTTGGTAGAGCAGTGGACTTTTAATCCATTGGTCGCAGGTTCGAGCCCTGCAGGGGGCACTATGTCTAATAAAGAATTTATTGATCTGCCACAAGATAAACAACTTGATCTTATTAAAGAAGCTTTCAATTATCTTTGTTCACAAGGATTAGTTCCACATGGAATTCAATCCGGTGACGATGATACTTGGGACAACTATGCTCCAGCAATTGAACTTGCTTCTGAATGGTATCAAGAATCCTAACTAATTCTTCTAAGGAATTTTATGAACACTCATAACGAAGACTCTAATAAACCTTCTCTTCAACTAATTATCAACGAAGAATATAATTCTGAATCTAATTCACAAGAATTAAATATTCAAGAATATCTTGAAAACAACGAAGAGCTTTTACAGTATACTCATGCTTTCGGTGATCTTATGATTAAGATACTTGCAAACATGTATACCATGAGAATGAGTAATCTTTCTTATTATGTTAAGCATTATATTAATTCTGACCACGTTGAAGATCCTTACTTAACTGATTGCATAGACGCTTTACGTTGGTTGTGTTCCACTATTAATGACAAGAAAGAAGAAGTCCTTCCTGAGGATCTTCTTTCTGAAGCTCTAAATTATAGAGCTCGTCTTGTTTCCAATATGTTTCCAAAACGTTAACTAAGGATTATCAATATGAAAACTGAAACCATTCAACAAATTACCAATTTAGTTGACAAAGCTATCAATGATATTTCTGGTAGAAAACTTGTATCTACAGAAGAAATGACAGATCTATTATTAGATATTCGTTTACATATCATGATTGATCAAGAATCTTCAAAGGATTTAAACGTATGAAAATTAAGCTAACATTGGACGTCTTTATGCATGTCCCCGATGAATTTTCTAGTGACAAAATTCCTGTTAAAGTAATTGATGCTCTTTTTCGTGAGCAGCTCGCTGTAGGCGTATTTGATCCTGAAGAACCATTTGATTTTTTCAACGTTGAAGAAATTACAATTGTATCTTCAAAACAAATGCCAATTGATTCTCCTAATATTTAATTAAGGAATTAATCTATGAAAGTTAAAGTAAATGTTGAGCTTATCATGCACATTCCTGGTGAGCTTCAAAATGATTTTCAAGCTGTTGACGTTATAGATCAAGCCTTACGAGATATGCTTTATGTCGGAGTTCACTCTGATGAACTTGAAGAAGGCTCTGAATATTTAATTATTGATGACTTAACTCTACGTACCTACAAAGTTTTAACCGGGAGAATTCCAACATGACTCATTCAATGTTATTTATTAGCGACCAAGAAAAAGAGCAACTTGTTCAGATTCGCATTATGGCTGATAACATTTGTTCTGCTCTTGATAATCTTTCTTCTGAAATTAAAGAATTTATTAATTCTGAAATACAGGTTTTTAAAACTCAGACAGAGCATTTTGCAGACATGCTACAAGGACTTTGATTTATATAGATTAATCTCATGCAGAGACATGGAATCTATCTTGTATCTTGGGGAGAGGTTTCGGTTTGCGTGTCCTCCATGCAGTAGCTAAACGTCAAGCGAAGTGCCCCTATGAAGGCGTGACAGTCGGAGAGACGATATGGGACGATAGCTCAGTTGGTTAGAGCATGGGACTCATAATCCCCGGGTCGCGGGTTCAATTCCTGCTCGTCCCACTGGATGCTGTTATAATACCAAAAAAATAAGAGCGCAAGTAAAAACAACTACTATTGTCTGTTGAGCCTACTACGGGGCGCTCGCGTTATAACAGCATCCTTCATTTTGGAAATATTCAAAGTGCGAGTACGTCTGAGATTTTTCTTCTTTTTAAGAAGATTAATCAATAGTGTCCGAAAGACTTTAACAATATTTCCTAGCTATTACTTAATACGTAAAGTCTTTTATATATTACGGAAAAGCAGTGGCGAAGTACGTAGGATAGAATACCTGCAGTATTTTTGTAATAGCTAAACTTTAGGAGATTATATGTCACTTGCAAAATTTAGAAAAGTATTTAAAGGCCACAAGAAGCCATCTACCCCTTCACCGAAGGTTTCTCCCGACAATACTGACAATAAGCAACAAGATGATAAATAGGCTCCTAGCCGGATTAGCTCAGTGGTAGAGCAACCGCCTTGTAAGCGGTAGGTCCTCAGTTCAATCCTGAGATCCGGCTCTAGTAGTAGCCAACATCCTCTACCCGTACGGGTGGGAACGACTAAATCGTGTATACTGTTGGTGGACACATATTCTCCGCACGACTACTACTTTACCTTGAAAGGATAAAATAAAAATGAAAAAGATTATTATTGGCGCATGTGCACTTATTGCATTAACAGCATGTGGTGGCACTAAGACTGTATACGTTACAGATACCGAAGTACCAAACAGTCCTGAAAAAACTGTTGTTAAGACTACAGATGCACCAGTTGCAACTCCCGCTCCTACCACTCAAGCTCCGTGGACAGAAGAAGATGAGTTCATCTACGACATTGAAAGTAACTACCCCAGAACAATCTATGTTACTCGTTCTCAAATGATTGAGACTGGTAGAATTGTTTGCGATTATCTCCTTAATGGAATGTCTGGACAAGAAGTGGTATGGGCTATTGAAAACGCTGGTGGAGACCTTGAGTTTGTTCAGTTAGTAGCTTTGTCTGCAGTAGCAAACTTCTGTCCCAGTCAAGTTTATAAATTTGATGGACTCTGATGCGTTTAACTTTTTCTGTTATAGCTCTCTTCCTCGTTGGTTGCTCGTCGGGGGCAACCAGCGAGGAGGGAACCATTGTTCCCCAATCTTCAACATCATTCACACAGCAGACTCTCCCTGCTGAAGAAATCACTTATACTCCTTTAGAGTATGCTTTCTTTGATGATGTTGAATATTATTATGGATTTGTTTCTGAAACATACAAGCAAACTGCATTAGAAACTGGATATCTTCTTTGTACTTTAATGGACGAAGGAATGACAGATGTAGATATAGTTGAACGTATAAATGAATCTGGAACTAACGGACCTGATCGTCAACTTCAGTTTGCTATAGCTATAGCTTCTACCACTGTTTTGTGTAGACAGCACATACAAAATGCGGAGTATATATCTCTTAATTATCCTGTTTCCTAAAATATTCTATTGGAGAATTTATGTCCTATGAAGTTTTATTTAATAAATTCCAAAAAGACTATGAGACTACTAATGATTGGAATAGTTCTTCTAGTCTTTGGGTGTTAAATGGAAACAATTGGGAATCAATAGAAGAATCCGAAGATGCTTATGAGTTAATGATTTCGTTTGCTGCTTATGGATATTTAAAAAGAGCAATTCTTGTCACTCATGGTTGGGCTGCCCCAATAGATGATTCACATACTCCTTCAAAACATCCAGAAAAGAAGAGAGTAAGAGTTTGTATTCATCTTGAAGGTGAAAATTTTGTAACCTGTATGCAGGTAAAAGATGAGACAGAATTATTTATCCAAGATGATCCTTCTGGAAATCTTATAGATGCTGCATTAAAATATGTTAATCGCGCTAGAGATTTTGTCAATCAACAAAATACTAATAAAGCTCTTTAAGGATAAACTTTTGAAAAAATATATTACACCTATTTTACTGTCCAGTGCAGCTACATTAGTTTTAATAATTACTTTATTAATTTATACTTCTGTAGATGCAGTTGTAACTTCTTCTCCTTCAACTACTCAACTTTCACCTTTAAGTAGTTCAACTTCTAATTCAACTACCACTTCAATTCCATCTCTAGATGATTTACCAATAGGTATTTCTCAAAAAGATCTTCAAATTTATTTTCTCGCAAAAACTAAACAAATTTACGGCAGTGCCTTTATTCCATTATCTGATCAAGACATTGTCGGATACGGACTACTCTGGTGCGATGCAATTAATCTTGGAATGAAATCTTCCGATGTCGAAGAGCGCATTAACGAAGGCGCAATCGACAACGAAGACGCTGCACTTCAACGCGCAATTGTTGCATCAGCTGTTTTATATTTTTGCCCTAACCCTGATTTCTGATGGAAAACCTTCTTCAATCTACACCATATAAATTAACTATTGAGTGGTTAACTCAGTATATTCAAAACAATCCTTCAGCCGATTTGCATTTCCGCAGTATTATGTCTATACTGAAGCAAGAGAAAAACTATTATGTTAAATGTGTTCTTCTTGACAATAGATATTTATACGGCTCATTCTTAGCTACAGCTAAAGAAAGTATTTCTTCATGATTCTTATTACCGATAAACCAAATCATCCTTCTATTCTTTCCCACAAAAGCAAAGGCTATATGAAGTTTGCTAGTGGCGAAATTGTACCTTTTGATGAACTTCTTTATTTTGAAGAAAGTTTAGAATGGCCCGCTGAAGAAGCTCCATATTATTTTGTCTGGCGTAAAGCAGACAATTACAGATGCGGTTATCCTGTTAATGATGTTACTGCAATCTATTTTACTGATGATCGAATATCCGAGGCTAGCATTTAATTTTATTTGCTAGCCCTCGTCGTCTACTGGTTAGGACAAGACTCTTATAAAGTCTCAAAGGTGGTTCGATTCCACCCGGGGGTACCATGAATCCACTTCAATATTTTGATGAAGAATACTCTTCATTTGAAAAATCACTAAACTCTATCCAATCTATCCTTCTTCAATCTCATGATATTTACTCTAAGATACAGAGCATACAAAAAAGAATGAGAACTGTAGATAAAAATAACAAGCTGTCTGTTGAAGAAGTTTCTCAGTTTTTAGATGATCTCTCTGTTCTTTCATCTCTATCTTCTGAAATTCTATCTTCTGTGCAAAAAATAAAATCTTCAATAGTTTTTAGATCGGAACTTGATGGATTCTAATCCCACTTCTCCCATTACTTCTCGTAGAGGTTCTCCCAAAAACGTTGCTAATCTTTATGAGTGCTTTGACGATTTAGGTTCTCTATGGAGAGAAAAAGCTCTTTGTAGAAACGGATCTTTATCGACAGATCATTTCTTTTCTATTAACAGCGACAATAAATCTGCATCCTCTGCAGCCAAAGCTATAAGCATGTGTTCTGCTTGTCCTGTACAAGTAGAGTGTTTACATGAAGCTATTAAATATAATTATGATGGTGTTTGGGGCGGAACCATATATCGTCAACGCTTATATTTTATTAGGCAATATCTTAATAACGACCTTCTCAACTTAACCATTGAAAAAGCTAAACAGTTTGTTCAAATGGCCAAGATTGAAAATCTTAGAATTACCAGTCCTAAACGCAAATACCGCAGAAAGACTACCACCAAAAATGACCTACTCCCAGAATGATGATGATCTCTTCGAATATGATCCAGAGGTAGATGCAGAAGATTCTTCTGCTGCTCTTCAATCTGAAGCTTATTCGCCATCTTCCTCCAATAAAAATAAAACTATAGAAGACTTCATTTCTTCTGCTAAGCAGCTTGTTGATGAAATTTCTTCTGATGAGAACTCTCCTATTGATGAAGAAAAAGTAAAGCTTGCCGCTAGTTTTCATGCAGCAACATCTGCTTATTATCAAAAGGTACAAACTCCTTCCTATATCAAAGCTATTTCTATCACTCTTAATACTCTTACTAATGGTGATTTCGCTAAGATACAAATGTTTAATCATAAGGAAGCCTTAATTATTCAAAGACTTCGCTATCTTTCTATGATGAACAAAGTCTTTATTAATGCTGACGCAGATGAGAATGTCGTTAAAGAATTATTTGATCTTCTTAAGATAGAATATTCTTTAGAACATGTTCAAACTTTTTATTTGTCAAGTGCAAACATTTCTATGTTTTGCCTAAACCTTGATAGAGCTATCTACAAGCATTTAGGTAAGCAGCTTAATCTCCCCGTAAAGGAGTATTTGCTTGACGATAGCCATATTCAAGATGGCGATAAATACTTTGATCAGCTCAATGATCCGGTTGACAATGATTATGTTTCTGAAAGTTATGCTTTTCTATTTTCCGCTATGGCAAATGAAGGCTTACTCAAAGATCTTTCAGAAATTTATAATGTTCCATTTGATCTCGTGGTTAACACATGAAAAAAATAAAAGCTTTCTTTTCCAAAATACCAAAGATAACTTGGACTATAGCTACAGCTTCTGCGGTAGCTGCAGTTAATTATTCTATTATACATAGTCCATTTGTTTTCTTTGCTCTCCTAGTTCTTTTTGCTCATGAAATATCTCATTATTTTATGGCCAGAAAACTTGGTTCAAAAGCTTCATTGCCAATTTTTATTCCTCTTCCACTATTTGCTATAGCATTTATTCGTGCTCCAGGTTTATCCAATGAGTCAAAACTAAAAGTTGCTTTATCGGGTCCTATTGTAGGCTCACTTACTGCTTTTATATTATTCCTTTTAAATATTATTTTTAACTTCACAACATCACTCGGTCTCGGTGTTCTTGCCGTCAGTGAACTCTTATTGAATTTTGTAGGAACTGATGGCGCAAAATACCGCTCCGCAAAAAGGAATATTGCATTATGCACCTCTTAATTCTTCCATTTGTCTTAGCAGGTTTATCTGCTAAAGTTTTTAATAATAGACTGAAGAATAAAACCCCCGAAAAACAGATTGACATTATACTAGCTAGTTTTTTCACGACAGTAACACCACAACACTTTGGGGAATTTAATGAAGACATCAAAGATGAATTTACAACGTCAACAGAAGAAGGAACAATTACGTACCAAAATATCTGATCTTTTAGAAGATTCTTATTTTGATGTTCAAGGACTTACGCCAGGTTCCGCTTCTTCTATGGATGAACAGTACTTGGCTAGAGTTCTTACAAAGCTAGCGATAGGTTCAGCTACCGTATGGTGGTCGATACTTGAAGTTAAAGATTTTATTATCTTACGCAAGCTAAGCAAAGGAGTTAAGCGTGACGCACCCAGATAATTTACCCCCCGCATCTAAAATCGCTATGGATAATTTCAACTTTTCTTTTTCTATGGCAAACAAGGTTAAAGCTGAAATACAAAACTCTTATGATACCTTGGACGAAAGAATAAATGCCATAATTGAATCAGAAAAGTTTTACGTTTCTGGCATTCCAGTACTAAGAAATATTCTTATGCTAGGTGCAAATAAAAATGATCTTAAAAAACTTTCCAAAGCACTTTCTCGTTTGTCTGATCTAGTCGAAGCCCATGATCAACTCGAAACTAAATTGAATGTCGTTAAAATAATTAACGATGATCCCCACTGGTTTGCTTGGGCTTTTGGTGATTTTTCTAAAGACGTTGACGAAGGCATCGACAGCATCTTCAAAGAAATAGAAGAATAAACTATATTTAAGGATTTTATAATGAGCAACGTTCAATATTCATTCGTTAACACCGAAGACGGAAATCTAACTTTTCGTTCTTCTGTTAACTCTTTTGGTTTAGATCATGTCACCGATAAAGACATGACATCTTTTTATACTTCATTTTCTTCGTATTCTTATGTCGACACTGGCTTAATGCCTGTTGATGGTTCTGGTTTACTTGCCCTTCGTTCTGCTGGAAATCATACTCAAGTTGTTTATCAGCATAAGCCTGGCATGTATTATATCAACTGGGGCCAATACGAAGGAGATCGTTCTGCTGTTAAGTATTACGTTGCTCAGCCCTACAGAATTGTTATTGCCGATCTTATGGACGGCAACATTTATGGAGCTAGAACATTTTATTCTCCTGTTCCCATAACTTATCCCGCTGCTCCGCTTTACCACGTAAACCTTCCTAATATTAATTGTAAGGGTTACCGCGGAAATGGTGTTGGCTGGATCTGCTTGTATCACAACGAAGACATATCTTCTTATCCTTTCGGTGAAAAGCTCGCTAAAATTTTAGACCGATGCTCTGGAACCGAAGCTTACAACGATCAAAATATGTCAGAGACTGATGGTCCTCGTTTTTACTCTTCTCATAAAAAGCCATCTTATCTTTACGATCCTTCCGAGTGGCAGTCATACTCTGCCGACAATGGATATGAGTGGACTCTTGATCCAGAGTTGTGGATACCTGTTTTAGTTAAGGATCGAGACAATCAGGATAAACACTATCCTAATGGTCAACCTTTGACTGTAGCAGACGCTATAACCGGTAATTATCAGGCATACTATACTGATACAACTATTCCAAAACCTGTTAATCAAATACTTCGTTCTGATTACACTTTGCCCGACAAAAAAGTTTTTGATTGGTTCAAGCAGGCTTACAATGCCTCTACTAATCAACCTCCTGTTATCAATGTTATCGCAAACTCTGAAGCTGTAAAAATTAATCAGAGTATAGCCGCTCCTGTCTTTTCTCAGGAAGAAGAAGAAGATGACGATAGCTGGATGTGCGATGGTTGTGAAGAGTATTATTCCGATAACTCCTCTCCCAATACCACAAATAATTCAGCTTTCATATGCGACGGCTGCTTTGAAGAATATGTCTACTGTATAAATACAGAAAATTACCACCATCCTGACTATGGTGATATTCTGTATTTGAACAAGTCTGATTGTTGGATATCATTAACTGTTGCTACTTCTTTGCAATATAAGTATTGCGGTGAATGCGATAATGGCATTTGGCATACTCATCCTATGTTTGATTCATTTATTTTAAATGACGATGGCTATTGTCTCAACTGCTCCACTCCTGAATTTCCAGTTGAACAATCGCCCGATTCTCCTCAATTTATTGAAGAATCACCTTTTTAATATATTTATTACACACATACAAATAACTAGAAATATTAATATTAAGGAGAAATAATGTCCGAACAGCAAACTCTTCCTTTTGATCAGGAAGAAGAAGACTATCTTACTCTAGAAGATCTCAATCCTCTTTGGATCACTAACGATGGTCTTCCTACTTTTATCGCTGATAGAGATGATATTTGTGAGTGTGTTGAATCTTTTGGTTTCAATATTTATTATTTGATTGCAAACCAAGAAACTGAAATTAAACCAACAAATACATCTGCCCCTAAGTCTGGTACTGTCACTTACAATAACACTAACAAAACTGCTGCTATAGCGCCACCTCCTGTTATTGTAAAATCTTCTCAGATCTATAGAGTTGTTAACAACTTTGTTGGTCGTTCCGTATCGGCTGTTCGCCCAGAACTAAGCGCCGAATTCATCAGTCTTGAAGAAGAGGCTATTTATAATATGCCTCCCATTCCTCATTTGCTTATTGAAAAGCTTGATCAGTTCTTTAGATTGGTCGATGCTCAGCATGGCACTGAATCTATTGTCATGCTTACTTTTGACCAGGACAAAGAAGGTTCTGATGGTTGGGGAATCTTAGTTCCTGACCAAGTTAATACTTCTGTTCACTGTAATTATGATCCCGACAGCATTGCTCAGGTGAAGCCTGACAATGTTATTATCGTTGGCTCAGTTCACAGTCATCCAGGAATGAGCGCTTACGCTTCAGGCACTGATCATGCTGACCAAGCTGACTTCGATGGCATCCATATCACATTTGGTTGGCAGAAGTCTGTCAACAATGGAGCAACTCAGTATTATATCGAAATGCAGATGGCCGGTAAAGCTTACAAGCTTGATCCAGAAGATGTTTTTGAGGGCTATACCATAGAAAGAGCTCCAGATCCCGAAGTTGTAGGGTGGACTGATAAAGTAAAAAAAGTCAGCCCCCCCAATATGGGGGGTACTCGCACGGCCAATCTTGGACAGCCTCATCCACAAACCCAAATTCCTACTCAGCCTACTACGGCGGCTGGACCCAATAACACTCAGTTAACTAATTTTGTTAACTATTCACCCCATATTCTTGATATTATAGAGGAAGCAATAGGATATGAACAGCAAGCTATTCTTGTCTGCGAAGCAAGCTCCACTATTGAAAAAGGCAAATTCTCCTGCCCATCTTGCTTTTCGTATCTCCCTATTAATTCTATCTATGTTGACCACTGCTGCGCTATTTGTGATATTCCCTTATGTGAGCCGGACACGCCAGTAGATCAAGTTGTTTACGATGTTGCCGAATATTGCCGTCAAAGAAACATCTCTCAAGATGTAGCTTTATACATGTTGGGTAAAGATGTTGAAAACAACTATTTGCTACTTAGACTGACTCCAGATCTCATAAGCACCTATCTTGATTCTCAGTGGAAATCATCTGACATATCTCTCTCAGATGAAAATCTTACACTTTGTTGTAATCAAAAAATCATCGACTGTTACTGTCAAGTGCAAGTAACTAGCTTGGATGCTTTTGACTTTGATAATTTTATGGGCAAATTTGACGTTTATGCTTCGCAATCTGAATGCCATAAATGCGAACATTATTACACAACCATGTGCCCAAGATATTCATCTACAATAATCAATTTTATATCTTCACCCAAAGACAAAGAGCCGGAAAACTATGCTGATACCATAACTTCCGATGGGTGTAATTTATATTCTGAATATTTTACAGAAAGAGATATATATGAATCCGAATGATTCTAAACGTTTTATTCTTGTTGGAGCCGGCGGCATTGGTACATGGCTTGCTGCTGGTCTCGTTCGTCTTCTTGAGTGGAAGTTCCCTGGATCTGCTCTTATTATTGTTGACGGCGATACCTATGAGGAAAAAAATAAAGAGCGTCAAGACTTCACTAAACTTGGTAACAAAGCTGTCGTTAAAGCTACTGAGCTAGTTCCTCAGTTTCCTAAGACCACTATAATTCCAGTGGCTAAGTGGGTTGTTGACGATAACTTTTCTGGCGTTACAGACGAAGAAAGTCCCAAGATCAAAGCAAGTGATCTTATTAGAGACAATGATGTTGTCTTTGCTGTTGTTGACAACTTTGCTGCAAGAAAAATTATTTTCGACGCTGCTTCAAAGTTGAACAACGTTGACGTCTTCACTGGCGGTAATGACGATGCTCTTTTCGGTTCCATATATCATTATCAGAAACGCGATGGCGTTGAGATAACAGCCCATCCAGCTGAGTTTCATCCAGAGTATCATAATCCTCCGGATAAGAATCCTGGTGAACTTAGCTGTCAAGAGCGTTCTGAGATTGAAGGTGGAACCCAGCTTCTTGCCACTAACATGGCGGTTGCATCGTTTATTCTAGGTAGAGTTCAGAAAACAATAGTGTCCAATCAGAGTCCAGAAGAGACAGAGATCTTCTTCGATCTTGGTATTGGCAAGTCTGAACCATACGACAGAATGCACTCATCTTTAAATCAACCAGTTAACGCATAATATAAATAGGAGATAATACACAATGGAAACTTCCAACAATTCCGGCGCTCAGCCAAACCGTTCCACTGGAATGGCAAACATCCGTTATGGTGTTTACAACCAGCCTAGCAACATTGCTGGCAAGAGCGTTAAAGAAGTCCGTGAGCAGTTCAGCAAGATCTGGGGCATCCCCACTGACGCTGTTGCCTACTGTGGCAAGGACAAGCTTGATGAGAACGCGGTAATCCAGCCTGGCCAGAACGTCGAGTTCCATCGTCGTGCTGGCGAGAAGGGCTGATTGCCCACTTACGAACAGTTGTTTTTAACACTGTTCGGCGGGGGGAGGGTTACTCTTTATGAGTGCCCTCCCCCCACCCCCTATATTTTTTGAAAAGCCTACAACTAGTATTACGGTGATACCACAATGTTTGATAAAATTAAACTCGGATATCCTAACCTTTGGGTTCAGTCATCTGATCCTTCTAGGGTTACCGATATCATTACTTCTACTATTTCTCGAAATTTTTATACTATAGATTTTCTCAATGGCTTTTCTAAATTTGTTGATGGCAAATGGAAGCCTATTCTTGTTGAAAATCCTACTTATCCAGAGATGAGCTCAGAAAGTCATATTGTAACTTTCGATCCTCAGATAGCTCTTCACTATCTTACTACTGAGAAATCTCTTACTCGTTCTACTTATATTGTAAATATTGCTTCTTCTCCGGCAGATGCAATCTCTCCATACTCTTCTATTCTTTCTCACTTCAAGTCTGCTTACCGTTCAGCTTTTTGGTCTGATGATATTGCAGCTATGCCGCTTCAATTTATTTTCGTTTCTTCTCTTGAGTGCCCTGAGGATTTTCTCCATCTTTTCAATGTTTTAGAGGATTCTATTCCAACACCTCAAGAGCTAGCAACAATAGTCAATCATATCAATACCGCTTCTCATGATCGACTTCTTAATAATGTTTCTGTAAAAGATGTTGTCAATGCTGGCATTGGTCTATGTGAGTCGCAGTTTATTGATCTCTGCTTGATGTCTGTTGTTAATAACTCTACAATTGATCCCAAGTATATTTATGACGTCAAGATGGCAAATATAAAGAAGAATGGTATTCTTGAAATAGTTAAGCCTGCAATATCTTTTTCTGATATTGGTGGTCTTGATAATATTAAAGATATCATTCGCCGTACTGCCATTCTTCGCAAAGACCAGCAGCGCACTGCTTCTTTCGGCGTCACTCCAATTAGAAGACTGTTGATGGTTGGCGTTCCTGGTACTGGCAAGTCTGCTATTTGTCAGGCAACCGCCAAAGAGCTTGATCTTGATCTTGCTCGTACTGGTATCAGTCAGGTTATGAATTCTTTCATTGGCCAATCGGAGGCTAACATGCGTGCAGTCTTTAAGCAGATTCGCGCTATGTCTCCTTTGTGCGTTTGGATTGACGAGTTTGGTCGAGATCTTAGTGGTGGCTCCAGCTCTTCCCATGTTGATGGTGGCACCACTGATCGTGTGCATGGAGAGTTCCTAACTGGTCTTCAGGAATTGCCAGAGGATACTTTCCTTCTTTGTGCAGCTAACTCTCTTGATTCTTTGAGACCAGAGATGTTGCGTGCCGACCGCTTTGATAAGATTATGTTTGTTGGTCTTCCTTCTTATGAGGAGCGCAAACACATCTTCCAGATACATCTTTCTAAGATTGATACCGATCACTCTTATGATTACGACGCTCTTGCTCAATCCACTCAGTATATGACTGGTGCAGAGATAGTTTCTTTGATTAGAGAGACTAAGTTTTATGTTGTTTCCGATTCCCTTCGCCCAATTGAAACAAATGATATTCTTACTTATGCTCCAAAGATGAAGAATATTATTTGGATGAAGCACCATGAGACAGTTGTATCTATGTATAAATATGCTCTTGAGCAGTGGGATTGGGCATCCACAGAACAGATGGATGATGCTATACTAATGCTCTCTAAGACTTCAACGCAAAAGCAACCAGCATCAGTGACATGGAAATAAAAAGGAGAAACAATGACTGATAATGTTTACAGCAATGTTGAGGATTTTTTATCCTCTCTTGATGACGATGGTTCACCATCTGATACCATTAAGAACTCTGATAATAAAGAGTTTAATCAAGAGCTATACAAAAAGTGGTTTAGATCTAAAACTCAGTCTGGTTTTCTAGCTATTCGTCCATGGCATCAAGCTCTTAAAATGAAACTTGATATTGGCAAAACTTCTCCTGAAGGTAAGCTTATTAGCAGCACCGCTGTTTTCGTAGATGCTATAGACTTCGCTGCTTACCTTAAGTCTATTACTACCGGAAATGCTGTAACCAATTATCCTCAAAACGAAAAGATGGGCGTTCCTACTAACGAAGGCTTTGTTTCTTATGGTGGCGCCGTTATCGATGGCAAGCCCATATCTAGAATATTTAAAGCACATTACTGGCAGTCCAGCGAATCTTATGATTCCACTTCATTTGTTTGGAAGTGTGGGCACTTTGCTGCCCGCAAGAGTGACAGCGGTGCTTTTATTCCTGATATGAAATCTCCTTTATCTGTAGATCAAATCAAGGTAACTCGTCAAGATATTTGTTCTATCTCATATCTTATGGATTTATCCTTGACTTCTTATGTCACTAATAATCAAGATTGGTATGAAATATGACAGACAACAACGAATACCTTGATAAAACAACAGCTGAGTTTCTTACAAAATTCTTTCAAGATATTATTAATGGTCTAGCAGCTCAGGTTGAAGACCGTCTCAAAACTCTTGAAACATCTGTCGAATCCATTGAAAAGCAAGTGGCTACACTTGTTATTAGCTATGGTGAGCAGGCAGTTTTTACTGAAGCTTTAGTTGGGCAACTTGCTTTTGCTACTGACGAAGCTCGTAAAGCTTTTCATGAAACTTTGCAGCAATCGCGCAAACAAATGCTAGAGGTAATGCAAAATGCATCAAAAGGAATCTTGGCTGACGAAAATCCTAGAGTTGCCTCAGCCGTTAACAACTTGGCTGAAGAAAAGCTATCTAATTCAGACGCCTGATTCTTCTTGCGTATTGTTTGTAGATAGTTATTCCAAACTTCTCTTACAAAACATAACTTATCTTAGTCAAATATATCCTTTAGCTAAGTCTATTTATCCAACAATAACGTCTTTGCACGTAGCTTCAACTACTCTTCAAGAGTTCATAAAAACTGGCAAAGTTGAACTATACTCCATAGAGGTAATCTCATGACCGTAATACATCGTTTTAATGATTTGACTCATTTATCTAATTACTTTGAATCATCTATTTTTTCAAGTAATCCAATAAAACTTACATCAGATAATGTTCAACTCTATGCTGAGACTTATTCTCTTCATTCATCTATTATTAATGAAGTATCTCAGTCTTCTTATTCTTTTTATCTTTATACTTGTTCTAAAACATCTTATCGCAAAACAGTTCATCCCTTTTTGCCCAATGTTCTTTACAAAAGATTTTATAACAACTTAAAAATATTTAATGTTATTCGTGAAGCTTCTGGCTCAATAGTTCTTATACATCATATACCATTTACTGAAGAACTATTTAATTCCATCGACAATGCTTCTAATTTAGATAATATTAAAATACTTAATCAAGTTATAGATAACTTCTCTAATGCTTCTGCTGATAATCAGTATTATATTGATTACATTAAATCCTTAGAGCTTAAATGCTCCGAGCTTCAGCAGCAGAATGAAGATTTACTTATGCAGATTCAAAACTCCAAACTTATTACTTGGTACTGATATTTATGTCTGATGAATTTATTTCTTTTTCTGATAAATTTTCTGCTATTAAATCAGAATCTACAGCTTTAGAAAATCTCATTTCTGCTATTCTTAATCCTTCAAATGTTGATATAGATGATTCAGCTTTTAAAAAAGCTTTTAAAACTATTACTAATTCACCACTAAAGGCGAGCTTACCAATGTCTAATTATCCCGTTACTCACCATTCTAACAATGTATACAAAGCTGTTATACAGCCTTACATTTCTCCAGAAAATACTCCTTTAGATCTTAATCTTTTTATTAATCATGACTCATCTATACCTGGTGGAACTTTTGTTATAGATTATTTTAATTCCGGAGAATTATACTGCAACCTTTCTCTTGTTAATTTGATTGAAGCTACAAATAGCCTAAACAAACTTTATGCTCGCCATTTAGGCAAAGGTGATTTTGCCAATACCGAACTTCCCATTGGCTATTCACACTCCACTTTATCTTTTGCTACTGTATGTAAATCTCCGACTAATCCAAATTCTATAGCTTGGTCATTTCCTACAATTACATTTTTTAACTACACTACTATTGCTCAAGATGTTCCACTTTGTGAATATTATTCACATAGATCTTCAGATAATTCAGTTCCTGTAGTTATATCTTCTCACTATAAATATGCTAATACTATTAGCGATTTTCATTCTTGCTCCCATCCAAAACTTGCTACTCAATCTTTTACTTCTTGTGGCAGTTTTAGTTCCTTTTCTTCTTGCCCACTTTATTCTCCTATCAAGACTGAGATACTTTCAAATACTATAGCTTCTTCTCACTCTTCCTCTTCTATTAACTTTTCCTTAACTCATTCATTAACAGCTGCAGGTAATCATGTATTTATTATTAATAATGATACACTTAATCAGTCTATTAATACTTTAAATTATCCATCAACTCTTTCTTATGATGAGTGTCTACAAGAAGCTACTTCAATATACACCCAATATATTGATCCTTATCTATCTACTTCTCATTCTATTTCTGAAAATGAAAAAAGTGAAATTTCTGATTCAAACAAAGATGTAGAAAAAGAAAGTTATATTACTTCACTATTGGCAGGTTAAAATGTCTTTCCAATCTCAATCTTGCAGTTCTTTTTATTCAGTAGTTAATTCTGAAGATATCTCTTCTTACGAGATTCATTATAATAATAATCCTAGTTCTTCTAGTGCCAGTATTAGCTCCTCCTATGCATACGTTCATGCTGCTAATATTACTGGTTATAGAGCTGCAGTTTATTGTACTGTAGAATCTTTTAAGTTACAGTACATAACTCAGTCTCATCTGCTTGAAGAAGTAGATAACATATTCTCTCCTGCTTATCCTTTAGATAAAGTTAAATTTAATAAACTAAAAAAGGATAATAATTCAACACCTCTTTCTCCTCCTTCTTTAGTACAAGCTCAGATTTCTCGGTTGTGTTCAATTCCAACCGAAGATTTAACTAAATATTATAACGAGTCTTTTCAATCTTTTATTCCTAAATCTGCTTATCCAATAGCAACAAGATACATTTCTTCTGACGGCACTATATTTGTTGAGCGTCCTCCTTTTCAAGCCATAGTAGATTATAAGCCCGGTGGTGCTTCTGCGTATAAAAAAAAGCTTCCACCAAAAACTGTTTGGATACCTTGGACAATCTATGTCTTTAATCCAAATTATCCTGGTGGATCTCAGTACATGTATTTTTCTCATAAGTCTTTGACTTCAATGTCCGATAACTACTATCCGACATATCTTCCAAATACTTATCCTGATTCAAGAATATGCTATTCCGGCAGTCTCTCTGACCTTCCATTGGAAAACGCCAATACAACTCCTGCTTCATTGTATGCCTATATGATCAACGAGTTTTTTGCTGGTTCTTGGAACGCAGATCTTACTAATGCTTGGCTATATCTTTATACTTCTAAATTTTATCATCAACTTAACGCTAAAAATCCTAATCCTAAATTTCTTTCTTCTATTCCTAATCTAATTAAACTTTTTTCTCCAGATGAAGAAACTATGGAAAAAGCAGGGTTAAATAAAATCTCTAAGATATATTCCGTATATAAATCTGCTCCTTCTAAGTTTTTTGCTAATCTGCCTCATGATTATTCTCATTATGCAATATTGTCTATAATTTCTACTTTTACACTTTCTGAGGTTTTAGCTCTTCTTGAAGAAATAGATTTTATGTATCAAGATATAGATAAGAATAAAGACAATTCTATATTTGCATCAAATCATCACAATTCTTCTGCTTTTAAGCCTATTTCTTTTGAGTCTATTACGTCTCAACATAGAAATTATCGTACCCTAGATAGTTCTTACATTCGTAATTTAATCAGTTCTATTTCCGCTAAAAACATGTCTTATGCGGAATATGACTCCAGTACTACTAATATTATTTTAGTCAATTCTCCAGTTGCTTACAGTCCTATGAACTATCTTAACAACCACTTAAGTAATGGAGATATTCCTATTAATATTAATAAGTCTGTTTTAGATTCTCTTCAAAATTCTTCTATTCCTATTTATAATTTTGAAGATTCTAAAATCTATTTTATTAATCCTTCTTCTTCCGATATGACTCTTCATGATCTTTATTTGGAGATGTTAAAAGTTTATATTGAAAACGATTTTTATTTCCCTTGTCAATCAACCGCATTGTATGATGTAGTTTCTAAGGATGAATATGTCAAACTTTAATTACATTTCTTCTTCTTATAGAAGCTTTTCTTTTAATCACCCCAACTATGAAGATACTATAGGCTACGATTGTTATCGCAATAGTTTGTCTGTTAATTCTCTTTTTGTAGATATTTCCCCCGAATTAATATCTCCTGTTATCAACTATCTAAACAAATCAAATGATAACTCTTTACTTCATTTTGATACCGGAATACTTCCTCCGGGATTAATTCATATTGATAACAAAGTTGTTATCTTTGAACGTCCTCCTACGTATAATAACATACAAGTAATTCCTGCTGTTATTGACAATATTGATTATGATAATTCTAAAAATTATATATACAGACTTCCAATTCCTTGGACTGTTTATTTTGTTTCATATTCCGTTTTTAATGGAGTACATTATCCCAATCAAATAGCTATGTACTTCATGTCTCATTCTTTACAGGGTGCTGACTTTTCTTCTTCAAGACTTTATTTGCCACCACTTCTTAATTTTTATAATAATGCCACTTTGTGCAATCCTATGTTTGATAGCATGGAAGAAATAAATCGCTATGATAATAGCGTTTCTGGCGTTGTTAACGCAGCATATAATTGGATATGGAACTCTGGATCAAATCTTGATCTTACAATGAACATTGCTGAATGCATTTTTCAAATTAACCGTCGCTCTGAATTTTCGGCTAACCCATTTTATCCTCTCGCTTCACCGATTAGTCCTTTTACTTTTTATATAGATTATTCTTTTATATCTCATGTCTTTTCTGCTTGGGAAAAAATATCTCTTAATGATATATCTTCCATTCCTTGGCCGAATCCTTGTACCTCTGAAAGAGTTCATTCAACTATTCAAGAAATTGGCACATCAAGAATTCTTGATTATTTTGACCATTACGGAATTGATCCTGATGATGTTCGCCTTTCCCATGAAGAGTCCGAAGATTCTGGAAATCTATATGACTATAATGAGAATAGATACTACAAGTATCTTCGTTCTCTTCAGTCTCCACCTTTGTATTTTGATGAAGCCGTTAAGAACTTTATTAATAACTCTGAAACAACTTTTCAGAATCATTCTTCAATAGATAAAGTTATTTCTGACGTTTTTGTTTCTCTTTCTTCTCTCATTTGACTTGAATTATCTCTTATTTTTTGCTACTATATATTTATATAAACATAAATAAAGGTAGAAAAATTTGACTAAAACATACACTTCAGAACCAATCTTTACAAGATCTGAGGTTGCTCAAATTCTCAATGTTACTACGCTCACCGTATCAAACAGAGAAAAAAACCAAAAGTATCCTGCTCCTCGTAGAGATTTAAACAATTATAGAATTTATACTCTCAACGATGTTTTTAATCTTCAATTAATTACATACAATCATATTGACCCTAAACCTATCATTTCCATATTATACGATAAAGGTTATAATGATATTAAAGCTTTAGGTCAGATGATTGACACCGCACTATCAAAGAGAGTTAAATAATGCAAAATAATGAAGATGAGAAATATTCTCTCATAGATGAACAACCAGACTATATTCCTACTGATATAATTATGGATCTTAAATCTGGTATCTACAATTTATTTGTTTCCATGATCAACCATAATATTATGGAACATGGTCCAGAAAAAGCTGTAGTAATATCAGTTAATTATCTCAAAGAGATTGTAGATCATTTTGAGAAAGCAATAGAAACCAATGAACAGGAGAAACCATGATAGACCCTAATAACCTAATTAATATTACAGGAGGACTGGTTGCAGATCCAGAACTCGTTAACGGAAAGATACTGAAGCTCAGAATAGGGGTTGATTATTCTGGTTCCGATAAGGATACTGACAATAACTCTGGCTATTTCGATGTAGTTTACTACCTCAAGGACAGCTCTGGATTTGTCAGCAAGAACGCCACTTTTGTTGGCACTCAGATTGACCAGTCGAAGCTCAAGAAGGGCTCTACAATTTCTATTGTAGGACGCCTTGTTCAGGAGCGCTGGAAGCAGGACGATCAGGCCCGTTCCAGAATCGTCATTGTTGCTGAGCACCTTACCTATTCTGGTAGAGCCGCAAAGCCAGCTGCCGATGGCGCTACAAAGGCTTCAGCTCCTCAGTCTAGCGCTTCTATTCCTTCGAGCTTCTGATGGAAGATTTCGATGAGCTAGATCTTCAAAAGCTTATCGAAAATGCCCTATCCCAAAAAGAAGATCATCATCCATTTGGTAGCTCAGAAGCATATTTAGGTTTTGCTGAAACAGATATTTTATCTCTTATCTATTCTAGGCTAGAAAATAGAATGGCAATATCTGAAATTACTCAACTTTTTCATGATATTCGTGTTGATATTTTATCTAGAAAAATTTCTACAAATATTAAAGATTTACATACCGTAACTAAAAATTGTAGAAAATGCAAGATTGATAGTGTTCCTGAGCTACCAAAATGGAATGTGGAAAATCCAGATGTAGTTATAGTTGTTGATTCTCCTTCTATATCCCCTGAAGCAATAACCTTAATGGTTAATGCTTTTAAGGAAGCTGGATTTTCTTCAGATCAACTTTGCTTAACTTATGTCAATAGATGTCCAGTAAGAAGAAAGTATGAAGAACAGGAAGTTATTAATTGTTCTCCATACCTTCATCTTGAACTGCAATTGTTAAATCCAAAGTTGATTCTTTGCCTTGGCGCCACTCCGGCATCTGTTCTTTTTGGTTCCCAAATAAAAATTAAAGAGACTCGCGGAAATATAATGTGGCTTGGCTATTGGCCAATACTTGTTACATATTCCCCAATGTATATACTAAAGTCTGGTGGTAATACACCAGAGCATTTTTCTATTGACATAAAACAAGCTTATGATTTTATTCATAAGCGGTAAGGTAAAAAATGACTGATATATGGAGCACTTCTCACATATCTGAATTAACCGATAGTGATCTTAAATCTTTTCAAGATATAGTTTTGCGTGACGTAAAAAATAAGCCTTGCACTTCTGAAGAAAAAACTATACTTTTTAATAATCTTGATCTTTGGCTTTTTTGTCTTCGCAATCTTCGCAAGGAACTAGAGCTTCAGCTTACTCAATTCAAAGCAAACACTAAAGCTGAAATCAAAAATATGCGTGATAACTATGCTTCCCAAGATCAAATCGAAGAATATATTATTGAAGAAAATCAATGGCGCAACAATGCTATAAAATTTCTTACTGCTATTGAACGTAAAACTTTATATGTAAAACTCATTATTTCATCTGAGTGATATTATGATAGATCCTCTTATAAAAACATTGCATACCGTGCATCTTGTTGAGTCTGATATAGACGAAGAGGAATCATACCTATATCTTCAGCACAACTATCTTAATAACTATTTACACTACAGATATAGTGCTCCAGATATATATACCTTTGATGAGATTGATAAAATGTCGTCTGAATTTTGTCTCTTTTTTGGCAAAGTTCAAGACAAAACTGGTCAATATCTATTTTCTCCAATACCTCTTTTTACTTTCCGCTATTTAATGTTGGAAGATGGTTCTCCATCACCATATTATGCGGTGAGAAGAAAGCAAGGGTATGTTGTTGAAGGTTTTTCTTGGTCTAATGGTTTGACATATCAAGTTCGTCAAGATGTAAAAGTTATTAATGGTGAGTATATTTCTCCATTTGAGATATATCAAAGAGTAATCTACGTTGATCATACTACCAAAACTGTGCACAACTACCCATAGGATTCTTAATGTCAATTTATATAAATGAACCTAAAGATAGTTCTTTTATAAAGTCTATTGGATGGAGCTCGCTTGCTATGACATTAGTCATAGAATTTAAGAGTGGCTCCATTTGGGCTTATCATAGAGTTCCTAAAAAAGTTTATGAATCTCTTATATCAGCCCCTTCTGTGGGTAATTATTTTAATCTCACAATAAGAGACACTTATTCTTCTGAAAGAATATCTTTTGCATCCGAACAGTCTGGACCGGTGAACATTGAGCAAGAGACGAAAAAGCAAGAACAAAGCCAGACATAAAAACACTTTATTTTTAACTCCCAGTGATTATTGCAGCAACTCTGATGAAATCCATAATATAGCCAAAATTGTCTTTGGTACAACTTATTATGTAAATTATGATTCTTTGACCAAAACTAATTAGTTTTTTGGTATAATATACATTAATAGCTATATTATCCTAGGAGACTAATATGTCAAAGAGAATTGAAGAGCCTCAGCAATCCGCAGAAAATATATTACCTATCGAGCAAGTTAGTGAAAAAAAAGTAAAATCTTTTATTAAAAAAGATAAAATTAAATCACTAACAAAAGATGCCCCTGTTTACCATATTATTTGGAGAGATGCTTTTTCCGAGACTGATGAGTGGCATGATTGTTCTTCCATAGAAAGAGAAGACTACATTTGTCATACTGTAGGCTATCTTATTTCTGACAATGGAAAATCAAATTATTACACTATAGCTTCTACTGTTACTATAGATAATTACTTTTGTATGGTCATAAATATACCTAAAGCTATGGTAATATCAAAGGAAAAAATAAACTTTTCTCGTTAATTAAAGGATTCTTATGGAGGAAGAACTCACTTGCACTTCTTGCTCTTCCACTTGGAAAAGAACTAGACTCCGTGGAAGAAAACCGCTACTTTGCCCTGCCTGTACTTCTTTGGAAAGCACAGTCATAAAGCTTGCTTCGCCAGAAGTAAAAATATCTGAACCACAAGTTGCACCCAAAAATAACTCTTCTGAACTTTCTGATCTTTCAGTTTCTAAAGTTCATAGCATGCTGCACCCTAAACCAGTCAACTATCAAGATATGTTAGAATCTACCAAAAAAGGTTCTAAATGGAAATGTCCAGGATGCGGATCTATTCTCACTATGCTTGTTGGAATTAGTGATGTTCCAACCCATAGATGCACTCCAAATATGGTTACTCTTAAACTTATGGAAAGAATTGAATAGACACAACCTCACAAAGGAAAAAAGATGCTCAAAGACTTTTCGTCAAAGCTTAAATTATTTTTGATTAAATTGATGAAAAGTATTAAAGAGTTTCAGTCTATACTTAAACTTATGGAGACTCTTATCTCCATAATAATGTTTTATATTACTCGTAAGAAAATTTCTTTTTCATACAGCTGAACTTGATTATAAACCCTATCCGAGATAGCTCAGTTGGCAGAGCAGCTGACTGTTAATCAGCGGGTCGCAGGTTCGAGCCCTGCTCTCGGAGCAAAACACTGGAGGTAACCATGGGAATGGATGTTTTCGGAAAGAATCCAAAAACAGAAAAAGGATCCTATTTTCGTAACAATGTTTGGTATTGGCACCCTTTGTGGGATTACTGTATTCATGTTCTTCCTGATATAGCCAATAAAGTTAAGTACGCTCACAGTAATGATGGTGATGGTCTTAATTCTGTTAATTCTCGCAAGCTTGGTTTTGCTTTGCGCAAATCAATAGAGTCTGGTGAAGCTCAAGAATACATAGATAAACGTCAGGATTATTTGGATAATCTTTCCAATCAGCCGTGTCATTGTACTGGCGTTTCTCTTTTAGAGTCTTTTGTTCACGATGGAGAAATGCCATTTCCCAAAACTCAACCTAAAGATCCTAATCCGGAATGCCATTCATGCAAAGGTACTGGTAATATTCCTAACTTTCAAACATCATATCATCTTACTTTAGATAATATATCAAACTTTTCAGAGTTTTTACTTGATTGTGGCGGTTTTCAAATATGTTAGATAAACCAGTTTGTCCTCGTTGTTTAGGATTTATACCCAGCAATGCTTTTGCCGGAGAGTATCCAGGAGCAATTTCTCGTATAGATAATAAAACAGAAATATGTTCTGATTGCGGTACAGAGGAAGCTATAGTAGCTCTTATTAATTTGGATCAATGGCCAATTGTAATCTATGATCATCCTGCTGTCCGCAACGCATATGATCGTTGGCAAACTCGTATCAAAATGAATGAGCTTTATGAGCATCAATAAAAAATCAAACTTTTATATTACTTCTCTTTTAGCAGTTTTTTGTTTAATGACAATAACTGTTGTTGCTCGCATCATTGCTACCGTTAAGGACTACTAGTGGACCATATTGCCATGAAACAAGCTATGATTAATGCTCTTACCCATAAGGTTTCTATTTTGGAAGAAAACAACAAAAACTATTTTATACAAATAGAAGATTCTAACATCATCATGAATGCACTCGCTGATGCGTTGCAAATATGGTTAACTTCTTTTGATGCCAATACTACGCCAACTCTTGGAGATATAGCTTATTGTCGTCAGGTTTTAGACATTTACATTAGATATGCTAATGATTTATCTACTGTAGAAAAAGTCGCTGATCTTCATAATCAGATTATTAAATTAGTTAGCGAATATAATGACTGATAATTATGAATCATTATAAAGGAGAACTTTTGTTTCGCGAACCAATTGAAGAACCAGAATATGAAAATCAATTAATCACAGTTAATAACACTTGTTCTAACTGCATTTATTACGAAACGTATTCTGCACAGAAGTTAAACGAATGTCGTAGGCATGCCCCAATTATTGTCGTAGGCCTAGGTACAAAGTGGCCACATGTTGAAAGTAACGAGTGGTGTGGAGACTGGGAGCTCTGCAATGACTGACGATCAAGATGACATTGTAGATATGTTGCGTTCAGCCGCTGAATCTACGTGGCCAAACCATTTACTTACAGCATCTGCTAAAGAGATTGAACGACTGCGGGAAGCAGTCGCAAAATGGCGCATAATTGCCGACGACTTCGCAACGACACACCGCCATCGGCTTGGGTTGGACGGCGCATGGGACAAATGCAACCTTGCCTACGAAAAGGCGGTGCGTGGTGAGTGACGACCTAGATGTGCTTGGTCTACTCCGTAAGTATGAGCATATGGACAAGTTGAAGAAGCAAGCCGCCGACGAGATTGAACGGTTACGGAAAGCAGGCGATGCCCTCGCTCATGGCATTCGTACAGGCAAATGGGATGATGCGCTAGACGCATGGACGGAGTTGCGCGATGAGTGATCATATTATAAAACGGCTAGAAGACATTGCTTCTTTACGTGGACCAATGGCTGGAAATATTATCCCTACTGCATGTATTGACGCCATTGCGGAAATTCAGCAGCTTAAACAACAATTAGCTGCAGAAAACCTTGAACTTCAGCGCATTCGCAAGGTAATAAGTGATTATTGTGAAATAGAAAACCATTATTCTCAAGCTTGGGATAATGACCCTAATAATGCTATTCTTTTAAGGCAAGATTGGCAAAACGCTTGGCAAGCTTTAGAAGATGAAGCTTTGCGTGTTATAATAGATAGTATAGATCACATTAACTTTGGTTAGGAGTTAACATGAATTTTTTTACCGGATTCTTTTTTGCAACAACTCTTATTTTAGGTAATATATTTGTTATCAAAAACTTTCTTGATAAGAGCAAGTAATGGATGAGTCTCACGCAATAATTCAAGATCTTCAAGTTTCAGTTTCTCGTGCTCAAGAAGATGTAAAATATTGGGAAAGAGAAGCTAATCGTTGGAGATTTGTTGCTGAAGAATATTTTAAACTTTGGTATATTGATGCTCGTGACATGCAAGTTACCAGAAAGCAGATCGACCATGAAATGGCTCTTTTTTACAAAGAAAATTTTGAAGATAACTGATGGCCTACAGTAGATATCCTTCAAAATATGAAAAGCCAAAACCAATACCTCCTGATTTTTTAGTCAAAAAATGGCAAAGGATTGGTGTTCTTGGATCCCAACTAGCTATGGCTGTTGCTTCTAATGCTCCGCAAGAAGAAATAATCAAGCTAGCTAATCAGTATAATGTATTATACGCAGAGGCTATTAATTCCTAATATGACTGAAACATATCTTACTTGTGTTTACTGTGGTAAACCCAATATTCACCCAGAGCGTCTTTATCGCTATTGCACAAATGATTCTTGTGTAAAAGATGCCCAAGCAATGGTTTTTCCAAAATATCCAACTACAGCTATCTCAGACAACACCGCTGAAATTATAGAACGAAATACTTTTTTATCTGAAGCTTTGGATTCTACAAATGATCAAATAAAAAATCAAGAGCAGCAAATACAAAAATTAAAAAATGCTGTTATCGATTTAGTTGTAAGGGAACGACGAAATATTGAGTCAGAATGCAGAGTCGCTCGTTGGGATGTTATTCGTTTTATCATTAAGCAGCATCAGAATTTAGAGATGGGCTTGGAGATAATCAAAGACAACCCCGGCAAAGGTGATCTCTTTGAAGATATCTATCGTGAGCACATTACTTTTTATGATCATGGTTTAAAGAGATTGGGCATTGAATCAGTCGGGACATTTGGCGAACAAGTTTCCGTAGATCACGCTTGTCACGACTCTGATCATCCACAAGGTACTCCTGCAGTAATTATTAAACATGGTTATTACTTTCCCGAAGACGATTATTACATTGACAAACCACTTGTAATTAGTCTTGAAGAATGGGAAAGAAGAAACATTTAATATGGAAAGTATTTATTATGAATATTCTTAACGAAATTTGGAAAGATGATATAAAACCATTTGTTCAAAAACCTTTAGGAAAAATATCTTTATTTTTTCTTTATTATCTATACTTTATTCATGTACCTGTTGCGTTTTTGTATAACACTAAATCTAATTTTATGCTTACCTCTCAAGTATCCTGCATTCCAAGTCAAGATCTTTGGCAGGAAATAAATTTAAAAGAAGCTAACCTTTTTCAAGATTGTAGTTCTTTTGAAACCTATTTAAAGTCAGGATTTTATCTTAGTATTATTCTTCCAATTCTTTTATCTATTCCCTTTTTTATGGCTTTTATGTGTATCTGTATTTTGCCTCCACAACTTTTTGTTTGGCTACCAGTGTTTTTTATTGGAGATAGTCTTGGCCACAACCTTGACGCAGCTCCTTATCCTTTTATTGCTATTTTCTCATTAATATTATGGAATTTATTCTTGATAATACGATGGATTAAGAATAAATAATGACACCTCGCACACTGCTTCCTTGGCTGGATGACCGAGTAAATAACACTACTCCAATCACACCTCGCACACTACCGCCATGGGCTGATGAAATCATAAATAGCACTACTCCTCCAAAGCCAGTTGTACCCGTATCTACAACCTCGCCACCTATTCCATCAACAACTACACCTTCAGTGATTATAGAAAGAATTCCCGTGAATAACAATAACGATAATGATACCTTAATACTTATATGGTCAGTTTCCTTATTGGTCCTAACTCTTGTAACATTATTTGTCTATATAAGACATACTTCATACAATCGTAAATTAAAAAATCTTGAACTTCAACATAAGATTGAAACTGAAAAATATAAACTAGAAGTTTTAGAAAAATCTAAAATTGACAATGTTCATGTTGAAGAAATGGAAAAAATTAATTTTTCTCTACTTAAGGAAACTCGCGACTATGAATATACTCAACTCCAAGATGAACGTGGATTTATTTTAGCTCAACAAAAAATAGATGCTCAAAACGGCAAAAACATACTTGACGCTGTCATGCCATTGATTGCACAACAGAATAATCATCAAATTAATTTAGCTAAAGTTAAAGGTTCTTTAGATCAAATTTTTGAAGACGATAACATTGCTAATTTAAACATTAAAAAAAAATGATACTTATTATGAACTTAATTATCAAACCTATTAAAAAATTTAAAATATTAATTATATTGTTTTTTTCTTTATTTCTTTTTTCCTGCACAGAAAAACCAGATTCATATAATTATTGCGAAGAACGAAACGTTGGCTATGAAAATGAACACACATTTTGCGTAGTCAGTCAATCTTTTCAGCCTAATACAATTGACATTCTTGTTTCTTGGGACTATAAAAATAAAACTGAGTTTCTTGGCCAAGGACTTACTGCCATATCTGCTTTTTGGTCTCTGCCAATAAACTGCTCAAGTACTGAATTGCAATCTGTAACTTGGTATGTTGATGTTAGTGGAGAAATAACTTATTATGTTCCAAAGCGTTTTGCGGAATTTAATAATCCAAATCCCACTCCACAAATGTTAAGTGTTGTCAATGGAATCGATGCCGAAGTGACACCTTATATTAAAAAATGGTTTTGTTAAAAATAAACATTCAACATAAGGAGACTTCATGAGAACATGGAGAGACATTGGCACAGAAAATGCCAAAGCTGCAAATGAAGAGTTGCGTCATCGCTCTCAGGCAATAGCTTCCCAAAACCAGTCTGACTTACTTTCAGATGTAGTTGAGGAGCTTAAAGAAATTAAAGGGCTTTTAAAGCAGTTGATTACCCAAATCAATAAGTCCTAATTAACAACCTATTGTCCAATAAAAGATACAGGAAAAAACCTTAACAAGGAGAAATCACCATGGCCATTCAGCCTAGCGTTGAGACTCAGATAGAGTCAAACCCCCGTAAGTTTGGAATCTCAGAGCCTACAAAGCTTCTCACCAGGATTAAAGGTGAGCCCCCCATGAATAGCGGTAAGGGTCGTCGTCGCAATCCTGTAATCAGCACCATCTATAATGAACTGATCACTAATCGTAACGAATGGTTCCATGTGAACATTCCGATTACCTCAAAGCAGCAGCTTGCTTCGCTTCGTGTATCTTTGTATACGCGCGCCAAAAAAGACAACTTGACCATTTCATCATCTTCTCTTTACAACGAGACAACAAAGATGTTTGATCTTTGGGTCATGCTTGGCTGATTATGTATTTGCCGTTACTATCTTTCTTGAATCTCTAATTTAGGGAAGATATTTATGGCTAAATATATTGTTCGTATTACAAGGACACTCGTTGTAGAAGCGGACTCCGAGGGGGAGGCTACAACGATGTCCTTGTATGCGACAGCTTATCCAGACCACATTACCGGTATAGAATATATTAACCATGATGCGAAAGCTATTTCCAAAGAAAATGAAGCGTTCAAAGAATTACAAGATTGGCCAGAGAATTCGGGCAATTAAAATTGAGGATCTTTACACCGATATACAATCAGGTGCCACTGGGACCATAGCGTTTATAGACGATTTTGACACACTTCATGTTGACTGGGATGACGGTCATCGTTTGGGAATTATACCCGGTATTGACAAATTTGAGATGATTGATGACGAAGAAACAATAGCTCATCAAACTCATACTTTGTATTTATGATATAATATTACTATCTTTATATAAAGGATGGTATTATGATAGCTCAACAAGCCCCCAATATATTTAGCATGACTTTAACTTTCTTAGCTATTCTTTTTTCCTCAACTATACTTATAAAAACTTTAGCTTCTGTGTTCAGAAAAGAAATTGAAAATCAACAGAAAATAGACAAAAATGATTGACCTTATTACTGGCCTATTACTAGCTACAAGTCTTATTTTTATTTCTTCCTTTTTCTTTGGAAAAAATTAATTTCTTTATTATACATACAAAAAAGATAAGTCTAATTATTAATTATTAAAAAAAGAATAGACCTAAGATCGGGGCCCCAAATGGGAATGTTTGATTCAATATATGTACAATATGATCTTCCTAAAATCATTGTAAATGACCAGGAATTGTCATTTTCGCCCGGGCACGAATTCCAGAGCAAAGATCTCCATTGTATGATGGACAGTTACTTAATATCTACTTCAGGAAGACTTTTATACAGAGAACTTAGCTGGTCAGATAAGCGCAGCATGGAGTTGTCTCCATATAAAGATGTGGATTTTCACGGATTTCTCAATTTCTATACAACATATAAAAATGACGATACTATTCATATTATAGACTTTATAGCAAAGTTTACTGACGGAAATATCGTTACTATAGATTATGTTATAAATAAGTATTAGTCAAGGAGAACAAGAAATGCCTGGTTTTGGAAACAGTAGATTATCAAGAGCTGGAATGAGAATGATGGGAGCATTTCAAGACGTTATGTCGCCTGGTGGTGGCGGAGGAAGGGCTATTAACGATTTCATGGGTCAAACCGCTGGTCAGGCCAGGAGAATGCCAAGAGCCCCAATGAGCCCAAGCACAATGGTTACTAGAAGTCCACGTGGTCGTGGCGGAATGTTTGGTTCTACTACAACTTATGATAATCCAAACTTCCTTAAAACAGACACAAGAAAAGGTCTTTTTGGGCTAGGTGGTCGTAGTAGCTCTTTGCAAATACGCAGACCACCCATGGACTGAAGTCCTATATAGGGTAAAATCAGAAAAAAATTTTGAAGCCCTTTTTCCTTTTTAAAAAAACTTTTAAATCTGGAAAACCTTATCTATATCATCAGAGTACCTAGCTGAAATGTCAGCTACATATTTTTGAATCAAATCATTCTTTTGTCTTTGCGCAGTAGCGGGGCTGATGTACTGTTTATACAGTAGTTTTTTAATATGATAAAACTTAGTTGCTAAAAACGTTCTAACAATTAATTCATAGTCATCGGCAACTTCGTAGTCTGGATTATGGCCACCCAGCTGGTGGTACAGGCTTGATCTCCAGGCTCTAACATGGTTGGGCGCAGAAACAATATGCTTCATGGTAGTTGGATTTATTTCCGGGGAAGACATAACCCAAACGCCATGCTCCTCAGACCAGTACTCTGAGCCATATCCAAAAGCCCAACCTTTAGGATAAACTCCAGATTGTCCATCAGGCAAAATCTCGCACCAATCAGAATAGACAAAGCCTACCTCAGGATTGGCCTGGAATGCCTCGTAAATCTCCTGTAGAGCGTCTGCAGTAAGCACATCGTCATGATCTAGCTCAACAAGTATTTGCCCCTCTGCAAGCATAAATCCACGTCTTTTATTCAGGCCTATGTTTCCAGAGTGGACATGACTCTTGTGCATTTGAATTTTATATCTTTCGTCGGAAGCAAAGCCATATACCTGATGCCAGACATTTTCATTAGTAGAGTCGTCTATAATGACCCATTCCCAATCCGTATATGTTTGAGCTTTTAAAGACGCCCAGGTTCGAGCAAGAACACTTTTATCTGTGTTATATGTAGGTGTTATAATTGAGATCATACGAAGTGCCTAACAATCGCCGTTGTTGCCAAAATAACCCACAACACATTGAACAAAATAATAGTTGGCAGAGTCTTTTCTGTTGATGTCCAGATTAAAGATAGGCTTGATGCAATTGCGAAAATATACAGCCACCACCATTGATAGCCAAATAAAAGTCCTGGGAAAATAATAGCGATCTTAGTCGCAAACCCCCACGCTTCTACAGTATTAACCTTGTTCCAGTAAGATCTGCTACTAGCAGTTTTTAATGCTGCAAGGATCTTATTAAATAGAATTTTCATTTTATTTTTCCAATCTTATTCTCGTGCTCAATTCTTAATCTTACAATTTCTTCTTTATGATTTGGACCAATCGTAAAATACCAATGTTCTGGTTCTGCAAAGTGGAAAAAAATCATTTCAACCTCATTATTTGATGGATCAGTAAATTCATTTCTCCAATGATATTGATCCTCACCATAATAGCATACAGCCTCATTTTCTTGTGGATCAAATTCTTGGCCTTCTACAAAAATGGGCCAGCGAGTTTTATAAGACACACATAGATCAATCGTATAAGTGCAACCATTATCATCTACGTGTTTGGGTAGATTAGCTCTAAATCCTTTATACAAGCCATATGCGCAGTAAGTTGGTAGAAGGTCTTTAGAAAATATCCCCCTTGCCTTTTCCAAAAGAATATTATGTTCATCTTGAAGAAAATTTTCTTTGATAATAGAAAATCTTCCCAAGAACTTTGCGTATTGTAGAATGCTGTTATCTTTTTCAAACTGAATTTTATTTTTAATATTTAAAAAATCTTCATCAGAAAAAACATTTTTCAACAAAAAAGGTTTTGGCCTAACAAATAACGTCCTATTAGTTAATGGATCGTAATAGGTATCAAGATTTTTTGTTGTCATTTGGCATTGGTGTAGAGCTAAGTATAATTTCCTTAGAATCGACTGACACTGGAGTGGGCACTATAAACGTACTAATAATCCACTTATCATCAGATATTGGAACACAACCTTGATGCGGATGAGTCCAGTTTGTTGGGAACAGGCAAATAGATCCTGCTCTTGCCGGAACCATTAAATCATGTTCTCTAAAAAAGGTTCCCCCACCAACTTCAACTGTATTTAAATATATAATTGCAGCCAAAATTCTATTGCTAGCCTCTTGAGGGCCTATTCCGCCATCGATATGCTCCCTATAGAACCCTATGCCTTTTCTGTATTCCTGAACTCTAAATCCAGTATCAGATATGTTAGTCCAGGTCCAAAGCCACCTAAAGGCTTCTCTGTAAATTTCTATAGTTTGAAAAAGTTTTTGAGTTATTATATTTTCATATGTAGTCAATGGTTCTGTGGGCACTTCGGCGTCAAGCAAAGCCTGATAGGACCAACTCATATCCATGCTATTTTTTACAGATGAATCTATTCCACCAAGGGTTGGGCCAGGAGAAAAAAATGTTTGATAATACTTTTTGCATTCCGTAAGTACATTTGAACATGTATTTTCATCTATTATATTTTCAGCCAAAAATATTGCAGAACTTTTTCCAGCTGGCCAAGAAAATTTAATTTCACTCATTTAAAATATCCAGTGTTAGTGCGCCAAAAAGTTTTCATATACGTCTAATACTTGACGCAGGTGTTTTTCAGCTTGAGAAATCCAAGAATCATCAGTAGTTGATGGTGTCCATGTAAAAATACCATTTGATAATTCCAATGATTCAGGATCTATACCGGCTACAATAGCCGCAGAGTAAATCTCTAACTCTAGCTTCTTTTTAGCAGAGTCTTTAATTAATTTTTTTTGATTTTCTGATATTACAAAATCCATTATGACCCCTTGTTTGATTTGAATAGTTTACTAAAAAATGACTTCTTTTCCACAGAAAGATTTTCATCTGTTTCTCGTTCCATTTTCTTATATTTACTTTTTTGTTTTTTAGGCATGAATGGACCACCGAAACCACGCCAACGCAATAATGAATATGCGTTCTCGTCTCCCCATATTATATCTTTAGATTTTGTTCTAGGGAACGGTATGACGTGCCACATAGGTCTCCCTGCCTCTAGCTCAAATGGTTGATCTGTTAAAACATTAATAACCATATGCGCATTGTGATAGTAATCCGTATTCACTACAGCTGGTAGCATAGTGTAATTTGGATTTGGATCCCATAATGGGGGCAAAAATAGACTAGACCATCCAGGTGGAGTTTTTATTAACCATGGATTAATAACTTTAACATAATTAGCGTTTTGTATTTTTCTAGCTTTCGTTACTGGACATTCGCCAGTTTGCGCAAAAGAAAAGCCCTCTATGCCAAAATCACCAATCTCATTAGTTAGATCGAACTTAACATCCCATGAACGATGATCCATAGATGGGCGAAACATTAGCTTTGTCCACAAAGGAATTGTAAAGCCTGTTGATATATAGTCTGATGTTCCCGAACATCTTTTTATGCTGCCCTCTTCACCAGTAAGATTTCTCCACCAATCTGGCCAATTGCCTAAATTAAGAAAAGGTCTACACAAATCATCCATCAAAAATAATGATTGTGGAGCTAAAAAAATCTGACCTTCTTTAAGCTTAGGGATATCATTGAAAATTTTTGGACTAACTATTTGCAGTTGCTGCGAGTGCTTGCGCATGATCTACCAATCTTTGAGTAACTAATTGCTTAGAAAAATTTGCAATGAATTCTATCACATTTTTTCGAGAACCATAAGCGTCTAGTTGCAATGACGCCATTTCTGGATTTAAAACACCCTGACCCTGGGCAACATGCCATAAATGAGCTGATCCAAAAAGCTCAAATCCAGTTGAAGGGATATCTGAAAATTCTGGACAGCGTACATTCCACAGTTGCAGTAAGTGTTCCAATAGTTCAGGCTTATCTGCTTTTTGCTGTGCAGCCCACATTTCAGTGTCATTTCTATCCGAAATATAATGCAAAGATATCATGCACAGAATATTATTCATCATGGAATCCATAATACGGTGATACTCTTTGATCCCATAATTTCTATTTTTATCGAAAGTAGGAAGATAGGAACAGATTAATTTTGCCTGTTGAATTGAAGTAGATATGGACGTAGCTTCTAATGGCTCAACAAAAGAAGCCGCTAACCCCACTGCAATGCAATTATTTTTCCATGTTTCTTTAAAATATCCTGCCTTAAAATTAATCACTTTTGCTGGCACAACTTCAAAGCCATGCACTTCAGAAGCTTCAGCTATAGCTTGGTCTACGGTACAGAAATCAGACGAAAATACATATCCGTTTCCACGTCTTTTTTGAGTGGGTATTTCCCACATCCAACCATTCTTAAGAGCTCTAGCCCTTGTGTATGGTCTTATTTGACCAGAAGGGTCCGATTCAGTTGGAAACGCAATTGCCGTATTACACGGTAAATACTTTCTATAATCTATGAATGTTTGATCGCCTATCTTGCTTAAGAGCTGCCTATGGAATCCTGTTGCATCAATAAAAAAATCAGCTGCAATATCTTTTTTTAATTCAGAAAGAAAAACCGATTCTATAAATCCGTCTTCATCTACTTGAACGTTTGTCACTTCATCATCTATAAACAAAATACCTTTATTTTTTGATACTTCTACCAAATATTTATTTAACTTAAAAGTATCAAAATGGTACTGGTTTGTTCCATAATGTGTTTTGTCACC
>Ga0315899_10000397_pt1 | contig 53040 bp, 41 predicted proteins | sample LakEriMetagenome_2_FD_203518 | JGI IMG/M metagenome (GOLD analysis project Ga0315899, IMG submission 203518) | Freshwater fungal communities from buoy surface, Lake Erie, Ohio, United States - Buoy 4 MA112 | ecosystem: Environmental > Aquatic > Freshwater > Lake | place: USA: Lake Erie, Ohio... | reverse complement strand
CGACTGGTTCATTGCTCGGTACTGCTTGCCCAACATCGAAGGCCACCATTTTTGAAACTCCTTTCTCTCGACTGCCGTCGACGAGCAAGATCTCATTGCCTTTCATGGAATTGAAAATCGCGAGCTTCCCATCGCTCAATGGAACCGCCATGGTGAATTTCATTTCGGTTTGATTCCGGCCTTGGTTTTCGATCTGTCGAATCGGCTCTTTTGATTGAAAGGAATTGGGCGTCAATGAGTATACCGCACCTTGAGCAGAAACTGCGGTGAAGCCACTAGCGCCGTTGACCAAAGCAGTGACGGGTACCCCCAAATCTACTTCCCAATTGGAATCTCCAGATTGCGGATTAATTGAGGAGATTCGAACTCCCAAATTGCCTCGCACGACTCTAGCGTGGTAGATCGCTTCTTCCCCCTTGATCGGTCTGGAAACAAACTGATCTCCGTCGTACTTTTGCCATGACCGGTTCAGCTTTTGGCTAGAAACCTGGATTTGATACATGGCGAGACGATTCGAGGCCAGATACAAGTCCGTACCTGCTAGCAATGGCCACGTAACCTTGGGGTCGATTTCTTTCTCAACACTACCTGCCATCTTCACAACGGTATCCCGCGTTCCGGTCGGGTCTACGTCGATCACAGCCACTTCACCTAAGTTGGTGGCCACGACGAACCGACGTCCCTCAGATTGCGGTTCCACAACAAAATGTCCGCGGAACATGATAGGAATCTGCTGTGCGGGCGTAATTTTCAATCCATCGTCATCTGTTCGGAAAATTCTAAGGTAGGAATAATCCGGTCCGGTATTTTCGAACACCAGAAGATGGTTGAGAATCCAGATAGGGGGGATTTTAATGGTGCCGGGGTTGTGGCCTAAGTAGATGACTTCAGCACATTCGCCGTTTGCGCGGTTTAATGCGTAAAGATTGGAGTGGTTGCCAATTACATAACGAGTTTTGCGACCGGTTTGACCACCTGCACCAACCTCAACGCCCTGTGGTAAACGCCGCTTCCAACGCGATTGTCCGGTCACCGAATCTAATGCGTATACATCGCCATCGCGAGTTGTCACGATAACGTCATCGCCATCGACCTTGGGTGCGTTGATAACACTTTGCAGCGTCGTTTCCCAAACCAGATTTCCGGTGGCGGATTCCAAACGACGTAATCGCTTCTGCTCGGGCAAAGAGACCAGAACATCTGCGTCCCCTGCGGCGCTGAGTTTGTAGGGTTCTCCGTCCCACGCGATCCCCATGTACTGCCGCCAGAGCATGGCACCATCCCCTTCGCGAATGGCCACGACTGTGTTTTTGATTCTCAAAGGAATGACGTTGGTATTGCTGGGATCTCCCTCACCCTTTGTATTCACCAAAACGGCTTTTGCCATAACATCTACCGATGGCGCGGTGGTTTCCACCGTTGGGGTAGGTGAGTCGGTCGTAACCAACTCTTTTTGTAGGTTAGTCGCAACTCCGAGAAGCTCATTAAGTTGAGGAGTACTTTCCAATCGTGGATGTTTCCTCAACAACGAGCGACGTATTTCATAGGTCTTGTTAACTTCCTTTGCTTCATTCGCCTTAGTCATTTCGGCTAAAGCGACGGTCAAATCTTTCTCACGAACGATGTCTGCTTCTGCACGAGCCTTGCCTTCTTCAATTTTCTGAATGCGAAGCTTGTTTTGAGTTCTCTCTTCGTTCCCTACAAAACGAGGGTCGTTAACAAGTTTCAATTGATCGGCAAACGAGCTTAGCAACTTCTCGCGATCGTCGAGTGTTTTCGCTTGATCAAGTCGGCTAACATATTTTTCCGACATCTTTAAAAGCGCATCTGTGAAGTCAGCACGGACTTCGGCTAAACCAGGCTCAGAGGAAATCAGCGGAAAGGTGTCCTGCGCCTTCTTTAATGATACCGTCGGGTCAGCCACTTTTTCTGACTCCTCTCTCACCAATGCTAGTGTTGCCAACACTTTCGCTTTGCTCGCCCGAGGATCAGAGGAATAGTTGTAGGCAAAATCATCAAACCGTTTCGCAGCTTGGGCATAATCTCGGGCGTTGTAGACTCCCTCTGCCAATTCATAGGCCTGATCAGCACTGCCTTGGCTAACCCAGTAGACTAGGAAGGCTAAGGGCATAAGAAACAGAAGCAAGATAAATCCAATGCCGACGACGCGAAAGGATTCCCAAGCGTTCTTTTTCTTTGGGTTAACATAAACCTTTGGTCTTACAATCTCTTCCATTCCCACATCGGGGTGTTTCGATTTTGGAGCGACGCTCTCCGCGACCACTTGAACAATCTCTGGTTCTTGCTCGGCTTCCACAACATCAACTTGCTCGACCTCTTCGACGATATCGTCAGGTAGCAGGTCCTCAACCGAATCGCCGTCCTTTGCTTTGGGATCGTCGATAGGGCGTCCGCCTCGCAGTGCGGCTGTAGGATCATTCGCAGAATGATCCAACGTTTTGTTTAATTCCGTAACAAGGTTAGTCGCTTGAAATCGAGTCAAGTGGCCGTTGTCGACCAAGAACTTGGCAATCGTCTCAGGGGTAAACTTCTTGTTGGCCGTACCGAATTGCCGATCAAGCTCAGCGATAATCTGAGGGTCGAGAAGCCCACGGCTTTCGAGTAGACGAATAAATGCGGAAGCAGACATCGACTATTGAAACTCCTCAACGACCTGAACTTGAAAACCGTTAAAACCTCTATCTCTTGCCGCGTCAACCGCAGCAATTACTGCTCCATGGATACAATCCACGTGAGCCTCGATCAGCAACTTGAGCTCGTCGTCTTTATCTTTGGTGCCCGTCGCCATTTCGTTTTTTGCTTCATCTAAGGCGATCAGTAGCTCCTGCTTACTGCTCGCTTCTCGTTCATCACCGCCGGAAAAAATGATGGTATAGGCATTGAACTCATCGATCTGAACTCGAATGGAATCCGAATTGGTTTTTGGCTGTGTAGAAACGGCATCTGTTGGTAGCGGCGGCGGTTCTTCAAACGCCTTCTCACTGCTAAAAGACGCAGTAATCATAAAGAAGATCAAAAGCAAAAAGGTAACGTCGACCATCGGCGTCATGTCCATATCGTCCGTTGGAAGTTCTTTTTTAGGAAACTCTATCTCTTCGATTTCGTCAGAGTCTTCATCTGACTTGTGAAAGGACTCCTGTCGGGATGAACTTTTCTCGCTTACAGCCTGCTGCGTCCCACCTACTTCCACTCCTTTAGTGGAATCAAGCACCGCCATGACTTCGTCCGCTTCCTCTACTTCAACGACTTCTTCCACGTCGACAATGTCATCCGTTACAGCTTCCTCTACCATTTCTAAGATCGGCACGGCGAAAGCACCGCCGCAGTGAGGACATTTCGTTTCTTTACCTGCGAGGCGATCATGTACTGACAGCTCCGCTTCGCAGTGTGGACATACGACAGGTATCGACATGGCTACTGTGTCTCCTGAACCGCGATATGAAGCAACTTGTTTTCGTCAACGACCTCGGCTATCGCCTGCTTTACCTTGTAAAGCTGCCCCGCGGTCACATTGCCCTCAGCCCGAATGAGGATCTCCGTCTTGCGGCCTGATTCCAACTCAAGCTGAATGTACTCGCTAATCTCCGCAGCTTGCTGTTCCGGGTCGTCTGAGAACAACACGCCGTCACCATTGGCAACAATGGGTACCTCGCCTGAACCACGAGACACGATCACAGAAACGCAACTCTTCGTGGGAACCAACGAACCGTTTTTAGCGGGTGGAATTTCATACGACTTTTCACCCGTCATCTTTGATGTCAACACGAAGAAAATCAACAACAGAAACGTCATGTCGATCATCGGTGTGATATCCATCTCACTATCAACCGGTGGACGAGCCGAAACCACAATTGGATCGGATTCTGCATCGTCCGAAAAATCTTCCGGGGCTGCGCTCATTTTGTGCCAGTAATTGATTAAAGGATTAGGATCAGCAGAAAGTCATGCGATCGACTTACTTATTGCCTTCTTCTCCGCGTCGGCTCAATCCCTCTTTAAAGGCCTCTAAGAATTGGGCAATACCCGAAACAACCAGATCTTGCATGTGACGAATGCGGTTTGTGATACTCGCCATGCACATGACCAAGGGAATTGCAATGGTCAATCCAATCGCTGTGGTCTCCAACGCAACACGGATGTCCATCGCCAAGTCCGAGGGGTTGACATTGGCAGCGGACGACAACTTTCCGAACGCACCCATCATACCTACCACCGTACCAAAGAGACCTAACATCGGAGCCGTCTTAATAACGGTAATGATCCAGGCGGTGTTGTAATCGAGGTCTGCCAGCACATCTCTTTGAAAACGATCTAACGTTAGCTGTTGTACTTTCTTAAAACCAAAAACTTTGTTCGTGCAAGCGAATGCAACCAACTGGGGCAGCGCTCGCGCGTCATTCTGGCATGCCTCGATAACTTGCTCAAAACGTCCCTTGCGTAGGTCCGGTTCGATCGATGCCAGGAAGCTATCTTGTAATTCTTCGGACTTGAATCGCTTTCTACTAATTCTCGACATAACCAATACGACGAAGTACGCCCCCCACAGCGCAACCGCAGCGAGAGCTACGTAGGATGCATTTCCAACAATCGTAAAAATTTTGCTCGGATCCATTGCTTTCTTGACCAGTCAATCGTTTAGAAAAGTTGATTAGGGGACGGAGAGGTTGTCCTTCTCATGCGATGTTTTCCCATGATAACTACAGTTACGGATTTTGGCATCCGTATCCTTCATATTCGATAGAATCTCCGCCATTGTGCCTTGCACATTTTTTGGTTTAATGCTTAAAGCGCCTGCAACACAAGAATTCTGGAGCAGATCCATGGCAGTGACGGATTCCGTCGTTCGACAACTTCACGCTCGTCTGAAGCAGATTGCTGACATGGAAAGTCAAATTGCCCGCGCCCCGAAATTGATCGAAGTCGCTCGGGGCAAAGTTCAGCAAGCTACGACTGATGTAAGTAACTGCCGCGACTCCATAAAAAAGAAACGCATGGACGCGGACCGGAAACAACTCCAGCAAAAGGAACGAGAGTCCAAGCTTCTTGATTACACAGGCAAGATGAACGCCGCCAAAAACAATCGGGAATACCAATCTCTCAAAGATCAAATCGCTGCCGATACCCAGGCCAATAGCGTTTTATCCGACGAAATCTTTGAAACTTTAGAAGAGATTGATGCCCTACAGGCTGAGCTAAAACAATTGGAGGAAAAACTAAAACTGACAGAAGCGGATTGCGAAAAAAGTGTTTCGCAAATCCAGGCACGAATGCAAACGGTCCACGAAGATTTGATTTCGGCTAAATCGCAATTGGCCTCATCACTTAAAGAACTCCCTGGAGACTTTGTTAGTGAGTTTAATCGCTTGGTAAATACTCGAAATGCTGACGCTTTTGCTGAGATGGACGGTGACTCCTGCGGTGGTTGCTACAACGCTTTGCCACCCCGCGTTAGAGATGCGCTTCGACAAGGCCAACCGACTCTCTGTCCGAGCTGCGGTAGACTTCTCTATCGACCTGAATAGTTTCGCCCTTTCCGTAATGACTCTGGTTACCTATAGTTGATGCGTGCAGTTTGGAAAAAACCGCACGCCAACCTCCGATCGCTTTTCCGGCTGAGGGACCATAATTTTGCGTTGGCCCGGATCAACTAAGGCGAGTGCAGTAGCACGCTAGATCCGCGTCAGTCTCGCAGCGGCTCCGTGTCGTGCCGCAGGCGGTCGGAGGTACTTTTTTCTCTAACGGTTCTTCCCGCAACAGGCCGTCTTTTAGGGCACGCGAGTAAAATAGGCCGCGACTAACCTCCAAAGGGGTCAAAGCCTGCCTGCTCTGTTGCAGGCTTTTCGGTTTCAAAAGGCGACACAGCGTTCGACATTTCCTCGCCTGGAGATTTTTCGGTTGTCGTGGCTTCTTGAGGCCTCTTTGAATCAGACTCGCCGAGGATATTAGTGGTTGTGTAGGCCGGTGTTTCTGAATCGATTTCTCGCAAGCAGATCAGTTCACCGAACTCAGAGATCAGCATGATCCTATCGTTGATATTGTTTACTAGTGGCAAATAACCACCCGCAGGAATCTTGCCCAATATACGACCTGATGCAACATCCACGATCGAAAACTTACCCGCTTGATCCATCGCATACAGCCTATTCGATGTGATGTTTAAAACTTTAGAAATTCCACCGATAGGCCGCTCCCAAGAATCAAGTCCATTCGTAAGGTCGGCAGCGATTAACAATCCGTTGTGGGAGACGAATGCCGCGTGGGTCTTGCTCACAACAGGGGTCGACCCCGTGGGGATCCCGAACTTTCTTCTCCATGTGATCGCATTATTTGATGTGAGATTGGTTCGAATCATCGTTCCGTACTCGGACACAAAAAGGAAGCCATCATCCACAGCGACAGCATTGCCCGGTACTGTTGTTTCGGCGTTTATTGAAGTCCACAATCGAGGAAGACGATCATGCTTAGCGATGATCAATCGGCTATCTGTAATCCATCCAAAAAAACGACTGTCGCTAGACTGCGTAAGAGATCTTCTGTTTTCTAACCCAAGTCGTATAACCGATGGAGCCGCACTCGGGTCACTTGCACTGTAGGATACAATTCGCCCCCCAGCTGAAGGCACCAAGACGCGATCCTTCCAGACCATGGCTTTGCCTGTCGGTACAAACTGCATTCTTTGAGTCGAAATTAGATTGCCGAACTCAAGTCCATACACCAATAGATGATTGCCGTTGACGACAGCAACATATTCGTCAGAAACCCCTGGACCAAAAGTGTTGAGGTCATAGCTTGGAAGCTGATTCTGCCAGTAAATGCTCCCTGTCTCGGCATCGATACTCGTAAGTAATCCGTTTCGGTTTATGGCAACCAGATACGTTGATTCGAGTGTTTCAGAAGCGATCTCAACATCCCGCTTAAGTGCCCGATAAGTCTTCGCAACAGACTCTGCCATCTCGCGGGCTCCTGTCGAGCCAAGCTTGCTGACCGTTCCATTAGCCGACGCAGCCGACTTGTTCCAGTCCGTATCGCTGGCCTTGAACTGTTCGAGCACATTCCAGACCTCTATCTCTTGGCCTTGTGGCAATCTGTCTGCTTCTGAAAGCTTTACAAATTTTGCCGTCTTTCCATCCGGACCTAACGTCTTGATGCGAAGACTATCGTTTTGAACTCGACTAGAGACGACGCTCGTTGGAATCTTTACAAGCACCGATACAACTTCTGATTTACTTGATTGCGAGGTCCATAGCGTAAGAGAAGAGTCGCCATTGCGAAGCCCAATGCCGCCGATGGAGGCCCTCCAGTGTATGGTCAAACCGTACTGGGCGAGCTGCTGTGTCTCGAATTGAGCATGGACCAACGAAGGGCAAAATGCCAAAACTAACGCCATGCAAAATGAGCCGAGTCGATAAGCCATATTCTTTGTTTCCTATGAAGAGACTCTATCTATAGTACCAAGGAACCGAGGGGAATTAAAACAAAAAAGGTCAGCAAAATTGCTGACCTTTTTAACTAAATCGCGTGCTCTCTACCCGTAATCAGAGGTGAGATCGTTTTGGTTACTTCGCGGAACCTGCACCTGCGCCAGGTCCCATTCCGCCTCCACCCGGGCCACCGCCCATGCCACCGCCCATGCCACCGTAGCCACCACCCGGGCCTCCACCCATGCCTCCGTAACCACCGCCAGGGCCTCCACCCATGCCTCCCGAACCAGCACCGGCCATGCCTCCCCCAAGCACACCAACGGCGGGCTTGTCTGGCTGAGCCCCCATGCTAAACATGGTGAAATCATCGAACTCTCGACCAACCACTAGCTGTCCAGTTTGGGTATCAAAAGCCACTACCTCCGTGCCCGATCGCAAATCGTCACGTGAAGAGAAAACCGATAAAGGTAAAGCACCACCGACTTCAACTACGGTCACTTGACGATTTACTGAGTCTTGGTCTGCATTCTTGTCGGCTGGTTTGTCTGCAATCTTCGTCGTCTTCAATACTTTCGTAAACGGATGAACAAAGACTGCTGGCTCTTTGGCGTCCTTTTTGCTTCCGTTAAACAGACCTAGGCCGAAAATTGATCCAACAGAAACCTCTTCTACGCGAGCCACATCTACAATGCGATAGTTTCGCTGGTACCAAACCGCTTTTGTTTTGAGCGGAACCGTTTCGAAAAAGCCGCCGCGTCCGTCGCCAACGTAACTAGGTCTTTCCATCCCTGCCGCATAAACTGGCGCGGGCAAGAATGCTTGTACAACAGGGGTTGGTTCGGACCAATCGGTCAAACGAACGCTCTTTCTTTTGCCCGTTTCTTCATCCGCTTTGACGGTTTCTCGCAATTGCTGAACTCGCGCCAAGGCTGCGTCTTCGAGATTAATACTCTTAGGAGCAAACGCCTCGTATTCCGGGAAGTTTGGATCGTACATCTTGAGCCGAATGCGATAGCGATACGCTTTTCCCTCTTCAACTTTCGTGTCGATAAAGCGGATCAATTTGTATTTGGTTCGTGGCAGTCGCTGAGGTAGTCCAGCGGAATCGCCCGCTCCGCCCATGCCACTACCCATACCACCGTAGCCGCCCATGCCACCACCCATTCCACCATAGCCGCCCATGCCACCACCCATTCCACCATAGCCGCCCATGCCAGCGCCCGGTCCCATTCCTCCGCCGGGTCCCATGCCTCCGCCGGGTCCCATGCCTCCGCCGGGTCCCATGCCTCCGCCGGGTCCCATTCCTCCGCCAGGTCCCATTCCTCCCTCGTCATCGCCTCCAGCTCCGTAGCCACCTGCGCCTTCACCCTCCGAGCCGCCGTACCCGCCGCCCATTCCACCGTAGCCGCCCATGCCGCCACCAGGTCCCATACCTCCTCCAGGTCCCATGCCGCCTCCCATGCCAGGTCCCATGCCACCACCGGGCCCCATGCCACCACCCATGCCAGGGTATCCTCCCATACCTCCCGAGGCGCCGAGCTTCGCGGGGTCGTCATCGGGTGCTAAATCACCGGTGATCGAGGGGATGTCAGGATGTCCGGAGATTTTGCTGTAATCTGAGAGGAGCACCGGAGGAATTGGCATAGAAAGGTTGGGGGTTACCCAACGATCCGGATGCACTTCGGAACAGGAGCCAATGGGACGTGAATCGGGCTTCTCGAGCTTGGCAAGCTGCTTCATCATCTCGTTGTATTCGTCAAGTGAGAAAGACGAATGAGCAACCCATTCTCCTTGCTTGCCATTCGTAGCAACCTCCGCTCGCTCCACTTCAAACCCCTGATAATAGGGTGTGTCCCGACCAGGGGTGTACTCCTTAGCATCCTGGAAAGATGCCAAGTAGTTCTTTTCCAACTCCTCATGGGGAGCGAGAGCGGTTACGACAATCATTTGCATGGAGGTGTTCGCCATGTTCGGCTTCTTGTTCTTTTCCGCCGCTGTAGGCCGGGGAACCCAGAAGACTGGATTTGTGAACATTCCAGGAACAAATCCCTTATCATATCCCTGAGCTAGTAGAACTTTCGGTTTCTCGCCGCTACCACCCTGTCCGCCGCCACCAGGTCCACCGCCCATGCCACCGTAGCCGCCCATGCCTCCCTGGCCGCCATACCCAGCTCCAGGTCCACCACCCATTCCCATTCCACCTTCGCCTTCGGAGCCGTAACCCGCACCAGGGCCACCCCCCATGCCTCCACCAGGATACCCGCCACCGGCGCCGGCTTTGGGCTTCTCCTTTTTGGGCTCTGGTGGGACATAATCCTCAAACTTTGCAGCGGGGTCGGCTGGCCTAAGCTCGGCATAAGCTCCCGAGAAATAAGTGGCGCGCGCTTTGATCGGAGCCAAGAGAGCGGGGTCCGTTCTCTTTTTCTTAAGCCCCTCATTAACCGGCACCAAGCCAAGCTTCCAATCGGTCGCTTCCACGGGCTCACGAACCGCGATAACGTCCGGTGTGAAGCTTGTTTTTGCCACTCGGTTTGGCTCTTTCTCAGCCATGGACGTGAAGTGATCTGTCTGCGTTACATCTCGTTGCACAGATTCAGCATCCTGTTTCAGCTTTTCTGGAGTTTGGCTCGCCGAAAAACGCTCGGTCGAAACCCCAAGATAAACTAGGAATACCGCCACTCCCAAGACTAACGCGAAAATCAATTTTTCTGCGTGGAACAGCAGGAAATTCTTCGGATCGAATCCTTTTCCGGAAGAGCTTTTCTTTTTCGCCATCAGTGAGTCCCCTGAATTAGTTTACTTGACTATTCGGTTTTTGATTTTGTGTACTGTTCGAAGCTGAAGCGAACTACCGCTTAAGCTCTCTGATCTGTTCTCGTTTTGATTCGATCGAATCCGTTGTCACACTCGCCTTGAGCAATAACAGCTGAACCTATTGATTCGGTGCACCTGGATCACCGCCAGCCCCAGTTGCTGGATCACCGCCAGCCCCAGTTGCTGGATCACCGCCAGCCCCAGTTGCTGGATCACCGCCAGCCCCAGTTGCTGGATCACCTCCTAAACCTGCTCCCGGATCACCAGCCGGTCCCGACGCCGGGTTACCACCGCCTCCCGGAGGCGGTTCACCGGCGCCTCCCACAGGATTTGCCGCACCGGTAGCAGGATCACCTGCTCCCGCTGCTGGAGGAATTTCACCTCCGGCTGGCGGCGTTTCGCCACTTGCGGGTACGCCGTTTCCGTCCGAAGCGCCAGCCGGTAATCCACCTGCACCATTTGGAGCTCCCGGATTTTGATCCGCATTTTCACCTGCCGCTGGTTGGGCTCCATTTCCTGGTACGTCTCCCTCCGCGGTAGGAGGAGTCGCGCCCTCGACATTGCTGCCGGCCGCAGCATTCGATGTATCTCCGTTAGCTTTGTCCTCCGAAACGACTTCAATTCCACTTAAGTCCATAGGAGGGTTGTAAAGGTAGACTAGGCCGTATATTTCAACGGGAACTTCCTCAGCAGGAGCTGTCTTGGATTTGACTGAACCCATTTCACCTCCCATGCCGCCGTATCCACCATAACCACTTCCTCCTCCCATACCGCCCATACCCATACCTCCGCCGGGTCCACCACCAGGCCCCATTCCACCTCCGTAACCTCCTTCACCGGAATCATCACCACCGCCCGGTCCGCCACCTCCAGGTCCGCCACCTCCAGGTCCCATGCCCATGCCGCCCATTCCACCGGCCATGCCACCCATTCCGCCTCCCATACCACCCATCCCGGTAATTCCGCTGGCAGAGGCGTTGACGCGAACTTGGTAAACTTCCAGCATGAAAGGAGCATTACCGCATTGAACAATCAGCTCCGAGATCCTTTCGGGGTTCATCTTCACTCGGAATCGGATGGGAACTCGTTTTGCTACAGCATCGACCGCGTTGCTTCCATTCACGTCCTGAAACGATGATCGTAACTCCTCGGCAGTTCGCTCTTGGAAGAAAGTGTCTGGGGCGAAGCTTATGTATCGTTTGTCTCCTGGATCGGCTGATGAGCTCGCTGCGGCACCACCCCCGCCACCGCCCATGCCTGCGCCACCCATACCACCCATGCCCATACCACTTTCCCCATCATCTCCTCCAGAGCCTCCTCCATATCCCGCTCCGTATCCACCGCCGTAACCGCCACCCATGCCTCCCATGCCGCCAGCAGCTCCTCCGCTACCGTCTCGCTTGGCATGTTTACCCATGCGAATAAACTCTATTTCTCGAACGGCGGCCTGAAAGTTCTCTACCGCTCCCTCGTTCGTCGCAGCAATAATGCGAATGACGTTATCCAAGAGCCAAATGTCCTCTTGGGTGTAATAGATCTCCAGAATCGATGGGGCTCGATTTAGCGAGTACCACGGCACGATCTCCCCCAACAAAGTTTGTTGCGATGCTTGGCTCCACCGGACCAAATCCTTCGAGACAGGAGCCATGGAACCTGCCCCTCCAGGTCCCATTCCACCTTCCCCCTCGCCGTAACCACCACCGGGTCCGCCACCGGGTCCGCCCCCCATGCCACCGTAGCCGCCACCAGGACCACCACCCATTCCACCATAACCGCCGCCCATACCTCCACCCATGCCGCCCATTCCACCGCCCATACCTGCCCCGGCACCACCTACCCCTAGCTTTGCTTTCCATTCCGTTTTGATAGGTTTGGTGATGTTGTCAAAAACAGGGGCAATGTAATCGCGATAGACGCGACGATCGGACTCCGTAATCCGCGCCAGATCCCCGGTTAGAGTCGCATCCTCGATCGGGAACGCGACGTATTTTTCTACCGGTTTGAGCTTTTCGAAAATCCCAGCTACCGCTTCGGACGCGAACGCGGTTCTCGGCCATTTGATGAGATCTTTTTGCTTCTCATACTGCAAATTCCATGCTTGCTGCAAATCACTATTCATGGCGACAATTTGCGTCTTCATCCGTGCATGGGAAAACTCGTTCGGATGTGTGTCCAGCTTACCACGCACTGTTTGCACGTCAGAATACTTGCCTTTAATCGCAGCTGTTCGTTCTTCAATCTTTTTAGTAACGGCTGCGGAGACGAGATAAAACGTAACGCCCACCAAGACTAAAACCGTTCCGGAAAGAATCCAAAACTGTTGTTTCTTCACGACTTCTAGCTGCTGTTTGATATCTGCCATAGGAAATGCCCTCGCCTCTGACTTCCGTAAAGTTGACGTGGTATTTTGATAAGGTTAGGTATGGTTTGGCTAGTTACCGTTGTTGGCACTTTCCAATTTGTTTATCGCTAGGTCCGCCTCGTGAGGCTAACACGCGGTTTCCCGATCTCGCTGAAATCTTTCCTGCATCACTCGGACGATTCATACGGCTTGGTTGGCCCAGAACTCGCACCCGAATCTACCTTTACTCCCGTTGACGCATTGGGGTCTTCCGTCGATTCTCCATCTGCAGACACCGCTGGTAATCCCCCAGCAAGGCTTCCGCCTTCGGTTTCAAATCGAGGCTTCCAAGCGAATTGGACTACAAACTCGCACAAAGGAGCAGGATAGTCTTGAGGAACTTCTTTGCCGTCTTTATCGGGCAGCGTTTTCGGAATTTTTATACCCGCCATCCCCATGCCGCCACCGGGACCGCCCATGCCGCCACCGGGACCGCCCATGCCACCACCGGGACCGCCCATGCCGCCACCGGGACCGCCCATGCCGCCACCGGGACCGCCCATGCCGCCACCGGGACCGCCCATGCCGCCACCGGGACCGCCCATGCCACCACCGGGACCTGCTCCATCACCGGAGGCCCCCTTCTTTATTTGTTCTTGCATCCAAACGGCCAGCAACTCTTGGAACTTTGGATTCGGTTCTCGATATAACTTATCAGGTGGCTTAACGCTCTTTACGATCGGAACTCGAATTCCGAAATCTCGAATCGCAATATGCCCTTCCGACGCCTTCTTAAAGCCTTCCTTAGGAGCGATACCTGTCAGATCCGAGACCGGCATTTTTATCTCACCATTGTCCAGAAACTCGATCATGTATCGCCAAACGTGATCTTGTCCTTCTTCACCACGAAGCATCGGTCCACCTTCATACTCGTTGTGGTAGTGGTAGCCCTTTATCTCAAACACCCAACCGGACCCGGTGAGTTCGGAAAGTTCGGGAACAGGTTTATCAAGATTCTTCGGATCGTAAAATTTTCTGCGTATCTTAACACCATCGGAATATTTCGCCTTCACATCGGAAGTAAACCAAACGGTGAGATCGGGAACGTACTGTTGGTCAATCGAAGTAATGTGAAAATCAAGCCGATTGGGGTATGGTAGTTCCTCGGGGGATTTGTCGGGATCGGTTAGATCCAATCGTTTCGCCCCCTCAATGATCTTCAAAAGTTCCAACGTTTGAACGCGACGTTTTGCGCCCGAACTTATCTCCTTGCCGACGTCTCCAAGGAGCTTAACAGAGCCAAGTAGTTTGCCATCGCTGGCGATTTCCCGATCCGATGCAGACTTCATCGAGGTAACGCTTGACTCGGCATTCGACCAGCGTGATTCTGCGACAACCCCTAAGGCCTGACCTTTGGACGCGTGATAGGTCACCATCGAAGCTAGCAATACGGAAAGCGCTCCAACCGTCCACGGTTTTTTGTTGCGAATGACTCGGTCGATCAAAATCTCTCGGGGCAATAGATTGGTCCTGATTGGACCTTTCTTAAGCTGTTGCAAGCACAAACCATAAACAACGCCGTATGCAGGTAAATTTTCTTTAAAGGCCTGAGCACCGATAACTTCCATGCCGTCGAGTTTGGGAAACTTATCGATGACAGAGACATCAATACCAAGGTTTTTGTTGAGGAATTGCTCCAACCCTGGCAGTTTGGCTGTGTTGCCGAGCAAAAGCAACGAACCGAAATCTCCCTTTTTGTTCACCGTCTTGAAGAAGTTCAATGATCGCTGAATCTCGGTGACGAGATCGTTGAACACTGGCCGCATCGCTTGGAAGATCAACTTCGGATCATCTGCTTGTAATGCATTTTTCTTGAGGTGCTCTGCTTTTGCAAAAGTGAGCTTGAGGTCCTTCGTTAGCTGTCTTGTAAAATGGTTGCCACCGATAGGAATGTTTCGATGCCAAACTCGGAACCCGTTCGTCACGATTAGATCGCTCGCATCGGTTCCGATCGATAACGCTACTAGCGACTTAGGGGGCGCCTCTGGATCGAAAGTGTCATTCGCCATAGATTCGGCGAAGCGATCATAGGCGATCATGTTGTAAAGCGACATCGGTGCCAGTTGCACAAAGTCGATATCAATGTTCTTTGCACGATATGGCTTTAGATTACGAAAAACAGCTTCGCGTTTCATCGCGAACAAACCGACTTCGCTTTCCAAAGCGTAACCGTCCTCGATCTGCGCACCTTCCATTTGCTGGAAGTCCCAGATAACATCCTTCAAGTCAAACGGGATCTGTTGCTTGGCTTCATACTTAACGATATCTCCGATCTTCTTAACTTCGACTGGAGGTGGTTTGAAGAACTTGGCCAATCCACTTTGTCCAGGTGCACTTACAGCAACGGTGGCACCGCGAAGATCATTGCGAGAAACGAACTGCTCCAATGCATCTGCAACCAAAAGTTCGGGCTCCGCCTCAGGTTGTGTCAAGATTTTTGGATATTCGACGTAGTCGAACGTATCCGCAATAACTTGATCGCCCTCCAAGTGGCATCGCATCGCTTTCAAGGACGCTTGACCAATTTCAAGCCCCCAAACATGTTGTGGTTTCTTCGCCATCGTGCGAATCTCCTTAGCTGCTATGCCGATAGGTTTGCGAATTGAGCTTCGCAACTACCCGGGAATAACGCTACAGATAAGTATGCTGAGACAATAAGGTGCAGGGATAAGTGTCGTCGCTGTCCTCTCCGAGTTACGGCGACCACCATCTATGTTACAGGATCAACCCCCTCAGTGTCAAAAAAATCCCCTGTACATATTGGAAAACGGACCCGTTTTGCACGCAGATAGTGCACGCGAACGCAGCAAAATTTGGGACCTAAACCTTAGAAAATCGAGTTTTACTGCTACTTCATCCCCATTCCCCAGGGTTTTTAGACAACCTATAAAAATCGAGTTCTAGAATTGCGTTCGTAGAATTCACCGATCAAGGTGAATGGCGGACGCTGCATCCGTCGAAACTGGCTAGGAAACTTGGGAATTTACGATGGCGAGGAATTGGATGGGCGATGAATTCCGGCTTCTCGATCGTTACAATCGTCAAGAGCGGAATTCATCCAGTAAGGAATACAGCAATGAGAAAAAGTCTTGGAATCTTGTCGTGCTTCGCGGTTGTGGCTGCTCAGTTCCCGCTCCGATCAGCAGACGTCTACGGATGGGAAGACCCTCTAAAATCGAAACAAAGGGAAGTGATCCGACTCCTGATCGAGCAACTTGGCGACCCCAATTATTCCAAACGAGAGCAGGCGAAAAGCGAGTTAGAACGCATCGGCTACATTACATTAGATCAGCTTCAAGCCGCTAGCTTTCATCGCGATCCGCAAATCGCGAATACCGCCCGCTTTATGGTCAACAGTAACCAATTCGCTTGGACTAGCGATTTTGATCCACCACGAGTCCGAGAAATCTTAAGCAACTTTGCTGTCTCAGAAAACGATGGAAAAGCCCTGTATATCGACGAACTGGCCAGATTGGAACGCGATGAGGGAATTCCAGGTCTTTGCCGGTTGGCTCGATACGAAGCGAACGGGGCACTCGCAAAACGGGCCGCTATCTACGTTTTAAAATCTCCATTGCGTGCAGAACAATCTCCGGATACCCGCAGTCGACGCATCGTTGCCTTGATGGACGGCGGAGAAAGCACGGCATGCAAATGGGTTCTTGAGCACGCCAAATCTCCTGCCCAGTTTGACCTCGCATTCTGGAAAGAGCAGCTAAGCCAAGAACACAAGCTGTTCGAATCGAGATCAACAGAGACAAACGATTTTGTGCTTACTAATTTGGGACGCTGGATTGTTGAACAGTGCGCATCGCAACCGGAACATCGATCGGATGCTCTCGCTATGGCGCAATCGCTTGTTGACCAAATGGATTTGGCCAAAGCAAATGCTCTTGATGACAAATCCAAAAAGTCAATTGAATTTGCACAATGGATACTGAGCGCTAGACTTCATGAGGCTGTCCGCTACCAACACGCTCGACTGAAGTACCGAGTTGTCCTCCGAGAACCAATATTGTCGTATTACCTCGCGGAAAGCTACCTCCAAGCGAACGATGTTGATACTGGGGAGAAGATCGCAAAAAATGCACTCGCCGGAATACCTTCGGCTGCTGACGGATCGGAATGGAAGGAGCCGACCGACGAAAAGAGTGATGCTTTGAGAGCCAAGCTTGAGGGAGCAATAGGCTATCGCAATCAGTCGTCAAAAGAAAAGAAACGAATCATCGCTGAGAAACTTGCTGACCGTGGCTTGTTCGCTTGGGCCGAAGCCGAATACAAACTCGCTGCAGATGATGATCTAACCTTGGTTTCAACCCTGACCAGTTTACTACTTCTGGCAGAGTTACAACACTCACAAGATCGCTTCGCAGAGGCGCGAGATACTTTGGCAAAATTCCAAAGTCGATACGAAAAGGAACGTATGTTTCGCGATCAAATGAGCGACTTGTCAATTCCCACATCCAGAGTCTTATCTCAATACTACCTTTATGCCGGTGACGCTGCACAACACGCGGGTAATGCTGACGAAGCAGCTGAGCACTACTACCGTGCGTTGGAAATCTATCCGGAAAATGTCGATGCATTGATCGGTTTGTACAAAATAGATATTGCCCCAGATCAATTAGATCGCAGGAAAAAGAAGCACGCTCAAATCACAGATGAATTGCGAATTCAGGCTCGAGAACTGGAAGAAGCAAGTCGCCAATCAAACAGCATGCAATACGCAGCCATCGTCAATGATTTAGTCCTCGCCCTCAACTCTTTCGCTTGGATTGTTGCCAACACCGAGGGTAATATCGAAGAGGCAATTGTCTTCAGCCGCCAAGCCGTTTCGCTAAACCCAAATGATGCAGCTTTAATCGATACCTTGGCGCATTGTTACTACGCCGCTGGTCGGTGGACCGATGCTGTTGAACAACAACGAAAAGCAGTAACGCTCAAACCTAGCGATCCCTCAATGAATAAAGCACTTAAACGATTTGAGGACAAGCTAAGCCAAAATCCCCCCATCAATCCATAATCTTTAGCGAGGCTACCATCAGTAATCCAACTTGTATCGATAGTAATGTAACAGAGCATCCCGATTGGTCGCTTGGTATTCTGGAAACTCTCGGATGGACTGCCGCAATCGTTGCCCTCGATGCAATGGACAAGTCTAGTACCATCGAAGTCATTCAAGCAGAATGGAACGACATGCTCGGTGCCATCATCAAGATTCGAGGGTCGGTTAGCGATGTGCAGAATGCCCTGGAGGCAGGAGAACGGGCAGCTCGCTCCTTTTACCCAAATGCTCCGTCAGGCAACACGACCGTTTTGACGATCCCAAATCCACACCCCGACGCTAGAAACGTGATCATTAGCCCCAAAGAATACAACGTCCTAATAGAACAGCCAGTAGTTAAATTCCCTCACCAATATTCCACAGAAACAGGTTCAAAAACTATGTCTTCAGTTCCTAGCTCATACGCTCTTGGCTTTATTGAAACTCAAGGCTTTACTGCGGTCTTCGAAGCAATCGATACGGCATGCAAGTCTGCGTCGGTCGAGGTGGTCGGCAAAGAAAAACTGGGTGGTGGCTATGTGACTGTGGTCATCCGAGGAGATGTCGCAGCAGTGAATGCTGCCATCGACGCTGCCAAACCTCGCGTCGAAGGACTCGGGAAACTAATTGCGTGCCACGTAATCGCCAGACCAAGTGCCGCAGCATTATCGTTGCTTCCAAAATAAAGACTAAATATTGGGGGATGCTCTAGGGCCATCTCCGAGAAAAGGCCCTTATTTCAATTCATGAAAAAAGCTGTAGCCTGATCCGATGACTATCCATCCTCTGATCACACTACAGCTTTTTCGCATTTAGAGCAGCGATGCCAGGACACGAGCCGAATCGTTTTTTTCGCTCGCCCAACAAGTCTTACTTCTTGAGTTCCTTTAGCATCTCCTTAATCTCTCGAATCTCGTTTCGGATCTCTTCAAGTTCTTTCTTGAGATCGAGCGAACTTACTGATGAACCGAACACACTCATCTCTCCTGGGTTACCCATGGCTTCGAATACCCATCCAGATTGAGGAGCGCGAAGCAGTTGAATGTTCTCAGCGATCTGATCGATCTCTTCGATTTCGGAAGGCTTGACCTTGATCTCCAGAGACTCATCATCCCGTTTGATTTGCAAGGTGATTTCCTTGCCTTCTTTGCCGGCTACCTGAATCGTCTTGGTCAACTGATCTACGGTTTTGAGTTCCTCACCATCAATCTCTAGAACCAAATCCCCTTCTTTGATCCCGGCTTCGCTAGCTGGCGTGTCGGGAAAAACAGCTTCAATTTTTACGCCAGGCTCCGGTTCTTCTCCCTCCGTGGTCGTAACAGTTGTTTGTACTCCGATGCGATATTTCTGGTCTCCGACTGTCCGCAAAACGCGGGTCATAATTTCGCCCGTATTGAACGTAGCAGGTAACTCACTCATCTGGATGGTCATGCGATTTGCATGCTCCCTAAGAGCCTCTGCTTCATTCTTGAGTGCCTCTGCTTGCTCTTGCATGTTTTCAGCTTGAACGTGGATCTTGACAGTGTTCTTTTCCAACTGAGCAAGCACCTTTTCTTTCACGTCGTCAGCAACACCAGCTTTTTCCAGAGCCTCAAGCACCTTCTTTTCGATATCCTTGGCGTTATCGCCTGTTGCTGTGACAACAATTGCCGAAGATTTCTTAGCCTGCTTTTCCTCTTTAACATTGTCTTGTGCTTGAAGCGATGGAGTCAAAATCGCTAACGTGGCCATACACCAAATGGGAGCTCCAAACATGTACTTCTTCATAGTGTTATTCCTAATAGGAGTATAAAAGCGAATCTAGTAAAAATGGTTTTCAACTTGCTTATTGACCGTAGGGTCGCAATCCAACTTCTTGTATCGGTACAACCACCTTGCGGCCGTCTTGTAATTGGCCCGTCAAGTAATTGTGTTGAAGATCTACGTCGTATCCTTTGCGGCGTAGTTGCTCTTTTGCTTTTTCTATTTCGTAAGCCCGCTTCGCATACACTAACGCGGGGTCAACATGATTAACGTCATAAACAGGGATCTCGTAACCGGAACTGGGAGTCCTTAAATCTGCAACAGGCAGAGTCTTTTCGTATTCGTCCTGCGTTAAGCCCTTGGGATTAGTGTTGGTTGTTTGATTTTCCACCAACATGTCACCCGAGTTGATTCCCCATTGGAACGAGCCTACGCCTCCTCGCATTACACGACCAATCGCAATACCCACGGACAACATCAAGCATGCTGCCAAAACTGGAACAGCATACCAACGCTTCATGACTCGGCCGCTGAAAACGTCTTGGTCACCTACTAGAGAGTTTGGTGAATTCAAATTCGTTTCCGTTCGTTTTACCATCGATGCTTCACTTCTCATCAAACGGATTTCATTGCGAAATGTCTGCTCTTCTAACAAAGCTAATGCCAACTCTCGCCATCGTTCAGGCTGATTATCTATCTCATTCAATAGCCGGCGTCGCTCCGCTGCAGAGCACTCACCATCTACTAAAGCTTGTAATCTAACGGGATCTATCATTTTGGTCTTGTTCCAAAGCTATTTGTTTGGTCAAAAGCAGTCGTCTACCGACTAGTGGAAATCCGCTAGCTTGGCCCTCAAGGCTCGTCTAGCCTTGAGAAGCCGATACTCGACCGTCTTAATCGAAATTCCGAGATGTTCTGAGATATCCTGATACCCCCATCCCTCCGTGTACTTGAGTAACAGCAATTGGCGATCCTGAGGTCGCAACTGTGACATCGCTCTCTGAACCGCTTTATCATTCTCCTCCTTCAAGAGCCACTCACCCGCGGCCGGAGCAACCAGTTCATCGGGACCTGGCCCCTTGGCAATGACTCCCTCTATCAGCTTGCGACGACGTCCTGTCACGCGGTGATGGTTAATCACCTTGCGAAGAGCTATACGGTACAACCATGGTGCCACTTTCTCGGGATCAACCGGCCGACTACGCTGGGAAATCGCCGCCAGGGCCACCTCCTGCAATACGTCTTCGGCCGCTTGCCTGTCCGACAAACGCGAGCTTATAACCGTTTCCAGCCACCGTCGGTGACTATCCAAGGCCTTTGCCCAATCGATCGTCATCACGCTTTCTTCCGTAGGAAATCTCAATGCCAACTCGCTCATGATGCCATTAAAGTCGCGAGCAGACGATTTTCCCCTCAAAGGAACTCAGGAAATTTATTAAGCCACCCCTCCGCCGAGGGGTGTGAGTCATTCTGTTTCTTCGAGAAAGCCCCTAAAAGTCTGAGGTTTCGGATTGGCTGCAAAAAAACCGTATCGAGGGAATCTTGCTCGCCATAAGATCTGCCATCCGCTGCATGGCAAAAAATTCACTGGCATGATGACCGATTTGAATGAGACAAATCCCACGTGCTTCGGCCTCTAAACACTGGTGATAAGTGGCTTCACCTGTAAGGAAACAATCGCACCCCTTTTTTACTGCAAGGTCCAAGCAACTGCCGCCGCTACCACATACGATTCCGACGCGACTAACCCGTCGGTCAATGCTGTGAGTATTCCGAAATGATAAATTGCCAAGCTTGTCTTCTAGAATCCGATGAATCCTCTCGACCTCGAACGGAGTGTTAAAGACTCCACAACGCCCAGTCCCGACATGCTGCGGATGGGGTTGCGAAGCTGGTATCAAAGGTTCTATTTTTTCCAACTGCATCAGATCTGCGAGCTGTCGGTTTATACCAAACTCAGCATTGTCCCAAGCTGTATGCGAACAATAGATCGCGATTCGGTTTTCGGCAGCTTTGATCAATACTTCTCCCGTTGGTGTATCGGTCGTTATGCGACTCAGCGGCTTAAAGGGAATGGGATGATGAGGAATGACTAAGTCTACTTTTTCCGAAATCGCTTCGTCTAACACGTGCTGCGTTAAAGTCAAACAGGTCATGGCTGTGCGGACTGCCCTGTTGGGGGCCCCTAGCAAGAGTCCGACGTTGTCCCAACTCTCCGCCAACGAAAGCGGAGCAATAGACCCGATCGCGACCATTACAGTCGATAGATTTGTCATTATGTAGATTCCCGTTGGAGCATTGTTTCCAGCAATGTTGTTACCGTCGTTGCTGTAGCAATTTGGTAAGGTCCATTCTTACTGTAACCACGTACAAACTCTTGTGCAGTCATACTTTTCTTACCTGCAACCTGAATCGTCTCTACCGCAAACAATCCATCCTTACAAACTAGACTCAATTCTGGAACGTTGTCGCTATCCTTAAACAATCCGTCGCAACAATCCTCGCTGAAAAGAATACGTCCAACAGAATGCGAACCTATATCACACGGCAACGGTCGCCCCTGATGTATTATCACTCGAAAACGATTGCCCGCTGTCGATTCGAATTCACAAAAACAACCTGGCCAAGGTTGCAGCCCGCGTAACTGGCGATCAAGCAATCGCACGGGATACTCACATCGGATTTGACCATCGGCTTTACTCAATCGTGGTGCTTTGGTCGTAAGGGATTTATCCTGCGGAATACCAGTTGAGCCATTCGATGATTCCAAAAGAAGCAGACTCTGGCGTACAGTACTAACTCCTAACTGACTTAATCTTTGTTCGAGTTCGCCGGCGTTTTCGCAAGGATCAATGGGAGTGGAGTCATGTCGAATGACAGGGCCGGCATCCAAACCCGGCGTCATGTGTATAACGGACACTCCTGCGGTTTTATCTCCGCTCAAGATCGACCACTGAACGGGAGCCGCTCCTCGGTGACGTGGAAGCAGGGAACCATGAAGATTAATCCCACCCCACCTCGCCGTTTCCAACGCTTGATTAGATAAGATTTGACCGTAGTCACAAACAACCAAAAGATCAGGACACATACTCTTGACGAGGTCAATCGACTCCTGTGAGTTCATGGACTCAGGTGTAAGATGTTTTAAACCATGCTCGATTGCCCATATCCGCACTGGACTCGGGGGTGGCCCTTTTTTTGATACGGATTGTACCTCTGGCCTGGTGAAAACACATGCAATCTCGTGCCCGTCAAACCGTAACGCTTCAAACGAAGGCACAGCAAAAGGCCCAGTTCCCATCAACACCAATCGCATCGGTCCCTATCCCATGTCAAAGGGTAAACAATCTGGAAAAACCAGTGCAAAAAACGCGTAGAGCTTAAATCTTAGAACCAGCGCCCTTCGTGAATGCCATGAACGCCGATTCCAAGTTGATCTCTTCTTCCGAGAACTTCTTTAACGCTATTCCTTGCGTGATCATCGAAGTTGCAATCGACGAATAGTCTTCGACGCCGATGTTCAGAGTAACTCGAATCACTCCATTCTGCTCAGCAATTGAACTTATCAACTCGTTGCCCTCAAGTAGCTTCGCTGCCGTGTTGATTTGCGATTTAATAGCCGGCTCAATAAGCAGCACAGTACTTGGGCGCACCTTCTTGATAATTGACTGTACGTCATCATTCGCAATCAAAACCCCTGAATCGATAATTCCGACTTTATTGCAAACGTCCGCTAATTCGGGCAATATGTGGCTGCTTACAATGATGGTCTTGCCCATGGCACCCAGGCGACGCATTAGTGCCCTCATCTCGATCCGCGCTCGCGGATCCAGACCGCTCAACGGTTCATCTAAGAGCAAAACCGCTGGATCATGAAGTAATACCCGTGCTAACCCTAGCCGTTGCGTTTGTCCACGTGACAAGGTATTCGCGTAAGCATCTCGCTTGAACTCAAGGTCTACAATTTCAAGCATCTCATCACAACGTTTCCGACGCGCGTGAGAATCAATTCGATACGCTGCAGCAAAAAACTCTAGATACTCGACAACAGTCATGTCATCGTAGACACCAAAAAAATCTGGCATATAACCAACTAACCTGCGGATCTCCTTTGGATGGGTGTAGATGGAATGACCGCAAACATAGGCTTCACCGAAAGTTGGCGTCAACAACGTGGCAATGATTCGCATCGTTGTAGTCTTACCCGCTCCGTTAGGCCCAATAAACCCAAACAGATCTCCCTCTTCTAGATCTAGATCGATGTCGCGAATGGCGTACATGTCGTCATACTTTTTCGTCAACTGAGACGTCTTGATCACGATTACTCTCTCAACTCTAGTTCAGGGGGACGACGCTGCGGATGGTGACGAAGAAACAGGGGCGCTCAATGAACTAGCCCCCTTGACTACTGGCAGAATGACTCGGGCAAAACTTGCAGTAGTTCCCATCGCGATTTCCGAACGGATCCCATCGCGAACCACAGTCCAGTCACCTTGCGTGTTTTCTAGTTCACCGAAAAGAATCGCGCGATCTGTCTTTAATAAATCGCTTTGGTCCAACCAAGACAGGTATCGGTTCTCTTGACCAATCGTATACGATCCGGCCCCTGCTGCTTTGTGAAATAACATTATTTCAAAGATCCTTTTCACATCCGTTAAATCTCCGCTCCGCCACGGGGTTCCCTGGTCTTTTCCATCAACACTGATTCTTCTCTGCAATCGCCGTGCTATGTCTTTGGGAACGTTGCTAATGGTGAGGGTAATCGAGTCTCCGGATGCGAAACGAGTAGGTAGGGTATAAAACCGACCACGATAAAAAAGCATGCTGCCCAAAAGGTCGTTCGGTAATGGATTCACGATTGTACCTGTTAAAAGATCCATCGCTCCTGGCACCGTTCTTAGATCTGAAGACGGAGCATTTTCTATTTCGGCGGTCCATCCACTCGTTAATGCTTTCGTTCCCGCCTCGGGAATTGCTAAACCCTTTATCTTTACCTCCGCTGAGGAATCTCTTTCAATCCGGTAACCGGGTAACATACGATCTGTACCAATGGTCGACTGAAAACCTCCAATCGATTTCCCCGGCATGCCGAACCAATCAATTCGACTGTTGGGTAACGCTGACATCTTGTCGCTAGCATTCGACCGATCTCTAGCCAGCTTGAACAGACTCTTTTCGGACGGTTGCCAACTGATATCATACAAACCCCGCTTGCCACCATATAGATGGGCAAAGACACGTCCGTGAAACTGCTCGGTAACCATATCCCAATCTACAACTTCGGTTTGATTGACAGTGGAACCACTTGGCTTCCAACTCTTTTGCATAAAGACTAACAGTCCACAACAGCCAATTGCAGAAAGGGAAATTGTCAGCCATGTCGCACGCGGCGATTTCCATCTCTTGGCTACCAAAAAGTAATCCAACGGACCAATCACGATCAACAAGACAAATACGATCGCGGTCATCTGAGTGAGGTTTCCGATAATCAACTTGGGAAACCTGTCGAGTGATCCATGCAACTGAACACTGAGGTCCTCTGCGTTGCTGTTGCCAGAAGTCGGCTTTGCAGCCCATTGTTCACTTATCAATAACTTGAGCAATAACGGTTTGCCAGCCCAGCTTTGAATCGATTGACTCTCAAGCTCCCCGGCGAAAAACTTGACCTTCCCCAAACCCGATGTCCACTTTGCAATCAAAGGAAAGCGGTTTCTGTTCGATGACTGTCCCTCCAAATCAATGACGACATCGGACAGTTGCAACATGGCGCTCCCTAAACCCTCGAGCCGCGATTCGGAGTTTAAGTACGACTCCAGTGGACCAGGCGCACTCTTGGGTTCGACTCCCTTAAGACTACCGGGGACTAACGCTGACAAATGCGGATCGGCAAACCACTTTTCCGCATTCAAACCCAATGTCAAAACACAACGACCGCCTTCGTTCTGAACCCAATCTCGAATCCCCGATGACTGGGCACGCGAAATTTGATCGAGCAAATTCGTGTTATTTGATGACAAGAGCAGAAGATCGACTCCCTCCCAGGCTTTCGCTGATACGGGCAAATCTTGTGCCTTAACCAACTCTGTTGTGCTATAGTCCGATAAACCAACCTTCAAAGATTTTGATGAAATCGCATCCAAGCCCATCTCTTGACTACCAATACCCACCAGCCACGGTTGTTCGGATGGGAGAGCAGTGCCGCGTTCGGAATCATTTATTGATCTGGATTCTAAGAACTCGCCTGTAAGCTTATCCAAAACCCGAATTTCAATCGGACGGTTGGGACGCCCATGTTTGGCGTAAACAAAAAGCTCGGCGGATGACCCCGGTTCCAAGTCAACTGACCAATTCGCATCGGAATAAACGATGGAGATTCCATCACCGTCGACTGTTTGTACCTCGACGACTAACGAAACTTGGCGATTCGCCTTTAGGGTGATACGGTGCTGAGTTGTGAATCCTACACGCCAATAACCGTTCAATCCCGTACTTACACTTTGTATTAACTGATCGGACGAATCGTTTTCCAAAGGGGATTGCAATGCCGAGAAAACTGATGCTCTAGCCGAGCCATTACTCGGAAAAACGCAAAAGTTAAGGCCGAAAATACAAAAAATAAACACCATCGCATAGGCCGCGATGGTGTTTGTGGGATTTTGAACAACCGTGTTATCCAAATCGATGTTATCCAAATCGAAAAGCAATCTAGTCAAGTCTCTTAACTTGGAGGTTTCTAAAAGCGACACGACTTCCTGGATCGTGGGCTTGTAAAGCAAAAGTTCCTTCATCCAAGACTCGAGTAAAATCCTTGCCAGCTTGTTGACCTGCTGGCTCGTCGTACTCGACGACCACTTTTCCGTCAACCTTTAGAGTGACCTTCTTGCCCTGAACGATGATTTCTTGAGTGTACCATACGCCATCCTTTGCGGCAGGTTCGAGAACATCTTTCACACCATACAAACTGCTAGTTTTTCGCGGATCGCTGGTGTAGGTATTGTTAACCTGGCACTCAAATCCGTACTTGGGCCAGCCGGACTCTTGGAATTTCGTGTGGAAGTATATCCCGGCATTGGAGTTTTTCTCGGTCTTCACTTCGGCCTTGAAATGGAAGTTCTTGTAGGGCTTTCCATCGCCGACATAGAACAAGTGGCTTCTCTCTCCCTTGCAGACGATGGTGCCGTCAACTACTTCCCAACTGGATTCGTTCTCGTTAATCTTCCAGCCGGTCAAAGTTTTGCCGTCGAACATCTGAACAAATCCTTCTTCCGCAGAAGCGATGAAAGGAGCCGATGTTAGGATTACCTTTTCAGGCTTTCCTTCAGCATTACCGCCGGGTAGCTTGCCCGCTTTGATTCGTTCACCAAAGGTCTCTTTTCCGCCGTCAGGGGTAACGGATTCCATTTTCTCAAGAATAGCCATGATCTCTTTTTCGGCTTGGTCCTTGTTGGCTTTGAGCATTGGCTCAAAAACCTTCTTTTCTAGACCGGCCTTCAACGATGCTTCGCCATAAGGATTTCGAATCTTCTTATTCTCGCCCTGAACGTGGCAAATATTGCACTTGGCTTTGTCGTTCACGAGAGCCTTGAAGTCTTCATTTTTGTTGCCTTCCACGTACTTTTTCTTGAAGACATCATTGAAAGGCTTAATCGCAAAAGCCGGCTGTACAGAGACGGCAGCACACACTGCCATAACCATCGGGGTCAGTACGAAAGTGACAATTACTTTTCGCATTCTAAAAAATTCTCCAGTTGGGAAACGGACCGGTCGCGACGAAGCAATTTTCCAAGGATGAGACTTCGTCAGCCGACTTGCATTAAAATAAAGGCAGGTCCGGGTGTCAAACAGTAAAGGGGATTATAGCACCAATCTAGCGCTCTTTGAGGATTTTAACCGACCGAGCGGCTCGGTCCAGGAACTCGGACTTAGGTTCCCCAGGTTCCAGAAAAATGGGATTACCAATCGTAATGGAACTCAACAGAGGAACGGGCATAACCTCCCCGCGGGGCAGAATTCGGTTCAAATTATCCATGTATACAGGGATCAGTTCTAAGTCAGGGCGCTTCTTAGCCAGATAGTATAAGCCGCTCTTGAATTCTCCCATCTCGCCCGTCTGCGCCCGACTACCCTCAGGAAATACGATAAGCGAATACAAATCGCCGATCTCTCTAAGCATGACCTCAACAGGACTTTGGTGTACTTTGATTTGCTTTCGGTCAATCAGAATCGCATTAAAAGACTGGGCCAAAAACCTTCTGAACTTGGACGTACCCCAGTAGTCCTGTGCAGCGACTGGTCTAGTCAACTGTCTCAGGTCCTTGGGTAAACAAGACCACAAAACGACGGCATCGAGGTGGCTAGTATGGTTGGCGAAATAGACTCTTTGGCGAGTCGATGGTTCTGCCCCTCGCCATCGTACCGTGAAGCCACTTACAAATTTCGCTGCTAATGCAATGGTGTGCCCAGTGAGCTTACAAAGTGTCGATGGCCGATCACTTCCCGATGTGCTGGATGGGAGTTTAGCGGATGAGAAAAGATTATCGTTAGGAATGGCAGCCAAAGATCTTCGCCGATAGGTGTGCGTTACTTTATGGACGTGGCTGGAACGAGAGGGAAGGCACAGGATTCATTATCCCCGTTTCGCGCCCCCCCCGATTCGACCGAGTTCCTTAGTATTCGCTCTTTCTTGACAACAAGCAAGTGTTAATTCGCGGTTAGTCTCGGCGTAGCAGGAATCCAGCGATTCCTGCTATTGGTATCCATCCAAAGCTATTGCGAAAACCGCTCCAAGACCTTTCCAAGCATTCCACGGAATATGGCATCCCGAGGGAAATCACGTTCTATAACGTCACTTGGCCGAGACATCAAAACATTGCAGGTAGTCTTGGTCACGAATATAAAGCCTGCCGTTTTGAATCACGGGGTGTGGCCAGCTTTCTCCTTCATGCGTAGGAAGCTTGAATTGGCTGAGGAGTTCGTACTTGGTTGGATTGGCCGCAATTAATGCGATCGTTCCATCTTGGTAACGGAAATAGAGTTTTCCATCAGCCGCAACAATGGCAGCCGAGCCGCTTCCTGCCCCACGAGCCTTGCCCCAAACATTTTCCCCAGTCTTCCATTCGATGCATGACGGGAAGCCTTGATTGTGACCATGTCCCAGGTAGACGTAATCCCCTATCATGATCATGCCACCATGATGATTCTGGAGTTCGTTGTTCTTTTTGTAGTAAACTTCGCGTACTCCTAATTGCTTGCCTTGTTTTTGGATTTCGAGCAATGCAGTCCCTCCGTCATCATAACCGGACGAGCAGAACACAAAATTCTCATGTACGATCGGTGTGGGGATGTTGGCTGTTCCGTTGGCCACTCGGTCGTAATTCCATAATAAGCGACCGTCGGTAGCAGCGTAGCTTACGATCCCATGTCCAATCAATTGAATGTATTGACGGACACCGCGAGCCTCGGAGACGACGACTGATGAATAGCCAGCTCCATCATTGCCTCTCAGTTGCCCTACAGGAGCTTGACCTGCCCAAATAACTTTGCCGTTGTTTTTGTTCAGCGCCGCGACCATGGCATTGGGGGCTCCTGGGGTGCAGATGAGTTTATTCCCATCGATTAAGGGGGATTCGCTGTACCCCCAAACCGACTCCATCTTTCCTCCAAAATCTTTTTGGAAATTCGTGGACCAAACGAGCTTACCGGTTTCCCCATCACAACAGGCAAGCACTCCGTCAAACGACAACGCATAAACAAGCCCCGTATCCGGATCGACAGTTGGAGTTCCGTTGGGGGAACCTGCAGGGGATGCAAACGGAGTCGCCCAAAGCAACTGCCCATCGTCGAGCTTGCGACAAACCAACCGTACTTTACCTTCGGCTTCGCCGATGGAATACAAGCGATCTTTAAATATGGAAATACTTGCCATCCCGCCACCCATGCCACGAACTTCGTAGATCATCGGTGGGCCCGACTCAGCCCAGGCCGACGCGAGCCCCTTTTCCTTAGATACGCCAGTGCGATCTGGTCCTCTCCACTGATGCCAATCTCGATCGCCAGGAGACTCTGCGCGGATCAATCCGTTTTCCAGCGTCGCCCCGAGGAATAATCCAAACATCAAGCTGGCCAACGATTTCGTCATAACCAAATTCGAACACTTCATCTCTAGATCCTTGTCGCTAGTTAAGGGTTGCGTCTCCGACGCGATTCCGATTAATGATGCAGAAACAGTTATTGGACTAGGCGAAACGATAATCGCCACAAGCCGCTACTAATCCCAATAGAACCTACAGCACATCGTCGCCGCCCGATAGCTGGCTCTCAACCTCGTCGGCTTGCCATGCAATCGAAGATATTAATTTCGCGAGTTCTGCGGTGTTGGTGAGCGATGCCAAAACGTTGGATTTGAGCACAAGCACTTCGCCACCATCTAATCTCTTCATGGCAAACGCACCGTGGACAACGGAGTCGTTGTTTCGGAGTATGGTCAATGCGGATGCTGGGTTGATGGCGCCACACGGTGACCAAATACCAACAACAGGGTTGCCGTGATCATCCGTACGATCCAATTCAACAATAACGCGTTGACGTCGTGAGGACGAAAGGGAAACTGATAATGCAAGTTGATTACCTTCGAGTTGCTGAATGCTCCAACCAAGACTCTCGCCGAGCGACTTTAGTGCGGACTGCACGTCCGTCTTCGTGGGAACGCGGGCTCCAGAAAAATCGAGCTTATTGGAGCTACTGGGTGCACCGGTGCCAGGGAGCCCGCCAGGTGCCGTTGGCGATTGCTGGGCAAACGAATTGCCACCGACGTTCTGCGTTCCATTAGCATTCACCTGGTTCAACAGTTGAGGAATCGCCATCCCCAATCCAAGCCCTAGTGGGCTGTTCATGCCAGATTCACCGGCGGCTCTCAGTGCATTCGCCGTGCTGTACGCTGTGTAGGAGTTGAGATCCCCGAGCACCGCCATACTGGTTCGAGCATCGATAGCCTTTTGTACTTCTTCAGGAGCCGAGATGCTGCTGATAAAAAATTCTGTGAGTTCTAAACCATGTTTGCTAAACTGATCACCTAACTTTATACGAGCTGCTGCACTGATATCATCCATCCGCGAAGGCAAGTCCAAGAGGCCTATACCGGACGTGGCGATTAAGTCCGTCAGTCCGGCCAAAATGACGTCACGCAAATAGTTCAAGACTTCTTCCGTCGTGAACTTGCCTTGTGTTCCGACGATTGAATTGAGCAATAATGCACCGTCAGTAATACGGTACGCGAACTTGCCATAGCCCTTCAGCCGAACAACCCCAAAATGGGGGTCTCGAACGGTGATGGGGGTTCGCGTTCCCCAACGCTGATCGATAAAGGTCTGTTTGCCAATAAAATAAACGCAAGCTTGGAAAGGTGATCGCTCGAAGGGGATCGTAAGCAATTTGCCGATAATTGGAAGATTGGCTGTTGTCAAAGTATGCCGACCTGGCCCAAACGAGTCCATGGCGCGACCATCGCGAAAGAAGATGGCCTCTTGATTCTGCTGCACAATGAGTTGTGCTCCGAATTGAATCGCTGCTGTGCCTGACTCCGGGACTCTAGCGATGAGAGATTGATTAGACTGGTCGATGTAATCGATTACTTCGAGACGAAACACGTAAAATTCCTTATTAAGCGGTCTAGTAGTTCGATCGATGCTTTGTGGGGTGCATTCTATCATTTATTGCATGAAGTGCGTATGGGAAAGCCACACCCTATGCGTTTAGTTCGACATCGCATACGTGAGAATATTTATGGCTAAAGCATAGGCCTTTATCGAAAATCTTTGGAAGAACTCTTCGTCATCACCTTCTCGTTCCCATCCGTCAGCTATATCGGTGTTGTGGGTTGCTACCGCTACAAGCCGTCCGCGTTCATCATGCAGACCTCTGAAGTTTACTTTAGAAACGTCAGGGATCCCCCCATTAGGCTGCTTGTGAATCCATGGTGGGTCGTAGGTCTCGCCGCCGCGGCGATAAAGCTGGAGTGCCGGAATCTGTGGGCATTCGTTTAGAGGGTACACAATGCTCATAATCGGGTGATCAGCTGAAATATTGAACCATGTCCAGTTTGGTGCAACCTGTCTCATGTTATCTTCGAGATTTTTCCACTCAGCCTCTCCCCAAAAATCATCCACCCAAAGGAATCCGCCATTGGATAGATATTGCCGGAGAGCTTTTTGCTCTGCATCGTTGAGTACTTGCCATCCTGGATCACTCATAAAAACGAACGGAAAATCTTGTAACTGTGGATCGGTAAGCCTTAAAAGCAAAGAGCCTTGATTGGCCCGAATGGTGGTTAGCTGATTCAATCGCCAAGTGAGGTTTTTGGCTCCGTCCGGGTGGTCTGTTGCCCAGCGAGGACGCCATTCCCCATCTCCCGGATAATAGGCTTCTCCTGGCCCGCCCTGACTGTCGTAGATCACCCTGACAAACGTGAAGCGGTCTGGAGAAAAGGATGCTCTATCGAGATCTGATTTGGGATCCGCAACTTGCATCGAATCCACTCGGGGCGATCCGCTGCGAAATCGTCGAGGAGGCTGTGCGAATGCGAGACTACACATGGCCAGAAGCCATATGCTCAGTCGAGCTGATTTCCCGCATGCGAACTTAAACATAACTTAATTGGCTCCACAGGAGCCGATCTCCGCGACCAGAGTCAGCTATACAAGTGCTTAATGCATAACTGAGACCACGTTTCATAACGACCGAGCTCCGCGTGGATGTCTTCAATGGGCTTGAATCCCGCAAACTCCAAATCAACTTCGGCGGAGCTAACTTTGCAGGAATGTAGCTGCATAATGTGGACCACCCCCAAATGGACTCGTCCCACTTCGCTAGTGTCGTCATAGATTAGCCCGACAATTTTCTGTTGGCCGCCGCAATCGATTTTGACTTCCTCCGCTAACTCTCGTTGCATGCCAGTGTTATACCAGTCATCACCCTCGGTATCATCGACCGAAATATGTCCGCCGATACCGATGGATTTGAGAGCATGCAATCGAGATTCCCCCTGACCTTTCCCTCGTGTGTATTGAAAGATCTTGGTGGTGTGAGCATCGCTATACTCTAGGATAACGTAAGGAATCAGCTGCTTATGAGAAGGATCGTCTTCGACGATGCTTCGGGCCCTAAAGGACTGGTTCGCACGGTCTAGCAAGGCTGGCAAGTAACGATCGACGTTAGCCTGAAAGCCACTAAAAAAACCAATTTGATCCAAAAGTTTGGCTGGAACTACGAGAACTTCTTCGTCTTTGGCCATAGATGATTAGGTGGGTCGACAAGGAAAAGGGGATTTAGAGGAAGGTTTTTTGGTGCTCGTTGCGAAAGCCTGCAAAAGCCGGGTTTCCATTCTTGGAGATTTTCCGATACGATACAACGAGTATTAAGGACTAACTATTCGCTTTTCCCAATATTTTGTTTAGAGGAGGCTTTCGGTGAGGAACTCAAGAAAGCGAGTCAAACGATCTCGATATCACACTGTTCGTCGACTCGCGATTGCGTTTGCAGTTGGCTTGACATCCTCGTTGGCCTTTGCGGCGGATACCGTACCAGCAACGAAAATGTTCCCGGCAACGACTCAAGCCTTAGTTCGCCTTCCCGATACGGCGGCATTTGTCGATGCATGGGCGAAAACTCAGTACGGCAAACTGGCCACTGATCCAAAGCTACAAAACTTCTGGAATTCTCAGCGAGATGATATTCGCAATCGCTTGAGTGAAGCAGGCTGGCAATTGAGCGTAGATGTCGAAGACATTGAGGCCATTGCAGATGGTCAAACCGCGGTTGGCTGGATTGCTCGCGATGGAGAGAAACCATATTCCGTTGCGGCGGTAGTCGACATCGGATCACGAGAGCTTCAAGCCGGTGAATTCCTGAAACGCGTTGCAAAAGAACTCAAGGCCAGAGAAGCGTCTGAAAGCAAAGTCAAGATTCTTGATGTAGAAGTGACTCGATACCAATGGCCATCGTCTGCAAACCCAAAGAATCTCTTGCAGTCGTACTACGTTATCAGCAAAGGTCAATTAATTGCGACCGATGACGAACGGACTATGAAGGAACTGTTGGAAGCTCAGTCGGGAACCAAGTCCGATAGCTTGATCGATTCTAAGACCTACCAGGAAGCGAAGGCTAAGCTGCCCGAGATGAAGGAAGTAGATATCGAATACTTCGTTAATCCTCTCGGAATGGTAAAGCTGCTTCGAGAAGTGGGAGGTCGCCCAAAAAAGAATCAGCCTGATATCTTGAAGCTACTAACTGACCAAGGCTTCGGAGCAGTGCGATGCGTCACCGGTAGTTTGGATTTCGCTTCCGATCAACACGATATGGTCCACAATGGATTTATCAAATTGGAGCAACCCATCGAAGAACCAGTGAAAATCCTTACTTTCCCCAACGTCGATGACTTTGCTGTTCCGTCTTGGCTCAGCACAGGCAGCGCATCGGTGACAGCCTTTTCTTGGGATCTGCGAGAAGCCTTTCCCCGGTTTAAATATATCGTCGATGGCTACGTGAATTCCCCCGGTACATTTGATTCCATGATCGATGGGATTAAAACCGACATTCAAGGTCCGCAAATCGATATTGTCAAAGAGGTCTTGCCACTTCTCTCCAGCCAGTTCTTTATCGTTACTGAAGTAACGGAACCAATCACTCCTGATAGCAAACGTTCTCTAGTCGCCGTAAAGTTGAATGATCCGGAAGGTAAATTTGCCGAAATCGTCGACAGATACGGCAGCAATGAACCTCAAGGCCAACCTCTCGATGTGCCCGATACCAAGTATCGAATCTGGTCATTTTTGAACGAGACTGATGAAGTTGAGGTCGAACTCGACTTCGCTGCCGGCACAAAGAAATCGACTCCTCCCAAAGAACAAGCTAAAGAGGACGCGGAAGACGAATCGGACGAATCAGAGGAGCCGTTGTTGGAACAATGGGCGATCAGCGTCGTTGACGGTTACTTCCTGTTCGCGTCCGACGCTGAATTGCTTTTGGAAACCATCGAGCGAGTTAAATCGAACGATCAATCCCTCTTCAAAGAACCTGACGTCGCCAGGGCAAATGATGTTATCCAACGACTTTTGGGTGAAGACTCCCACAGTCTCATGCAGATTGATCGAACAGATAAGTCATTCGAAATGCAATACGAACTCTTCCGAGAAGGGCAATTGTCATCGTCTCGAAGCGTCGCTGCTGCAATTCTCGATCGAATTCTCGACCCTAAGAAAAAGAATAAGGACAAGCAGCAGAAGATCAGTGGCAACGCCTTGCCACCGTTCTCAGAGATCCGCTCCTATTTCATGCCCGCAGGTACCGTCTCGACTTCCAGCGACGAAGGATGGCTGATCCAAAGCGTAATCCTCGCACCTGAGAAAAAGGATTGATCGTTCCCATACTTAAGCTGGCGTTCTCCCCACCCTTCGCGATTCGTCTTCTCAGAGACGAATCGCGACTCAGCTAGATCGAGAATCTACACAAGCCAAATTCTCTAATCCCCCAGGCTTCCGCAAACCAACTTTTCTTCCAAAGAAAATAACAAGTATTCCACAATTTATGCTAGCATAACCCCAAAAGAGGGGGTGACTGTCGGTCTCGGTCAGTTTAGATTAACGCCGGTCGCGAATCACGTAATTGTGCCCTGTATGCGCAATTAAATGCCATTAGCCGTGGTTCGGTTCTCTAGCTCCAACCCTAGAAAGTGCGACATTTGCGATGTGCTTGCTGGCCATTCAATATTGCGTAGTTTCTGAGAGTCCTATTCTTGTTGCATCTAATCGAGAGGAGTTTTTCGATCGACGAAGCTCGGGGCCCAGTATTCAAGCTGGTAAGCCTCGGATCCTTTGCCCCACCGATCAAAGAAGCGGTGGAACATGGCTGGGCGTTAATCAACACGGTGTGTTAGTCGGTCTTTGCAATCGACGTGTTCTGGAGCCTTTGGGTAGCAACCGTTCCCGCGGTCTGTTGTGCAAAGAATCTCTCAAGGGAACGACCGCACGTGAGTGTCTTGATAAAGCGTTAGAAGAGTTGCAACGACATCAATTCGAAGCGTGCAATCTTGTTATCGCTGATCGAGAGTTCGGTTTCGTGATTCATCATGAGACAGAAAATGAAGTGATCAATATGCGTCCTGGACTCAACATCATCGGTGGTCGTAACTTGAACGACCCACGAGACGAACGAGTTCAGTTGGCGAGTCGTTTGCTCACCCTTCAGACGCTCGATTCACCGGTAAAGTTCCTTGCCGTTGCGAGTCGAGTTTTTTCGCGAGCACCTAACCCTGCTAATCGCGCCAATATGGTGTTGAGAGGTGCGGATTATGGTACTGTGTCGAGCACCTTGATCGCATTGGGAGCGAAGCCTCGTGATGCGATTTATCAGTATTCCGATGGTCCATCGGACGAAGCTAGATACGAAGATTACTCTCCTATGCTGCGCGATGTACTGAGTCGCGGTGCACGGGATGCGCGATCCAAGATTGTCGCTTAGTTCGATAAATAATCGTAATTCCCATTTTAAGATGAGCGAGATCTGCCTTGCAGAGACTCGCTCTTTTCATTTTGGACCGCTAACATGAACCGAACTGCTTTAGCCATTTTTGCCCATCCTGACGATATCGAATTCGTTGCCGCTGGCACGCTCCTGAAACTCAAGACCAGTGGCTGGACCATCCATTATATGAACGTGGCCAATGGTTGCTGTGGTTCCACCGAATGGTCCGCAACCGAAACGGCCCGCATTCGACTCGCAGAGGCTCGCAAATCCGCCGATCTACTCGGTGCAACCTTCCACCCTCCGATCTGTGACGATCTCGATGTTTTTTATAATCGAGAAAACCTCCGAAAGGTTGCCGCTGTGGTGAGGGTCGCAAACCCCTCACTCATTCTTACCCATGCACGTATTGATTACATGGAGGACCATATGGAAACATGCAGACTGGCAGTTACCGCAGCATTTGCCAGATCCGTTCCTAACTTTACGACAGATCCAACTACACCAATTGTTGGGCATGACGTAGCGATCTATCACGCTCAGCCGCACGGAAATCGAACTCCCGATGGGCTGATTGCTGTTCCTCAATACTATGTGGAAATTGATGACGTTATTCCTCAAAAGACAGCGATGCTAGCGTGCCACCAATCCCAGCAGAACTGGTTACAAAACACCCAGAAAATGAACTCCTACGTCCAAACCATGCTGGACCTTGGGTCTGAGGTAGCCAAAATCGGAAAACGTCAGTGCCAGTTCGCGGAGGGTTGGAGCAAACACCTACATTTAGGGTTTGGCCCTTCAGATTTCGACCCTTTGCGAGACGCTCTGTCGCTTTAAACTGACCATCTTTCTCAAGTGACCCGAGCACGAAACCACGTTACAATTTGCGGCACTAGCGTTTTCGGTATTCTTCTTCACAAGACTGGGCCGATTGTATCGAAATTATCCAGGACGATTGAGCTGCCTCTCTGAAATGTACGACGATCCAACCAAGTCAAAAGAATCATTAGCCCTAGAGGATCTGCGACAGCAATACAACGAGCTGGCAGAACTGGCTGGGTCACTCGCGCACGAAATAAAAAATCCGCTCTCTGTGATACACATGAATGCAGATCTTCTCTGTGAAGAATTAGAGGAAACGGCATTCCCTGGACAACGTCGCGCGATCGCAAAGGTCGATATGATTCGACAACAATGCAATCGACTAGAAGGGTTGCTTCGCGACTTTCTCCGATTTGCGCGAATGCGCGATCTCGAGATGACAGTTGGATCTTTGAACGAACAAATCGAACGCGTCATCAATCTTTTTCGAGCCCAGGCGGATAAATCTGGGATCCGACTTCAAATTTATCTGGATCCAAACCTCCCCAATATAAAACTGCATAGCGATTCGTTGCAGGCAGCCTTAGTGAACTTGGTCAAGAACGCACTGGAAGCCATGCCTGACGGTGGTGAGTTGCTGGTCCGCACCTTCTCTATCCCCGGGGGAGTCGCTTTGGAAATGATCGACAACGGATGTGGCATGGACGAGGTGACCGCTATGCGAATGTTCGAACCATTCTATTCGACAAAACATGGTGGATCTGGGCTTGGATTGCCAACAGCCCGCAAGATTGTAGAGGCCCACGGGGGGCGTATTGGCGTACAAAGCGAAGTTGGTCGAGGTACCCAATTCGTTCTCGATTTCCCCACCCCCATTCGACTCACAAGTTAGGAGTCTCGCTGATGTTCTTTCCTATTGGTGATGACGACAGTGAGGTTTCCCGCGTTTCCTACGTGACCCACACGCTGCTGATCGCAAATATCGTCGTGTTCGCTCTCCAATGGATCTATCCCGAAATCACCTACGGCTGGAGCGTCATCCCGCGCGAGCTGGTAACGGGCGTCGATTTAATAGAGCCGGCAGCCGTAGCAGTCGATGGAGGTTATGTTAACGTCCCTCAGGCACAAGGGCCTCGGATTATTTGGTTCACACTAATTTCCTCGATGTTTATGCATGGTGGCTTAGGCCATATCGGCGGCAACATGCTTTACCTCTGGATCTTTGGAAACAATGTCGAGCAACGTTTTGGGCATTTACGATTCCTACTTTTCTATCTCATTTCAGGCTTGATAGGTAGCGTTGCTCAGATCATCGTGTCACCCGGTAGCGTTATTCCAATGCTTGGAGCATCAGGGGCCATCTCTGGAGTAATGGGGGCTTACCTGGTTCTCTTTCCTCATAATCGAATCAACGCTATCTTCTTTTTTCAAGTTGTGACGGTGCCGGCAGTGATCGTACTGGGAATGTGGGTCGTCACGCAGTTTTTGGGAGGCTGGGGCTCATTGGGGGCAACAGGTGGAGGAGTCGCCTACCTAGCACACATTGGAGGATTTATCTCGGGTGCGATAGCAGGTCTCATCGCGCGAGCACAACTCAAACGGGAACCCGATTCACTTCTGTACCGACAATACCAAAGAGATCCCGATTCTCGCCTTTGGTGGTAACCCTGGCTAATGACTGTTTTCAAACTTACTACTCGTTTCGATTAGACTTTAAGAACTATGCTGAAATCATCTCTACTACATCCCGCGATCCTTAGCGCAGCGGCCCGAGCCGGCCACCATGCAAAAATCCTAATTGCAGACGGCAACTACCCAGCTTCGTCGAAGAAAGGACGCAATGCCGAAGTCGTATGTTTGCAGCTTACTCCCGGAATTCCAACCGTTGCTCAAGTTCTCAAGCCACTTCTGGAAATCCTTCCTATCGACCACATACACACTATGGGTATTGATCCCTCTGACGAGTATGCGCTCAAGTCAGATCCAACCGTTTGGACAGAGTATCGGCAAATCATGAAGCAGTCTGGCTTCAAACGTGATCTGGAACCAATCATGAAGTGGGACTTTTATGATTCTGTCATGTCAGATGACCATGTGCTTACGATACAAACAGCCGATCAAGCGACTTGGGCCAATCTCCTACTTCTGGTTGGAGTGCGCACCTAATGCGAATCGACTCGCATCAACATTTTTGGAACTATTCCTCTGCTGAGTATCCATGGATCGAACCTGGTTCATCGCTACATCGTAACTACGGACCGTCCGATCTACAGCAGATCTTAGAGCCGTTGGGATTTGATGGCTCGATCGCAGTCCAAGCTCGACAAAGTCCAAACGAAAATTTGTTTCTTTCTCGTCTTGCAGAAGAACACGATTTTATCAAGGGCATAGTTGGCTGGATCGATCTTCGAAGCCCCTTTGTTGATGCTCAAGCGAGGAGCTTCTCTCTTCTGCCAAAAGCCGTTGGGGTCCGACATGTTGTACAAGACGAATTGACTCCTAACTTTATGGCGGGAGCTGAGTTTCGTCGAGGCATCGCGACCCTTCATCAATACGGTCTTGTTTACGATATCTTGATTTACCATCACCAACTCCCTGACGCGATTCGGTTGGTAAACGATTTTCCCGAACAGGCGTTTATCTTGGACCATATTGCCAAACCAGCTATACGCAAGGGAGAACTCGCGGCCTGGAAGAAAGATCTGGCCGAAATGGCGAAACGACCCAACGTCAACGTAAAACTCTCCGGCGTTCTCACGGAAGCTGATCATAGGGCATGGCATGTTGAGCAACTCAAGCCCTACTGGGAATGCGTGTGTGAGGTCTTTTCTCCAAATCGAATTCTCTACGGCTCCGATTGGCCCGTTCTGCGACTAGCAGCCGAATATGGCGCATGGGTAGACATCGTCTCGGAATGGCTTTCCGGCTATTCGCAAAGCGACCGAGACTTAGTCTGGGGTGCCAATGCAGAACGCATCTACCTGCAGCGGCTTGCACAAGCAGGATAGCGGAGAAAACTCTGCTTGTTCATACGTCTTCATTCTACCTTTACCGACTCTTCACCGTCTCCTAACGCTCGCTTCATTAGAGGCTCATTTCTGCTGACTAACATACTGCACGTTCGCTAGAGCATCGTGCTTAGCGATTCGTCATTCTCATTTTTGTGAGGTAGTTATGTTACGGAGTCGACGCATTCGAGGCGGCTTCACTTTGGTTGAGCTCCTCGTCGTTATCGCCATTATTGGTATTTTGGTAGGTTTGCTTCTTCCCGCCGTTCAAGCAGCACGCGAAGCTGCTCGACGCATGCAATGCGGTAACAATCTTAAGCAAATCGGTCTGGCCTTTATGAACTTCGAATCTGCCTACAAGAAGATCCCTTCTGGTGGCTTCGATGGAGACCCTCGCTTGCCTGGAATGCAATACGATGAAGCTCCAGGTCAGTACGAAGGATCAACTTGTTGCCGCGCTGGTCACCCCAATGGTTGGAATCATTTCTTTAAGATTCTCCCCTTCATGGAGCAGAACAACGTCTACCAATTAGCACGATTCGAGGTTGCTCCTTTGCATGGCACTCGACCAGCCGACTACGATGGCGAAGACACCGTTGCCCGAGCCATTATTCCTACCTACTACTGCCCTTCTCGCCGAACCAATGCCGTTTACGGCTCGGCTGGTTTTTCTCGCAACGACTATGCCGGTGCAGCCGGATTCTACCAAGGTGAAATCCACGAAAATGGAACCCAAGGTGGTTGGAATCCACCAATTTGGCAACCGCAAATACCTGCTGCTCCCTTGGGACTAGAGCCTCGCCGTAACGAAAGAACACGCGAGAACTTCGGCGATTTCCCCGGGCGAAAAGGGTACATCCTGTGGGACGCTCAAGGAGCGAAGCGCCGCCTCGCAGACGTAACCGATGGTACTTCTAACTCGATCATGGTTGCCGAAAAAGCTCTACCTGCAACTAGGCACGGCGCTGACGGAGGTGACAACGAACGATGGCAGAATGCCGGTTGGGACGAAGACAATATTCGTTATCACTTTCCACCGTTGTCCGATTTTGATGCGAGAAACCGACCTTTCATCGATATGGTAGCGAGGACCGGTACTGTGTGGCGTCGATACTTTGGCTCTGCACACGTGGGCGGGCTCAATTGCGTACTAGGTGACGGTTCTGTTGTGTTCGTTTCCTACAACGTCGATGCACTTGTTTGGATGAGAGCCAACGTCATCGATGATGGTAATCCCAACTCGCTTGATAACTAATTCGCAAAGCTAGTTGGTCTGCGAACTCCGCAACTTGAGTTCCTCTGGGAAGCTTTCGAACATGAATAATGTTCGCTGACCTCAAAACAACCGCAGTCGGTCGACTGCGGTTGTCGCATTGTTCAATCTAAACATCGAACACTCCATAACTTCTCTATTTTTACCATTACGAAAATGCTCCATAACATCAACCGTTCCTTGTTGTTTATCCCCTTGATTTGTTGCGTCATGTCGCTCGTTGGTTGCGGTGGAGGTGGGCCAGCCATCATCCCGACAACCGAGCTAACAGAAGAGCAAAAAGCTGCCATCAAAGCTGCAGATGCAGCAGTTGACGATGAAGAAAGCCAAGGCAAGAACCCCGCCAACAAGAAAAAGAAATAGTCTATCCCTGCACAACGCCAGACCTGTATCCCGCTGTTGATACAGGTCTTTCGATGGCTCCGTCTTTTGATGGCTCCGCATTGTAATTTTCGAGATAATCATCCCCTAAGCTCTATTCATAATGTTTCGACTTTCGTTGCCAATCATTATTTGCCTCGCTATATCCGCAGGCTGTTCCCCAGAAAAAACAACCTCGTCGACCGGCCAGTCGCCAGCCATAGGAGGATCCCAAACGCAAGGTTCCTCCCTGGGGCCCGCATTAAAGGACGTCGACAATTCGGACTACCTGAGCTGGTCACAATTTCCGATCGGAACAAAAGTGGTCCGCAGAAAAACAATGTCCAATGAAGTGGGAACAACCGTAATCACGACGTCGCTCGAACTTAAGGAAGTCAACGCCGCAGCAGTGCTTGTGGAAAGCCAAATCACTGTGAAACGGACTAACGACACGACAGAAAACCCACCCTCGATACTCGAATACCCCAAGTCTCAAAAGATACCGGCTGAAATGGACCCCGAACTCTTTACTCGCCCACTACCCGATGCTAAGAAAGTCGCCGCGGAGCCCATTGAATCCTTGGGCAAAAGTTATGATGCGACAGTCTACGAATGGAAGGCTCAACTAGAAAGCGGGCCGATGCAGGTCAAAGGCTGGTTTAGCGATAAATTTCCTGGTCGGCAAATCAAACTCGAGTTCGAAAACCCCAACGGCAATGAACCTTTTGTGGAGGAAATCATCGAGCTGAACATTCCTAATTCTTAATCGAACCGACGTTATTTCCTTGCTCGATAAAGCCAGTATGAAAGAGAGTGCAACGGTAGCGTAACGCCTAACATCCCAAAAGCGTACCCTGTTACGATACCCGTTACTCCCCACTTCGCTCCCCCTAACCATACGGAAATTGCTGTCGCTCCAAACCCGATTAAGCAGGCCGTAAGAAATGGTCTGCCTTTTCGAGACAATACATAAAAGCTCTGCAGAGCAACTCCATGATTCGCGATGCAGCCCACTGCTAGGATCGCCATCTGCCATGGTGCAATGAATCGATTTTCCCAGCCTCTTTCCGCTTGGGGTAAACACCAGATTATCGTCAGCACACACGTGAGTGCCACAACGAGCAATCCAGTCGATATCAACGCCGATCGACGCCAAAGCTCACCAGCCCCCTCTCGATCTCCAGCCCCGTGCAGATTGGAGATCAAGCTAAATTTCGTTTGAATAAAGGTGATCGCCATGCCTTGTATCGCCATCACGATGCTCATTGTCATACCCAATTGGCCAGCCGATTCTTCCCCGTGATATCGAACCAAAATAACGGTAAAGAATTGTGTCGCAACATGGTAGGCAATACTTGTTAGTGCCACTCGCCACTGTAGCGGAAATACCTCACTAAACCACTTCAGGCCACTATCTTCGTTCCCCGGACGAATCGCTTCGCGATCTTCTTTCGCAGAATGCAGTATTTGAAAGAAAGAACGGTGAACGACAAAGGTCGCAATAAACGAACATAAGAATTGCACAAAACTAGACAGCACCAACGCCCACAACTTAAATCCCATCAACAACGTTCCCCAGACGGCTATCGTTCCGAGCAGCATCTGAACGAATCGAACTTTGTACACGCTGTCTCGATATCCCGCTCCCTCGAGAATTGCCAACCGGGGTGCCAACGCGACTGTTCCAGCTGCTACGATGCTCAAGCAGACTAACGGGAGTTTCCAGTCGTCGGTGGATACCTTGTCTCCCAGGGTCCGCCAACCAAATCCAATTGCAGCTAGTGCGTATAACACACTCGCCCCAAGAAACCATCGTCCTGCAACAGCAATGAGCTGACTCATTCTTTGCTTAGCGTAAGGACGATTCGAAGCTATGTCGCTCGCCAAATGCCCCGATTGACTGATCAGAACATTTAGTAGCCCTAGCTCAAAGAAAAGCTGAATGCTCATGACACTAGCTAGAACATAGTAAATTCCTTGTTCACCGAGTGTTAGCGCCCGCACTAAAAAGATGATCGTGAGCGGTCCCGAAATCGCCTGCCAAGCCCGCGCAGACATCGCAAACCAAAGCGGCCGATCGATCTGAAGTCGCTTTGCGATTTTCTCTAGTCTACTTGGCTGCACTCTGATCCCTCGAATCGCAATCGATTCCATGATTCTGGATACGGGGCCTCAAACGACAACGGCTCTGCCGTCTGCGGATGTCGGAATTGTAATCGCTTTGCGTGCAACGCGATCGGTGCATTCCTGAATTCACCGTCCATCCATGCCACCTGACTACCATACAAATGATCCCCCACGATGGGCATGCCCCGCGAAGCAAACTGCAACCGAATCTGGTGCATTCTACCCGTTTCCAACTGTACTTCGCACAGCCTAAAACAGATGTCTGAACCCGCCAACCAAGCTCGTTGCATCGGCTTAACCGTCATAATCGCCTCTTTCGCCCCCTCACTCTCGGCTGGGCATATCTCACCACGAGCCTCTTCAGGAATCTTTCGCAAATAATCGATCCAACGAATGGTCGATACCGTGTTAAAGCATTCTTGAAGAGCTGAGGTGTCTGGCACAATCGCGTGATAGGCTTTAGAAACGATTCTAGCCGCAAACTGTTCACTCAATCGCCTTAACGCCCTTTGATTTCTTGCAACAACCATCACTCCGGTCGTTACACGATCCAGACGATGAGGAGTACCAATAAACGGATTCGCGCCTCCCGGTGTGCGTTCCTTGAGGTAACGAATCAGTTCCGTTTGCAATGAGTCGACACCGACTACCGCTTGTGTCAATAGATCCGTCGGCTTGTTGACGACGAGAAACCATGGATGTTCGAATAAGATTTCCATTACTATCAATAAAAAAACGAGAAGCACCGGCCACGAATTCGAGTCATCTTGACTACGAGTTCTATGTGCTTCTCGTTAATATCATGTTCCTTTAAGTTGCGTTGTAGGTCAATAGGGGTATCTCGAACGATGTCCACATTTCAGTCGATCCATTTTGTCACCGGCAAACTCGCGGAAGCGTCGTTGCGTGAAGTTGTCTCCGCGCTCGCTGATAAACTCTCATTCCACTACACGATAGATGTGCTTCCCATCACCGTGGCCGCATTGATGACCCCCAAGTGGTTGTTGCGACATCTAACGATTCCGAATGAATCGACTCGCGTCATTTTACCGGGCTATCTAGAACCCGGACTCGACGAAGTCCGCATGATGATCGATTCGGCCTACCCTAATCGTAATCTCACCATCGAATGCGGTCCAAAAGATGTAAGAGATCTTCCGAAGATGTTCGGAAAAAAACGACACCGTGGAGATGATTATGGTCAGCATTCCATCGAGATCATTGCTGAAATCAACCATGCACCACGACTCTCCCGAGATGAACTTATCGCTCAAGCGAAACGGTTGAAAAACGACGGTGCGGATCGTATCGATATTGGCTGCGATCCTAGTTCGCGTTGGAATTCCATTGCCGATACGATCAAAGCACTGCGAGATCTCGATCTTATCCTATCGATCGATACCTTTGATCTCTGGGAAGCGGAGCAAGCGACCCGTGCAGGTGCTAGCCTAGTTCTTTCCGTTAATGAGACAAATCGACATGCCGCACAAGATTGGGGAGTAGAAGTCGTCGTGGTACCCGAAATGGGTGGGGACTTTATCAAGAGCCTAGAGTCCACTGCGGAGCTGTTACTAAGCCAATCTGTGCCGTTTCGACTCGATCCGATCCTCGAACCAATTGGATGTGGCTTCGCTAATTCTATGGAAAGATACTGCCAAACTCGCCGTCTCTTCCCGGACATACCCATGATGATGGGAATTGGAAACATCACCGAACTTACCGATGCGGATTCAGCCGGAATCAATGTGTTGCTTCTTGGCTTCTGCGAAGAACTACAAATCGGTAGTATTCTAACCACCGAAGTCATTTCCTGGGCACAAACTGCTGTGCGAGAATGCGATCTTGCTCGCAAATTAGTTAACTATGCGATTCGACACCGCATTCCACCAAAACACCTTGAGGAGCGATTGGTTCTTCTCAGAGATCCATCGAATTCCTACTTGTCCGAGTCGTCGATCGAACATCTCGCGAGACAACTCAAGGACAATAACTACCGAGTTCTAATCGGAAAATCAGAGATCCATTTACTGAGTGCCAATGTTCACATCCGGGGCACTGATCCTTACGAAATGATGCAATCTCTATTTGCCCTGCCAGAATCCAAAAATGTCGATCCATCTCATGCCTTCTATCTCGGCATAGAACTCCAGAAAGCACTAACAGCCTTGACCCTTGGAAAACGCTATGAGCAAGATGAAGCCCTTAACTGGGGGTTCTTGACTCGTCAAGAAAAACATCACCGTCTAGCCAGGTCAAAGTCGAGCCAAAGGTGATCGACCCTATCTAGTTTCGTTACCGCGTGCCTTAAGCTCAACGGAATCAATCCGTTTCCTCCCAATAGTCGTCATCGCTCTCGGCCACGTAAGCTTCTTCGGACTCCCGCTCTTTCGTTTTCTTAGACGTCTTCGGCTTCTTAGGAGCTTCATCCCAACCCTCATCCCTTCGAATCTTCTTCCCTCGCTTGCCAGATCCTGAAGGTTCAGTTGCTGCATTAGCTCTCATGGTCTCCCATTCAGCAACGGAAATGGTCACCTCTCGTGCCTGGGAGCCGTTGTACTCTCCAACGATTCCATCCTCAGACATGAAATCGATTAATCGCGCCGCTCGTCCATATCCAATCCCCAACGCTCGTTGCAAGAGCGAACAACTACCTCGGCCCTCTCGGACGACGATATCTACTGCTGCCTCATATAAATCATCTCGCTTTTTGAACGTTCCTGGCTTGCTCTCCCCACCATCCTGATTGACTTTGAGTTGCACTAACTCCTGAACAAAGTTCTGCACAGCTCCCATGCTGCAATGATCCACCACTGCATTGATTTCGTCATCACTCAGATAAGTTCCTTGACCTCGCAATAATTGACTAGTACCTGGCCACAAGAACAACATGTCACCATTGCCTAGCAGTTTATCTGCCCCCATTTCATCCAGAACTACGCGGCTATCGGTGCGGCTTGCGACTTGGAAGCTGATACGAGCAGGTAGATTACTCTTGATCAAACCTGTTATAACATCGACCGTCGGTTTTTGGGTCGCGAGAATCAAGTGAATTCCCACCGCACGACTCTTCTGTGCCAGACGTATAATGTGTGCCTCCACTTCCTTGCCGGCGGTCATCATCAAGTCGGCCATTTCGTCTACCACGATGACGATAAAAGGCAGGTGATCAGGAATCATATCCGCTTCATCGGGAGATTCCGGTCTGAGTCGCTCGATTAGTTCTTCGCGACCCAATTGGTTATAGTTGGTTAAATGACGAACTCCCGCCTTGGCAAGAAGGGAATAACGTTCTTCCATTTTATCGACAGCCCAAGCCAGAATAGCTTCGGCTTTTCGCATATCGATCACTACCGGGTGCATCAAGTGTGGCAAACGGCCATAGCAACTCAATTCCACCATCTTCGGGTCGATCATCAACATCCTAACTTCGTCCGGCCTTCTGGTCATCAAGATCGATGAAATAATCGAATTGAGACAGACGGACTTACCGGTACCTGTTCGCCCCGCGATCAACAGGTGTGGCAAACTAGCGAGATCCACCGTGAGAGATTTGCCCGAAACGTCTTTGCCCAAAAACAGTGGAATCTTTTGCTTCTTGATCTGTGGACCACTCTCTTCGATAACCTCCCGCATTCGAACGACTTGGCGCTTTTCGTTTGGCACCTCAATACCCACACTATTTTTGCCAGGAATCGGTGCAACAATCCGAACGCTAGGCACTCGCAATGCAATGGCGATATCATCAGCCAAACTCGTAATTTTGCTCAGTCGTAAGCCGGCTTCAAGCTCGATCTCATACTGGGCAATGACGGGCCCCGTCTCAATTTCCACGACCTTGACATTGAAACCAAAGCTATCAAACGCTTGCTCGAGTAGTTTCGCTTTGCGACGAACTTCTTCATTCTGCTCTTCATAACAGATGTCGTCTGATTCCGTAAGCAAATCTAAACCGGGCAGTACGTACTCCTCGCTCCCTTCAGGCAGCTTGGTATCATCCATATCCTTGAGGGAATCAGCAGGATCTTCCTCGGCGGGTTTCTCTTCCTCTAGCTCTTTTTCGTTCTTGCTCTTGCGACCGTTCTTGATGGTCGGAACTCGTTCCTCGATGTGAGCTGCGTCGGTGCGCACTGTTACGCTACGCGGTTTTTTGGGAGCAACCTCAGTTATAGCTGCCTCTTCCTCGTCATCTTCACTATGGATCTCGTCGTCCTCTAGCTCTTCATCTCCGTACTCGTCGCTCTGGTCATCGTCCTCATCGTACTCGTCCTCGTAGCTATCATCTACGCCTTCATCGTCTTCGTATTCCTCTTCATAATCCTCCTCTTCCTCGACCTCAGCCTTAGGAGCGGACTTTTGCGATAACTCACTCAAGGGAACTGGTTTTGGTGCGGTCAAGTCGGTGCGAACGGGGCCCTTTCGATCCGACGCCAAGTCGGCGATGGATACATTTCCCTCAGCTCTGCGACCGATTCGAATATTGGGCCCGTCGGAACCACCGGCGTTAGGCTGCATTAAGGGCTCTGAAGCGTTGCTTTGTTGTGGCGATCCCGTGATGGCCGTCGCAATACTCTGTATCGCACCTCGGACGCTCGGAAAGCTGACGCCAGCTGCGGGCTTTTGCTCTACAACAGGCTCAATCGAAACAGGGATACTCGCCGTAATCGATGTAGGGTCCTGCCTCATGGTTAAAGATGCCGGCAAGTCGGAACGCTTGGGCGAGAAGGTCCCCTCCACAAGTTCTTTATGCCTTCCGAAATTCCAACTCGGTAACCGAATATAGCGAGCCGCAATCATCGTTAAGGTCGCGCCATATCCAAAGTAGTTTATGATGGCGTATTCTGTGCTAAGCAATAAGCCACCTATAAAGATGCTAATCACCATGACAACGGACCCACCCTGTCCCAGTCGGGCATCCATCCATAAATTGGCTACCGCGCCTAAATAGCCGCCACCACCAACTGCCACAGGGATGTGTGGCTTCCAGCCAAACCGCTCAGGCATGCAACAAACCGCGAGCAAAATCAAAGACCAACCAATCGATCGTCCTAACGAGGAGGCCCAAGGCTTCTGTCTCAACATCACTACGCCGGACAAAACGGACAGACCGGCTATCAGATAAGCACCGATCCCCGTGCTCTGTATCAATAGATCGCTCGTTAATGCCCCAAAGTAGCCGCAGGCATTTTGAAGCTTCTCGTTGGGGGGATAGGCAACCGGCAACGGTTGATAGAAATAACCCAGTGGCTTCGGCGTGCTACCAAGATTATCCGAAGGATCGTGAGTCCAAAGCGAGAGCCACAGGAAAGCAGAGAAAGCAAACATGCAGACTGCCACAACGTCCCATCGAACGGATCGCTGATTTTCCATGTTAACTTCACCTCCAAACGCTCAAAACACACTGGCACACCTCAATCTTCGGCAAAACTGCTAGGAATCCTCTATAGACCTCGCCTCGGCCGTGCTCATTCGATACGATCCTTACAATCTTACGAGTACTTGGTTTTTTGTTGTGTGATTGCGGCGGATATGTTTGGCATTATCAATTTAGGGAAACCTGCTGGCCCCACGAGCCGCGATTGCGTTAATCATATTCAAAGATTCGTTCGTCCCACTAAGGTTGGACATGCAGGTACGCTAGACCCAATCGCTTCTGGAGTTTTGCTCATTCTGGTCGGCCAAGCTTCTCGCTTGACGGATTATGTGCACAACCTGGACAAAGAATACATCGGTACCTTTCAACTGGGTGTATCGAGCCCGTCTGCCGATACAGAAACGGAGGTGACCATCGTTTCTGACGCTCCAATTCCCACCCTAGAGCAGCTTACTGATAAATTGAGCCTCTTCCGAGGAACGATCTCTCAAACGCCTCCGATCTATTCGGCGTTGCGAATCGATGGAAAACGGGCCTACGATTTGGCACGTGCTGGTGAGACTCCAGATATTCCGGCCAGACAAGTATCAATATGGGAACTAGAAATAGTCTCCTACGACTACCCTCGCTTGGTACTGCGAATCGCGTGCAGTACAGGCACATACATTCGATCGATCGGTCGAGATTTGGCTCGTTCCCTGCAAAATGACGCCATCATGACCGATTTGATTCGAACCCGTATTGGTCACTTTGAATCGAAAGATTGTGTCTCTCTCGAATCACTGGACTCCAAGGATAAGATATTGGAGGCGGTTCGATCCCCATTACTGGCACTGGAGTCATTTCCTAAGCTGACCCCTAGTGCAGAGGAGCTTCAGCGACTCAAAGATGGACAAAATGTCCGACTTAATAGCAATTGCGTAAACCCTGATCAATTGCATGTCGCCCTCGATCTCAATCAGCAATTACATTCGTTGGTTCGGTACGATCCCAGCCAACAAACGTGGAAAGTGGAAAAGTACTTTCCTCCTTACTAATCTACGCAATCGGATGCACCTAGGTTGTTGTTGATTAAGGTGTCGTTGTCGGTGCGGACGAGATCTTTAAACCAACGATCCCTGCAACAATCAGCACGATGCTAAAAATTCGAACCCAGCTAAGGGGCTCATCGAACAGAAAAATACCGGCCGCTGCTGTACCAACGACTCCGATTCCAACCCAGATCGCATAGGCCGTTCCAACCGGTAAATCGCGAAGGGCCATTCCGAGCAGCATCATGCTGAAAGCCACTGCTATGAGTGTCCCAAGGGTTGCCCAAAAATGGGTGAACCCATCCGTGTACTTGAGCCCTACAGCCCACGCTACCTCGAACAACCCCGCGATAAACAAAATAATCCATGCCATGCTTCTAGCAAACCTATGGGTTAATGGCTTGTTGCCAGCTCGGGAGTTTTATTCTTTTGTTGGAAGATCAACAATCTTCGCGGTGGAATCGATGGTATTACTCGATTCGTAATCCTCGTCGCTTTCGAAATCGTCGGAGTCATCAAATTCGGAATCATCATCGAGATACCCATAGCCACCCATCGCAGACGCTCTCGCCATTTGTTCGGAATTTATCATGGTCGTGAAGGTAAAGTTTGTTCCTCCGAGCTTACTGAGCGTGTTGAGGATCTCCATCTGCTGAAACTCAGATTCATAGGGGCCAGCAATGTAAGTGGGCTTTCCGTCCACTCCGAATTCAAACGTTTCTGTACATTCGTTGACATCGACATCGAAAAAGATGGGGAGCATCGTCGCTGTGGTCCTGTGCGGAGCGAAACCGATCTTTCCGGCCTCTTCGATTGCAAAGGTAATGAGCTTTAATGCATAAGCTGGAGTCACAGTGCGCCCATCGCGATCTTTGACATATTCTGACAAACTAGCCAGATCGACCCCCTTTAGGACCTGAACATTTTTCACCCCCAAGCAATAGCGATCGACCAGAAATGCGCAACCAACAGGCCCCATCGTCGTGTTTCTTATGCAGATGATATTATGCAAGCCGGTCTCTTCACCGATCTCATAACATGCATACCAAGCCCCTCGTTGCATGGCTTTGGCTAAATCATGGGGCGTCGGATTGCGAACCTTGTTGGCTTCCTTACGAACTTGTATCTCACGCTTTTTTCGTTTCGCGAGTGCTTTTTGTCGTTTGCGTTCATCTTTTGCCATAATTGCCTCCGTGTTTTTGAGTTCGATCGTATGACTTAATTGTCAATAAAACGAGTGAACAGAATAGCCCCCACATCGCCAAAATCGGATGGTGTCGCCCCGTCTCCTGCGATGGTCGTCAAAATACGATCTGAAAGCGAGGAGAACAAAACACGAGCCGGAAAGCTCATGACCTAGGCAATACGGAATGGTTTACGGCCCATACAAAGCAATACGCGGATTCTTTCTTGGAATCGGCGAGTCGCATACAACCGCTCAATGCTGCGTCAACCTTTGGCTTCGCGTCCGAAAATCAGGCGATACACAATATTTGCAGATAGCCATACAACGAGAACACCATTGGCTACCAAACACACGAGGAAGACACCGCTCGAGTTCAACCAATCCGGAACCAGCGGCGGGAGGAAAATAGTGGGCATCGAGGTGTAAACAAGAAAGTAAGCATAAATCCCATCCTGCGACGGACCACCCGTTTGCCCAAGATTCGGAAAGTAAACGACGGTCAATGACGCATGCAGTAGTAAAGCGCACCAGAGAAAGATTCGACGCGAAGGTATCGTTCGAGATTGATTAGTCGATGTGACAGTCTTCCCGTTGTCATCTGCCATGAACTAACACTCCATTGATATGGGAGCTGAACTCAAACGCCCCTTAATGCTGCCAAGATTTTATTATCATTCAGCGGCCTTCTCCTGTGTTGCCGTATTGTATCAAGATCCGACTCAAGATTCATCATGAAGATTTTCGCCATCACGCTGATTTCATACTCATGATGTTTTTCTTTCATTTGCCCGTCTCGACGTCGATTCCTCCGGCCGTCGGGCCTCGAGATTAGTGTTGATTAGTGAGGATCAGTGTTCACTACTTCTTGCTGGTTCGATTGCTGAAGAGAGCAAACAATACCACCCCCTCCTCTATAAAGTCCTAATGAAGGCAGAAAGATCGAACGCAGAAAGATATGCAACTCATTTTTCTGCGTTCGATCTTTCTGCCGTTGAAGATTTCTGTTTTTGGTTGGGCAGAGCCAACAGGGGGTAGGCTGTTCCGCCGACCTGCGGTGAGGGACCGTGAATGCGACTCTGGTGGTGCTAATTGATTTAGGTAAGAAGATAGCGGCGAGAACAAAAGGACTCGATAGAATTGTCGATCAGAGATACGCATATTCCGCCTTGGGGACCTGTTGCCTCGTCCTCTACTCCCCGAAAAAATTCCCAAAACCAGCTAGCGATCCGCCTCTTTGACCGCTTACAATTTACGACATGAACGTTCACCCCATCACCACACCCGCAAGCCCATCTCTCGCATCGCCGCTACTCGATGCCTCGTTCGATTCCATCGAATCGCTAACCACCACTTTCGCTGCGTCTGTAGTACCCACTATAGAAACCACGACCGTCACCGAAGTTACACTAGGCTACCATCGCAACCAACAGTACTCCATCACCGCTATGACCACGTCGACTGGCGCAGTCGCCGAGCGGTACGCGTACACTGCCTACGGTCAGCCTACGATGCTAAACGCCAGCGGAACTGTGCTTACGAATTCTGCGGTTGCTAACCGATACACATACACAGGCAGAGAATATGACGAGACCTTAGGTCTTCATCACTTCCGAGCAAGATGGATGAGCCCGCTAGCGGGAAGGTTCTTGGGAAGAGATCCGATTGGGTTCGAAGGAAGCAAGTGGGGGCTATATGAATTTCTTCGCGCTGGAACAGTTTCTAAACTAGACCCCGACGGACTGTGTCCTGATAGACAGGACCCATGGGAGGGTTACCCATTTCCTCCTCCGCCTCGACCTTGGATTCCTAATAGAATGGGACCGTATTGTAATGCATTCAAGAATTACTGTGATGGCTTTACGCAAGGTGATCTGGAATTTGCCTGTCGAAAGCTATGCGTAGC